>Ga0153915_10005836_pt1 | contig 11482 bp, 11 predicted proteins | sample Opewatmetagenome_2_FD_107003 | JGI IMG/M metagenome (GOLD analysis project Ga0153915, IMG submission 107003) | Freshwater wetland microbial communities from Ohio, USA - Open water 3 Core 3 Depth 3 metaG | ecosystem: Environmental > Aquatic > Freshwater > Wetlands | place: USA: Ohio, Lake Erie...
CGCCCCTACCATGTACTCCGCCGCGGCCTCCAGCGCCTGCAACGCGCGCCGGGCGTCGCCGTCCGCCTCGCGGCAGAGCAGCGCGAGGGCGTCGTCGTCTATCGTGAGCGCGAGCTTGCCGAGGCCGCGCTCTCCATCCTCCAGCGCGCGCAAGACCAGCGTCTTGACGTGCTCCTCGGTGAGCGGCTCGAGGACGAACACGCGTGTCCGCGACAGCAGCGCTCCCGTGATCTCGAACGACGGGTTCTCGGTCGTGGCGCCGATCAGCGCGATCGTGCCGCGCTCGACGTGCGGGAGGAACGCGTCCTGCTGCGCGCGGTTGAAGCGGTGGATCTCGTCGCAGAAGAGGATGGTCCGGCGCCCGTACTGCGCCAGCCGCTCCTCGGCTTCGTGGATGATCTCCCGGACCCGCGGCACGCCTTCGGTGACGGCGCTGAACGGGACGAACTCGCGGTCGGTGTAGCGGGCGATGAGGAAGGCGAGCGTGGTCTTCCCGCTCCCCGGCGGGCCCCAGAAGATCATCGAGCCCACTTCGCCGCGCGCGATGGCCTCGCCGAGCGCCTTGCCCGCGCCGAGGAGCTGCTCCTGCCCGAGGAACTCCTCCAGCGTCCGCGGCCGCATCCGCGCGGCCAGCGGCTGCGCCGATTGCGGCGGAGCGAACAGCGAGGGCTCGGGCTTCTTCACGGCGCCGGCACGGCGTGCGCCACGACCTCAACCGTCACGATTCACGTGAACAGTATCGGCGCATGGCCGCCCGACAGCACGCGGTCGAGAACCTGCTGCGCCAGAACGAAGGCGCCGGCGCCGGCGAAGAACGCGAGCGGCAGTCGCCAGCCGACCTTGCCCTGGAACTCCGGGACCAGGTTGGAGGCGCCGACGTAGAGCGTCACCCCGGCGGAGAGCGCCAGGCCGTGCTGCACGAGCAGCTGCAGGCGCTCGGTCAGCAGCACGCCCAGGATGGTGGCCACCCCGAGGGCCGCCGCCGCGAGGACCGCACGGCGCGAGGACTCGCCCGCCGCGAGCACCAGGCTCGAGACGGCCACGCCCTCCGGGAGCTTGTGCAGGAAAATACCGAAGAAGAACAGCACGCCGAGCGAGGGACTGACCAGGAACCCGGAGGCGATCGCGACGCCGTCGAAGAATGTGTGGAGCAGCAGCCCGATGACGCCGGACACGCTCGCCGCGTGCGTCACCCGGTGCGTTTCCTGTCCAAAGTGGAAGTGCGGCGTCACGGTGTGCTGGGTGAGGTGGACGAGCAGGTATCCGATGAGGATGACCGGCGCCCCTATCACCGGATCGCGGCCCAGCGCCTCCGGCACGACGCCCACCAGCGCGAGAGAGAGCATGAAGCCGGCGGCAAAGGCGACGAACAGCTCGATGACCCGGAGCCCGAACCTCGCGCTCCGCGTCACCGCCCACGCGCCGAGCAGGTTCGCGAACGCGGCGACGACGCCGAAGCCGAGGGCCGGCACGCTGGTCACGACAGCTCCCTCGCGCGCGCGATGAGGTGGTCGGGCGTGTTGCGCCACGGCTCGTCCAGCACCTCGTCCAGGAGCCGGCGCAGGATCTCGCCCATCGCCTTCCCCGGCTGGATGCCGGCCGCCTGGAGGTCGTTGCCGCTCACGGCCAGGTCCCGCACGGTCAGCGGGTCCCGCGACGCTTCGATGGCGCCCACGGCGGCGAGCAGGTCGGCGCGCCGCGCCCGCGGCTCGGCCACCGCGATGATGTCGCGCGAGTTGCTGCGGTGCCGGGACAGCCAGTGCCGCACGTCCCGGGCGGCGCCCGGCGCCGGAAGCGGCACGGACAGCCCGAGCACCACGGCGTGGACGCGGACCGCCTGGTCGTTGGAGAAGCGCAGCCGCCGGACCGCCGCCTCGGCCGCGTCGGGCGTGGCCTTCGCGTGCCACAGCGCGGCCGCCGTGAGCAGCACCGGATCGCGGGGAGGGTCGACCCCGTCGAGGCGTCCGGGCACGTCGGGCGCCAGGGCAGCCATCTCGGGCCACACGCGGACCAGGACGCCGGCCCGCTGCCACAGCGCGAGCCCGGCCGACGGTGCCGCCGTCTCCAGCATCTTCAGCCACTCGTCGCGCACCCGTTCGCGCGACAGGTCGTCCACGGCCGCCGCCGCGGCCTTGAGCGCGTCCCAGGTCACCGGCTCGATCCGGAAGCCAAAGGCGGAGGCGAAGCGGAGTGCGCGCAGGACCCTGAGATGATCTTCCCGGAACCGGGTCGCGGCGTCGCCGACCGCGCGCACCACGCCGGCCGCGAGGTCGGCGCGCCCGCCCATGGGGTCGCGGACCTCTCCGCTCTCCGGATGCACGGCGATCGCGTTGATGGTGAAATCGCGGCGCGCCAGGTCCTCCTCGAGCGCGACACCGAACTCGACCTCGGCGTGGCGGCCGTCGGTCCTGACGTCGCGACGGAACGTCGTCACCTCGTGCGCTCCCCCGCGCGCATCGAGCACCGCCACGGTGCCGTGCTCGATGCCGATCGGGACGGTGTGCCGGAACAGCTTCTGGACCTGCGCCGGCACGGCGGAGGTTGCGATGTCGAAGTCGCCCGGGCGCGCCACGGTCCGGCCACGCGCTGCGAGCAGCACGTCGCGCACCGCCCCGCCCACGTACCAGGCCTCGTGCCCGGCCTCGCGGAGCGTGCGCGCGATGGTCTGGATCTCACCGGGGATCTTCTCTACCGGAAACGCCTCACCCACACAGCACGCTCCCGCCGTTCACGTTCAGGATCTCGCCGGTGACGTGGCGGGCGAGGTCCGAGCAGAGGAAGAGGATCGGCCCCGCGACATCCTCCGGCGCGGCCACGCGCCCCAGGGGAATCGTCGCCTCGATCCGCTTCCGCCCACCGTCCGCGTACGGCACGGCGGCCATGTCGGTGTCGGTCCACCCCGGCGCGACACAGTTGACGCGCACCCGCGGCGCCAGCTCGACCGCCAGACTCTTGGTGAGCGCCACGACGGCGCCCTTGCTGGCGGCGTAATCGGCGTGGAAGGCCTCACCCCGCTGCGCGGCCGTGGAGGCGACGAGCACCACCGCGCCCCCGTCGCGCAGCCGCGGGCCGAAGGCGCGCACGACGTAGAAGTAGGAGTCGAGATTCTGGGAAATGGTCGAGCGCCACTGCGCGTCGGTCATCCGCGTGAGCGGCACGCCGTCCGCCTCCCAGACGCCGTGATTGACGACGAGGAAATCGAGCGGGCCCGGCACGGCCTGCGCCAGCCGCTCGGCGTTCCTCAGAACCGCGAGGTCGCCGTGACTCGAGCGGCTCACGGCGACGACCTCCGCCCCCGCTGAGCGCAGCATGTCCGCGGCGGCCTTGCCGATTCCCCGCGCGCCGCCGGTGACCAGCGCCCGCTTGCCGCTGAGGTCGATCACGAAGCCTCGCCCTCTACGGCGGCGGTCTCGGGCCGGCCTCCCGCGCCGGCAATCGAGTGACAGCCCGACGATTCCGGAAGCCAGACGAGGGCCGTCCCGGACGCGAAGTGGGGGGCCCCCCGCGGCTGGGTGCAGGGTGGGGTGGGCGCCAGGGAGAACCGCGAGCGGACGGAACGGCCCGAGACTGGCGCCACCGGAGGCGCGATCCCGTTCACTTGAGCCCCGGCTCCACCTGCGAGCAGACGTAGTGGTCGATCGCCAGCTGGATTTCCTGGGCGTGGGCAGCGTCGGCGGTCGGCACTACGACGCCCACATCCACCAGCGCCGCCAGCGGGCCCCCGCCGGCGGCCAGCAGGCCGACCACCTTCATCCCGGCCGCCCGCGCGGCCCTGGCGGCCGCCAGCAGGTTGGGCGACTTGCCCGAGGTGCTGACCAGCACGAGGAGATCCCCCCGGCGCCCGTGGGCCTCGACTTGGCGCGCAAAGATCTGCTCGAAGCCCAGGTCGTTGGCGGCGGCCGTCACGAGCGAGGAATCCGTCGAGAGCGCGAGCGCGGCCGCCGCTTTCCGCTCCACCGGCCGGTACCGGACCACGTACTCGGTGGCGATGTGCTGGGCGTGGGCCGCGCTGCCACCGTTGCCGGCGAAGAAGACCGTGCGTCCGGCGCCAAGCGTCTCGCGCACCAGCGCCACGTAGCGCCGCACCGGCTCGGCGAGCTCCGCGGCCGCGCGGCCGGCGAGCTTGCCCAGCTCCTCCAGATGCGCGAGCGTCACGCCTCCGCCCCTCCGACCAGGAAGTCCTTCAGCTTGGTGTACATCGAGCGCCGCATGCGGAACGGCGGGACCGGCTGCACGGGCTCGTCCTTGAGGATGGCCTGCGGGTTCTCGATCGCCAGCAGCTCCGCCTGGAACCCGCCGCCGTGCGACCGGAGCCATTCGACCGCGATCGCCACGGACCGCGCATCGCCGTGGTTGTCGCTGGCCACTATCGAAGCGCAGCCGGCCTCGAGCAGGGCGCGGGCCCGGTTGGCCCGGCGCGACTCGGCCAGAAGCGTGGTCGCGTCCACCTGGAGCACCACGCCCGCCTGCTGCCAGCGCCGTCCCAGCTCCGGCGTGCACACCGAGTAACGCTCGGGGTGCGCGAGGACCGGGATGACACCCTGCGCCACCACCCGCGCCAGGATCTCGACGCTGGCGTCCGCCGGAACGAGGCGCCCGAACTCCACCAGCACGTAGCGGGTGCCTGCCAGGCCGAGGCAGCGATCGCCCAGCTTCGGGTCGGGGACGTCCAGCATGATCTCGAATCCCCGGCTCAGGGCCGGCGTCGGCGGCGCGGCGTCCGTGAGGTCGGCGAGGAGGGAATCCATCTCCTCGCACGGCGCCTCCTCGGCCTCGCTCGCCTTGAGGTGCGGCGTGCAGCACACCGCGGTCACCCCCTGGTGCGCGAAGTGCTGCAACACGTCCACCGACTGCTCGATCGTATGCGAGCCGTCGTCAACGCCCGGAATCAGATGCGTGTGGAGATCGATCACCGAACCGCGGCGACCAGGGTGGCGATCGCGCCGACGCCACCATCCTCGATGGCGTTGCCCACCACGATGAAGTCGGCGCCCGCCGCACGGGCGGCGTGGACCTGCTCGGCGGAGCGCATCCCTCCGCCGACGAACAGCGGCAGCGACACCGCCTGCCGGACGGCGCGGATGATGGGAGAACACACCGGGTTGGCCGCGCCGCTCCCTGCATCCAGATAGACGGCCGCCATCCCGATCAGGCTCCCCGCCACGGCATGCGCGGCCGCGATCTCCGGCTTGTCCGCAGGGAGCGGCCGGGTCTGGCTTACCGCCTCGACCGCCGTGACCCGCCCCCCGTCCACGAGGATGTACGCGGTCGAGATCGTGGGAATCGGATGGCGCCGGAAGAAGGGGACCGAGCGGACGTGCTCCTCGATCAGGTACTGCGGATTGCGGCCCGACACCAGGGACAGCAGAAGCACCGCGTCCACCTCGGGCACCAGCTGGGCGGCCGAGCCCGGGAATAGCAGCAGCGGGAGCCCGGAGACCCTCTTGATGGCCGCGGCGACCTCTCCCGTGCGGGCGCCGCCGTCGTACGAGGTCCCGAGCAGCAGCAACGCCGCCCCGGCCGCCTCGGCGGACCTCGCCAGGTCCGCGGCGGCCGCGGGCTCGGTGCGTTCCGGGTCCACGAGCACGCACAGCCCCGGCGCGCGCTTCCGCAGCCGCTCGAGGAAATCGCTCATGACGACACCTCGCCCAGCAGCCGGCCCGCCAGCCCTGTCACGTCCCCGCTCTCCTCCGCCGCGGCTTCGAAAGCATAGGTCACGAACGCGTCCGCGGCGAGGAGATCCATCGCGGTGTCGTACGAGACACCCTGCCGCCTGACGACCGACCGCAGGGTGTACAGGCCGAGGCCGGCAATCGCAGCAGCGCGGGACTCAGCAGTGAACAGGGGGTCCGGTGCGGCTCTGACCACCGCGTCGAGCTGGTCGGCCAGCGCTCTCGGCGGCTGGGGCTCGCGCTCCTGGAGCCAGGCGAGGACATCGGCGCGGGTCACGTGGAATCCGGGTGTGGGGTGCAGCGCCCAGGGTGCCGGGTCATCGGTGCGACTCCAGCACCCCGCGCACGATGTCCGCCGCCTGGCGTTCCACGTCGGGCAGCCTCGTGGCATCGCCCGCGCCGGCGGACGCGAAATGCGGCCGGCCCCCACCCTTGCCGCCGCTCAGCGCCGCGAGGCGGTTGGCGAGGTCGGGCGCCAGCACGCCGCGCTGGACCAGATCGTCCGTCACCCCCACGTGGATCCCGGGCCGCTCCCCGGTCGCCACGATCACCAGCACGCCACTCCCCGCCTGCGCGCGGAACGCGTCGATCATCGCGCCGATCTCGTTGCGATCGGCCGTGGCGCTGGTCGAAACCGCGATCCGCGTTCCGTTCACCTCGGTGGTGCGCGCCTTGCCGACGTCGGCCCCGCCGCCCCTGATCAGCTCCTCGACCCGCCGCTCCAGCTTCTTCCGCTCCTCGACGAGGGCCTCGACCTTCCGCGTCAAGTGCTCGGGCGCGCTGCCCACCGTCTCCGCCACGCCGTCCAGGAGCCGCACGCGCTCCAACAGCCAGTCGTAGGCGCCCGGCCCCGTGAGCGCCTCGACCCGCCGCACGCCCGCACCCACGCCCGTCTCCCCCACCAGGCGGAGCAGCCCGATCTGGCCGGTGGTGCGGACGTGACAGCCACCACACAGCTCTCGCGAGACGCCGGGCACCGTGATGACCCGCACGACGTCGCCGTACTTTTCACCGAACAGGGCCATGGCCCCCTGAGTGATCGCTTCGGCATACGGCATCTGGTCGCTCAGGACGTCGAGATTCTCCCACACGTGCCGGTTGATCTCGGCCTCGATCTCGGCAAGCGCCTCCGGCGGCACTGGCTGATGGTGCGTGAAGTCGAACCGCAGGTGCTCCGGTGACACGACGGATCCCGCCTGATGCACGTGGCTCCCCAGGACTTTGCGCAGGGCCGCGTGCAGCAGGTGGGTTGCCGTATGATTGCGCTCCGTGTCGCGGCGGAGCTTCTCGTTCACCAGGGCCTCGACCGGCGTCGGCTCGAACGACCCTTCGTAGGGGCCGAAGACGGCCGTCTTCCCCTCGATCTTGCGCACGTCGGCGACGGGAAGCCGCCAGCCCTGCCCTCGCACCTCGCCGACGTCGCTGACCTGGCCGCCGCTCTCGGCATAGAACGGGTTCTCGTGGAGGATGAGGCCGAGGCCGGCTTCGGTCTGCTGGAACGCGAGGATGTCGGTCTCGGCTTTCGTGGTCTCGTAGCCGACCCAGCGCTGCCGCACGCGCTTCTTGACGGTGACCCACCTGCGACCACGCCCCGTGAGGACCGGCGTGGGCACGGCCAAGGCCCCGGCTCCCTCCACGCGGGCTGCGCGTGACCGCTCGCGCTGCTCGTCGAGCAGCCTCTCGAAGCCGGGCACGTCCACCGAGATGCCGCGCTCCGCGGCCACGATCTGCGTGAGGTCGATCGGGAAGCCGTACGTGTCGTAGAGCTTGAACGCCTCCTCGGCGCTCACCGCCTTGAGCTCCGCGAGCCGCCGCAGCCCGCCCTCGATGGTCTCGAGGAAGCGCTCCTCTTCGGCCGTCGTGACGTCCCTCAGGTGGGCGGCCTGCCCGACCAGCTCGGGGTACACGCCCCCCATGACGGCGACCACCTCCTGGACCAGCGACGCGAGGGTCGGCTCGCGCCGGCCGAGGAGGTAGGCATGGCGCACCGCGCGCCGCAGGATCCGCCGCAGCACGTAACCGCGGCCTTCGTTCGACGGGTACACACCGTCGGCCAGCAGGAACGCGACGGCGCGGGCGTGGTCCGCCAGCACCCGGAACGGCGCGCCCGCCGGACCGCGGTCGTACGGCTTCCCCAGCACCGTGACGGCCCGCTCGAGCAGCGGCAGAAACAGGTCGCTGTGGAACACGGACCGCTGGTCCTGCAGGACCGCCGCGATGCGATCGAGCCCCGCGCCGGTGTCCACCGAGGGAGCGGGCAGCCGGACCAGCTCGCCCGACGCCTGCCGGTCGTACTGCATGAACACCAGGTTCCACAGCTCGACGAACCGCCCCGCCTCGGCCTGGTCCGTGAACTGATCGAGCGAGTGGATGTGATCGGAGACGTGCTCCCCGTTCCACGTCCCCGTCGCCCGGTCCTTGAGGTCCACGTAGACCTCGCTGCACGGGCCGCAGGGGCCGGTGTCAGCCATCTGCCAGAAGTTGTCTTGGTCGCCGAGCCCGTAGATGCGGTCGTCGGGGATGCCGGCGACCTCGCGCCACAGGCGGCGCGCGTCGTCGTCCTTCTCGTGGACGCTGATCCGGATGCGGTCGGGATGGATGCCGAGCCAGTCGGCGCCGGTCACGAACTCCCAGGCGAAGCCGATCGCGTCCTTCTTGAAGTAGTCCCCGAATGAGAAGTTCCCCAGCATCTCGAAGAAAGTGAGGTGCCGGTCGGTGTGGCCCACCTGCTCGAGATCGTTGTGCTTGCCACCCGCGCGGACGCACTTCTGTGAGGTGGTGGCCCGCCGGTAGTCGCGGCGCTCCAGGCCCAGGAAGACCCGCTTGAACTGCACCATCCCGGCGTTGGTGAACAGGAGCGTGGGATCGTCGGCTGGAACGAGGGACGCCGAAGCCACCTCGCGGTGGCCTCGCTGGACGAAGAAATCGAGAAAGCGACGGCGGATGATGGCGGCGTCCATACAGCCGGGGAAAGCTATCCGGCCAGTGCCTCCTTGACTACCTCGCGGACGTCGGAAGGGGCGAAGCCGTGTCGCAGCAGATACACCCTCAGGCGGCGGCGCCGGACCTGTGGGTCCACATCGCGCAACGTCTGGAGCTTCTTAAGCGCCGCCTCCCGGAGCAGCGCGGCCGTGTCCACGCCATCCTGCTCCAGCGCCGCGCTGACCGCCGCCACCGCGTCGCGCTCGCTGATGCCGAGCCGGCGCAGATCCTTGGCGAGCCGGGCCGGTCCGTGGCGCAGACGCCGCGCCCGGGTGCGCGCGTAGTGCCGAGCGAACTCCTCGTCGTTGATCAGGCCGGCGGCCACCAGCGCCCCGACCGCCTCCTCGGCGGCGGGGGCCGCATGCCCCTTGCGGACCAGGCGGCGGCAGATCTCGCGCGAGGGGAGAGCCCGATAGGTGAGGATCCGCAGCGCCACCAGGCGGCTCGAGAACACTTCGGCGCGGTGCTCGAGCCGCGCCAGTGTCGCCGCCGGCAGCGAGGAGCCCACCTCGAGGGACAGAGCCCGCGCGTCCTCGGCGGCGACCATCGCGAACGACAGGCCGTCAACATGGACGCGGACGCCGCCGCTACCACGATGATCCGGCTCGAGCGCCGTGACGACCGGCATCTACTCCTCCGCCACGCCCTCGTCTTCTGTGACGGCCGCCCCCTTCACCCCTACGCCCAGCGCCTCCTTGACCTTGGCTTCGATCTCAGCCATCAGCGCCGGGTTGTCCTTCAGGAACATCTTGGTGTTTTCACGCCCCTGCCCGATCCGCTGGTCGTTGTACGCGTACCAGGCCCCCGACTTCAGGATGATGCCCGACTCGGCGGCCAGATCCACCAGCAGTGCGCTGTGGCTGATCCCCTCGTCGAACATGATGTCGAACTCCGCCTGCCGGAACGGCGGCGCCACTTTGTTCTTCACCACCTTAACCCGCGTGCGGTTGCCGATGACGACGTCGCGCTCCTTCACCTGGCCGATGCGCCGCATGTCGAGGCGTACCGACGCGTAAAACTTCAGCGCCCGCCCGCCGCTGGTGGTCTCCGGGTTGCCGAAGAGGATGCCGACCTTCTCCCGGAGCTGATTGATGAAGATCACCGACGTCCTCGAGCGGTTGATGCCGCCCGCCAGCTTCCGTAACGCCTGGCTCATCAGCCGTGCCTGCAGCCCGACGTGCGCGTCGCCCATCTCCCCCTCGATCTCGGCCTTGGGCACCAGCGCGGCCACTGAGTCGATCACCACCACGTCCACGGCGCCCGAGCGCACCAGGATGTCGGTGATCTCGAGCGCCTGCTCGCCCGTATCCGGCTGCGAGATGAGGAGGTTGTCCACGTCCACGCCCAGCTTGCGCGCGTAGTCCACGTCCAGGGCGTGCTCGGCGTCCACGTAGGCCGCCACGCCCCCCGCCTTCTGCGCGTTGGCCGCCACGTGCAGGGCGAGGGTAGTCTTGCCCGACGACTCGGGCCCGAAGATCTCCGTGACCCGGCCGCGCGGAATGCCGCCCGTGCCGATGGCCGCGTCGAGGTTGATCGCGCCCGTGGGGATCGCGTCCACCTTGACGCGGGCGCGCTCCGAGCCCATGCGCATGATCGAGCCCTTGCCGCAGGTCTTCTCGATCTGCGCAATCGCGAGATTCAGGGCCTTGCGACGATCGTCAGTTGCCGCGTCGGGAGCCATCCTTGCCTCACCTCAAAGGAACAGGATCGGGAGCACAGCGCACAGTGTAGTGGCCTCGCGCCAACTCGCCAGTGGTAACCAGACGCCGGGCGCGAGGGTACGGAACCGGCGACCGAGATGCCCCATCGCCCAATGGCGCATCACCTGAATCACGTCGCCGACGTCCAATGCCCGTACCCGAATATAACCCGAACCCGTGTCAGCGCCAGCCTGGCCGGAAGGCATCCTGGAGCCATTCGACCTGCCGTCCCTTTACGGTGATGACGTCGAAGCGCACCGCGTCCCAGGCCCTGGCGTGGCGTGACAGCCACACGGAGGCCGCGCGGACCAGATCGGCCTGCTTGCGGGCCGTCACGGCCTCACAGGCGGCCCCGTAGCGCTCGTCGCCCCGCGACTTCACCTCCACGAAGACAATGACCGCGCCCCGGCGCGCCACCAGGTCCACGTCGTGGCGGCGGTAGCGGAACCGCTGCTCCATCACCTCGTAACCCTGGAACCGGAGCGCTTCGGCCGCCAGGGCCTCGGCGCGCGCCCCCTCCCGGTGCCGCGGATCCTTCCAGGTGGACGGATCGCTCTTCAGCATGGCGCCAATAGTAGGGGCCGGAGAGAAGCGGCGTTAATCGTTTTCACGCACCGGGGAGCGGACGACCGCCAGAACCAGGGTGCATCCTGCACCCTGGTCCTCACTACCGGTCCAAGTCCTCCAACCCCACGAGCACCTGCCGCGCCTTGGATCCATCGGGCGGCCCCAGAATGCCCGCGTCGTGCAGCTGGTCGATGATCCGCGCCGCCCGCCCGTAGCCGATCTTCAGGCGCCGCTGCAGGAGCGACGTCGAGCCGAGCTGGTTCTGGATGCAGACCTCCGCCGCCTGGCGGAATAGCGGGTCGAGCTCGCCCGCCGGCGCGGCCCCGCCACCCCCCTCCTCCTCGCCTTCCTCTTCCGCCATTCGCGCGGCCACGACCTCTAGAATGTCGGGCTCGCCGCCGGCGGCCTGGGTCTCCGCCTCGGCCATCGCTTCGAGCTGCTCCTCGCGCCGGGCGTCGAACCAGTGCATCAGCCGCTCGGTCTCGTCGGTGGCCACGAAGGCCCCCTGCAGCCGCATCAGGTCGCTCTTGCCCGGCGGCATGAACAGCATATCGCCGTTCC
>Ga0153915_10005837_pt1 | contig 11482 bp, 13 predicted proteins | sample Opewatmetagenome_2_FD_107003 | JGI IMG/M metagenome (GOLD analysis project Ga0153915, IMG submission 107003) | Freshwater wetland microbial communities from Ohio, USA - Open water 3 Core 3 Depth 3 metaG | ecosystem: Environmental > Aquatic > Freshwater > Wetlands | place: USA: Ohio, Lake Erie...
GCAAGTTCAGACTGGACAAAATCGCCGCTCCGATGTTCACCTTTTCTTTTGCACATACTTCTTGACCCAGAGATCGTAGAGACCCGATATCGGGTATTCTTCCAGAGTGCGAGTACCCTGCCCGGTCTCATATAGAATCCCGATCTCCCGGCCCTCTTGAGCGCGATTGGAAGCATAGAGAAGTCTGGCATCGGGTTTACGGTCCAAAAAATCGCCGACGGCGCCGAGCGTAAATGAAAAGCTATAGGGATCGGGCATTGCGTCAGGGTCACTTCGGGGCGCTCCGCGTTCTTCATCCAGGCGTTTTATGTCTTCCAAGTAATAAAAGAACTCCACGTTCATGGAAGCTCCCTGATTAACGGCCTCAGGAATCAGCGGCTTTTCTTCCTCTCTCCATAACCGCAAGAACGCCGGCAGCCTTCTAATTTTTTTCTCTTCGTCCTTTTTCTTCGACGGGTCTTCCTTGACTCGGCAACGAACCAAATAACAGTTACCGTAGCAGACGACTTCATACGCTTCGGGTCGTAACGGCTCCAGCTCCTGTCCTATGACGCGAAGGATGGTCGAATAGTTCATGGGTTCCACAGAATAGGTTTGCAAGGGACCGCGTGAAAATTGCTCGAATTCGCGCTGCTGAACGGATCGGTCACGGTACCCTTAAGTAATCACACCCTGTTTTCTAAGCGCCGGCAAGAGCTCGGCAAAACTCCGAATATGAACTCTCGGCACCGCTGCTTGTAGTGTCTCCTCATCATTATAGGCGTGTTCCGTCGACAGTGCGACGGTGACGACTTCCAACTCGCTATCGCCCACTTTGCAGCCGTGGGCGTTGTTGCCGGCGCGGATGTAAGTGGCCGTGCCGGAGAGAAGGATGATGCGTAGCCGCGGGAGCTTGTGCTTGCGGTAAAGGTAATAGAGGCCCTGCTCCTTGGCGTAGTAGGTTTCGTCGCGGTCGACGATCTCTTCAAAGTAGCCGCCGATACCGGCTCTTTCCATCGCTTGATGTTTGAAGCGCCGCCCGCCGGTCGTCATGAGCATGTTGCGCAGGCCGGCCGCTTTCGTTTCCTGCAACGATTGCTCGATGCCGGAAACGAAAACCGGCGGATTGATGTCGAAGCCATGCTTGCGCGCGATCTCCAGGGCGTGGGTTCTGATCTCGACGCGTTTCGCTTCGTTAAAGGGTAGGGTGCGATCCTTTTGGTACTCCTTGGCGAAAACCAACGGAATGAGAAACAGATCGAAGGGGCCGTCGGCGATTTTGCGCAGCTCGGCGAACGACAGCGGCGGCATCTCATAGCGCGGGAGAATTTCGTTGGCGATGGTAAGGACCCGCTGGATATCGGTCTCCACCGTGTCCGACATCGTGCGCACCAGGAAAGTTTCCGCGTTCATGAGGAATACCCCCTTGCCAAGAGGATACTATCTAACAGATGACAGGCAAGCGAACTTTATGCCCGTTGGTCTTCGAAAGGCAAGCGGTGCTTGCGCGCGGAGTTGCATGGTTTACAGCTCGGCACCAGATTGCCCTTGGTCGACTTGCCGCCTCGGATGACCGGCACCAGGTGATCCATGGTCAACTCTTTCGGCGGAAATGTTTCGCCGCAGTGATGGCAGATGCCCGCAGCGCGCTTGCGCTTCCACCAGGGACTCGCGCGCAGCGCGCGCGCCTTTTGCCGCTCGCGCCGGATCTCCTCTTCGGAGACTTCAACTAGAAACGGGACCGGTTCCATCGTTTTCCCGAACTACTTGTACCACCGTTTGAGGTTCTTAAGGTAGACGCCGAAACCGATGGCGACGATAAAATAGAGGCCGCTGCGATACAGCGCCCAGCCATCGCCGTTGGCGAAATGTCGGAACTCCCACGACGCGAAAAAAATAAAAAACACGACGGCGGTGGTAATCAGAATCTTGTGAGCGGTTATGAGCCTCATGGTTGCACCAAGTGAATCACGGACCGGGCGGCCGATGCAAGGGAGGAAACCGCCCCCTGCCGGCGTTGTCGGGAACGCCGTCGTGTTATAAGGTTCAGGTCAGCGTGCCATTTTGACCACGGGGAGGAAACAAGGAAGATGAATCGCGAGACCGTGCAAACCGACCATGCGCCCAAGGCCATCGGGCCCTATGCCCAAGCGATCAAAGCCAACGGGGTCGTCTACACGGCCGGCCAAATCCCAATCGACCCAAAGACGGGGAACTTTGTTGAGGGCGGGATCGCCGAGCAGACGCGGCAAGTGTTAGACAATCTGAAGGCGGTCTTGGCGACCGCCGGCTCTTCTCTCGATCAAGTCGTCAAAGCGACCGTCTTTCTAAAAAACATGGCCGACTTCGCCGCCATGAACGAAGTTTACGGCGAATACCTCGGCGCCGCCAAACCGGCCCGCTCGACGGTGGCCGTCGCCGAATTGCCGCGCGGCGCGCTCATCGAGATCGACCTCGTGGCGCTGGCTTAACCGATGATTTAGATCCCCAGGACCATTCGCACCAAAGTCTGGAGAATCAGCTTAGCAGCCCCGCTGAGGGTTTCTCCCATCGTCGGCTTTTCCTCGACTGCCCCACGCGGATAAATGAACATCCCATCGGTGCCCGTCACCACCCAGGACTTCGGGTTTTGATAGACTTCTGGGATCTTGTGAACGATCGCTTCCGCTCCTAGTTTATCCACTCGCGTTTTCCTCTGCAGTTTCTTGTAACGCCTGAGCTCGCCGCGATTGAGCCAAATCCCGTCACAGCGCCAGCAGCGCCTGAGTTGCAAGTCTTTCGGCAACATTGGATCACTGCACGACTGCAGTTTCGCCGTGCAACGCGGACAGTAAAGTGTTTTCGCCGCTGGCCCGGCGGGCGCGGTAAGCAACTTCTCGTCCACGGAGTCCAGCCGCTCCGCTTCTTCCGGATCAATGGGGAAAAGCTCCCACTTGTCGCACCAGATGCCGCCGCATTGCCCACACTGGTCCAACTGAATCAGCGTCCCGGGGTTGGCTTTGGCCGTGACCGGGTTCATTGACACTTTGCACTGCGGACAACTAACCACGATTTTAATTCTGCTTCATTGAACTTTGAACATTGAACCTTGAACGTCGGGCGCTTGAGCGCCGTGCAATCCCGCCATCTGATAGAGCAGCATGATGCGCCGGTTGATCGGCGGATGCGTGCTCAAAAGATCGGCCATTTTCCCCTCGCGCTCGTCAACACGCCGACGCAACGGATTGGCGATGAACAGGTGCGCCGTGCCCCGGCTGGCCTTGTGAAACGGCATGCCGGCATCGCGAATTTTTTCCAGCGCATGCGCCAGGCCGAGGGGATTGCGCGTGAACTCGGCCGCGGTGGCATCGGCTAAATATTCTCGCTGGCGCGAAACCGCCATCGCCATCAGACGAGAAATCAGCGGCGACAAGATGATCAGCAACAACGCGGGGATGACGATGATAAGATTTTTGTTCCCGCTCCGGCGGCTGTGACGCGAGCTGAAAAACGAGCGCTGCGCCCAATCGGCGAGCAGCGCCACGCCACCGAGCAGAACGCTGACGAGCATCATCACCAGCGTGTCGTTGTTGCGGATATGCGCCATCTCGTGGGCAACCACGCCTTGGGTCTCCTCGCGATTGAGCACCGCTAGCAGCCCGGTCGTGACGCAGATCGACGACGACTTTTCATCTTGCCCGGTGGCAAACGCGTTAGGCGCCGGATCGAAGACAACGTAAACCCTGGGCATCGGGCATCCCGAAGCCAACGCCATTTCCGTGACGACATTGTGAAATTCGCGGTGCTCCGGCAGCTGGATGTCCAGTTTCTCGGCGCCCATGGAGCTCAAGATTAGATTGCCGCCGTAGTTGTACGCCGTTAGCGCCATGAAGGTGGCAAAGGCCAGCGCCGACAGCGTCGCTATGGGAACAGGCGGGCCGTAGCGTGTAAACGCATCGAGATAAACGTAATCGACGGAGAGACCCACGAAAATGAAAAAGACGATAAAACAAAAAATGATCGCCGCGCTGATCCAGCCGTTGCGGCGTTGGCGCTCGGCGAAATCTTGGGTCGTGAGGACGTCCAGAGGAATCGACCTAGCCCGAAAATTTGATAGCCCGGCTAAAGCGACAACGCGGTTGACTTGTCTGGCGCTCGGTCACGCTGTTACTTGTCGCCACTGCTGTTTGCTCCAGACGAGCGGTTCGCAATCCACGTCGAGGCACCATTGCCATTTCCGCCAGAGGCGGATCAACCTCAGGCTGAGTTTTCTCCCGCAAGGATTTGCCCCTCGGACTCTGGGCGTGATTAATGCAGGCTAATCAGCGGGTCAGCTTGAGATCGACGCGCGGCACGGCCTGCTCGGCCTCGGGCACCGAGAAGAACTCGCCCGGCTGGAATCGAAAAAAGCCCGCGATGATGTTCGACGGAAACACTTCCTGCTTCATGTTAAAGCGCATGACCAGGTCATTATAATACTGGCGCGCGAAAGCGATCTGGTTCTCGGTGGTCGTCAGCTCTTCCTGGAGCCCCAGCACGTTCTCATTCGCCTTAAGTTCCGGGTAGTTTTCCATCAGCACAAAGATTTTGCCGAGCGACTGAGTGAGCGCGCCCTGCGCTTCCGCGGTTTCTTTCACACCGGTTGACGCCATCGCCTTGCTGCGCGCGTCGATGACGCTCTGGAGCGTGTCCTGCTCGTATTTCATGTAGCCTTTGACGGTTTCGACCAGGTTGGGAATCAGGTCGTAGCGCCGCTTGAGCTGGACTTCCATCTGCTTCCAGGCGTTCTGAATTTGGTGGCGTAGCGCGACCAGGCCGTTGTAGGTCCAGATGCTCCAAGCCGCGGCGAAAAACAGAACACCCCACACGACCCAACTCATGACCATGGGTCCCCTCCTCAGTCGTCGAGAATCAAAATCGTCTTGTTGATCTCACCGACGCTAGCCACGCCGGTCATGCACATCGCCCGTTTCATTTCCTCGCTGAGAATCGCATAGACGCGCTCGACGCCGCGCGCGCCGAAGGCCGCCACGCCCCAGGCGACGGGACGGCCGACAAGCACGGCCTTAGCGCCCAGGGCGAGCGCTTTGACTATATCGCCGCCGCTGCGCACGCCGCTGTCGAGAAGCACCGGCACCTTGGCGCCCACGGCATCGACTACTTCGGGCAGGGCTTCGAGAGCGGCGCGGTTGAAATCGAGAATCCGTCCGCCGTGGTTCGACACCACCAGCGCGTCGGCGCCGGCATTGACCGCAGTGCGCGCGTCGTCCGCACCCATAATCCCCTTGATCACCACCGGCAGTGAAACCTGCTTTTTCATCCACTCGATGTCTTTGGGCGATGCGCTATGTCCTTTTCTCGGCTTGCCGTCTTTAGTGGAAAGCGGCACCTCATCGCCGATTTTTACCGGCCGCACGGTGTCCATCGTAATACCCACCGCGGCGAATCCGAGAGCTTCCGACATCTTGGCGTACTCGGACACTTCTTCTTTGCCGCGGTTCATGTAGGCCATGAAAACCAGAGGCGCCTTCGACACGTCGCGCCAGCCCTGCGGATTGAACTTGGCGGCCTGGCTGACAAACATCATCGCGCCGGCTCGCCCGGTGCCTTTCGCCACTTCGCTCTCCGCGTTCTCGCTGATCAGACTGAAACTACCCACCGGCGCGGTGGCGGCGGGAATCGGCAGCTTCTGGCCGAACAGCTCGACGCTGATGTCGGGGTCGGTAATGTCGTGATAGACGCGCTGGCGGAAAAGATATTTGTGAAACGCTCGCGGGTTTCTGTGAAACGTCGCCTTGGTCTCAGCGGCGCCGTTGAAGTGATGCCAGGCTTCCTCCGGCATGCGCTGGCGAGCCACGGCGCGCAGATCGCGCAGCCCCATTTGATCCAAGGGTTTTTCAGTCATAGAAGAACTCCGTTCGGCGAAGCGATTTCCCAGCAGTTGGTGCCGGGGTCCCGGAAGCAAAACGACGCGCCGGCGGCGTTCCGCTGAAGCGGGAACAGTTCGTTCACTCCCCACTCCTTGCCCTTCTCGCTAAAACGCCGATGAGCGTCCTCAACGGCTTCCTTCGACGCGACGGTCAGAGTATTGCGGAAGTTGGTGGAAAAAATCCCGAAGTTCTTGCGCAGGGCGCAAACAACGTAGGTTTTGGTGTTCGGATGCTTGACGTAGATCACCTGATCGCTGAAACGGTGAACCTCCAAGCCCAAGACGTTGGTGTAGAACTCCCGGTTGAGCTGCAAGTCGGTGGCGACCAGCGTGCCGTGAGTGAAGCCTTGCGGCACGTAGCCGCGGCCGGGGAAACGCTCTTCCGGATAGACATCCGTCCAATGGGCCATTTTGACCGCGCCGAATTGCTGCGCGGTGGTCTCTTTGCGGTTGAAAGCTTCGTAGCACTCGATCTCCCAACCGTTGGTCCCCGGCTCGACGAAATAGCAGGAGTACGAGCCATGGCTCCAGGTCGGCTTGCCGATCGCGCCGAGCTTGTACTCGGCTTTGTGGGCGGTGAGGTATTCGTAAGCGCGGTCAACCTCCTCGCTGCTCCGCACGCGCACGCCCCAGTGGTTGTGCATCTGCTTTGCCGGCGCATCGGGGCCGCCGTCGTGCAGCACCAAAAGCCAGTGCGTGTTGGGATGTTTGAGCGTTGCCTCGCCCGACTTTTCGGAAATCTTCTCGAACGCCAATAGATCGGTCATCACCACCATCGATTCCTGCAAATTGCGGCATTCCATGTGCGTCGCCGACAATCCGACGGTTCTTATCATAAGTTTCCCTCTGAGATTCAGGCCTTTGAATCTAACGGCAACCCGCTCGGTGCGCGCGGCAATTCGTAAAATCTACAGTGGCACAGCCGGGCTGTCAAACGTTTCCATCGTAGCGAAACGATTCCCAACGGGAGTTTCCACGGTGAATTTGCACTTGGAATGCGGCGCAAACTCCCGACCCGAGACTAGCAACCCGAGACCGACGACTCTCATCCGCCTTGACAGAAAACGCCTTTTTCCATAGATTCGCGCAGTCTTTCTATCGCAGGAGCGACACCCTATGTGCAAAGCCAGCGTCTATCTTCTCTTTGCCCTGATCCTTTCATCCTTGTTGCTAACAAAGCAGGGCTACGGCCAAGAGCCGTTTTACAAAGGCAAAAGCATCCGCGTGGTGGTGGCCACCACGGCCGGCGGCGGCTTCGATGCCTATACGCGCACGGTCGTTCGCCACATGGGCAAACATGTCCCCGGCCGTCCGACGTTCGTCGTTGAGAATATGCCAGGCGCCGGCCATCTGATCGGCGCCAATCATATGTACCGCGTCGCTAAGCCGGACGGCATGACCCTCGGCCACTTTCAGGGCGGGCTTTTTCTCTATCAACTCTTGGGGCGTCCGGGCATCGAGTTCGACGCGGCGAAGTTTGAATTTGTCGGCGCTCCCGTGACCGATAACCGCGCCTGCGCCTTCACCAAGGCGAGCGGCATCACCAGCATGGACCGGTGGCTCGCCGCCAAGACCCCCGTACAGACCGGCGGCATCGGCGGCGGCGCTACCGACCATATTCCGCGCATGTTGTCCGCGACCACCGCGCTGCCGGTCCAATTGGTCAGCGGCTATAAAGGAACCTCCGAGATCCGCCTGGCGGCGGAGAGCGGGGAGCTGGCCGGCGGTTGTTGGACCTGGGATTCGATTCGCGCGACCTGGACCAAAGCGATCGCGTCGGGAGACGCCGTGGTCGTGCTGCAATTTCTTTCCAAACCTCACCCGGAGCTGCCGACCGTTCCGCTGGCCGCGAAATACGCCAAGAACGAAGAAGCACGGCAGTTGATCCAGGTCGGCATCGAAGAGCCTTCGGACTATTACCGGCCCTACGTCCTGCCTCCCGGCACGCCGAAGGAGCGGGTGGCGACTTTGCGTAAGGCGTTTCAGGATACGCTGAAGGATCCGGAGTTTTTGGCCGACGCCGAGAAGGCTAAGCTCGACATCGAACCGATCACCGGGGAAGAAATGGAAAAAATGGTGGGGAAGCTCTTCAAGCTCAGTCCCGCGACGGTGACCAAGCTCAAGGATATTCTGGGTACCAAATGAGTTTTGTCCGGCGGATCGCCGCAGGCTGTTCGCCGCGGTAGCAGATCAGGATGCGATCGCCGCGACGTGCTAACCGATGTGCGGTGGAGCCCCACGGGCAAGCCCGTGGCACCTTCCGGTACGCCCGTGGGGTGGAATCCTGAGCAAGAGCCCCCGGCTAAGGCCGGGGCTCGCGTCGAAGGGTCATGAGAATTTTTTCGTCTAAGCAACAAAAGGGAGGAGCTATGAATAGGGCAACGAAACTGATCGTGCTGATTCTGCCATTCTTTTTAGGCGGCTTCGAAAATGCTCTCGCGCAGAGTAATTTTTACGAAGGGAAGACAATTCGCATCATCGTCGGCTTGTCGGCGGGCGGCGGCTACGACGTTTACGCGCGCACGATCGCCAGGCACATGGGCAAACATATTCCCGGGAACCCGAGTCTTGTGGTCGAAAACATGACCGGCGCCGGCAGCATCATCGCCGCGAATCATCTTTTCAAGATCGCCAAGGGCGACGGCCTCACCATCGGCCATTACCTCGGCGGCATCGCTCTACAACAGTTGCTGGGTAAGCCCGGCATCGAGTTCGACGCGTTAAGATTCAAATACATCGGCGTGCCGGCCCAGGACAACTTCATCATCGGCGTGCATAAGTCGACCGGCATCACCGACGTCAACGGCTGGATAGCGTCGAAGCAGATGGTCAAGTTCGGCGGCGTTGGCGCCGGGTCGGGCAGCGACGATATTCCCAAAGTCCTCGCGGCGACGATCAGTCTGCCGGCGCAGGTGGTATCGGGCTACAAAGGGACGGCGGAGACGCGCCTCGCCTTCAACAACGGCGAGGTCCAGGCGACCAGCAACTCTTGGGAATCGACCAAGTCGACCTGGCGCAACGAGCTTGATTCGGGCACTTTGAGAGTCGTTTTGCTGGCGACGCTCAAAGGCCATCCGGAACTGCCGAATACTCCCGTCGCCTATGACATGGCCAAGACCGACGAAGCGCGAAAGCTGATGGCGACGGTGCTAAGAGCCAACAGCCCGACGGTGCGTCCCTTCGTCGCGCCGCCGGCGACGCCGAACGACCGCGTACAAATTCTGCGCAAAGCTTTCACGGATACGATTAAGGACCCGGAATTTTTAGCGGAGGCCAAAAAGGCGCGTCTCGACATCGAACCGGCCGACGGCGCCGAGCTGGAGCAAAACATCAGGGAGATGTTCAAGCTCGAACCGGCGCTGGTCAACAAACTCAAAGACATTCTCAAGTAGCACGGTTGTCCAATAACGCGCGCGGCCGGCGAACGTTCCGCCGCGCGCGCGCTGCCGCTTTTCACCCGCAGCGGCCACCCGCCAGCCGCTCGGCGCAAGCTGAAGTAATGATCCCGCGACCTTGACAGGCCCTATACCTTAATTTACAGCACTAGACAGCATCTTTGTTTTTTTGGAGGCATCATGACTAAGAGATCCTTTTGCGTGGCGCTCGCCCTTACCGTGTTTGGGCTGGGCGGCGCCTGGACCCAACTCTCCCGCGCCCAAGAACCATTCTTCAAGGGAAAAACCATCCGCATCGTCGTTGGTTTTTCCGCGGGCGGCGGCTACGACATCTACGCTCGCGCGATTGCCCGTCACATGAGCCAGCACATTCCCGGCAATCCCGCGATCGTCGTTGAAAATATGGCCGGCGCCGCCAGCATGATCTCGGCGAACCACGTCTACAAGGTGGCCAAACCCGACGGCCTCACGATCGGCCATTTCATCGGCGGCTTGTTCCTCCAGCAAGTATTGGGGCGTCAGGGCATCGAGTTCGACGCGCGCAAGTTCGAATACCTCGGCGTGCCGATCAAAGATACCTACTGCATCGGCCTCACCAAGGCGAGCGGCATCACCAGTATGGAAAGTTGGCTGGCGGCGAAAACGCCGGTGAAGATCGGCGGCACGGCGCCGGGTTCGGCCACCGACGACATTCCGGCGGTGCTGCAAGCCGCGCTCGGTTTGCCTCTGCAAGTGGTTTCCGGTTACAAAGGTACGGCTGAAATCCGTCTCGCCGCCGACAGCGGCGAGGTCGCCGGCTTCTCCACCGGCTGGGAGTCGTTCAAATCCACCTGGCGCAAGTCGCTGGAAACCGGCGATGCGTTCATCGCGGTCCAAGCGGTGGCGAAGCCGCACCCCGAATTGCCCAAAGTTCCGCTAGCGATCAACTACGCCAAGACCGAAGAAGCGAAAAAACTGATTCAAGTGGGCGCTCACGACCCCGGAACACTCGCGCGACCTTTCGTTTTACCCCCGGGGACGCCGAAAGATCGCGTGCAGATACTTCGCAAAGCTTTCATGGATACTTTCACCGATCCTGAATTTCTCGCCGAAGCAAAGAAAACTAATCTCGACATTGGCCCGCTCTCGGGCGAAGAAATCGCCAAGACCGTGGAGAATCTTTTTAAGCTCGAAGCGCCGATCGTGGAGCGTCTCAAGAAGATCCTTTTACCCAAGTAAGCGCGCTTCAAGCGAGACGACCATGTACGATGCGCAACCCCAACCGGCGAAAGAAGACGTCTGGATCAAATCCACCTGTTTCATGTGCTGGAACACCTGCGGCATCCGGGTGAACCGCGTTAACGGCGTCATCGTCAAGATCGAAGGCCAGCAGGACTGCCCGCAGAACTGGGGCAAGACCTGCGCCAAAGGGAATGCCGGCTTCATGTCGCTTTACGATCCCAACCGCGTATTGCATCCGATGCGCCGCGCCAATCCGGAAAAGGGCTTCGACATCGACCCCAAATGGGAGCGCATCTCCTGGGAGGAAGCGCTCGACATTCTCACCGAAAAGCTCAAAAAGATCCGCGCCGACGATCCGCGCAAGTTGGTCGCCTCCACCTTCGATACGCGCGGCCAGTCCGGCGTCTTCTTCGCCGCCTGGAGCGCCGCCTTCGGCACGCCGAATCACTGGGGCGGCGGCGCGCAATACTTTTGTGGCAACGGCTTTCATCCGGTTACCTATCTTACGCACGGCACCTGGTTCGGCGAGCCCGATGCGCGCCACTGCCGCTACCTCATGCTCTTCGGCACACAGAACGGCTCGGTGTCGAACCACTTGCCGATGGATCTGGCGCGGAAGATGGCCGACGCCCGCATGGAGGGCATGAAGCTCATCGTCGTCGATCCGGTCGGCATCAACGCCGGGGCGAAGGCGCATGAGTGGGTACCGATTCGTCCGGGAACCGACGCGGCGCTGGCGTTGGCGATGATCCAGGTTATGCTCAATGAGGAAGGCCTCTACGACAAAGAATTCCTGCGCAAGTACACCAACGGCCCGTATCTGATCGCCGCCGACGGCCACTACCTGCGCGACGAGAAGAGCGGCAAGCCGCTCATGTGGGACGCGGACGCGGCCCGCGCGCGCCCCTTCGATGATGCATCATTCGGTGAAATCGCACTCGAAGGACGATTTGCCGTAAACGGCAAGCAGCATCCGACC
>Ga0153915_10005838_pt1 | contig 11481 bp, 10 predicted proteins | sample Opewatmetagenome_2_FD_107003 | JGI IMG/M metagenome (GOLD analysis project Ga0153915, IMG submission 107003) | Freshwater wetland microbial communities from Ohio, USA - Open water 3 Core 3 Depth 3 metaG | ecosystem: Environmental > Aquatic > Freshwater > Wetlands | place: USA: Ohio, Lake Erie...
ATATTCAAGACCACGCATGGGGAAAGCTAATCCGGTTCACTCAAAGCAAAGCTGCAAAGGCTGGCAAAATTGTAGAACTGGTAGATGCGAGATACACTTCGCAGAAATGCTCCCAATGCGGTGTAATAGTTCCTAAGACGCTGGCAGAAAGAGTCCATCTTTGCCCGAACTGCGGGTTGGAGATGGATCGGGACACCAATGCCAGCCTGAACATTTGCACCCTCGGACTGAGGGGAAGAGCCTATCGAGATCCGACCCCTACTTTGAGCAAACGATTCAAAGCAAGTTAGATCGATGACGTAGGAAGCCCTGCCACTTCAGGGGCATGGGAGGAAGTCACACTAACTATTGTTATACAAATCATAATAACCAATTGAGATACAGCCAATTGCAGTATGACAAATTGCGATGTGGTCAAAGGAAATGCAATAAATTTCGATGTGGTCTAAGTCAAAGCAATAAATTTCGATTCGACCAAATAAAATACGAAATAAAATGCGACAATTACAGCGGATGAATTTCATGACGGAACAAAAGAGCAAATGCGATGCCTGCGCAGAAAAAGGCTCCTGCAAGGATCAGAGTGCAGGAACAGAATGCACACGTACGGTCGACCGGATGGCACGGGTCAAGCACAAGATCATCATCGCCAGCGGCAAGGGCGGCGTGGGAAAGAGCACGGTCTCCGTAAACCTGGCCAAGGCGCTAAATTTAAAGGGATACCGGGTCGGCGTTCTGGATGCCGATATCACCGGCCCGGACATTCCCAAGCTCCTGGGAATCGAGGACGAGAGGCTGACACAGGGCGAGGAGGGCATTGAGCCCGCCAGTGCCGGTGGTATCAAGGCGGCATCCATGGCCCTGGTTCTGGCCGACCGGGACTCGCCTGTGGTCTGGCGCGGCCCCATGAAGATGGCGGCCATCAAGCAGTTCATTCAGGAAGTGAACTGGGGCGACCTGGACTTTCTGCTCATCGACCTGCCGCCGGGCACCAGCGATGAGCCGATCAGCGTTCTGCAGCTCATCCCGGACCTGGCCGGAGCGATAATCGTCACCACGCCCCAAGAGGTTTCGCTGCTGGATTCGCGCAAAGCCGTGAACATGGTCAAGGCCATGAAGCTGCCGGTGCTCGGCATCGTGGAGAACATGAGCGGCCTCGTCTGTCCTCACTGCGGGGAAGCCGTCAACATCTTTGGCGCCGGAGGCGGGCAGAGGATGGCAGAGGAGATGGATGTGCAGTTCCTCGGGTCAATTCCCATCGATCCACGGGTCTGCGCACTGGGTGATGCGGGGATTTCTTTCATGGAAAAAGAGACAACGGCCAGCGGCAGCTTCGCCAAGATCGTAGAAAGGCTGCTGGAGATGTTCAATTAGAGATATTTTAATACATGGCAAAAGAAAGGTGGCCGGGATGCCTCGCATATTGGTCACCAACGATGACGGAGTTTATGCCGCAGGACTTCGAGCCGCCGCAAAAGGCGTGCATGGCCTGGGCGAGATCGTGGTAGTCGCGCCCTCCAGCCAGAAGAGCGGCGTGGGAAGATCGGTCTCCGTCTTTGAGCCGCTGCGCTATGCGCAAACAAACCAGAACGGCCTCAAGGCTTTTGCGGTCACGGGAACACCCGTCGATTCCGTCATCATCGGCATCTTCGCCATCATGAAAGGAGAGCTGCCCGATCTCGTCGTCTCAGGGATCAACGTGGGCGAGAATATCAGCACCGATACGGTCACCACCAGCGGGACCATCGGCGCGGCCCTGGAGGCGGCAAGCTACGGCATTCCTTCGATTGCAGCATCCATCCAGGCCGTCGATCAGGGCGACAAATTCGACATGCACTTTGATGAGAAGCACAGCTTCGATGTGGCCAGCAAAGTTCTGCATCGCGTGGCCGCCAAGGTTCTGGAGCACGGACTGCCCGAAGGCGTGGATGTCCTGAATCTGAACGTGCCGGTCACTGCCACCGAGGACACGGAGATCGTGGTGACAAGGCTGGCACGCAAGATCTTCAAGACCGAAGTGCAGGAGCGCTTTGATCCGAGAGGAAGGCCCTACTACTGGATCGCCGGCGACCTGATCTGCTGCGATGAGGAAGGAACGGACGTACAGACGATCTACCAGGACAAGAAGATCTCCATCACGCCGCTCTCGCTCGATGCGACGGCGAGGATAGACTTCAAACAAATTGATGGCCTATTTCGACCTTGAAACCGGTCCAAATAGAAGAGCAAAAATAAGAGGAGAGCCCGGTATATCTCGCAAGAACACTTAGCAGATGCCGGAAGCTCTCAATGGGCGCTCATATGAGGGACTGCCAAATCATTAGGCAAAGGGGGCCTAATCGGCTGAAAGCACACCAACCTTAAATTGCCCTGTTTTATAAAAATTTTCTGATGATTGTCACGCATCTCTTTCTATCCTGCACCATGCACCGGCCAGGATCGCTTTTCCTCATTCTCCTCTATGGATGTTATGGAACCGTTCTCGATACAGGCAATCCTGTCACAGACAGCTCTCAGAACGTCCAGATCATGAGAAATAAACAGATACGTCACACCGGTATCGTTTTGCAGCTTCATCATGAGCCTTAGGCCGTCACTGTTCTATTCATTAATATCTTGCGATACGGGTCCTAGTTGATCTGCAGAAAGGGGCTGGGATGCCATCCGAAATAATTAGCTGTTTTGATAAATCATCTCGATAAATTTTCAGGACTACTCTTTCTGGCCGCAAACCATGTAATAGGTCCAGCTAAAAGCGATCCTGCGGTGAAGCGGCATCTTGGCCCTTTGAAGCTCTCGGATTTTTACGAGATCCATGCAAGAGATATCAACCAGGCCGCAGTCTTCGAAATACTGCCTGGCCTTGTCGGGCGTGAGGCCAAACGGGTGAGGAAGAGCTGAACGCAGATCTTGAGAGTAAACGCTATTCTTAGGATTCTTCCCCTCAAACACGGCGACTCCGATGCTTGATGCCAGACGCTTGAGCTGGCTGGCAAATGAGCCGTTCCTCCATTCACCATCGATGACGACGATTTTGCCGCCTTTCGCGAGAGTTCTCTTCCATTCAGAAAAGGCCCCTTTGGGATCGGAAAGCGTCCAGAGAAGGTGGCGGTTCACCACTGCATCAAATTTTCCGCTCTCAAATTTCGGCTTCTCTGCATCTCCGTAAGAGAACTTCATATTGAGATTCGATGCCTTGGCCTTGGCTCTCGCCTTCGCAAGCATCTTTTCTGAGATATCGATTCCCTGCACATTGTGGCCCAGCTCTGCCAGGACCAGGCTCATTTCTCCGGTTCCGCATCCTACGTCCAGGATATCGAGGTTTTTTCCGGGAAGCGCTTCCTGCAACACCTTTTTCCAGGCATTCCTCTCCTCTTGAGTCTTTATTCCGTGGCCATCATAGGTATCGTAGTCCTGTGAGGATATATCCCACCGGGAGCGGATTTCATTCTTGACCTCTGCATCGGTTAAGGGCATGGCAGATTTGATGCCGTTTCTAATGATAAATCTTTCCATCATTGTAATACATTCTCATACGAAAATTAATAATTTAGCCAAAAATATATAATTTTATTAGTAATGTTATAATAATTGATATAAGGATAATAATTACAATTATACCATATCTACGATATTGCTATGCTGCAATGGCTTGGCTGCCGGAGCGGCATATTCTGTGAAATGCGTTATCCTATCATGCATCAGTGAACAAGTGTTATCCTGTCATGCATAGTGGTGATTCATTCACTCACCATGCACGGACAATCATGCGCTATGTCCCGTTCAATTATGTATTTACTTATTCCGTGAAGCTCCAGGCTTGTTATGTGGCTTGATATGTCATTATTGCAAAATTATTATTACTTTATCCAAAGTATTTATATATCTAGTATTACTAATATCGCCCAAATTTGAGATATTAATGCGTAAAGGTGGAATATGACGAAAATAGGAACAAAATCTATAGGATCAATGCTGCTAATTGCGGCTATGCTCATCAGCATGTCCTTTTTTAGCTGTATGACCGCGCTATGCAGCAGTGACCAAAAGCTCGTTGTGGGCGAGGTATGGACAATGGGAAGCGTGGACCCGGCCATGCATAGCTACGAGCTTAACAATTTCCTCGTTGCAGAGGGCCTTACTTCCATCAGCCCCGACTTTAAAATAGTTCCCTGTCTTGCGGATTCCTGGGAGACTTCAGGAAGTGATTCATGGAGATTCCATTTGAATAAAGACATAAAATTCCATGACGGCAGCAAGCTGACTGCAGACGATGTCGTCTCAGCCTTGCAAAGGACCATGAAAATGAATCCAAGCGTCACCGGCCAGCTTAACATAAAGAAGATCACGAAGGTTGATGACTACACGCTCGACATAACCACGAATACGTCGGACGCGTCCCTCCCTGCGAGAATGGCATACGGCAGAGCGAGCATTTACAAGATTAATGAGGACGGCGACGGCACTATCTCAACACCGATATGCACCGGTCCCTTCAAGTTTGTGAGCTATGACAAAGCATCCGATACCCTGGAACTTGCCAAGAACGAACTGTATCGGGAAGGAGCGCCCAAGCTGGACGCCGTGACCGTCATATTCGGCATTGGAGATGCGAATGCCAGAGAGATGGCCATCGAAAGCGGTGAGGTGGATTTCACCACGGAGCCGCCGTTGGGGTCCACCAAGCGGCTGCAAGGAGATGCCAGCCTTAATGTTATAATCCATCAGTTATGCCAGGGCTATAAATTAAAATTCGGCGATGTCTCCAAAGCACCTTATGATGATATTAAAGTTCGCAGAGCCATTGCCTATGCAGTTGACAGAGAGAGCATTGCCAACGATATCCTGCTCGGTCGAGGAAAGGCATCGGACGGAAATGCTCTGACCCCCGGACTTGCCTGGAGAAATAACGATATTAAAGGCTACTCCTACAATGTCCAGAAGGCAAAAGACCTATTGGGCGAAGCCGGATGGAAGGACACGGACGGCGACGGCATAGTCGATAAGGATGGCAAGTCCTTTAAGATCACTCTGTACACCTGGCCCCAGCGTCCTGCATTGCCTTCTATCGCCCAGGCAATCCAATCTCAGTTCAAGGAGATCGGAATTGATGCCGAGGTTCGGATTATGGAATGGGATGCGATTAGCGACCGCGCCGACGAATGGGGAATGATGTGGGTTGCCGGCGGCGACGCGTGTATGATGATACCCGATCCGAGCTACTACATCGAGGGCCAGTTCCTCAGCTCGAACTGCGATTATCATTACAAGAACGCCAAGGTCGATGATCTGATCATGCAGGCGCGTTCCACCTTTGACGAGGATAAGCGGTACGACCTGTATAAGCAGGTGCAAAAGATTGTGTATGACGACGATTGCGCCCAGGTCCCGATTGCATTCCATTATCTGTGCGTTGTGACCAAGAAGGATGTCAAAGGATATGTCCCCAATCCGGTGCACCATGATTATTGCATAAGTTCAGGGATATACCGGGAATAACTCGATAGATAGCCGGCATCGAATTCATTGCCGGCTTTTGCTTTTATTGAGGTATATCTTATGCTATTAAATTTTATAAAACGATTGGGCATTTTCTGTCTGGTATTGGTAATATCGACGACGCTCGTCTTCTTCATGCTGCACTCGTTGCCGGGAGAAAAGGCAGTGGTGATGGCCAAATATATCTTTCTTGGAAATGTAGAACTCAATCCATCCAACGAAGAAATCCAACAGGTCAAAGATAAATTCGACCTTGATAGATCCCTGATGTCTCAGTATATCTCATGGGCCGGTGCCGCCCTTCATGGAGACCTGGGGAAGTCCTACCAGAGCAACGATCCCGTCTCTGAAGAGATATTGATACGGCTGCCTGCCACCATCACCCTCGCATTCGTGAGTGTACTCATGTCGCTCTTTATCGGCATTCCCCTGGGTGTACTGGCTGCAGTCAAGCAGAATTCGATAACGGATTATTTATGCAGCACCACATCGGTCTTGGGAATCTCCATGCCGAACTTCTGGCTTGCCCTGCTGCTCATACTTGTATTCTCCCTGAAGCTCAATTTGACTCCGACCATCGGCTATGGAGGATTGAGCCATCTGATTTTGCCTGCCGTCACCCTCGGCACGGCAAGCTCAGCGGTCATTATGAGGCTAACGAGATCGAGCATGCTCGAGGTGATGAGGCAGGACTACATAAGAGCTGCAAGAGGCAAGGGACTCAGTGGCAGAAGCATATTCCTCACTCATTCGCTTCGAAATGCATTGATCCCGGTGATCACCATGATCGGCCTCGAGTTCGGGCATCTGCTCGGCGGCACAGTGATCATCGAGACGATCTTTGCCTGGCCGGGCATCGGACGATTGCTGATCGATTCCATCTCCGCCAGGGATATACCAGTCATCCAGGGCTGTGTACTTTTCATCACCCTGATGTACATGCTGCTGAATTTCACGATCGATGCCGTCTATCCGCTGATCGATCCGAGAATAGGAGGTAATTAGATTGCTAAAGACGCGCAACTTGAACGAATTTTTAAAGAATAAAGCATCTGTAATCGGGTTGATCATAATTCTCGTGCTGGTCATAACCGCAGTTCTGGCCGATTACATCTCGCCCTATGACACGGATAAGGTCGCATTGAAGGAGAAGCTCAAGCCGCCTTCCTGGCAGCATCCGATGGGCACGGACCAACTGGGCAGGGATGTCCTGAGCAGAATCATCTACGGAACTCGCACTACCTTCGAGCTCAGCTTGTTGGTGGTGCTTTTTACATCGACTTTTGGCGTATCCATCGGCATCGTTGCCGGCTACTACAGGGGCATCGTCGATGAGATACTGATGCGGCTGATCGACGTACTCCTGGCATTTCCCAGCATAATCCTGGCATTGGTGATCATCGGAGCCATCGGACCGGGCGTCTTCAATACAGTTTTGGCTATATCCCTGGTCGGGTGGCTGTTTTATGCCAGGGTGGCCAGGGCGTCTACGCTTTCCATCCGAGAGAAAGAGTATGTAGAAGGTGCCAGGGCTATGGGATGCAGCGACGCCTACATCTGTTTCTTCTATGTGCTGCCCAATTGCCTGCCGCCCATAATCGTTCTGATGACACTCAGCCTAGGCTCCGTGATCTTGAGCATAGCCTCTCTGGGCTACCTGGGCCTTGGGGCGCAGCCTCCGACTCCGGAGTGGGGCACGATGCTAAACGACGGCAAGGAATATCTGAGAGACTGTCCGTGGCTCTCAGTTTTTCCCGGATTGATGATTATGATCTCAGTGCTGGCGTTCAACTTTATTGGAGACGGCCTGCGTGATGCCATCGATCCACGGCAGTTGGTGATAAAATGAGCATCCTTTCCGTCGAGCATCTGGAGAGCCAGTTCGTCACTGAAGACGGCATCGTAAAAGCGGTTGACGATGTGTCTTTCGATATTGAGGAGAATGAGACGCTGGGACTGGTCGGTGAATCGGGGTGCGGAAAGACTGTGCTTGCCCTCTCCATTTTGCGGCTGCTTTCCGAGAATACGAAGACCAGTGGAATTATAAAATACAGAGGCCGGGACCTGCTACAGCTAGAAGAAGATGATCTTATGGCCATTCGGGGCAAAGAGATTGCTCAGATCTTCCAGAACCCATTGAGTTCTCTAAATCCGGTTCTGACAGTGGGCTTTCAGATCTCCGAGCCTTTTATGCGGCATCAGGGATTGAAGAGGAATGCGGCAAAGATCAAGGCGGTGGATATGCTTGAGCGGGTTCGTATTCCTTCTCCGGAGGAGAGGGCGAAAGAGTACCCTCATGAGTTCAGCGGAGGCATGAGGCAGAGAGCGATGATTGCAATGGGCTTGGCTTGCAAACCGTCCTTAATTATAGCCGATGAGCCAACCAGAGGGCTGGACGTCACCATCCAGGCTCAGGTGGTGGAGCTGATAAAGGAGTTGATCAAAGATTCGGGCGCGTCCATGCTCATCATCACTCATGACCTCTCTCTGGCTGCGGAGCTTTGTGACAAGATTGCAGTGATGTATTCCGGTGAGATTCTGGAGTATGCGGGCATACAGGATTTTTTCAGGAAGCCTGCTCATCCCTATTCCGAGTGCTTCCTGGAGTCACTGCCCGCGCGCGGCATGAAGCCCATCCGGGGGATCAGCCCTTCGCTGATAAATCCACCTCCTGGCTGCAGGTTCTGTCCCAGGTGTGATCATGCCCGAGATGAGTGCAAGACCACCCATCCCCGTCTCATGAAGGTGAAGGATGGCCAGTATGCGAGGTGTCATTTATATGCTTGAGGTGCACGATCTCAAAAAGACCTTCACAACCGGCATCATAAATAAGAAATCAGTGAACGCTGTGGACAAAATCAGCTTCTCGATTCAAGAAGGAGAGTCGTTCGGACTCGTGGGCGAGTCGGGCTGCGGCAAGACGACCGTGGGCAGACTGGTCCTGAGGCTGATCGAGCCGACGGGGGGTGAAGTTCTCTTTAACGGCATTAATATATTTTTGCTTGATCAAAAGGAGCTGCGGAAGATCAGGCCACAAATGCAGATAATCTTCCAGGACCCTGAGTCGTCTTTGCACCCACGCATGAGAATTGGCGATATAATTGCCGAGCCCCTGAAACTGCATAACATTGTGCCAAAAGAGGAGCGGCAAAGGATGGTTCGGGAGCTGATCGAGATGGTAGGCTTGAATCCAGAGCACGCCAATCGCTATCCACATGAATTGAGCGGCGGCCAAAGCCAGCGGGTGATGCTGGCCAGAGTTCTATCCCTCAGCCCGAAGCTCATTGTGGCTGATGAGCCGACGTCATCTCTTGATGTGAGTGTCCAGGCACAGATTCTTTCTTTGCTGAAGAGGGCCCAGAGTGAGTGTCACTTTTCATGCCTTTTCATCTCTCATGACCTGAATCTCATCCGCAATATGACCGGAAGGATGGGCGTCATGTATCTTGGCAGGATGGTCGAGATGGGAAAGACATCAGATATATTTGATGCAGCAATGCATCCATACACGCAAGCACTTCTCTCAGCGATACCGGTAGCAGATCCCAATGCGAAAAAGAGCCGAATCATCCTTGAGGGGGAGATGCCAAATCCGTTGAATCCGCCAAAAGGCTGCGGTTTTCATCCCCGCTGCAGGTACAAAGAAAGGATCTGTGAGACCAGCGAGCCAAAAATGATCGATGTCGGAGAAGGCCATCTGGTATCATGCCACTTTCATTCAAGGCGGCATGAGACATAACGCCGGATGGTTAAGCTTTTTTTTGAATTTTTGAGTGTATGTCCTCAGCTTCATTAAAATCGGTTTGAATGAGCTGATTGATTCGGCACTGATTTAGAATTTATTATTACCAATAGCTCAGATAGTCTTATTTAGTAGGTATTAAATCAGATATTTGGAGTAATGCTATGAAATCAAATAGATGGCGACTAACTATGCTGGGGATCTGCCTGCTTGCAGCATCTACGGCAGAAGCTCTCGATATTCGGTTGGATATATTTGGGAATGCCAATATGGACGATACCATTGATGAGGATGATATCGCATACTTGAAGGATATCATCAATGGAACGGTTCCATCCACCAGGCTTGCTGACGCCAATTATGATCTGGTTGTTGATGAAGCGGACATCGTTCAAATAGATCAGATAATCAAAGGCGAAGAGAAGAATCTAACCTTTGTCGATCTATTTGGAGATGCCGAAACGGTCAAGAAACCGGCAAATCATGTGGCTGCTTTGGGTTATATGGGACCGCAACTATTGCGTCTAATCGGAGTGGACGAGAAGATGCTTCCCGTAGTCGGAGCCTCGAAATCAAAATATCCTGCTTTCTGGGGAGATATAAGCTCGTATCACGCCGTAGGCAGTTCTCCAGATGTTGATTATGAGTACCTCATCTCCATCAAGCCAGATGCCGTTCAGCCGAATCTGGAAATGATGAACAATCTCAATGAAGAGGGACGAAAGAATAAGAAAGAATTCCGGGATCGATTGCCCGGTATCCCGTTGATCTGCCTCAATGCGCGCGAACCCGAAAATATTTCCCGCAGCATTTTGATCTATGGTTATATTTTTGATAAGGAGGAGCAAGCCAAAAAGTTCGCGTTATGGCATGATGGAATTTATGAGAAGATCAAGAAGATCTCTGAGCAGATTCCAGAAGAAGAAAAGCCGAAGATCCTTTTCAATTCGCATAAGCTTGGCTATGCATATACCGCCGGTGGAAGCAGATACGGCCAGACGGTCAAGCTGGCGGGCGGCAGGAACCTGATCGATGATGTTGTAAAGAGCGACAGTCCACTTTATGGTCGCACCAACATAGAGGTTGAGGCGGAATGGGTAATAAAGAGCAATCCGGAGTACATCATTACATCCTATCTCGATACAAACAGCAGTGCGGGCTTTGAGACAGATGATGTGTCGGGAGCCCAAGGGACTATAAATATGATACAGGGCACAAAGGAATTAGCAAAGGTCGATGCTATCAAGAACGACAGAGTTTATTATATCGACAATTACCTTGTGGGCGGCGGCGGTCTGAATCTGGTTGGTGCTGCTTTCCTGGGCAAGCTCTGGCACCCCGATGAATTCAAAGATATTGATCCAGAGGAGATTCTCCAGGAATACATGGCGTTTTATGGCAGCAATTTCGATTCTAAAGAGGTTAACGGGGTATTTTTTTACCCACCGCCAATGGAATCAAGCAGATATCAGTACCGAGGATTGAATGCAAAAATTATTACGGCATGAACTGAAAACATGGAACATAGGTAGAATATCTAAAATAGTCTCAAAAATCCTTGAAAGATATTTGGGATAGGGCGGCTCAGGCAGCCCGTCCGGAGTTTCGGTATGAGCGAGCAGTGGTTCATTCGCGATCCCGTTCACGGGGTCATCCAGACAAACGAGATGGAATGGCGTCTCATTCAGTCCCGACCGCTACAGCGGTTGAAAGGGATTAAGCAGCTAGGGCTGGTGGATGCCGTCTATCCCGGTGCGAACCACTCCCGGTTCGAGCACTCCGTCGGAACCATGCATGTGGCCGGGCTGATTGCCGGTCATCTGCAACTGCCCGCAAAAGATGTGCAGAAGGTCCGTCTGGCAGGGCTGCTGCATGATGTGGGCCACTCTGCGCTCTCTCATGCCGTGGAAGGCGTCCTTGGCCGCAATCCTGAGTTGCAGCCGAGGCTTGCAGCCCGCCCGATTTCCCGGCACGAGGATTTTACCCGCGAGATTATCATCCGCCATCCCTTCGGCATGCAAGCCCTGCGGGCCTGTGAGGAGTCTTTTTCCGATATTGATTCACTTTTTTTAGACGTGGCCGAAATTGCTCTGGGCGGAAATTCGCCCCTGGGCCAGATCATCGCCGGAGACCTTGATGCGGATCGGATCGACTTCCTCCTGCGCGACTCTCACCACTCGGGCGTGAGTCTTGGCCTGGTGGACGCAGATCAGATCCTGCAAGCGCTGACCATTCAAAAT
>Ga0153915_10005839_pt1 | contig 11481 bp, 7 predicted proteins | sample Opewatmetagenome_2_FD_107003 | JGI IMG/M metagenome (GOLD analysis project Ga0153915, IMG submission 107003) | Freshwater wetland microbial communities from Ohio, USA - Open water 3 Core 3 Depth 3 metaG | ecosystem: Environmental > Aquatic > Freshwater > Wetlands | place: USA: Ohio, Lake Erie...
GATATCGAGCGCTGGAGCTCCGGAATGATGTAATAGTCGCCGATGACGCTCTCGTAGGTCATATCGAAGATGATCCCGACCTGCTCGCCCTTGGCGTTAAGCGTGGCCGACCCAGAGTTGCCCCCCGTGACGTTGGTCGTGTTGAGGAAGCAGGTGGGAACCTCTTTGAGCCGCGGATCCAAATAGCGGCCGAAATCTTTCGTCGCATAGAGCTCCTTGATCTTTTCGGGCACGATGAAGGGGTCCTTCCCGGTCTCTTTTTCGAGAACGCCTTTGAGGGTCGTCTGGGGCTCGTAGTAGACGGCGTCCCTGGGGGTATAGCCGCGGACCGGGCCGTATGTGAAGCGGAGAGTGCCGTTGGCGTCGGGAGCGAAGTTTCCTCCTTTTTGGGCGAGAACGGCCTCTTCATAGGCCTTCTTGAGGTCCGAGCGCTCCTGGCCCATAGCCTTACTCTCTTCGCGCATGACTTTGAGCTCTTTTTCGAGCTCAGCCGCCAGCTCGATGAACGGATCTTTCGTCTTTGCCAAGTCGCCTGGCGTCAAGGCCAGCATTTCCAGCCGTTTTTTAGGATCGGCCAGGATGGTCTTGGCATAGAGGCCATCGACATACCGGTCGATATAGATCATGTTATAGTTCTCGTTAGTGCTGGAAGAAATGGCCTTGATGGCCACGGGGAGCTGATCTGGCGGAACGGAAGACAGTTTTTCGAGCGTGTGTTTGAAGTAGGCCTTGTCTGTTTCCAGCACATAGCCCCGCTCGGCGAGCTGGATGTTCATTTTGATATAAGGCAGGTTCCGGTCCTGGTACTGGGGTTCCCGGTCCTTGTCAGGTTTTTGGATTTCCTGGACGGTCCGATAAATCGAGTACGCTTGGGAGAGCAGGGTCGAGCCGCCAAGGATGGTATTGAGCTGCTGGCTTTTTGCGGAAAACGCCTCGTTTTTCTTGATGAACTGGGCGAGGTCGTCCGCGACCCGTCCGTATTTCTTCTGGCGGGAAGGATCCTGATTGACCCAATCCAAGAAGACCTTTTCCTGGGCCTTCTTTTTCTCAATCAGCCCATATTTTTCCATGCCTTCGAGCTTGCCCTGGAAATTCTTCATCCCGTTGTACAAGCCTTTGAGCCGGCTCGCGTAGCGGATTTCCACTTCCTTGTTTTTTTGGCTGGCATTCTCGAAGAAGGCGATGATGTCCTGGACATCTTTGATCCTCTTGGCCATGGCCGTCATGTCGGCTTGGAGCTCGGCCAGCGTGTAGTTGCGGTAGGTCACTCCGGGATAGCCCATGACAAATGTGAAGTCCTCGGGTTTGACGCCGTCCAGTGAAATTTTCATCACGGATTTCGGCCGATAAGGGACGTTTGCGGCGTTGTAATCAACGCCCAAGCCCTCCTTGGATACATAAGCCCGCAGGAACGAAAAATCGCACGTATGACGCGGCCACATCCAGTTGTCCACCTCGCCGCCGAAGTTGCCGAGGTCCTGCGGGGGGGCCAGGACGAGGCGAACGTCCTTGATCCTTTTAAAAGTATATAGATAGTACTGGTTGCCGCTGTACATGGACGCGGTCGTGCAGCGGAGGTCTTTCCCCGCTTTCTCGGCCTGGGCGATGAGCTCTTTGGTGACTTTCTCGAGGGCATCGTATCTCTGGCGGGGCGTCATCCCCGGCTTTAAAACGGCCAGGACCTTCGGCGTGATTTCCTCGTATCCGAGCAGGACGTCTGCCGTATAGCCCTGGGCCGGGATTTCCTGGTCGCGGGTCATGGCCAGGAAGCCGCTCTGGATGTAATCCTTCTCTTTACTCGAAGCCCTCTGGATTGCGCCGAAGGCGACATGATGGTTGGTCAGGACGAGGCCGTCGGCGCTGACGAACTCGCCGGTGCCGCCGCCCAGGTTGACGACGGCGCTCATAAGCCCTGTGCCGTCCTTCTTGTAAAGGTCGTCCGGATTCATGAGAAGGCCGAGTGCCTTGAGATTCAAGCTTTTCATCTGGTGGGGCATCCACATGCCCTCGTCGGCGAAGGCCAGAAAAGCCAGGCCTAAGCTTAGAACGAGGATGCAAAGTTTACGAAGGGATGACTTCATCGATTCCTCCTGAAATGAAAGTGATCCATCCTCCCTTTTTGATTTTATATTTCAAGGTGCGTGTATCTAGCAAAAAAATTATTTGATGCGATAAAACCACATCAAGGGAAGCCAGAGCTGGTGGCCGTAGGGAAGCTTTTTGTGATTGACTAGGACTTCGGTCGTCTCCCATTCGTGGACAAGGTTAAAGAGCTCGAACAAGTCTTCCACGTCCTCGGGCGTATAGACGGCTGAATGGCGGATCCATTCGCCGCTTCCTTCTTCCTGATAGGTCGGGTTCCGCTTGGCGAGAGCCACGGCTTTTTTATAAGCCGGGGACATCTTGTAGCCGAAGACCACGGTGATCCGGAAGGATTTGGCCGTGGTGCTGGGAGAGAGGATGTCCTCCAGCTTTTCTTTCATGGCCTGGTCGTCGGTCATAAGGCCATAGTGTACCATGTTCGTTTCCATGATTCAAACCACGGAACGGGCACGGAACGGTGACACGCAGCGTGTGTCACCGTTCCAGACATCGCCACTTCCTTGATGAAGATAACGAAAGATGCTTCCGGCTTGTGTTATAATCCGCTTTCGACTATTCAGCACGTTTATTCATCAGGAAGGAGAAGGGATGAATCTCACCGCAAAAATCAAAACCATCTCTGTTTTGAGTGCTCTTCTATTGGCTGCTTGCCTCCACTCAGCAAGGGCCCAAGACCTTTCCGGTCTAACTCAAGTCAAGCCGGGGCGGTCGAGGGCGGCGACTTCAGTAGACCCCAACCCGAACAGCAACGCCGACCGGATAAAATACGTTGCTCCTGGGGAAACCAGGGTTTTAGCCGACATCAAAGGGCCGGCCGTCATCCGCCACATCTGGCTGACCTTTAACGAGGCGCGCCCTAACTGGCTGGAGGCGGGAGGATCGGCCCGGCCCGACGAGATCGTCCTGCGCATGTACTGGGACGATGGGAAACAGCCCGCGGTTGAAGCCCCGCTCGGCGACTTTTTTGGAGCGGGCTTCGGGCTGCGCCGCGAGATCCGGTCGGTTCCGGTCCTGGTTGAGGGCGGCGACGGCTACAACTGCTATTGGCCCATGCCCTTTTATAAACGCGGCCTGATCACGATCACCAACGAGAGCCAGAAAAATGTCCGTAGTTTTTATTACCACATCGATTATACAGAAGAGGAGAGGCTTCCCGAAAAAACCGCCTATTTTTGCGCCCAGTACCGCAATGAATTTCCTGAGAAGACCGGCCGGGACTATCTCATCCTGGACGCCGAGGGCGAAGGCCACTATATCGGCACGGTCATGTCCGCCCGTTCCAGGAGTCCCTTCTGGTTCGGCGAAGGCGACGCGAAGTTCTATGTGGATGGCGAGAAAAAGCCCACCATCCAGGGCACCGGCACCGAGGATTATTTTCTGATGGCCTGGGGACTGAACGAGTCTCTGTTTCCGTATTTCGGCTGCACCTGCATGAGCACGGATATTGAAGACCTGGGAACCCAATACTGCCTCTATCGCTGGCACATCGCCGACCCGGTCCGATTCACGAAGTCCCTCCGCTTCGAGATCGAGCACACGGGCTGGATCAGCGAAGATGAAACAGAGAGCGGTAAGGTCGAAGGACACGTCGAGCGGGAGGACGACATGGCCACCGTGGCCTTCTGGTACCAGGTCGGCCAGCCCAAGCGCTTTACGACCTGGCCGGCCTTAGCCCAGAGGATCTTTCCCAACCTGGACATCGTCATCGAGGGAAAAACCCTGATCCCGACCGCCCGGCATTCGCCCGGCCTCGTCGAGCTCCAAAAAGGCTTTGACTGGACCGGCGACGGCCAGGTCTCTTTCAGACCCGTAGACGACAAGCCGGTTGTGGAAGTCGACTTTCAAGTCGAGAAAGAAGAATACCGCGGGCTGATCCTGCGCTTTACCTACGCCGAGGATTATGGGATCTATCGGATTTTCCTTGACGGAAAGAACGTCCGCCAGCCGCCGGATTATATGGCCGGCCAAAAAATCGTGGATTATGATTTCTATTCGCCGGGCCTCCAGGTCAAGGACAACTATCTGGGAAGCTTCAAGCTGGCTCCCGGAAAACATACTCTGCGCCTGGAATGCCTGGGAAAGAATGTCCTAGCCAAGGGAAATTCTCTCGGGCTCGATTCGGTGAGGCTCCGTGAGCGCTGGAATAAGAAACGGAAGCTGCTGTCGTGAAAACGCCAAGCGGCGAATATGCCCAGTGGCTTGCCACGGGGAGCCGCTTGTAGAGGGTTCCAAGGGGGAGCCGCCCCCTTGGTCGCAGGGCGGGGTTTCATGCCCCGCCCGAGAAGGGGAGGCAGGGCGTCGGATGAAGTTCGACGCCCGTTGGAAGGGGTCTTCCCCTCCAAATTGGCTACCGATATTCCTGGGCGATTTTCTGCATAAAATCGACCACTCGCTTTTCGAGGTCGTTGGTCTTCTGGAAGGTCAGCTTGGCTGCGAATTCTTTGTATTCGGCGAAGGTCACTCCTTTTTTTCCGTAGAGGGCTTCGATCTCCTTCTGGGCTTGTTCCGGCTCTTCCTTGTATTTTTCGTAGATGAGCGCGGAGCGGGCTTTGATTTCTACATAGACATCGTCATTCATCCTGGACTCGGGGGGCTTGGCGGCGGTCTCCGCGGCCTCTTCCGCCTGTTCCTCTTCCGGAGCCGCTTCTTCGTCCGTGCCGGATTGCTTAGAACATCCCGCCAGGCTGAATAAAAACAACGGGATGGCCAGGATGAGGGCGGGAATCCAATATTTTTTCATGGTCAATCCTCGGTATGTCAGATATTTAATCAATAACCGGCCCGGCATTTTTTGTCAAGCCGCAGTTTATGAGCGGTTGATCTGCACCTTGCTATGCCAGAGTGCTAATCAACCGCTCATAGAGGGATCCAAGGGGGAGCCGCCCCCTTGGTCGCAGGGCGGGGCATCAAGCCCCGCCCGAGAAGGGGAGGCAGGGCGGCCGGGTCTTCCCGGCGCCCGTTGGAAGGGGTCTTCCCCTCCAAATTGACTGAAAGAGGCCTTTTAAGTATAAGTGAAATGGTGAATCTGTTATCGGGAGGGCTTTATGAACGATAAAATAAAAAATCCAAGCCGCAGGGAGTTTCTCAAAGCCGGGGCCATAGCCGGAATCGGATCGGCTTTGGCGGGGCTGAACCTTCCCTCTCCCGCTCAAGCGGCGGGCGTCGGCGAAGCGCGGTCGCAATTCAAAGTCGCGCCGATCGACCCGGTCCGCGTCGGGTTCGTCGGCGTGGGCGGCATGGGGTCAGCCCATGTCCAGAATTTTTTGAACATTGACGGCGTCCAGATCAAGGCCATTTGCGATATCGTCGAAGCGAAGGTCGAACGCGCCCAGAAATGGGTCGTCGACGCCGGCCAGCCGAAGCCCAACGGCTATTCCCGTGGACCGCGGGATTTTGAGAGGCTTTGCGCCGAGGAGGACCTGGACCTCGTCTTCACGGCTACGCCCTGGGAGTGGCATGTTCCAGTCTGTGTGGCTGCCATGAAGAACGGCAAGCACGCCGCTACCGAAGTTCCGGCCGCGATCACTCTCGATGAATGCTGGGAGCTGGTCGAGACGGCCGAAAAAAAGAACAAACACTGTGTTATGCAGGAAAATTGCTGCTATGACCGGATCGAGCTCATGACCCTGAACCTGGTCCGTCAGGGCGTGCTGGGAGAGGTCCTCCACGCCGAAGCCGGGTATCTGCATGACCTTCGGGAGGTCAAATTCAGCAGCCAGGGAGAAGGGCTTTGGCGGAGAGCTCACTCCATCAAGCGCAACGGCAACCTTTACCCGACCCACGGGCTGGGTCCGGTGTCCCAGTGCCTGAACATCAACCGCGGCGACCAATTCGATTACCTTGTCTCTTTGAGCGGCCCGGCGAGGGGTTTGCATGAGTATGCCGTTGAAAAGTTCGGTCCGGATTCTCCCCAGGCCAAGGAGCGGTACGCCCTCGGCGATGTGAACACGAGCTTGATCCAGACGAAAAACGGCAAAACGATCATCCTCATCCACGACACGAACCTGCCGCGGCCTTATACCCGGATCAACCTTGTCCAGGGGACAAAAGGCATCGCCCACAAGTGGCCGGACAGGATTTATATCGAAGGCCGCGCCGCCAAGCCGCATGCCTGGGATGATTTCGAGATATTCGCCGCCGAATTCGAGCATCCGCTGTGGAAGGCCCTGGCCCAGAAAGGGGAGGGGCGGGGGCACGGCGGCATGGATTTTATCGAGGATTACCGGCTGGTTTGGAGTCTGCGCAAGGGTGAGCCGATGGACCAGGACGTCTATGATGCGGCCGCCTGGAGCGTGATCATCGACCTGAGCTGCTCCTCTGTGGCGAAGAGGGGAAAGCCGGTCAACGTGCCCGATTTCACGCGCGGAAAATGGAGGACCAACCCGCCGCTGGGCATCATCACGGCCTGAGCCTGATTCCCTGATGGCTCTTTATCCGCTTTTTTATATAAAATCCTGTCAATAAAGTTGCCTTTCGGCGATTTTAACAAAATTTCTACATAATCTTTGCAAAATCTTGACAACTTTGTATCGGGGAGGACTTATCTTAAAGATCGATCAGGGATGGATCGAACGAACAGGATGCGGAGAAGAGCAAGATGAGCTCGCCGGAGAAGCCCAAAAACTGTCAAGGAGGGATCTCATGAGAAAATCATTAGTCGTCATGATAGTTTCGGTTTTTCTCATAAGCCCGGCAGGCTTGAGGTGCAGAGAGGGAATGGGAGTTATGTTGTCGCAAGAAACGAGGTTTCCGGCGACGAAAAGTCTTCTTTTCAACAATATTATCATCCTGCCTCGGAAAGGCGGTGCCCTAGCAGGAATCTTGGTCGGAATTGAAGGCGATGCTGTTGTTATTCTGAGAAAGGGTCAGGAGGAGAAAATCTCCTGGCGTGAAACAAAGACAATCACGATCGAAGTCGTAAAAAGTAAAAGACAGGCCACAGTGCTGACCATGCTGACCGGGGTCTATCTTGGGAACATTTTGGTCCTTCGGGATAGGTCTCAACCTTCGTTTTATTTAGGTCCCCGTAGTGGTGATTCGGCTTGGTGGTATGTCTGGAATGAAGCGATCATCGTGGGCGCCAGCTCCGGCCTTGCCTTTTTAGTGAGGGGGCTTTTTGGACAGGCCGAAAAAACTTTTGAATTTGCAGGAAGCGAGAAGGCAGATCTGCGAAAATGGGAGGCCTTAAAAAAATTCGCCCTGGGAACGGAAGGAGGACCGAAGATCCATCTTTCGGTCCAAGGAGGCTGGGTTTTTCCGAAGATATCCAATCGTTATCGATCCCTGTTCCAAGATGCGGGCTATGATATTTGGAGGCGGTCGTATTACTATGGCGAACAAGATCCATGGCTGGCGAGTGAATTTAACATGCTACGAAAAATTCAGCTCACGTACTCCATCAGGCGGGATGTCGAAGTCGGCGCGGCATTTGGCTTCATGGGCGAACCCTCCTTATATGGCCAAAAGGAAATTAACACTCAAGTCTATAATCCGATTTGGAACTATTGGTACACGACGTATCGAACCCTTTCCGTGGATCAGTCATTTTCTTCAACTGGCTATTTCCTCGTGGGCATCTACAAACCTTTCTTGAGGATGTTGCCTAGAATCCTCTCGTGGAATGTGGGGCTTGGCCTGGGTGCATCTCGGACGATATTGAAAACAGCCATTCCAGGTTACCAATACGGTTACACTCCCTCCAAATTTGAAATATCAAAAACGCAATTTTGCTCCTTCCTTTTCACGGAATTGAAATTCGACCTGTCGAATTTCCTTTCTTTTGGCTTGACGGCAGATTATATGTTTGCCCCGCCACTGCAAGTGCCAGCCTTTCCGGATGCAGCAATTCCCGCTCACAAACTTCGGGTGGAAAACAGTAGCATCGGTTTCACGATGGGCTTTCATTTTTGAACACAAAAGAGCCTTGACATGTTCAAAAATCGAAATTATCTTTTATAAAAGGGGTAAAACGATGACAAAAAAGTTTATCACGTTTTCGACTTTAGTGGCTTTTTCATTTTTTACCTGGTCTTGCACTGTCTATTCGACAAAAAAGATCAGCCCCGATCAGATTGCCACAAAATCGGGCAGGAGCGTCCAAGTTTTGCGGGTCATGAAAACGTCTGGAGAGATTGTCGAATTTCCGGAAAAAAATCCGGGCTTGATCGCCGGGGATGCAATTCACAGCAGCTCGAGCAAATCGATCCCGCTCTCCGAGGTTGAGCTGATCTGGATCAAAGAAACAGATGTGACGTTGTCGACGGTGGCGAGCTTGGGAGCGGTGGCCGGAATCGTCGGCGGGACCTTCCTTGTGATTGGATTAATCATCGCACTCACCAAGGAATCCTGTCCTTTTCTGTATGCCGACGACGGCACCGGTTTTCGGCTGGAAGGGGAGCTTTATAGCGGAGCCATTTTCAAACAGATCGAACGCGCCGACTATTTGAAACTCCATTATCTGGCCGAAAAGCAAGGCGGGTACACATTAAAAATCGCCAATGAGGCTCAAGAGACGCAATACACCGATGAACTCACGCTGCTGGTCGTGGATCATCCGAAAGACACCGGCGTGTTCGTCGGTTCCGACGGTCTGATGCACACGATCCAAAAACCGCTCCGGGCGACTTCAGCGAAGGATTCGAAGGGGACGGATTTTACGGCGACCTTGACGGCCCCCGACGGCCGGATGTGGAGTTCGAGTCCTTTTCATAGAAATCCTGACAATCCGGAGGACCTGAAACCCGGGATCATCCTCGAATTTCCGAAGCCGTCTGACGCCGAAAAAGCCAAGCTTGTCGTTCGCATTGGAAACACCTATTGGGCAGATTCTGTCTTCAGCCGATTCTTTGGGGCCATGGGCTTTATGATGAAAAGCTGGTATGAGCAAGCAAACCAAAACCCCAAAATTAAGGAGAAAGCGGAAAACTTCTTGAAGGAGCGCGGGGTGGGATTGCGGGTGCAATTGATGAACGAAGGAAAATGGGAGGACGTGGGCTTTTTTTATCCCACGGGCCCTTTTGGCATTCAGGATGATATCCTCGAGTTCCCCATCGACAAGACGGTCACAAACACGCTAACCGTCAAATTGGACGGGGGGACGTTTTTCTGGATGGTCGATTACGCCGCCGTCGATTATTCCGCCGATTGTCCCGTAGAAATCCATGGGCTGGCGCCCGAGGAAGCAATCGATGAGAACGGCCAGAACGTGATGGGATTTCTCCTCCGGTCCGATGACAGTTATTATGCCATGCCGAAACCGGGAAACTACGCCGTCCTGAAATTCCCCGTCCCGCCCAGAAGGCCTGGGGCAGAACGGTCTTTTATTCTGAAATCAGAAGGGTATTACAACGTCCATTCGCGGGAGGAGGGGACGCCTGATCTCCAGACGCTTCTTGCTCTTCAGCAAAATCCCGACAATTTCTTAAAGTTTTCACTGCGGGAATTTGCTAAGACCTTCCAATCGAGCAGGGCGCGGCCAATTCAAAAATAGATTGCCGAAAGGCGCGATTCCAATGAAGTCATCTAAGAAAGAGGTCGGATTCTATCAGCTTTTTTCCTCGAGGGTAAACTAAAAATGGAATCAGAGAATCAGCATGCAGTCGCCGTAGGAGAAGAAGCGGTATTTCTCGCGGACGGCTTCCTTGTAAGCGCGCATGATGAGATCACGGCCGGCAAACGCCGCCACGAGCATGAGGAGGGTCGACTTGGGAAGATGGAAATTCGTCAGCAGCTTGTCGACGGCGTGAAACTCAAAGCCGGGGTAAATAAACAGAGATGTGCTGCGCGTCCCCGGCCGGATACGGCTTGTTTTTTTTGATGTTCCAGCTTTTTGGCCGGGCCCCAGGGCCAGGCAGGACGATCGGTCTTCTTGGCGCGCCGATTCGCGATCTTCAGCCAAGAAGAATGCGCTTTCCAGTGCCCTGACGACGGTGGTTCCTACGGCCACAACGGACCGCGATTCTCTTTTGGCTTGATTGATGTCCTCCGCGGCCCTAGGGTTGATGCTGTATGTTTCTTCGAGCATTTTATGCTCTTCGATATGTTCAACCCTCATCGGCTGAAATGTGGCCAGACCTACCTGAAGCGCAATGTGTTCAACCAGGACGCCCTTCTCCCGGATGGACTTCAAAGTCTTCGCCGTAAAATGCAGGCCGGCCGTCGGCGCGGCGATGGCGCCCTCTTTCTTTGCATATACAGTCTGGTATCGCTCGAGGTCTTCCGGCCTTAAGTCCATGTTCGATTTATTCCGTTTGATATAGGGCGGAAGTGGCGCAAACCCGATTTTTTGAAGCCGGGTCAGAACATCGGCAGCGGAGAATTTTAAGACGCGTCTTCCCTCTTCGCCGGCTTCGATGACTTCTCCGGCAAAGCCCGGGGCAAATGTGATCCGATCTCCCGTTCTAATTTTTTTGGCCGGGCGGCAGAGGACCTCCCAGACTCCCTTCGATCTTTCCTTTAGAAATAGGAACTCGACCTCTGTCCCATCCTTATTTCCCCACACCTTGGCAGGGATGACCTTGGTGTTGTTCAGGACGAGCACGTCTCCTTTCCGGAGACAAGCGGGCAAGTCGCCGAAATTGGAGTGGATGATCCGTCCTTCTTTGCGCAGGACGACCATCATCCGCGAGGCGTCCCTCTCGGGAAGCGGATGCTGGGCGATCAGCTCGGGAGGCAGGTCATAGTCAAACTCGGAAATTTGCATGGATTATCGTAGACGCATTAAATAAGATGTCACCTCGGGAATTCGGTGACACACACCGAATTAATGTAAAGAATTAACGGAATTCCGTGTGTGTCACAGAATTCTCTAATCCTTGAACAGCTTCTTCTGATGGGGAAGATGGCCGGCCTTATGATGGGCAAAGCCCAGATGCTCGTAGGCTTTGGCCGTCAATTTGCGGCCGCGGATCGTCCGCTCCAGAAAGCCGATGCGCATCAGGAACGGTTCATAAATGGACTCGATCGTGTCTTTTTCCTCGTCGATAGCCGCGGCGATGGTATTGATTCCGACCGGCCCGCCGCCGTAGTTTTCGATGATGGTCATGAGGATCTTGCGGTCCACGTCGTCCAGACCCAAGGAATCGACTTCCATCATATTCAGCGCAGACTCGGCCTCCCTGGCCGTGATAACGCTTTTCCCCTTGACGTCGACAAAGTCCCGGTCCCGCCTCAACAGCCTGTTGGCGACGCGCGGCGTCCCCCGCGACCGGAGGGCGATCTGCTCGGCGCCCTGTTCGTCGACTTTGACCTTGAGGATGCCCGCAGACCTCAGGATCACTTTTTTCAAGTCCTCGTCCCTGTAATAATCCAGGCGGTGGATGATCCCGAACCGTCCGCGCAGAGGCGCCGTGATCCGTCCCGCCCGTGTCGTGGCGCCGA
>Ga0153915_10005840_pt1 | contig 11480 bp, 10 predicted proteins | sample Opewatmetagenome_2_FD_107003 | JGI IMG/M metagenome (GOLD analysis project Ga0153915, IMG submission 107003) | Freshwater wetland microbial communities from Ohio, USA - Open water 3 Core 3 Depth 3 metaG | ecosystem: Environmental > Aquatic > Freshwater > Wetlands | place: USA: Ohio, Lake Erie...
ACATTGGCAATCTCGTGGGGGTCGGCGATCACGGTACTTGTCCCGTGGAGGGAGACTAACCGGGCATATTCCCCCGGGGTGAGCAGCGAGCTCTCGATGTGGACATGGGCATCGATCAGGCCGGGGACGAGGTATTTTCCGGAACAGTCATGGGTCACCTTGGCCGCGTAGTCGCCAAGACCGAGGATCCTGCCGTCTTTTATCGCAAGCGTCCCTTCATCCCATGAGCAGGTATAGGGATTGAAGACCGAGGCATTCTCAAAAGATACATCTGCCGGTTCAAGCCCCCGGGCTGCATCAATCATGGATCTGCTGAAGATCGTCATAAAAATCACACGACAATATCACGGATTACTGCAGTCTTCCGGCCCCCGTCATCCAGGACATAGATGTAGAGTTTGTAGGTGCCCGGCGGGAGTTCCCCGGGAACCGCAACAAAATTATCCCCGCGGACAAGTGAGACCGGTGTGCTGATGACCGTATACCGTTCCTGGCTCAGGTTACTGATCTTATAAACCGTGACCTGGACACTGACCTCTGCGGGATCTCCCGGGTGGCTGATCATTGTCCTGACAGACTGGTTCTCGTACCAGGCATCCCCGACCGTGGTTGACAGGCAGCCGGCACAGAGACAGAAAACGAGCACCATGCATGCTCCTGCCATGACGGTATGAGAAGACCCGGACATCAACCAGATGTAACGCGTGCTACCATAAAATCCTGTTGGGATGGATGAGGGAATCCGAATGATTGGTATGTCTTTTTCCCGAGTGCGGTCATGGAGTGCAGGAAAATGGGAAGCCGTGATCAGTGCAGCCGATATTCATTCAGAAAAACAGGTCCATGCATTTTTGCTCTTATCCTTTTATGGTGAAAAGTCAATAATCCAGACGGAATAATGTAAAAAAATCGAGGATGAGTTCCCTTAAACCAGACATACCTTATTATACCTTTGCTCATAGAAATCACATCAAGGTGATAGTATAACCGTAGTTACTTTTTCCCATCATAAAGGAGGTACCGGGAAGACAACGACCTGTCTGAACATTGCCGGCTTTCTGGTGCAGTCCGGGAAAAAGGTACTTGTCATCGATTGTGATCCCCAGGCAAATGCAACCGTGGGCCTTGGGTTCAGTCCCGAGACCGTTACCAGGAATATCTACGATGTGTTCCTGAGCGGGTTTGAAGACTTTCCCAAGACCGGTCTTTCTGAGATTATCCAGAAAACGCCCTCCGGTATTGATCTTGCACCCTCCAATCTCGATCTGGTGGGAGCGGACCCGTACCTGTACCGCATGGATAACCGCGCCGGAATTCTCAAGGAAGCAATTGCAGGGGTCAGGGATCGTTACGATTTCGTGCTTGTGGACACACCCCCGAGCATGGGCCAGCTGGTTATCAACGGCCTCTTTGCGGCCGATCATGTTATCGTCACCTTGGATTCCGGGACATTTGCCCTTGATGGAGTATCAACACTCACAACCATTTTTGGCGACATGAAGGAGGATCTGGGCAGGGAGATAATTCCCGAAATGGCCGTGGTCACCCGCTGGGGGGAGTGTGCACCCTCGCCATGCCCATGTGCTGAACCAGCGGAGACGAAGGATATCTTCTCTCTGATCCGGAATCTTTTTTACAAGAAACCCGAACCAACGCCCGAAGAGATCAAGGCGCAGGAGGAACAGAAGACCGAACACGAACGGCTGCTTTCCATGCTTGTTGAAATAAAGCGGCTGTTCCGTACTGTTTACACCATACCTTATTCCCCGCAGGTTTATGAAGCACAGAAACGGGGCCTCCCAATCTCCCACTTTGCACCGGAGAGCGGCGCAGGTATGGCATACAAGACCGTCACAGGAGAGGTGCTGAGATGGAATTAGAGGAATTTGAAAAGATTTTAACCAAAGCCCGTGATGGGGACTTTTCCGTTCGCGTAGATGAATACAAGGTATCTTCTGAATACCGGTCTTTTGCCAAACTGCTGAACAGCACGCTGGAGAAGGCTGAATTCAATGATACCTTAAGACGCCGCGCCGACCTGATGATCAAGCACAACCCGATGGCTATCGCTATCCTGAAGAAGGACAAGTCACGGATCGCGATCAACAAGATGTATGAAAAGATGTGGGAAGGGACCCACGAAGAGCTGATGAAGAAGAAGCTCTATGACTTCGACATCAAGGTCCTCTCGGGTGAAGACTTTTATGCCTGTTTCACCACAAAGAAACTCGCAGTCACCGAGTGTTTTGTCAAGTTCCCCAACGGGAAGCAGAAATACCTGACGCTCTATGCGCTCCCCATTCTCGACAAGGCCGGGGAGATTGACGGGGCATTCTACATCTGGGCGGATCTGACCGAGCTCCATGAAAAGATCGATGCTGCCCAGGAGATGGAGCGCAAGGCCAACGCAATGATCCAGGACAACCCGCTCGCCATCGCGGTTCTCCGGAAGGACAAGAGCAGGATCTCCATCAACAAGCAGTACGAGGTTGCATGGCGTGGCACCCACGAAGAACTGATGAAGAAGAAACTCTACGACTTCGACATCACGGTTCTCTCCGGCGAACACTTCTATGCCTGTTTCGAGACCAAGAAACTCGCCGTCACCGAAGCGATGGTCAAGTTCCCTGACGGAGTAAAGAAGTATCTCACTCTCTATGCAATCCCGATTCTCGATAAGAACGGAGAGATCGACGGTGCATTCTACGTGTGGGTAGACTACACGGAACTCCACGAGAAGATGGACGCGGTCAAGGCAATGGAGTACCGTGTCGACTCCATGATCCAGAATAACCCCCTGGCGATAGCAGTTCTCCGGAAAGACAAGAGCAGGGTCTCCATCAACAAGCAGTACGAGATCGCGTGGCGTGGTACCCGTGAAGATTTGATGAAGAAGAAACTCTATGACTTCAACATCACGGTCCTTTCCGGAGAGGATTTCTATGCCTGTTTCACCACGAAAAAACTTGCCGTGACCGAGACCATGGTCAAGTTCCCCGATGGTGCGGTCCGGTATCTTACCCTGAATGCCATTCCGATCCTGGACCAGGCCGGTGAGCTTGACGGCGCCTTCTATGTCTGGGTGGATTATACCGATGCCCACAACAAGATGGATGAGATCAAGACGCTCATGGACAACTCCAAGAAACTTGCCGACCTCCTTTCCGTCAGCGCAACCGATCTGGGAAAATCCATGAAAGCACTGTCCCAGGGCGACCTGAGAATGCGTGCCGAGATCCTTGAAGGAGACCCGCTGGCTAACCTCAAGACCGACTTCAACACGGCTCTTGACTCCATCCAGCCGGTTATGGCCGAACTGGAAAATGCGGCCCAGCAGATGAAACATACTACGGAAGATACCAGCAAGAGCACCCAGGAGATCTCAAAGTCTACCGAACAGGTAGCCATCCAGACCCAGAAATCTGCCGATGGTGCAAAGAAGCAGATGGAAGAGATCGAGAAGGTGAGCAAGGATGTCTCCGATCTCTCTGCATCCATCGAAGAGATTGCAAGCACATCCCATACCCTGATGGAGCATGCAGGAAAAGCAGCATCGGAAGGCAACACTGCAGCGGATCTTGGTAAGGTCGCGACCGCCAAAATGCAGGTAGTTGAGAAAATATCCGGCGAAAGCGTGAATGAGATCACTGCACTCAATGAGCAGATGAAGAAGATCTCCGATATCGTCAAGATGATCGCAGATATTTCCAGCCAGACCAACCTGCTCGCCCTGAACGCCGCAATTGAAGCAGCGCGGGCCGGTGAACACGGCCGGGGCTTTGCGGTCGTTGCCGGGGAAGTGCGGAACCTTGCCGGAGAGTCAAAGACCGCAACGGGCAAGATTGAAGAACTGATCAACACCATCCAGACAAGCAGCAACAAGACCGCTGCTGCCATCAACAGCTCATACAAGGAGATCCAGGCCGGCATTGAGAGTGTTAACCAGACGGTTGATGCCCTGAACCGGATTACCAAGGAATCCAACATCGTTGCACAGGGTGTTAACGAAATTACCAAGGCAACCGAAGCCCAGGCTGAAGCAACCACCCGGGTCATGCACGGCATGGAAGAGACCAGCACCATCACCCGCGAGAACCAGGAGCGGATGGAGGACATGGCAGCACTCGCTGAAGAGACCAGCGCATCTACCGAAGAGATTGCAAGCGCCTCAACGGAACTTGCCGGTATGGCTGACAACCTGAAAACGAAAATGGGAGCATTCAAACTGAGGTAGGGCGATGGCATCAACGATCGATATTGTCGAATTCGAGCTGGGGGGCGAACGATATGCCCTTGATATCCAGCTGGCGCGGGAGATCGTTGAGATGATCCCCATCACGCCCATCCCGCGTGCACCCGCGTATATCTCCGGGGTCATCAACCTCCGCGGCGAGATCACCAATATCATGAACCTCAATACCCTGCTGGGCCTGCCCGATCAGGAGGTCAGGAACAACCAGAAGATCATTGTTCTCGTCCCGGAAGCAACCGGGGGAAGCAATGTCGGTATTATTGTTGACGATGTCAGCAGTGTGATCCAGGTCGCGGAGACGGATGTTGACAAGATCGGCGAAGGGTTCTCGTCGGAGACATCCTCATTTGTGAAAGGCATCATCAAGATGAAGACCGAAGAACAGTCTGATGCCAAACAGTCTGATGCTAAGAAGAACCTTATCATCTGGATCGATATGGAGAAAGTCATCAAGGACCTTGTAGAGAAATCCTAGTGGAGGAGACGAGCATTGACACGGGTGTTTGATCCAGGATGTGCCGGGCGGAATATTCTGGGGAGGAAATGAAATGTCTGAACGACCGGGAAGAAAAGCATTATTCAGCGGGGCCGGTGCACCGGCCGCGCCCTCAACCGACTCAACAGAAGAGATTGCAGCACATGTCCGTCAGCTGAACGAGGAGATCGCAGAATCCATCTCGTCATCCATTGCCGGGCGGTCGGTGAATCTGCTCGATGCTACGAAGTTCGGGGCGGAATACACCACGCTGATCAGTGCAGTAAATGCCAGTTTTTCAGAGCTGGAACAAGCCAGGAAAACTCCACCCCCTGCTGAAGCATCCCCCTCCGTAACAGCCTCTCTGGACCAGTCTGAAGCAATCATCAGTGACCTCAAACACCGTCTCGAGATGATGGTTGACCGTAACCCGGTCCCCATGCTCATCGCAACCCCCAGGTTCTCCATCGTTGAAGCGAACGATTCCTTTGTCCAGATGAGCGGCATGCGCCAGGAAGACCTGAAGAATACGAGCCTTGCCAGTTTCAAGCTCATCTCCCAGAAAGGTGAGGGAGCAAAGGTCGCCATGCAGGAGAAGCGGCGATCGTTTGGTGAAGTGACCATCGAGCTGCCATCAGGTCGCCACATCCTTGAACAGTACTGTATTCCTGTTGTTGACAATGATAATTCGGTCACCTCACTGCTCTTTGTCTACAACGATATCACCACCCAGAGGAAGAAGAACGAGGAGATCGAGCAGCTCAAACACCGCTCCGAGACGATTGTCCAGCAGAACCCGATGCCCATCATCCTTGTTGACATGGCCTTCCACATACGGGTTGCCAACGACGCCTATGTTTCTCTGAGCGGGATCCAGAGGAATGATCTCCTGAAGATGACCCTGCACGACTTCAAAGTGCTGGAGCAGAGCGGTGAAGGCTTAAAACGCGTTATCAGCGAACACCACCGCTCCAAAGGGGAAGTGATGGTAGAGTTCCCGGCGGGAGTGAAGAGACTCCGGCAGTACGGCATCCCCATTGATGATGCAGCCGGCAATGTATCCAGCATCCTGATTGTCTATAACGATATCACCGAAGAGCGAAAGAAACTCGATGAGATCAATGCTCTTGTGGCGAGCCAGCAGAAGAGCCAGCAGGATATCCAGAAACAGATGGAGGAAGTTGCGGTTTTAAAACAGCGTTCCGACACGATAGTCACGCAGAACCCGATGCCCATCATGCTGATGAATCCGGAGTTCAAGATCCTGATGGTCAATGAAGCGTATGTCAGCCTGACCGGAGTGTCCAAGGAAGAGCTGCTCAGGTTAAACGCCCGCGACTTCAAGATCTCCAGCCAGAAGGGTGAAGGCTTAAAGAAAGTCCTCACCGAGAAGAAACGCAGTTTCGGCGAGATCACCATCAAATTCCCCTCAGGACTGCTTATCCTCGAACAGTATGGTATCCCCATCCTCGACGCAAAAGGAAACCTCACGACAATCCTGTGCGTCTATAATGATGTCACGCACCAGCGCGAGCAGGAAACCAAGATCAAACAGATGATGGATGAGGCCAAATCCCATGCAGAGCTCCTTACGGTCAGTGCAGCCGAACTGCAGAGCGCCCTTGCGAACATTGCGAAGGGGGACCTCACCTTCCGGGTAAGCGTTGATGAGGCGGATCCGCTCGTCAAGCTGAAAGTTGATTACAATGTTGCAGCGGACTCCATCCAGAAAGTACTGGGAAGCCTCACTGAAGCGGTAAGCAGGCTCGATATCACGATTAAGGATACTATCAAGAGCACTGAAGAGATCGCCAAGGCAACTGAGCAGGTTGCCATATCAAGCCAGAAATCAACAGACAACGCCAAGATACAACTGGTCAGCGTCGACAAGATCTCCAACGACATCTCTGAGATCTCTGCGTCCATAGAGGAGATTGCAAGCACATCCCACGATGTCATGACCCATGCGGAGAAAGCCTCCAAAGAAGGGGCAGAAGCAGCGGGTATCGGCAAGGTTGCGACCGGCAAGATGCAGATCGTGGAGAAGATCTCCAAGCAGAGTGTTGATGAGATTACTGCGTTAAACGACCAGATGCGTGAGATCTCCAAGATTGTCAACCTCATCGCGGATATCGCCAACCAGACCAACCTGCTGGCCCTCAATGCTGCGATCGAGGCAGCCCGTGCCGGAGAACATGGCCGCGGGTTTGCGGTTGTTGCCGGCGAAGTGAAGAACCTGGCAGGGGAATCCAAGAAAGCAAGCAGCCAGATCGAGACGCTCATCCGTTCGATCCAGGCTAAGAGCGAACAGACGTCGACATCCATGCAGGAATCCTTTGAACAGATCAAGGGCGGCATTGATAGTGTCAACAAGACCGTGGAATCGCTCAACCGGATTGTGTCTGAAGCTACGATAGTCTCTGCCGGTGTCGGTGAAATTACCAAGGCCACCGAAGACCAGGCAAAGGCAACAAACCAGCTGATGTCAGGTATCGAATCCTTCCGATCGCTGACGAACGAGAACCAGCAGCGGATGGAGGACATGGCCGCGCTCGCTGAAGAGACGAGTGCTTCAACGGAAGAGATTGCAAGCGCTTCTGCCGAGCTCTCGGCTATGGCAGAGCACTGCAGAACAGAGATGGGGCAGTTCCGGGTAAAATGAAGACAATCCCCGGCCTGATCTCTTTTCCTGAAAATTACTCATATGAACATGCCCCGAAAGGGAATTACGAGGAGATCTGATGGATGGCTTTGATGCTTTGAAACGATATATCGAACAGACGCTTAAGATCCAGTGCGGAAACTACAAGGAAGATTGCATCAAGCGGCGGCTCCTCTCCCGGATGCGGTCGACCAATACGGCGGATTATTCTGAGTACCTCAGGTTCCTCAAAGCGAACCCGCCGGAACTGGAGGTATTGAGAAAAGCTCTCACCATCAATGTTACGGAATTTTTCCGGGACAACGATGTCTATGAGATTTTGAAAAAGGAAGTCCTTCCCGAACTATTCTCGAAACGCAAGCGGATCCGGATCTGGTGTGCCGGTTGTTCGACAGGGGAAGAACCGTATTCCATCGCCATGATCCTCCACGAGATGATGGCACAGGATAAGGAAATTGCCGGCCAGATCTTTGCCACGGATATTGACAAGATCGTACTGGCAAAAGCCCAGGAAGGGATCTATGCTCCAAAAGCTATGGCAAAGTTGACGGAATCACAGATCCACCGCCATTTTACCAAACTGCCTGACGGGAACTACCAGGTGAAACAGCACCTGAAGGACATTATCCGCTTCCGTCCCCATGACCTGATGGGGGGTACACCCATCTCCCGCTGGCTGGACCTGATCACCTGCCGGAATGTCACCATCTATTTTACCGAGAAACAGAAAGACGACCTTGCACGGCTGTTCCACGGGGCCCTGGTCAACGACGGGTATTACATCATGGGTAAGACAGAATACCTTGGCAGGCAGGTAGAGAACCTCTTTGTACCCAAAAACTCGGTGCAGAAGATCTTCATCAAAAAGGAATAATTTTTTAACCGGATTACTTCTTTTTCTCTTCTGCTTCTCCCTGTTTTCCCCGTTCGAAATCACGTGTCAGGCTGCGCTGGAACTCCTGCCTGGCTGCATGTGCTTTTATCTGGTTCATGACCGTGACAAAATTCAGGCCGATGATGATGATGACGAGGAGCAGGCTTACCCAGAGCATGACTCCCTGGGCCGAGAGAAAGGCTGCCCAGAGAAGGACGACAAAAGAGATGAGATAAAACACCACCCATGTACGAAGCCCGGGCAACTCCATATTCATCAACTTTCACCGGGGGAGGTAATAATATATCCGGAATGACTGCAGGACAAGGTTTCATTTACCGGAGGTAAATTCACCCCCGGGGGATATCGATCGGGTTCTGCAGCCCCGGATATCGTCATGTTTTTTTAAGGACGCCCCCAAGTACTACATGTGGAGAAAGGAGATATTCTCACTCTGGTCGGTGGCGTAATAATAGTCTTCATCATAGCCATTGCCGCCAACCCGCACTACCTTTCAGGTATCCCCTCTTTTGGAGCAAAACCGTCCGTAACAATCGCCCCGACACCAGTTCCCACAATGTATAGTACTCCGGTTGTGCCGGTCACCATGACGCCGACCCCAAAACCCACGGTTGCCCCCCCTTACCGGATTTCGTATAACAGCAGTCCCTTCTCATACCCGCGGTTCAAGATGCCGGATAACACCGGCGTCTTCGGGGCAGGGGATATCCCTCTCCGGGGCAGGGATATGGTGACCTTTGCTTATATCAATGAACTCAAAGGCGGACTTACCCAGAAGTTCCGTGTTCCTTACCCGGTGTGGGCAATCAATGCAACCGTAATTGCAAACCGCACCCCCCAGTACGGAAATTTCAAGATGGTCCTCTGTTATGGCAACAATGGAACCATTATCGATGGCATGGAGATCCTGAACCGGGGATCCATGACGCGGCTTATCGAGACTTCCAATGCCGACGTATACATGATTGTCACGACAGCATATATCGACAGTTACGAAATTAATCTTGAGACTCCGAAAGACTATTACGAGAACTATACGTCAAAATAGAGCAGGATCACGGGATCCTGCCTGCCCCCGGGGGCAGCTTCTCCAAGAGAGACCGGGATTAGATCTTCTCTACGGTTACACGGACACGGTCCCCGTTTTTCAGGATGTGCCCTTTCGGGATGTCGATATTAAACCAGAGCGCCCCGGGATTGTCCTGGGTGGGGTCCTGTGACATCAGGCAGTCCTTGTGTTCGTTGATATTTGCAACGAACTCAATCTCGGATTCGAATTCCAGAACTTTTGTCATGATAAAAATGAGAATGAAGATTGGGGAACCTAGATGGCACGCGGGGTGACCATCCAGGTTGTACTGTTCGAATAACTCCACCGGATGATATCCAGTTCATTACAGATCTCGGCAAGGATTGCCATGTTAGTACCCACTTCTTTGGGCGAAAGACCAAGGTCCTTTGCAATATATTTGGATTTGAAATAGTGCTTGCCCTTGGTAATGCCTGAGTTGAGGTACGTGACGATCTTGTGCTGGGTCTCGTTATACGTCTCACGTAACTTTTTCGTTGTTGACATGTTATGCCTCAGCTTTAAAAACTCATATAGATCAACTGCTATAAATATATATCTAATTCTCGTGTCAAAGATTCGGTCTTATTTTTTTTACCCGGCTGAAATTTCAACCAGAAAGATTATAATTCGCCCACCGGGAACGCATTTTTTCCCCGGCCTGATATTCGGGTGATTCGGGGATATCCGGGAATAATACGGGGAGATCAAGAAAAAATAATTCAATTATTTCTGCAGCTGCACCTGCGCATCGGCAATCTTGGTGATGAGTGCTTCAAGGACAACATCGCGCATGCCTTCCACGAATTTTATGCTGCCCACAACCAGGTGCCCGCCACCGCTGATGCCGCCGCCCGGTATCTCGACACGAAGCTCCCTGACCATCCGCGGGATATTCATGAGGACACCCCGGGATCTTAAGACGGCGAAATCCGGCCCGAACCCGATAGTGACAACCGGTTTTCCTGTGTGCTCGCGGCAGAGGCGGTCATGCACTTCACCGCTGGTCTTGCCCGGAGGCGGGAAGGTAAACTTGTGGGCATGGATCTCGACATCGATAAGGAAGAGATGGGCATCGTTTTTCAGGACACGGGGGACCACGTGAGGCATACAGGCACTCATCTGGTCTTCGATCATCGTGTTTGCACCGTCAACAAGAAGGGCGCTCAGTTTCTTGTGGCGCTCGGTCTTCCCGGTCATATTCAGGATATCCTTGACGATCTCCCTGCCGTCATTGAACCGGAGCCAGAACTGTTCGTAATCAAGGGCAAGGGCAATATCCTTGCAATCCTGCTCCGTGTACTGGTCCCTGACAAGGGCCAGGAAGAGTGCACGCTCCGGAGCCTCGCTCCGGTCCCCGACACCGGCAACCGCCGGCAGGTGCCGGATCAGGGGCTCGACCTTCGGGTTGATCAGGCGGGCCACTTCCGTGCCGAGCATACCTGCCGTGATCCCGAAATCACCTCCGACATGGTAGGGATTGACATGGGCTTTGAGGTACTTGTCGATGGTTCCATCGGGATGGTGATGGTCGATAACAACAAAGTCGATATCATATACGCTTGCGATCTTGTAGGCAGGTTCATCTTCTTCGGTAGATCCATTGTCCGTGAGGAGTACGAGCGGCATCTTCTGCCCAAACCGGACATGGTCCTTTAACGAAAAATCAAGGTCACGGGTGATGTCTTCGATCTCGTAGAACGGGGCTTTTGACGGTGCACGCTTGAAGAGGAAGTAGTCGGCATCGAAGTCCCCTCCGGACTCCCGAATCAACGATACCACGGCCTGTTCAATGGCAACCGCCGAGCAGATCCCATCAGCATCTGCATGGTGGCGGAGGATGATGGGCTGGGAAGTGAAGACGGCTTTCCGGATTATCTTCGCGACCTTTTTCATCTCGGGACGGAGTTTCTCCATTACCTCGCTCCTGACAAGGAGCGGGATATCCTCCGGCTCGGAACGCCTGTCAAGTGCTTTTTCGATTCTGAGCCTGACGGCATCCGAATCGTCGCCGATCAGGGCAGTTATTACATCCGCCTCGATCTGGAGCTGGTTGTTGCGCCTCATCACTTCGCCAATGACTTTGACGATGTTCCCCAGTTCAATCTCGGGGAATGCCCTGACCCC
>Ga0153915_10005841_pt1 | contig 11479 bp, 11 predicted proteins | sample Opewatmetagenome_2_FD_107003 | JGI IMG/M metagenome (GOLD analysis project Ga0153915, IMG submission 107003) | Freshwater wetland microbial communities from Ohio, USA - Open water 3 Core 3 Depth 3 metaG | ecosystem: Environmental > Aquatic > Freshwater > Wetlands | place: USA: Ohio, Lake Erie...
CAGTGCAAATTACACACAGGCTGAACTTGAGGCGATGACATTCACGGAAGACACTCGCACTTATGACAGTAACACGAAAAGCTTTATTACCATTCCTGCGGGTACAAGCTATTGGACATACCTGAATAGCAACGGGACGCCTAGAAGTTCAACGGTTGATGGTGAATTGGTTTACGAGCTTAGCGACGCAGGCTTTCAGAACTGGGGCGATGCGCGCACCATAGGGCTCGACGCCTCGGTAAGCTGGGTTGCTTCAGCAAAGGATATGGTGGAATTATCAGTTTCTTACCTTAACAATAAATGGACCAAACTCAGCTTCAATTATCTTTATGTGAATGGGACTGGTTGGCAGGATAGCAATTATGACGGCGCAACCGGTCCTAATTCCCCGAAATTTTCTGCCACTGCAAGCTATGAGCATAATTTCGATATAGGCAGCTACGGCACCCTGACCCCGCGAGTGGATGCGCAGTTCAGGTCAAGATTCAATCTGATCTTCAATGTAGCAGGTTATCCGGGCTATGCTACCCAGGAGGCCTATACTCAGTGGAATGGCTCGCTGGCCTTCAATCATGCCAGCGGCAAATGGAGCGTGAACGCCATGGTTAAGAATGCAACCAACTATGCCGTGAAGAGGAGCTACGACAGCGATCAAAGCACGATGATGATCGGCGATCCCAGGACCTACAGCGCAACACTTTCTGTAAAGTTCTAATATAGTTTAACTTTTAACATGGCCCCGGGCGCCTTTCAGGCATTCGGGGCCATTTTTTTTAGTATTCCTCTGCCGGCCTTTTTTCCTTCTAACATCCAGCCAATGGGTCTCTTCATTTAAGAAAATATAAACACCGACGCCAAATGCCACAAAATATTCACAAATTATCATATACAAATTATTGATATAGTCATATAAAAAGAGGGATAATACCTTTAAACCATTACGGATTGTAGTTAACGGATGCCGGCTTCTAATAATTTAAACCCTGACACCGGCATGTTCGGAAGTTAGCTGGTGTCCATCCGAAAACTCTTAGTTTTGGATGGAAGCCGTCAGCCATCCAGAAACGCTTTATTATGGATGGACACTAGCTGAAAAATAAATTTATTAAAGGCCTCGCCTGAAGGCGGGGCTTTTCTATAATCCCTGAAAGGATATAATAACAGTTATCCTTTTATAGATATTCGGGGGTATGGATTCTTATGAGCAAGAGAGGCACCCAATATGAATTTCAAGACTGTAAAAATTGCGATACTGCTCTTACTATCATTATTGTTCCTGCCATTCACAGGATCTGCAGAGATAAAGATCGACGGAAGACCTGACGAGACAGAATGGACCACCGCGCAAAGTTTTAAAGATTTTGTCGTAATCGATCCCCTCACCCTTGAAACCCCTCGAATGGCCACCGAGACCAGAGTCCTGTCCCTCCCTGAGGGACTTGCAGTTGCATTCATATGCGATCAACCCTCCGGGGAGACCCGTACCAGCACAAACACGGCCCTTGACGCATCCAGGTTTGACAGCGACTCTATAAGCCTGATGATCGACTTCGACGGCACAGGCAAGATCGCCTATGAATTCAGCGTATCTCTTGCCGGTTCCTATAGAGATGGGACAATCACCGATGAGAGCAGATTCAGCTACGAGTGGGACGGTGTATGGCAAAGGGCCATATCCGAGGAGCAGGACAGGTGGACGGCAGAAATACTTCTTCCCTGGTCAATTGTAGCTATGCGTGAAGGCAACGGTAACACCCGGTCCATGGGCGTTTCATTTCAACGCATCCTCCATTCAAGAAATGAAAAGTTTGCCTACCCGAATGCAACACCGGACAGGGGCCGCTTTATATCGGATTTTGCAAAGATCGAGGTCCAGAGATATTCTTCCCGTGAACTTGACATATGGCCCTATGCAACACTCCTGGGTGACATGGTGAACAATCATGTCACCGCAAAAGCAGGTCTGGATCTCTTCTGGAAGCATAGCGGGAAACTCCAGGTTGCAGCTACCATAAACCCTGATTTCGGACATGTAGAGAGCGACGACCTGGTTATTAATTTCTCGGCAATCGAGTCCTTTTACAGTGAAAAACGCCCTTTCTTTACGGAAAACCAGGCCATTTTTAAACTCAATATGCCAAGATCGGGCAATCTTATCTATACACGCCGCATAGGAGGACCCAATGATAAAGATAAAGGTCCAAGCGATATTGACGGCGCAGTAAAGGTGATCGGCTCAACCGGTCATCTTGACTACGGATTTTTTACAGCCCGCGAATCTGATGAAGAAGGCCGGAGTTTCTATGCCGGTCGGCTGAGCTTTCCTAAACAGAATTACTCCCTCGGCATCCTTGCCACCTATGTTGAACATCCCTTTCTCGACCGCACAGCGCTGGTTAATGCATTAGATTATGATGTAAGGCTGGGCGATAAGATACGATGGGAGGGGAAATTTTTCTCGAGCGATATCGAATCGCCATTAAAAGACGGCAGGGGATACGGCGGCTATACAAGCATCCTGTACAACCCTTCTGAACGCTGGAGCTATCAGACCCTTTTTACCATATACGGCGACACCCTGGATGTAAGCGATATGGGTTATGTCCAGCGCACAAATCTAGAAGAAACTTACCTGTCAGGCCAGTGGCGAAAGACGGATTTTGCCGATGATTCCAGCCTTGCGTCTGTATCATGGAAGCTTGTGTCCATACTGGGCCGCAATACCTATGGCGACAGACTCCCCTTCTCCTTCACCTTAAGCCGGACCGCCAAATTGAAAAGCGGGTCAGACATCGTCGGCCAGATCGGACTTGAGATTTCCGGATATGATGATATGATCTCCCGCGATCATGGCCTGGTTTATCTGAATAATCGATGGCACGGGGCCCTGTCATACAGCTCACCGCGAAGGGATTCCTGGCGAACGTCTCTGGCGTTCAAGGTATTTCAGGAAGGATATGACGGATGGGGGATGGGGATTGAAAGCGGAGCCACGTGGTATCCCCATGAAAAGATTACCGTTGATTTTTCCATAAACCCCCGCTGGAGCCGTGACTGGCTGATATGGATGCGAGACGACCTGATGGCAGGTTTCGCCAGCAGGCAGGTTAAAGGCAATATCCTTACCACATGGTTCCCTGCCGATGGTCATGAGATCCGTCTGAAGGCTCAATGGGTTGCTGTAAATGCCGATTCGGCACAGGGATATCGTATCGACGCCCGGGGACGGCTGACCGCTGTAAACGACGGGATTAATGATTTCGCCAGGACAAATTTCGGACTTCAGTTGCGATACAAGTATGAGATAGCTCCCCTCTCTGATTTTTATATCGTATACAGCAGAGGAGGTCAGGATAATATTGAGAATCCGGATAAAAGCACGATGGGGCTTCTGGGTTCAGGCACAGGCCTTAGAGATTCAGACCAGATATTGGCAAAGGTAAGATACAGGTTTTAATGGAGGAATGATAAAACCCGATTTTAACTTTTATTATTATAAACTTTTCAACACGTTAGGAGGTATTTATGTCTATTTCAAGAATGTTGGCAGTAATTTGTTTTTGCAGTTTATTGGTCTCACCGGTTTTCGCACAAAATCCCCAGGGCGGGACAGCCCCCCAGGGCACAGCAGCTCAGGGTGTCGCACCGCAGGGCGGGGCTCCCCAGGGTAATGCCCCTCAGGGCGCAGCCGGCGGCGGGGCAGCCATGCCTCAGACAAAGTCATTCAATGCCGATGCCTTTACTGATGCAGTAGATACAAACAAGGACGGCCAGATGACCGTTGAGGAATTCAAGGCAGCGGGCCTGACCGACAGGATGTTTAAGACCCCCCCCTTCTGCGACCCGGACAACAACCTGAAGATCACCAGGAAAGAGATGAATGAATGCAAATTGCCTGAGGCCGTTGACATGAACAAGGATGGGAAGCTTACAAAAGAAGAGTTAGTGGCCTTCGAAGGGAGTTCCTTAGGAAAGGAAAGGGGCCCGGGAGAAGCCAAACCTGAATAAATTTTTGTGCACAGCGCAATATTTCTCTGCGCATTGAATTTGCTGTTCGAAGCCTGGTTATCATGCAAATTGCTTTCAGATAGCCGGAACAATCGAATATCTGCAAATTCATTTTTTTATGAGAGTACCTGTACTGTCATAACAGTACAGGTACTCATAAATTGCATATCATCCCTTTCTGTGGGAGGCCTTAATTACATGTTGAGATATGCATGTTTTAGCAAATAAAGGAATTACAATAGATGGAACCAAAAAAATTTCAGATCTTCATTGTCAAAGAAGACAGCCCTGCATTTCAGGTAATAAAAAAATATTTCAATCAGAAAAGATCCATCAAATCCGGAAAAATTATCCCTGTAACTGAGGATGAATTCAGGAGTTTTCAAGAAGATTTTATGTATCTTGAAATTGATAGAGGAAAAAGCGATAATAGCAAAATTAAAGGAAAGGAAACACAACCTAAGGAGGACCTGGTTGCATCTTTAGCGTGATGAGGACTTTTCTTTTTTATCATAAAGTCAAATATATTAGAAAGGATATTTAAGATGGCAAAATTAGAATGCGATGTAGCAGTAATTGCGGCAGGGGCTTCAGGTCTTTCAGCCTGCAACGCCGCAGCAGAAAAAGGAGCAAAGGTAATCGCACTTGAAAAGGCGTCAGTAACAGGCGGCACGGGAAATATGGGCATGGGGCCCTTTGGTCTGGAAAGTCCTATTCAACGATTAAAACAGATGGGGCCCACCAAAGAAGAGGCATTCAGGGCCATGATGCATTACAACCATTATCAGGTGGATGCCAAGCTGATCAGCACATACTTCGACAAGGCCACAACCACAATTGAATGGCTTCAGAATCAGGGCGTTGAATTCTTTGATGCCCTGCCCTACTTCCCGGGCGGCTGGCCGACCTGGCACATTGCTGCGCCCGGTGGTGAAGGCTGCGCCAGAAACATGTACAGGATACTGACTGAAAGGGCCAAGGAAAAGGGCGTTGAGATACTCCTCCAGACCCCTGTTAAAAAGATCATCAAACAGGGCGGTAAGATCACAGGCGTTGTAGCCGAAGACCGTAATGGTGAAAAGGTGGAGGTAACGGCCAAGGCGGTTATAGTGGCTACCGGCGGGTTCGGTGACAATCCGCAGCTGATCAAGAAATTCACCGGTTTTGACTGGGGCGTCAACATGCAGTCATTCAGGATACCGGGCCTTGCCGGAGAAGGTCTTAAGATGGCATGGGAAGTAGGTGCCTACCAGACAGAGATGAAGATGGAGATGATATTCCTTCCACCATCCGGCGGCACAACGGACAACATCAATCCGGTTGATCCAGAACTCATGGAGGCCTTCCGTCAACCCAATTATTTCTGCAATATAAACGGCGAACGTTTCATGGATGAATCAATGATCCCCAATTCGACATTCACCGGAAACGCAATCAATGCCCAGAAGGGAAAATGTGCATTTAACGTCTTTGATGAGAGCATCAGACAGGCCATGGAGGAGAAATACGAAGAGGTACATTTTGTATTTCCCTACATGAAGCTTGAAAGATTTGACGAGCTGATCAAGAAGTCCAAGGATGCCGGTTACAAGTTTATTTATGTTGCAGATTCACTTGAAGACCTTGCCGCTCAGACGGGCATGAACGCAGCAGGCCTGAAGGCAGGCATTGAAGAATACAACTCCTTCTGCGAAAAGGGTTTTGACCCTGTATTTCACAAACGTCATAAATCATTAAAGGCCTTGAAATCACCCAAATACTACGCCATGAAGTTCCTTCCGGGCGCCTACGGCAGCCTTGGCGGGATCAAGGTAAATCACAGGCTGGAGGTCCTTGATAAGGACTGGAATCCGATCCCCGGACTCTATGGCGCCGGAACAGATGCCAACACCCTTTACGGCGACAGCTATCCTTTCATCCTCCCAGGCAACACCATGGGATGGGCAATCAATTCAGGCAGGATGGCCGGCGAATCGGCGGCAGCTTATGTAAAATCGATTGCATAACTCCTTCCGAACATATCAGCTGACGGAAATACCCGGTTGTCTTCAACCGGGTATTTTTATTTGACCCTTATGGAATTCAAGCGTTAAGAGGTAATTTCAAAAGTCCTCCGCTTGTCATTCCGAACGAAGTGAGGAATCTAAAATGCATTGATATTAAAAGATTTCTCCCTTTGGTCGAAATGACAATTGATGCTTTTTTGAGTTTTGCAGTCATCAAGGAGCGTATGAAGCAGGCCTTGAATCTTCCACGGCATGGATCGAACCGAGGATATGATCCTAAGGATATCATTGAAAGTTTCTGGGTCAGCATATGGATAGGGGCGATCAGGTTTACCCATAGCAGTTGGTAAAGATATGACACCATATTGAAGGAGGTATTCGATTGTCGGGATGCACCATCACAAAGCACCTATAGCCGGTTTTTCAACAGATTCAGCTGGAATAGAAACACGGAAGTCTTCCCGGAATTACAGGAGTGATTTTTTGAGCAATTGCATTTTGACAATATGACACTGGATCTGGACAGCAGTATTATGACGCGATATGGGGAGCAGGAACGAACAAAGGCAGGATACAATCCAAAGAAGCCAGGCAGAGCATCCCACCATCCATTGATAGCATTTATGGCGGGAATGAGGATGGTGGTGAACGCATGGATGAGGCCGGGAAATACAGTATCATTGAGCAATTACCGGGCATTTTTAGACGAGACCTTTGGGATATTAGCGGACAAAAAGGTTGGATTGGTTAGGGCTGATAGCGGTTTCTTCTCGAATGAATATATGAAGTATTTTGAAGAAAGGAAGATGGACTATATAACAGTGAGCCTTTTCAGGCAAATCATCCTAAAAGAAATAGGACAAGCTACTCTTAAAACCTTAAGGTTCAAATGCGTTGCATTAGGAGCATGGATAACCGAATGGTCCCGTCAAAGGACGCTTAAAAATCGCCTTGGCTCAAAAAAGAAGGCCTTGGCTGGATGGATTGTTCGATATAATGCACTCAATTACTGCTCCTTTTTCAAAGCCTAATGCATAATTTGGCATTAAAGGTCTTGAACGTCTTTTATCTCGTTCGGGACCTTCTTTTTAGCAACACCTCCTTTCCCTTTAAGGTCTCCCAAGCCAGGGCTAACTTCAAATTCAATTCCTGCTTTAATTTTATTTTATTCATAATTTTACTTTATTTATGTATTTTCTATGGCCGTCCATTTGCATTTTAAAACAACAGGGTATATAATGCATTACAAAACCAATATCGAGCCCTGTTCTTTTTCATATGCACCTTCGCCTTTTCTGTCGGCTATTAAGTCTTATTATCAGTATCTTACAATACCTATTCCGATGCCACACATACAGAATCAGTTGAAATTGCGCATTCCCCTGGCAGGAGGCATATAACAAACTAATGATGAAATTGACACCTATTGCCACAATTTATTCACATTATGTCATTGATTTTTTCTATCTAATTAATATAATGTCCGTACATTCCACATAATGAATTGTTCCGTCTGTATAATTAAATACTCATGGGTAAATAATCCGCTTCGAATCACCTACTGACAGTGACCTCTCGTCTTCAACCGGCAATCGGAATTCCTTTTTCACTCTGACTTCTTCCTCTCCGTTAACAAAAGTTTTCTTGATACTACTGCCTTCAACCGGGCCATCTGATGTATTCATACAAGGTGCGTATCCGTAAATATGTTTTTACGGATCAAAATTAACAACAATTTAAAAGGAGGAGGATTTCATGAAAAAACTTTATACAACCTTAATTACCATGAATCTGGGTCTCTTTCTTATTATTACAAATTTTACTTCATACGCCCAAGAAAGTTCAAAAGATGAATTCACACTGGAAGAGATTACCGTAACAGCTGAAAAGCGAGTTGAGGACGTACAAAAGACAGCCCTCTCTGTTACTGCAATCAATGGGGATTCAATTCGAGATGCAGCCCAGAATACCCTGGAAAGCGTTCTGCGAGACGTAGCTTCTGCCCAGGTAGGATACGGAAACAGAGGCGGATATGTATATATCCGAGGCGTCGGGGCCTATGTTGACACCTCCCTGGCCGATCCGGCAGTCGCAGTCATGCAGGACTCTGTCTACAACGGGAACTCATTGTCCGCTTTTGGCGCCATGTACGACTTAGAGCGCGTTGAGGTACTCCGCGGCCCTCAAGGCACTCTCTATGGCCGTAACGCGACTGGTGGAACAGTGAACGTGGTTTCAAAAAACCCGACACATAACTTTGAAGGCACCGGCAATTTCCAGATAGGCGACTACAACCTGAAACACTTTGACGGAGCGATCAATTTTCCCATATCAGAGGCATGGGCCGCCCGTGTGGCTATGCTGAGGGAACAGCATGACGGGTATATGAGTAGCGGAGATATGGATGCCAATAATCTCTCCATAAGAACCAAACTGCTTTATGAACCAAACGACAAATTATCTTTAATGGGAACTTTTACCTATTACTGGGAAAGATCTAAAGGCTCCAATACAGTACCCATCCCTGGTTCTGCTGGGAACCTGAGAGGCGGTGGCCCTGGGCCCTTTACGGTCCCTGATGAGAATGGCGATGGTATTGGCGATGATTTTCTGGATGCCAATGGCGACAGGGTTGAAGGAGGGAACGGCATTGTTGATATCGTTGATACCGGTTGGGTAGTACCTGCCGGTTCCGATGCATGGACCAATGATCAGTGGCACCCGGCAGGCTCTCTTTATGCTTGGAGTAAGACCTATTCCCTGGATGTCAACTGGACTATGAGTTGGGGCACGCTTACAATCGTCCCATCCTATCTGGAATCATTCAACCACAATGTTGATTCCCACCTTGCTGGCGTTTCGCACAGCACTAAACCCTATGCGGTGGATGCGCTGGGCGACGGTCAGAAGAGGGGAAGGAAACAGACAACCGGAGAAATGAGACTTTCTTCCTTGCCGGATTCGGATTTCATATGGACAATCGGACTATATTATATGAAAACAGACGATAGCGGTGATCCGACGCAGGATATTGTTCAGGATGCCATTGATAGCGGCAGAGGATATGCCGTTCAAAACTACTATTCTCCGGGAACAACAAAGGCCATTTTCGGCCAGGCAACCTACCCGGTTACCGATTGGTTTCGAGTGACTGCCGGTGTTCGCAGGAGCACCGATACAATGTCGAAGGATTATCGTTTTGTACTTGTTGATGGCACTACCCTGATCCTTGACTCCGGAGTTATAGAATACGACCAAGATGTCACTTCAACTACCTACAAGGGTGGCATAGAGTTCGATGTCGCTGAGAACTCTATGCTGTACGCACAGGTAGCAACCGGCTTTAAACAGGGAGGTCTTAATACAAGCGCACCCCCCACAAAATTTGACCCTGAGACACTCGTCGCTTACGAATTAGGCAGCAAAAACCGTTTCCTGAATAACCGCATGCAGGTCAATGTTGAGGCCTATTATTACATATACGACAACATGCAGGCACAGGCGTTCGCTACAGCTCCTGTCGGCGATACAGGTTATACTGCAGGCCTAATGGCGATATTAAATGCGGAGAAAACCAAACCTAAGGGCATAGATCTGGAGATCGATTACATGCTGACACAAAATGACTTAGTGAAAGTTTCTGCGGCATATATGGATGCCAAATATGGCACATTTATACTTCCGCCCAATCAAGACGCCGGTCAAACTTCGGATACTATTAACGATATGACCGACAAGCCCATTGCCAACAGCCCAAAATGGTCCGGTACCCTTGCCTATGAACATACATGGTCGCTTGATTCCGGCGCTAGTGTTATAGGCAAATTCGACACCAAAATATCATCCGGCTACGCGACTACAGCAGAACAGTATCTCCCGGGGTGGTGGCAGGGCGGCTATCACAAGTCCAATTTAAACGTGACCTATCACTCTGCAAACGGAAAATGGAACGCCGGTGCGTGGATAAACAATCTGGAATGTGTGGCCCTGACGACCTATGTCACCCCCCTTTACAGGAGAATGCTCCAGCCTCCGAGGACATTCGGTTTAAGTGTCAGCTTTAATTTCTAAAACTTGATCATTATCGGTCCCCGGCGTCCCCTTTCGGGCGCCGGGGACTATAATCCCCAGACAATCTTATAACGGACAAAATTCGTCCCTTTCTGAGTTAAAAGCAAATATAAATAAAGGTCCTGATAAATATGGAAAATGAGAGAGAACGAAGACAATTCTTAAAATATTTCCTTTCACTAATGGCCTTTGGCGCTGGCTCCATTACCTCATTCGGGAGACATAGCGGCACAAACGGAAGAAGTCCCGACTCGATTGGAATCAGCTCTTCCCAGGCACAGGCCGAACCTGCTACTGCGCCAAGGGTGCGGAAGATCACTATTGAGGAATATTTTACCACCGAATCATTGCTGGATTATCTGCGCTCAAGGATAAAGGCAGGGGCATTGTATGATTGCCTCTTCGATTACGGTCCCGACTCAATGCTCCTGGCAGGTGGAGGCATCCTTTCCGAAGAAAGGATCAAGGACATGGATGATGCAGGCATAGACATGCAGGTCCTCTCTGCTCTTCCCTGGCATGAAGGGCTTGTCGATCCCTTGGAAGGCACCGCCATGGCCCAAAGAACCAACGACGAGATCCATGAGATCATAAAAAAATATCCTAAGAGATATGCAGGTTTTGCCGGGCTTGCCTGCCATGACCCGGAGGCGGCCGCAAAAGAGCTTGAGAGGGCCGTTAAAGAACTCGGGTTGAAAGGGGCTATGTTATACAGCCACATACAGGGCGAATACCTTGATAATAAAAAGTTCTGGCCCGTTTTTGAAAAGGCCGAAGAACTTGATGTACCCATATATATCCATCCCAAGGGGATGCCCCTCAGCGGCATAGGGCCATATCTGGATTATGGATTATGGGGTGCATCATGGGGATTTGCCGCTGATGCAGGCCTCCATGCGATGCGCCTCATTTCGAGCGGTCTCTTTGACAGATACCCCAACCTTAAAATCATACTCGGTCATGGAGGAGAGGGCCTGCCTTTCTGGCTCCACCGGATAGGGATGGGGACAACCGCGACCACCCAGGGGCAGGCAGGCGGCCAGACTCAGGGCCGTGGGGGAGGCACAACACCTTCACCTGCCGGCACAAAGATAGCACGCAGTCTGTGCAAGAACAGCCCAGGTCAATATGTTAAAAAAAATTTTTACGTGACCACCAGCGGGATGTTCTGGGAGCCGGCATTAACATTTATACGCTCAGTGCTTGGACCTGACAGGCTACTATTCGCTGTAGACTATCCTGCAGGATCAAACAGCCAGGGGGTAAAAATGGTTGAATCCCTTACAATAAGCAATGAAGACAAGGCAAAGATCTTTCACCTGAATGCGGAGAGGCTTTTAAAGTTGTAGCATCTTGATCTTGCCTTGGCCGGATCGGGCAGCATGCGTAAAATA
>Ga0153915_10005842_pt1 | contig 11479 bp, 7 predicted proteins | sample Opewatmetagenome_2_FD_107003 | JGI IMG/M metagenome (GOLD analysis project Ga0153915, IMG submission 107003) | Freshwater wetland microbial communities from Ohio, USA - Open water 3 Core 3 Depth 3 metaG | ecosystem: Environmental > Aquatic > Freshwater > Wetlands | place: USA: Ohio, Lake Erie...
AAACCGGCGCCACGCAGCGCCTCCTCGAACGAGCCGAACAGCGAGGTCGCCGCGATCACGGCCGTCGCGATGGCCATGCCCTTCGTGATGGCCTTCGTCGAGTTGCCGATCGCGTCCAGGCCGGTCAGGATCTCCGCCGGCCGCCCCTCGAACTCGCCCGACATCTCGGCGATGCCCTGCGCGTTGTCCGACACGGGACCGTACGTGTCCATCGACACGATGACGCCGACCGTTGTGAGCATGCCCATCCCGGTGAGCGAGATGAAGTACAGCCGCTCGACCGTGCTGTGACCGAGCAGGAACGCCGCGAACACCACGCCGGCGATCACGAGGATCGACCACACAGTCGACTCGAGGCCGGTCGAGAAGCCCGCCAGGATCGTCGTCGCCGGGCCGGTCTGGGTGGCCTCGGCGATCTCTTGGACCGGCTTGAACTTCGTGTCGGTGAAGTACTGCGTGAGGATCTGGATGACGCTGGCCAGGATCAGCCCGAACAGGACGGCGAACGCCGGCCGGTAGTCCTTCATGTAGATGCCGGAGATCACGAAGACCGCGGCGGCCGACAGCGCCGCGGACAGGAAGAAGCCCCGGTTGATGGACTTCATCCCGTGCTCCTCCTCGCTGCGCGGCGACACGGCCAGGATGCCGACGATCGACGTGATGACGCCGACGGCGCGGACGAACAACGGGAACATCACGCCCCCGATCGCGCCGACCTCGGAGCCGGCGAACGCGGCCGCGCCGAGGATCAGCGAGGCGACGAGCGTCACCTCGTAGGACTCGAACAGGTCGGCCGCCATCCCCGCGCAGTCGCCGACGTTATCGCCGACGTTGTCGGCGATGGTCGCCGCGTTGCGCGGGTCGTCCTCGGGGATCCCCTGCTCCACCTTGCCAACGAGGTCCGCGCCGACGTCGGCCGCCTTCGTGAAGATGCCTCCTCCGACCCGCATGAACATCGCGAGCAGCGCGCCGCCGAACCCGAACCCGACCAGGACGTCGGTAGCGTCCTGCTTGTAGACGATGAGGATGACCGTCGCGCCGAAGAGCCCGAGGCCGACGGTGAACATGCCGGCGACCCCTCCGGCCCGGAACGCGAGCCGCATGGCGCGCCGCAGACCGGACTCGCGGGCGGCGTTCGCCACGCGCACGTTCGCGCGCACCGCGAGCCACATGCCGGTGAACCCCGTGACCGCAGAAAACCCGGCGCCGAGGATGAAGGCGACGGACCGGCCGAAGCGGATGAACAGGTCGCCGTGGGACGCGTTCTTGGGCACCGGCAGCGCGAAGAACAACAGCACCGTGAGGATCCCGAGGAACACGCCGAGGGTGCTGAACTGGCGGCGCAGGTACGCGCTCGCGCCCACCTGGATCGCCCTGGCGATCTCCTTCATCTTGTCGGTGCCCTGCGACGCCGCCAGCACCTCGCGTACCAGGTAGTACGCGAACACCAGGGCCAAGAGCGCGATGGCCAGGATGATCCAGAGAACCTTGTCTTCGAAGGCGCCGAAGTGCGCCTTGATCGGTCCGCTCTCGGCGGCCAGGACCAGCATGGGAACCCCCTCGGGTGCGGTAAGAAAGCCCTTGTCCTGCGGAAACCGCACGATTATAGGGGAACGTAACGTAGCCGCCCCCACGCGCCTTGCCCCCATCCGCTCGTGATCGCGGCTTGCGGGCAGGCGGGCGGAGTCGGTCTAGCTCCGCGCCGACCGCCCGGCGCGCAGCGCCATGTACCCGACGACGCCGCTGATCAGCGCCGCGGCGAGGATCCCGACCTTCGCCGCGTCGAGGATTCCGGGGCTCGGGATCCCGAGATCGGCGACGAGCAACGCCACAGTGAAGGGAACCCCCGCCGCCGCGCCGACTCCGACGATGTGTCTGCAGCCGGTCCCGACCGGCAGCCTCGCGATCCCCAGCCGGACGGCGAGCCAGCACGCGAGCGAGATGCCCACGGTCTTGCCGACGACCCGGGCCACGACGAGCCCGATCGCGACCCGGCTCGTCGCGGCTCCGGCCAGCGCATGTCCCGACAGCGCGACTCCGGCGTTCGCCAACGCGAAGAGGGGCACGACGAGGTAGCTCGCCCACGGGAGCAGGAAGCTCTCGGTCCTGGCGAGCGGCGAGACGGCCTCCCGCGACAACCCGGCGAGGTAGAGCCACTGCCCGGCGTCGGCGTCGGGCGGGAATGGGTCGTCGACGGTCTCGTCGGCCACACGGTGGGCCTCCTCGCTCACCGCCTTCGGCCGCTGGAACGGCACGGACGGAGTGAGGAGCCCGACGGTCACACCCGCGACGGTTCCCGAGACACCGGCCGCATGGAACGCCAGCCACACACCGACGCCGAGCGCCACGTAGACCGCCGTCGAGCGCACGTGGATCCGTTGCAGGGCAACCATCGCCATACACAGACCGGCGGCCACGCCCAGGAAGCCCCAGTCGACGTCCTTCGAGTAGAACAGCGCGACCACGAGAAGACTCCCGAGGTCGTCGACGATCGCCAGCGCCAGCAGGAATACCTTCAGGCTGGCTGGGACGCCGCCGGCGAGCGCGAGCACGCCGAGCGCGAACACCAGGTCGGTCGGCATCGCCATCCCCCAGCCCCCGGCCGAGGGCGACCCCGCCGTGAACGCAAGGTAGATGAGGGCCGGCACGACCATCCCGCCGAGGGCGGCGATCACCGGCAAGACCGCGGCCCGCCGGTCCCGGAGCTCCCCGGTGAGCAGCTCGCGCTTGATCTCGAGCCCCGCCACGAGGAAGAAGAGCGCCATGAACCCGTCGCCGACCCACCCACCGAGATCCTCCCGGACCACCCACCGACCGAGGCGCAACGACAGATCCGTTCGCCACACTTGCTCGTAGGTGTCCCGCCAGGGCGAGTTCGCCCAGACGAGCGCGATCAACGCAGCGATCAGCAGGAGCAGTCCGCTCGCGGCCTCGGTCTCGAGGAACGCCTGGACTGGCTGAAGGATCATGCGTGGGAGCGGGCGCTCCGAACGCGACCAGGGCATGCGGATGCCCTCATCGACGGGTGGTGACTCGAAGGATGGGCGCGCCATGGCCGACCTCTTTGCCGACCAGACTTCCCGGCACGCCTCTGTTGAACTCGTATGGTATCGGATCCGGGCAACGACGGGGTGGTTGTAGCTCCGCATTCCCGCCGGTAACCTCTCGGCGCTTTGACCGAAGGTCGACATCGCCCACCCCCGAAGCGGCGGATCCCCCCCGCGGTGTGGATCGTCCCGGCAGCCGTCGTGGTGCTGGGTGCGGTCCTCTTCTTCGTGTTGCGCAGCGGGGGCGGCGTCGCCGGCATCCTGAACTCCGGACCCGACAACACGATCCCGCCGTTCAACTTCAAGATCGGGAAGGCCACGCCGATCTCCGTGGCGAAGGCGGATGCGAAGCCGCTCGCGGGCTCGGCGAAGAATGCCGCGTCCCAGGTGGCCAAGACCATGACGACGCTGTACACCGAGGCCTTCCTCGACCCCGTCAACTGGCGGGGCGGAACCTACGACGAGGTGTGGTCACTCTTCGACGGCAGCTCGCAGGCGGCCGCGCAGAAGGAAGGGACCACGCTCACGCTCGGCACAACCGCCGGCGACACATTCGAGAAAGTCGACCAGCCAAGGGGTAGGGTCAGCGTGAAGGTGCTCCTGGACGGGAAGGACCAGCCGGCCACGGCCGTCGCGATCGTGAAGTTCACGGCCCTCGGCACGAACAAGGACGGGACGTTGACGTTGATCGTGAGCTCCGGCCAGTACTTCCTTCGGCCCGGCAGCGACGGCTGGCGGATCTACGCCTTCGAGGTCTCCCGCGCCGACCACGAGAAGATCCCGAAGCCGGGGCCCTCCGGCAGCCCCTCGGCGGTGGCCTCGTGAAGCGCCGGCACGTCGTCTTCGCTCTCGCCCTTGCGGCCTGGATCGCCGGGTCCACCCTCGGCACCGTGTCTCCGGCCGGCCCGCAGCGCGCCTCGGCGGCGCCGTTCCTGGAGATCGGGCAGGCGCACGCCGGCTACGTGCCGACCCTGAACGGCACGAGCCCCATCTTCATCCTGTTCATCGGCTCCGACGCGCGGCCCGGCCAGCCCGTCGCCGGCGAGCGGACCGACTCGATCCACCTGGTGGGCATCAACCCCGCCAAGCACAAGGCGTCGATCCTCGGCTTCCCCCGCGACTCGTGGGTGGAGATTCCCGGACACGGGATGGACAAGATCAACTCCGCCATGGTGTTCGGGGGGCCCGATCTCACGGTCCAGACCGTCGAGGCGCTGACCGGCATCAAGATCGACTACTGGGCGCTGACCTCGTTCGACGGGATGACCCAGATGATCGACGCGATCGGCGGCCTCACGGTCGACGTGCCGTTCGCGATGCAGGACTCGTATTCGAGGGCCGACTTCCAGCCGGGGGTACAACACCTCGACGGCCGGCAGGTGCTCGCGTTCGCCCGCGACCGTCACAGCCTGCCCTCGGGCGACTTCGGCCGGTCCGAGGACCAGGGCCGCGTGTTCGTCGCGGCCCTGGCCCAGTTCCGCAAGGAGTTCTCGAAGGACCCGAGCCGGCTCCTCACGTGGATCGGCGCAGGCCTTCGCAACGTTCAGACGAACGTGCCCCTCGACCAGATCCTCAATCTCGCGTTCACGTGCTCCACGGTCAACCCGAAGTACGTGGAGAACATGGTCGTGCCCGGCACCACCGGGATGGTTGGCAACATGTCGACGGTGAACCTTTCGAGCAGCGCTTCGGTGATCTACAACGACATGAAGAACGACGGGCTCGTGCAGCCGAAGCACATCCCGCCGAGCCCGAACGCCGCCCTCCTCGGCGGCTAGCGAGTCACGACGTAGACCACGTAGGCAAGGTAGAACCCCCCCTGGAGCAACAGCATGGGCGCGGTGAATCGCTTGCGGAACCTGATGGTCAGATAGAGCACCGTGCCGGCGGCGAGCGCGACCACGGCGGCCGCCAGGGCCTCATGCGCGAGGTCCCACGGCGTGAGCAGCAACCCCACCGTCACCGGGAACGAGGACTGGAACACCATGGCGCCGGTCATGTTTCCCAAGGCCAGCGTGTCCTTGCCACGGCGGACCCAGAGCACGCTGTTGAACTTCTCCGGAAGCTCGGTCGCGACCGGCGCGACGAGCAGCGCGAAGACGAGGTGTGACACGTGGAACCGCTCGCCGATGACGTTCACCGCGTAGACGAACAGCCTGGCGCCCCCGACGATCAGGGCGAGCGCCAGCGCCACCTGGACGTAACTCGGCCCCATCGGTGACCGCCGGGACCAGGCCGGCAGTCGCGGTCGCATGCGGCGGATCCAGGCCCAGACGTAGAGGGGCCGGATCTCGCTCTCGGCCTCGTGCTCCAGCTCCTTCTCGCCGGGCGCAGCGAAGTGGCGGCGCACGTAGAAGGCGTAGCCGACCAGCAGCACCACGGCGAGCGCCCAGTGCAGCGGCCGCACGTGGACGAGCCCGGCCAGCACCGCCAGCGCGTACATCACGAGGAAGTAGCCGAGGTCCTGGCGCAGGACCCCCTGGTCGCCCTCGAGCTCCAGGCTCCGCCCGCGGGTTCGCGAGTAGGCGAAGACCGCGACCGCGATCACGAACATCGCGAGCGTCGTGAGCATGAAGGGCGCGCCGAGGATGGCGCCGATCCCGATCTCCTCTCCGGAGGCGTGACCGGACACGATGGCGATGAGCGGCAGGATGGTCTCGGGAAGCGCAGTGCCGACCGCCGCGAGCACGCTGCCGACGGCCCCGTCCGATAGCCCGAACGCCTCGCCGATCCACTCGACGCCGTTCGTGAACAGCTCGGCGCCGGCGAGGATCACGAAGAGCGAGGCGACGAGCCCGGTCCATTCCATCAGGCGCGGATTCTCCCACCCCCGGCGCGGTCGCGCTCTCTGCTACGCTCCGGAAGTTCGAAGGGGAGTAGTCCGAAAGCGGGCCTCGCCGTCACCACGGTCGCGCGTCGCGACCCGGCGGGCCCCTCGCGCGGCGGGGACGAGACCTTCGGCCTGCAAGGGCTGGGGAGGCTGCGTGACCACGCTGGCGGAGGACCTCGGGAACGTCCACCCCGCCAGGCTGCGCGTCTCGCTCGCGCTCGCCTTCGCGGTGACCGTCCCCGGCGTGGCCCTACGCCTGTCCGGCGGGCACCTGCCCCACGCCGCCGAGGCGGCTCTGTACGGGGTCGCGATCGTGGGCGCCGCCTTCCTGCTGTCGTGGGCTGCGGAGGTCGCGCAGCTCGACATCTCGGCGGGCCTTGCGATCGCCGCCCTCGCGTTCATCGCGGTCTTGCCCGAGTACGCCGTGGACATGGTGTTCGCGTGGAAGGGCGGGAACGCGGTGCAGGCGTTCGGAGCCGCCTGCCACCCGGCGGGGGCGCCGGGCGAGACCGCGTGCTCCCTCGCGCTCGCGAACATGACCGGCGCGAACCGGCTGCTGATCGGGATCGGCTGGTCGCTGGTGGTGTTCATCGCCTGGCACCGGCTACGGCGGCGCGGGCTGCCGGCCGGCGAAGTGCGCCTGGAGAGGCCTCACGCGGTCGAGGTGTCCTACCTCGCCCTCGCGACGGTCTACTGCCTGACCCTTCCCCTGAAGCACTCCGTCACGCTGATCGATGCCGTCGTCCTGGTGGGCATCTTCGCTGCGTACACGGTGCGCCTCTCCCGAGCGCCGGCCGAAGAGCCCCATCTCGTCGGTCCGGCCCGGCTCTTGGGCACGCTGTCTCGCAGGCGCCGGCGCGTCGCCGTCGCGGCGCTGTTCCTGTTCGCAGCCTTCGTGATCCTCCTCGTGGCCGAGCGCTTCGCCGAAGCCCTGGTCGAAACGGGTCGGCAGTTCGGCGTCAGCGAGTTCCTGCTGGTCCAGTGGCTCGCGCCGCTCGCGTCGGAGGCGCCCGAGCTGCTCGTGGCGGGGCTCTACGCGTGGCGTCTGAACACGAGCGCCGGCCTGGGCACGCTCGTCTCCTCGAAGGTGAACCAGTGGACGCTGCTCGTCGGCACGCTGCCGGTGGTGTTCGCGATCGGCGTCGGCGGGCTCCACGGCCTGCCGATCGACCCCCATCAGCGCGAGGAGCTGTTCCTCACCGCGGCACAGTCGTTCTTCGCGCTCGCCGTGCTCGTCACGCTGTCGATCTCGACGCGCGAGGCGCTCATGCTCTTCACGCTGTTCTGGGCGCAGTTCGTGATCGGCGCCGTCGTCCCCGATTCCTTCGGCGGCAGGGAGCTGGTGATCGTCGGGATCGCGTACCTCGCGCTCGGAGTCGTGATGTTCGTCCGCGAGCGCGCGAGGATCCCCGGGTTGCTGCGGGACGGGTTCCGGGAGCCGTACCACGTGCTGAACCGCCCCGGCTGACCTGCCCGGGTCGGGTGCCGGGCTCTGTACGATCCCACGAGTGGACCCGCGCGCGTTCCTTCAGGCCGTGGCAGGCGAGGAGTCGCTCGTGCACGTGCGCGAGCTCCCGGGCCGGGCGAACGCGCCCGAACCGTTCCCGCCCGACCTGCCCGAGGTGATCGTCGAGCGGCTCGCGCTCCTCGGCGTCGAGGGGCTGTACCGGCACCAGCGCACGGCGCTCGACGCGGCGCGCGCCCGCCGGAACGTGGTCATCGCGACCGGGACCGCGAGCGGCAAGACGCTCGTGTACAACCTCGCCTTCGCCGCGGAGGCCCTGTCCGACCCGAAGAGCACCGCGCTCTACCTGTTCCCTACGAAGGCGCTCGCGCGGGACCAGCTCAGGCAGGTGAGGGAGCTCCGGTTGCCGCAGGTGAAGGCCGCGGTGTACGACGGCGACACGCCGCAGGCCGAGCGGCCGCTCATCCGGCGGAACGCGAACCTCGTGATGTCGAACCCCGACATGGTCCATGCCTCCCTGCTCCCCGACCACGCGCGTTGGGCAGACTTCTTCCTGCGGCTGTCGCTCGTGGTCGTGGACGAGGCCCACGTCTGTCGCGGCGTGTTCGGGTCGCACGTCGCGATGGTGCTGCGGCGGCTGCGCCGGCTGGTCGCGCACTACGGGGGCGACCCCCGGTTCGTGCTGGCATCGGCGACGGTCGGCAACCCGGCCGACCTTGCCGAGCGTCTGGTCGGCGTGGCGTTCGAGGCCGTGACGGAGGACGCGTCGCCATCGGGCGAGAAGCTGTTCGCGCTCTGGAACCCGCCGGTGATCGACGAGGACTCCGGGGCGCGGCGGAGCGCGCTCACGGACGCGTCGATGATCATGGCCAGGTTGGCGGAGGACGGAGTGAAGTCGATCGGCTTCGCGCGTTCGCGCCGCGCCGCCGAGCTTCTGGCCGAGTTCACACGCCGAGCGCTGCCCGCAGCGCTGAAGCGCAGGGTGAAGTCGTACCGAGCCGGGTACCTCGCCGAGGACCGGCGCGAGCTCGAGAGGCAGCTCGCGAACGACGAGCTGCTGGCGGTGGCGTCGACGAGCGCGCTGGAGCTGGGGATCGACATCGGCTCGCTCGACGCCGCGGTCCTCGTGGGATACCCGGGGACGCGCGCGTCGATGTGGCAGCAGGCGGGTCGTGCCGGGCGGAGGGAGTCCGGCTCGCTCGCGGTGCTCGTCGCACAGGACGACCCCCTGGACCAGTACCTCGTGACGCACCCCGCCGACCTCTTCGACAAGCCGCCGGAGGCCGCGGTCATCGATCCGGCGAACCCGTTCGTGCTGGAACCCCATCTGGCCTGCGCCGCAAGGGAATACCCGCTCTCCGACGAGGAGTTGGCGATCTTCGGATCCGGAGCCGAGACGGCGGTCGGGCGGCTGGAGGAACGCGGCGAGCTGGTCCGTCGGCGCGGGCTCATCCACCACAAGGGCCGCGAGTCCCCGCACCGCCGCGTCGACATCCGAAGCGCGAGCGGCCACCTGTTCTCGATCGTGATCGAGGAGACCGGTGAGCTGCTCGGCACGGTCGACGAGTCTCGCGCCTACTATCACGTGCACCCCGGCGCCGTGTACCTGCACCAGGGCGAGCAGTTCGAGGTGAGCGAGCTGGACCTCGTGACGCGCGTGGCGCTGGTGACGCGCGCGGACCCCGACTACTACACACAGTCGCGGGATACCACCGACATCGAGGTCGTCGGGGCGAGCGAGGAGTCTGCGACGTCGGGCGCGGTGCCCACGTTCTACGGCACGGTTCGCGTGACCAACCAGGTCGTGGGCTTCGTGCGGAAGCTGGTGGCGACCGGCGACGTCGTCGACACCGTCCCTCTCGCGCTGCCCCCACAAACGTTGGAGACGAAGGCGGTGTGGTGGGCGATCCCCCAGGACGTGATCGACCGAGCGGCGATCAAGCCCGCGGACCTGCCCGGCGCTGCCCACGCTGCCGAACACGCAGCGATCGGCCTGTTGCCGCTCGTGGCCACCTGCGACCGTTGGGACGTCGGCGGTGTTTCGACCGCGTACCACCCCGACACGGCGTCCTGCGCGATCTTCATCTACGACGGGTACGCGGGTGGGGCGGGGATCGCCGAGCGCGGGTTCCGTTCCACCGCAAGGCTCTTGGAGGCGACACTGGAGACCGTGAAGCAGTGCCCCTGCTCCCACGGATGCCCGTCGTGCGTGCAATCGCCGAAGTGCGGCAACGGAAACGAGCCGCTGGACAAGGCCGCCGCGATCTCGCTGCTCGCGGCGATGCTGGGGAGGTCGTGGGGATGAACAAGCAGCCGTACGTCGCGGTGTGCGGGCCGGCGAACGCGAGCGAGCAGGAGCTCGAGTGGGCCGAGGAGGTGGGCCGCCTGATCGCGAACGCCGGGGCCGTGCTCGTCTGCGGCGGGCTCGGCGGGGTCATGGATGCAGCGGCCAGAGGCTGCGAAGCCGCCGGGGGACTCTCGGTGGGGATCCTCCCCGGAGACGTGCGCGGCCACGCGAGCCAGCACCTCACGGTCGCGATCCCCACCGGCCTCGGCGAGGCGCGAAACACGCTCGTGGTCCGCGCTGCCGATGCGGTGATCGCGATCAGCGGCGAGTTCGGCACGCTCTCGGAGATCGCGCTCGCGCTCAAGATCGGCAAGCCGGTCGTCGGTCTCGGCACCTGGGAGTTGGCCAAGCGCGGCACGCCGGTCGACGCGATCGTGCGCGCGGATTCTCCCTTGGAGGCGGCGAAGAAGGCCCTCGATCTCGCGGGATAGGCAGCTCGTCAGGAGGCTCCGTCGATCGGCGCCTGCGTGCGCCCCTCGACCTCCGCCGACGGCAGGCCGGCCTCGCCTTCGATCTGGAACCTCGGCAGCACGCGGTCCAGCCATCTCGGCAACCTCCAGTTCGCGTGACCGAGGAGCACCATCGTCGCCGGAACCAGCACCATCCGCACGACCGTGGCGTCCACCAACACGGCGATCGCCAGCCCGAAACCGATCATCTTCACGGTCGAGCTCTCGTTCAACAGGAACGAAAGGAACACGGCGATCATCACCAGCGCGGCGGACGTGATGACCCGCGCCGTCGAGCGGATGCCCGCCGCCACGCTCTCGACGGTGTCACGGTCGATGAGGTACTCCTCCCGGATCCGCGACAGCAGGAACACCTCGTAGTCCATGGACAGCCCGAAGAGGATGGCGAACATCACCATCGGCACGAACGACACGATTTCGACGGCGCCGTCGAGTCCGACCTGCCTCGCGCCCCAACCCCACTGGAACACGGCCACGACCGCGCCGTAGGCCGCCGCGATCGAGAGCCCGTTCAGCACCGCCGCCTTCACCGGCACCAGGATCGAGTGGAACACCAGCAACAGCAGGACGAACGAGAGCGCCACGACCGTCGCGATCAGCAGCGGAAGCCGACCGGCCACCCGGTTGGAGAGGTCGATGAAGATCGCCGTCGCGCCGCCGACCAAGACCGTCGCCCCGGTCTGCCGCTCAACCGGCGGCAGCGCCGACTCGCGGAGGCGCGTCACGAGGTCGCCGGTCCCCTGCGCGCCGGGGGCGGATCGGGGGATCGCCGTCAGCACGGCCGTCGTCCCGTCGGCGTTCGTCATCGGCTGCGTGACGGCCAGCACGTCCGGATCGGCCGACACCGCCGCCGCGATCGTTTGCAGGGCGGCGGCGTCAGCAGGCGCCGGCAGCTCCGCCACCAGGAGCAGCGGGCCGTTCATGCCGGGGCCGAAGCCCCGCGCGATGAGGTCGGCCGCGCGACGCTGAGTCGTGTCCTTGCCCGAGACTCCGACGTCGAGCCCCAGGCGCATCGAGAACATCGGGATCATCAGGACGCCGATCACGACCAGTCCGGCAACGAGCGACCGCCAGGGGTGGTGCGCGACCGTGCGCGCCCACCGCGCCCACATCCCCTGGTGGTTCACCTTGGCGCGCCGCCGCAACCAGTGGATGCCGAGCTTGTCGATCCTCGGGCCGACGATCGCGAGCATCGCGGGCAGAAGGGTGAGCGCCGCGAGCACGGCGACCGCGACGGCGATCGAGGCGACCGTCCCGATCAGCCCGATGAACGGCATGCCCGAGACCCACAGCCCCCAGATCGCGACCATCACGGTGAAC
>Ga0153915_10005843_pt1 | contig 11479 bp, 14 predicted proteins | sample Opewatmetagenome_2_FD_107003 | JGI IMG/M metagenome (GOLD analysis project Ga0153915, IMG submission 107003) | Freshwater wetland microbial communities from Ohio, USA - Open water 3 Core 3 Depth 3 metaG | ecosystem: Environmental > Aquatic > Freshwater > Wetlands | place: USA: Ohio, Lake Erie...
AACTTCTGGTTGGATAACGCCTTTATAGGTGCTGTGTAAATAACGCAGCCGTTATTCTGAAGAGCGCTTTCGATGACGTGCTCGGCTATTGCCGTCTTTCCAGCTCCGGTCGGCGCCGATACGATCACAGAATGGCCGTTATTAATGTGTTCTATTGCTTCACTTTGAAACCTGTCATATATCATAGAAATGATTATATCCTATTATCTTGATTTATCCAATAGAATGTGTAAAAATAATGGCAATAGATGTAATCGAATGCAGCGCATTCACTAAGGAGATGCGTATGAAAAACAAAAAAAAGATAGGAATTGTCACAAGCGGCGGAGATTGCCCCGGAATAAACGCGGTGATCAGGGCTGTAGCGAAAAAAGCGATACTTGAGTTGGATGCGGAGATCATAGGTTTCGAGGACGGATATGAAGGGTTGGTAACCAACCGCTACAAAAGACTCGACCTGGGCGATCTTTCCGGTATACTTACCGTTGGCGGAACGATACTGGGCACCTCAAAGAAGGCAAACCCCTATAGATATGCCACATATCGCGGATCCAAACTTGAGTTCAAAGACGCATCGAAAACAGCAATTAAAAACTGCGAGAACCTCGACCTGGATTGTTTAGTAGTCATCGGCGGTGACGGTTCACTCGGAATAGCCAATAGATTATACAAAGACGGAGTCCCTGTCGTTGGAGTACCTAAGACTATAGATAACGATATCATCGGTACGGATATGACGTTCGGGTTTGTAACTGCCGTATATATCGCTACCGAAGGAATCGACAGGCTGCATACGACGGCACAGTCGCACCACAGGGTAATGATAGTCGAGGTAATGGGACATCATGCCGGATGGTTGGCGCTATATTCGGGAATCGCGGGAGGCGGCGATGTGATACTTCTGCCGGAAATTCCGTATGACATTGATATGATAATTAAAAAAGTCAGGGAGAGGCACAAAAAGGGAAAACGTTTCAGTATAATAGTCATCGCGGAGGGCGCCAAACCCAAAGGCGGGAATATCGTGGTACAGCGAATAGTAAAAGAGAGCTCCGACCCGGTACGCCTCGGGGGAATAGGATTTGTCCTGGGCGAACAGATCGAAAAGATAACAGGAATAGAAACGCGGGCCGTCGTCATGGGCCATCTCCAAAGGGGCGGATCACCGACGCCATTCGACAGGGTAATAGCCACCCAGCTCGGCACAAAGGCCGTCGATATAATCAAAAAGAAAAAGTTCGGATATATGTCGGCCCTAAACAAAAACATGCTTTCTGAGGTTTCGCTGAGCGAGGCCGCAAAAGGATCCAGGCTCGTTCCATTGAACCACCCGATGATAAAGTCGGCATTATCTCTATCGACCTGTTTCGGCACAAAAAAGTTTGCTTGACGCATTTTTTTGTGTTATTATTACCTTTGGTAATTTGAAAGGAGACGCCGAATGCCTAACATATTCAATGCAGCTGAGGTTATTGATATGGGCATTGAAAAAGAGATAAAAAGGCGCGATTTTTATGCGTACGCCGCAGAGAAATTCAGCCAAAAGGGCATGAAGACTCTCTTTTCCAAATTACGCGATTGGGAAGATTCGCATATACAGAAATTCACCGAGATCCGTAACGGCATCGAAGAATCCGAGATAGCCGAGTCTTATCAGGGCGAATTTGCCGCTTATATCAAGGCTACCGTCGACGATCTTCTATATAAACAAGTTTCCGCAGGCTGGTTTTCTAAGAACGTTAAGACCGAGCTGGCCGCCATCCAATACGGGATAGGATTCGAAAAAGACGCGATCCTATTTTTCACCGAGCTTCTCCGGTACATGACTCCCCTACACAAAGAAAAAATCGATATACTTATAAGCGAAGAAAAAAAACACCTGGTATATTTGAACGAGCTAAAGGACAAATACTAGAAACCGAGGGGGTGATCTAAATGGCGAGAACAACCTTCAAGAGGTCCTCATCTCAAACCGGAAACTCGAATATTTCCGCGAGTCAGGACCAGGTCGTGGATGCGATCAGAAAAAAGGCTTATGAGCTTTACGAAAAAAGAGGTAAAAAACAAGGTCATGCGATGAATGACTGGCTGGAGGCAGAACATATCGTGAAGCAGAGGTCGTTTTGACAATTCATAGAAAGACCCGGGCATTAGTATATAGGCGCTAGAGCGCCAAAGCCCGGGTTTTCTTATTGAAAGGTGAATATCAATATGGCAAAGAAAAAAGTGCTCCTCGTAGACGACGAGATTGATTTTTTGGAAATTTTTAAAGAGAGGCTGGAGGCCAGCGATCTTGAAGTTGTAACCGCATCGGACGGAAATGAGGCGCTGGAAAAATTTAAAACCGTAAAACCCGATGCGATACTTCTGGATATACTCATGCCCGGCACAGACGGCCTCGAGGTATTAAGGAAGATTAGGGAAGAAGATAAAAAGATTCCTATATTCATTATTACCGCGTTTTCGAACGAGGAAAGATTCAAACTCGCAAATCAATATAATGCGTCCGGTTTTATCATAAAAACCGCCGACCTAAAATCGGAAGTTGCTAATATTAAAAAGGCTATAGACATTGCCTCAAAATACAAAGGTCAAAAATAGAGCATAAAAGCTTATGGGATTGCATAGAACCCCTAAAATTGTTTTCTTAGCCGTAACTGCATTATGCTTGTTTATTACTATAAATTCCTACTCCGCAGAGCAGGCGGACGTTGAACGCCTCGTCAGGACAATAACCCCTCCAATTTCGATAACAGAAGAAAAAATCGAAAAAAAAGATGAGTGGTTTGTGGACGCTTTTTATGAGCCGAGCGATATAATCCAGGGGAATAGCACGGGTCACTGGAACGAAATAACAACCCTTTTCGGTTACATACATAAAAATATACATGGGTATTTTTCCGTATCCCAGCTTGAAAGATTCGACAAAAAAGATTACACCGCTAATTTCGGAAACTATTTCAGCTTTAAAGACTATTTCATACATACGGAGGTAGGCTTTGGCTGGTTGGTAGACTATATCTATAAATTCCAATCAATTGCAGAATACGGGCATAGGCTATACAAAGATTTATTCTGGCAGATAGGCTACACCTATAGGGGGTATTCGCTGTACGATACTCACATGGTATATCCGGGGCTCATATATTATCTTGGGAATAGCTACATAAGCGGCAATTTTGGCGCCACATTCATGGAGTCCCACGACACCGCCACTTTCGGAGTAATAAAAGGTAATTTCGTCATCACCGATTTTCTCCAATGGAATATGGGTATAGCGGTCGGAGAAAGGCTCTATGATATATACAACCTGGAAGCGCGCCAAGAATCTGGGTACATAATTTTCACCGGGTTGAACATAAGGGTATATAAGGGAATTAGCTTCAGGGTCGGCTATTCCTACGGCACGGAAGAACCTAAGTTTATAAAAAGAAGTGTAAATTTCGCCTTGTCCACAAAATTCTAAATGTATAATTATCACGCCGACATTATCTGGAAGATCGATATCCTCCTGATTGCGCTCTCCGCTATATTTTCGCTTGCGATAATCGCCTATGTCATTGTGCAGAAATTTATGTGGAATTGGCGTAAAAAACAGCTTTTGAAAATCAAGGATTGCGCCTTCGAACTATTGCAGGGTGGAAATAAGCAGGAGAAGGCCCACCTTGAGGCCACGTTATCGAATATAACTCCGCGTCAATTCTTAGATGTTCAGACAAACCGGAATAGAATTTCGGTATTCTTTAACGAAAATGAGCAGAGGCTTATCGGGTCGGTTTTCACAAAGAAAGGAAAAATTTCGACGCTTGAAAAAGCAGCCGGAAGCCTTTTTGATAAATGGCGTAGGATTGAGGCGATCCTATGCCTGGGATATATAGGGGCACCGTCAACTGTAAAAGTGATCGCGAAGTGTGTCAAGTCCAGAGATGACGATATTTGTTATTTTAGCATACTCGCGCTGGGCCAGATTAAAACGGCCGATTCGGTAAACACGCTTCTTTCAATCGTAAAAAATAAATCGGCATACAGATATAAGGTAGCTTCTATCCTCGAAAATTTCCCTCCGGAAACATTAGGCGGAATTGTTGATCTTACGGCTGAAAAAAAACCAGAAATACGCTTCTGGGCCTTGAAACTGCTGTCAAGGGTCAAGGGACGTCCTCACGTCCGCCAGATAGAAAAAATGGCCTCGGACGATTCTGCGGAAGTACGCTCTGCCGCATGTGAATACCTGGGCCTTTCCGGAAATAAGGGCACTAAGGAAATCATACAAAAATGCCTCAAAGACAGACAGTGGCAGGTCAGGCAGAGCGCCGTAACCGCTATCTCGAATCTGCTCGGAGATGAATGCATACCATTGGTTATAAACATGCTTAACGACGGCTCACTATCGGTGATCGATGCTGTTAAAAAAGTTATCACGCGTCATATTGACGCTGTGATGCCGTTCATACCAGCTTTTTTAAAAGGCCCTGACGAATTTGCTAAAAAAATATTAGCAGAAGCGATCGGGAGCGCTTATGCCGCTCTTCCAGATCCGGACCGCGCCGGGCTTATCAAAAAAATAAGAGCCGCCGATGCTTCTTTAGCGGACCGAATCGAGGAAAAACCCAGAGGCGGCACATCACGATGATGCACTATATCTATACACACTTAAGCTATATATCCTATACCGCGTTTCTGATACTCTTCGGATATTTCATTCTTCTTACGTCTTATTATCTTCTTCTTGGGCTCATAGGTATATTAGAAGGTAAAAGGATGGCGCGCGAAAACGAAGTAGAGAATTATCCTTTGGTATACCTTTCCACATTTAACATACCCGTAAGCATAATTATACCGGCACGCAACGAACAGGAATGGATAAGGGATTGCCTGTTGTCCGTCCTTAATATTAATTACCCGACTTTCGAAGTTATAATAGTGAATGACGGCTCGACGGACAAGACGCTTGAAATACTCGACGAGATGCTAAATCTGACACCGATTGACGCGCCTTATATAAAACATTATAAAGACGGGCTTGTTAGAAATATATTGAGAAGCGGAACGCATTCCAATGTTACGGTTATAGATAAAAATCCAGGCTTCAAGAAAGCCGGTGCTTTGAATGCAGGGCTTAACATTGCAAAAAATGATTTTGTCTGCATAATGGATTCGGACACGATTCTGGAGCCGGACGCCCTCCTAAAGGTCATGACTAAAGTGGAAAAGGATCCCGATAGAACGCTTGGCATAGGAAGCTACTTCGGGCTTGTAAATGGTTTACGGATAGAAAAGGGCAGAGTAACAGAGAATAGCTTTTCGTATAACCCGATAGTAGCATATCAGAACATCGAGTACATCAGGTCTTTCATAGGCAATAGAATCGCCTGGAGTAAATTTAACGCCACTCCTAATGTGGCAGGCGGTTTTGGAATATGGAGAAGGGACGTACTGTATCATCTGGGCGGTTTTTCGAAGGACTTCACCTGCGAAGACATCGAGATGACATTCAGGGCGCAGGACTATATCGTGAAAAATATAGAGTCCGGTTTCAAGATATTATCGCTTCCGTATTCCGTCGGTTGGACAGAAGGGCCGTCAAACATACCATCCCTGATATCACAGCGTGAACGATGGCAGAGGGTAACAAACGAAACCCTGTGGCGTTACAAATACATGTTATTTAACCCAAAGTTCGGAAGCTTTGCTTTCCTGACAGTGCCTTACTTTATAATATATGAAGTGCTTGGTGTGTTTTTTGAACTTACCAGCATTGTAATGATAGCGTTCGGGTGTATATTCGGCATACTTGATGTCAAAACTTTTCTGATATTCATGCTTCTAATGGTACTATCCCAAACAACTATATGCCTGGTATCTATACTGGCGTTCATACGAATACAGAGCACGTTTGGAATCAGGTATGTGCTATATCTTTTGGGACTTACTTTCACGGAATTTTTATTTTACAGATGGCTTATATCTGTGTCTAAAATTATTGGCACGGTCAAGTGGCTGCGCGGCGTGAAGGCATATGATCAATACGCCAGACCGCCGAAGAAGTAAGACAGCCACCTCTTAGACCATCGTTTTTCATTGCGGTACTTTACGGAGTATGTTAATATTCTTTAAATAAAAAAAGGAGCCTTACAGATGACAGATAACAAATATTTACTGAAGCTGGATGAGATACCCAGGAAATGGTATAACATAGCAGCAGACCTGCCCACACCTATGCAGCCTCCGCTCGGGCCCGACGGCAAACCCATTACACCCGACATGCTGGCACCGGTATTTCCAATGAACTTAATAGAACAGGAAGTAAGCCGCGAGCGCTGGATAGACATTCCCGAGGAAGTACTCGAGATGCTGTCTATATGGAGGCCGGCTCCTCTTGTCAGGGCAAGGCGTCTTGAAAGATTTCTCAAAACACCCGCGCACATTTATTACAAAGACGAAAGCGTAAGCCCTCCGGGAAGCCACAAACCCAATACCGCGGTCGCTCAAGCATGGTACAACAAACAGGCCGGAATAAAGAAGCTTACGACGGAGACAGGCGCCGGGCAGTGGGGAAGCGCGCTTGCGTTCGCCTGCAGCCTTGTCGGGCTTGAATGCAAAGTTTACATGGTAAGGATAAGCTTTGACCAAAAACCTTACCGGAAAGCTATGATGCAGGTGTGGGGCGCAAACTGCGTCGCAAGCCCCAGCAACGAGACAAACGCCGGAAGAGAAATACTAAAAAAAATGCCGGACACGCCGGGATCGCTCGGCATCGCGATAAGCGAAGCCATTGAGGCGGCCGTATCGGATAAATCGGGGAAGACAAGATATTCTCTGGGAAGCGTACTGAACCATGTTCTATTACATCAAACCATAATAGGCCTGGAGGCAAAAAAACAGTTGAAGATGGCGGGCGAGAGCAAGCCGGATATCGTCATCGGATGTGCCGGCGGCGGAAGTAATTTCGCGGGCCTCGCATTCCCGTATGTAAACGATAAGATAAATGGAGAAAAAATTGAAATCATACCTGTCGAATCTTCAACTTGCCCTAAAATGACCAAAGGCCCATTTACATACGATTTCGGTGATACGGCAAAGATGACACCGCTACTGCCCATGTATACGCTCGGACACGGATTTGTGCCGCCTCCTATACACGCCGGCGGACTCAGGTATCACGGCATGGCGCCTCTTGTAAGCCAGTGCATAGTCGAAGGCCTTGTAAAACCACGCGCCTACACACAGCTTAAGGGTTACGAATCGGCACTCATATGGGCCAAGACTGAAGGTTATATATGCGCACCCGAAACTAGTCATGCTATCGCGTGCGTCATCGAAGAAGCTCGCCGGGCGAAAGAGGAAGGCAAGGAAAAGGTAATTTTATTCGGTTATAGCGGTCACGGCCTGATGGATCTATCCGGATACGAAAAATATCTGGCGGGAAAGCTTACGAATTACGAACTTCCTGAAAGCAAATTATGCGATTCTCTCAAAGCTATCAAGGATTTGCCTAAAGCAAAAAAACAAAAGAGCGGTAAGTGGTAAAGTGAGGATAATCGTAAAGGTAAAACCCGGCGCAAAAGAAAATTCCGTATCCGCATTAGGAGAAAAGGAATACTCCGTACGCACCAAGGCTTTACCTAAAGACGATAAGGCGAACAAAGCGGTAATTGACATTCTTGCGGAATATTTCGATATCCAAAAACGGTGCATAAGAATCTTGAAGGGTCACACGGGCAGAATAAAGATTTTAGAGATATCGTAAAAAGATTGGTCATATACTATTGCATGAAGTCAGGCACTAGTGTATAATCATACGCATAAGTCATGGCCAACAAACCAAAAAAGGTATTATCCTTAGAAGGTGCGAGTCTTTACACAAGATTTGTGATCGCATCTTTTTTTATGTTTATTATACCTCTTGTTCTAATGCTATACGTAGCTTTCTTCGTCCTCCCAAAAAAATTTTTTGTCGATCCGGAAAATTATACAAGACTTGTGATTTTATGGATGGTCGTCTCAGGTGTATTCGGCTATATATTAATACGTAAGATAGCAAAAAACATACTGAAAATCACGAGCGCCGCAAAACAATTATCGGAAGATGGTGGGACTGAAAAAATATCCATATCCGAGGAGGGCGAACTGAAAGATCTCGCCATGGCTTTCAACAGGATGACTGCCGACCTCGAAAAAAAGATAAAGGAATTGGAACACTCAAAAAATCTGACTAAGGAATTGTTTAAAAAAATTGGCGCCGCTATAACGTCTAGCCAAAAAATCGATGCCTTATTGAATATTATAGCCCAAAGCGCTAGGACTGTTTTACGAGCCGAGGCAAGCCTGATTGCACTGTACGACAAAAAAGACAACCGTCTCAAGATTGTCGCTTATTCGGGCACGCAAACCAACCTCTCGGAAGGTACCGAACTTCCGGATGATAAGGGCATACTAGGACTTGTCATGCAAAGCGGTAAACCCATGATGGTGGAGAAGTCGAAATCTGCTGAAATCCAGCCTCACGCTGTTGACGAAAAAATATTGTATGACAATATATTGTGCGTCCCGATTGTCCATGGCGGCAAACCTCACGGAGTCCTGGCCATAATCAATAAATTAGACGGGGGCCGCGTCGAGGAAGACGATCTGCTGCTTCTTGAAAATCTTGCCGTCCAGATATTTACTTCCATAAAAAATTTCGAATTGGATAAAGACATAGAAGACACATACTACCAGACGTTGCTCACCCTGGCTAAAGCCGTGGAAGCCAAAGACAATTATAGCCGTGACCATCTGGATAAAGTCGCCCTATATGTAGAAAAGATGGCCGATAAGTTGAAACTTGATGAGGATTCTAGAAAAACCTTGATCGGAGGGGCGCTACTTCACGATCTTGGCAAGGTCGGAATAAGCGATAACATATTGAAAAAGACGGACAAGCTCACTCCTGAGGAATATGAAATAATGAAGCACCACAGCGTCATAGGCGAAAATATACTAAGGCCGTTAAAATCCATGCAGAAATTGAGCGATCTCGTAAGGCACCATCATGAACATTATGACGGCACCGGCTATCCGGATGGATTGAAGGGCGAAAAAATACCCCTCCTGGCACGGATACTCACCATAGCAGATATCTACGATGCGATAACCAGGGATAGACCATACCGGAAGGCTTCATCCCAAAAAGAGGCCGTCGAAATGATAAAGAGCTACTCAGGGAACAAGCTTGACCCAAGGCTTGTCGAAATATTTCTTAACGAAGCGGGCAATATATGACGCTTCGCCTTGACACTTTCATATAATAATGTATACTTGATTATAATATGATAAATAGATTGCGGGCCATGAGCCTAGTAGAAGTTTTGGTTTCTATGGTTATATTGTCCTTGGTCGCGGGAGGCATGTACGCGACTTTTTCTTTTATCGGCAAGGGCGCCGCCTTAAGCCGCAACGAGATTCAATCTCTTTACCATGCATGCGGGATCCTTGAATATTTGAGAAACAGCGTTTCTACGGAAAGCGGCCACAATATACTTCTTAACGAGGGAGTTCACAATCCGACCATTACCGGATCCATGAGTTGTTCTTACAACGTTCAAGACGTTCACTATGTTATCGGCGGCGAGGCCGAATACAAGAAAGTGACGGTTACGGTGACATGGCCAGATTGATACGAAATGAGAAGAAAGCCATAACATTCGTCGAGCTTCTGGTAACGCTTGTGGTATTTACCACTGTCGTCACGACTGCTGCTGCGGTATTGAATAGTTTTAAGAAATTTTATATCGGTTTTACCAAAAGCGCCGGAATAACCGAAGAGATCACGATGACAGCTTTTGATAAAATAGCTGAAAAAATCAGGCTATCTAATAATATTTCTATCACGAACGGTGTATTATCTTTAAGGGTCGACACAAATAACACGCCGTCAAATTACAGCGATGATTCCACTTACAGGTACTGGTATGAATCCAATGCGATAAAAACCAGGGTATCTACTATGAAGCTCGATGGGACCGTAGTGGAGGGGCTGCCGGAGACTTTATGTACCAATCTCACGACTTTTTATGCGGTATTAGATCCTACTGATGATAGCGACTATAATCGCGTTAAGATGAGGATGGATATCCAGCTTCCCGACAACCAGCAATTTAGCTTCGAAACCGTAGCCGTGTCGCGTTGTCGTTGTGCTCAGCAATTTTAAATTTATAAAGGTGTGAATATGAAAAAAAAGGCTGCCGCTTTATTATTCGTCCTGATAACCACGATTATTATCGGAATACTCGCTGCGGCAATATTACAGGCAGTCCTGACTTATTCTCAGATACAAACATTAAATATAAAAAAAGTGAAAGCCTCTTATCTTGCTGAGGCGGGAATGCAATATGCCATTGTCCAGCTGAGGAACAAAAATTATACGTCACCGGTCACGTGGGGAATGGAGGAGTATCCCATACATATTGTAAAGGAAAACCAGGGTGACGGCACTTACAAAATAACGGTTACGGTTCAATACCCGGGAGTCTAATCTATGCGTTCTAAAGCCTTTACAATGATCGAACTCTTAACGGCGGTAGTGATAATCGGCATACTTGCCGCGATAGCCATGCCTAACTACCTTCATTTTGTCGAGAAAGCAAGGGCCGATCAGGCCATTACATACCTAAAAGTTATAAGGACGGGAGAACTGATCTACTTCGCCAATAACGACTTATATGTAAGGTGCGATAACGCTACCGATATAAAAACCAATCTCGGTGTAGAAATCACTACGGAATACTACACCTTCACCGTGCTCGGTAATTCAAGCCTTACTACAAGCTTTATCGCCACGGCCAGGAGAAATAACGGCGGGGCCACAATCACCCTAACTAATGCAAATACTTGGGGAGGCACATCAACCTTCAGGCCAAGTAATTAACAAGGAGGATATTATGCGAAAGCTCTACATTGTACTTATATTAGCAGCACTAACGATGATTACATCTATCGCAGATGCGGGGGAAGTCAAGCTTACCACATATTACCCGTCGCCTTATGGCGAGTACAAGACGCTAAAAACCACCAGTAACACTTACATATGCACGGATGGTGATTCCAAGTTCTTTGCGGGAGGCGAAGCCTTTGATTCGTATTATACATTTCATTTTAATACCTCTAAAGTGCCTGACGGCATTAATATAGGCGGCACCGAAGGAAGGTTTATGATGATTGCCGTTAATATGGATGGAGGAAATTGGAATGGAATGACACGCGAAGGCGACCGGGGAATAATATATGGCGGCAGAACCATTAATAATCCCGGCGGTGGTTTTATAATAGCACCGTGGCGCAGCGCCATGCAGGCCGGACACCCCGACGCAGATCAGACATTTTTAACTTATGGCTATAAAGGCCTTAGGCTGAACCAGTATGGAACAGTATGCATAGGAGTAAACGATAGCACTACACAAAATCGATCTTTGATCGTAGGAGGCACAAGCGGTACCGG
>Ga0153915_10005844_pt1 | contig 11479 bp, 11 predicted proteins | sample Opewatmetagenome_2_FD_107003 | JGI IMG/M metagenome (GOLD analysis project Ga0153915, IMG submission 107003) | Freshwater wetland microbial communities from Ohio, USA - Open water 3 Core 3 Depth 3 metaG | ecosystem: Environmental > Aquatic > Freshwater > Wetlands | place: USA: Ohio, Lake Erie...
GGCAGCGCGTTCTCGGTCTTGCAGGCGATGACGCAGGCGTTGCAGCCGACGCAGCGCCGCGTGTCCACCGCCATGGCGTAGCGCTTCTTCATACGGGCTTCTCCACCGGCTCGAGCCTCACGAAGTTCACGTTCATGCCGGTCCCGCCCATGATGGGGTCGGTCTTGTAGCGGGTGATGAGCTCGCTGTCGGAGGCGCCGCGCCCGAACGCGTACCTGAGCCTCCGCGCGGTCTGGCCCCACCCGTGGACGAGGTACACGCAGTCCCCCCGGATCCGCTCGGTGACCTTGGCGCGCACCGGACCGGACCGTGCGCCGTCCTGGTTCACCAGCATCACCCGGTCGCCGTTCCTGACGGGCACAGGCAGGCTGGCGGCGGCGGCGGCGTTCACCCACACCTCGTTCTCCGGGTACGGCTCGGAGAGGAGGCGGTTGTTGGTGGTGCGGCCAAAGGTATGGGTCGGTGCCCGGCCGGTGAGGAGCCGGAAGTGGCCGGGCGGCCCCTCGTCCTGCGGGTAGTACTGCGGGAGGGGGTCGAAGCCGAGCTTGGCGAGCTGCTCCGAGCGCAGCTCGATCTTCTTCGAGTCGGTCGGCACCGAGATCGGAAGCCCTTCCTCCTCGCAGGTCGCGACGGGCTTGCCGAGGACGACCCCGGTGGCGCGGGCCTTCGCGAGGTCGAAGCCGCCGGCCGCGAGGCGCCGGTCCACGTACTCGCGGGCGTCCTTCCAGGGGAAGTACTCGCCGAGCCCGACGCGATTCGCCAGCTCCTTCGCGATCCACCAGCCCGGCTTCGAGTCGTACATGGGAGGCACCACCTCCTGGCGCAGGGCCAGGAAGGGGCGCTTGTAGGCGGGCGCGGCGATGTCGTCGTCGCGCTCGAGGTAAGTGGCCTCGGGGAGCACCACGTCGCTCCAGCCGGTGATCTCGGCCGGGAGGACGTCCACCGCGACGATGAAGTCCAGGCTCTGGATGGCCTTGATGGTCTCGCTGCGCTTCGGGAGCGCCTGCATGAGGTTGCAGCCGTAGACGATCCAGGCCTTGAGGTCGTAGAGCGCCTGGCCCGGGACGGAGGCGTCGCACAGGCCCGAGGCGATGACCTCGCTGGACACCGGGAAGCTTCCGGCCTTCGGCTTGTCGCTCGCGGGCTTGTCGCCGTGCGGGAAGTCCTTGGCCACCGGGTAGGCGGGGGCGCTCATCTTGCCGAAGGAGAGGTAGCCGCCCCGCCGCCCCCAGCTGCCGAGCAGCGCCGCCAGGATGGCCATGGCGCGCTCGCGCTGGGTGTCGTCGCCGTACCAGGTGGTGTGGCGGCCGGGATGCACGAGCGAGGCCGGCCTCGCCGAGGCGATGAAGCGCGCCGACTCGCGGGTGAGCTCGGGCCGGATGCCGGTGATGGGGTAGGCCCACTCCGGGGTCTTGTCGGCGACGTGCGCCTTCAGCTCCTCGAAGCCGGTCGCGTGCTTCGCCAGGTACTCGGCGTCGTACCGCTTCTCCTCGACGATGACGTTCATCCAGGCGAGGAGCAGCGCGATGTCCGTCCCCGGCTTGATGGGCAGCCAGTAGCGCGCCTTCCCGGCGGCCACCGAGAAGCGGGGGTCCACGACGACCAGCTCGGCCCCCTTCCCGATGGCCTCGGCGAGCTCCTGCACCTGGGTGTTGTGCATGTTCTCGCCGAGGTGGCTGCCGATGAGCGTGATGACGCGCGCGTTCTCGATGTCGATGGGCTCGGGCGAGCCGAGGGGCGTGCCGTAGGTGAGGAGGAACCCGGCCTCGCGCGGCCCGCGGCACTGGGCGTAGGAAGGGGCGCCGACGTTGGGGGAGCCCCAGGCCTTCATGAAGTGCTTGAACCAGCTGCCGCCCGAGCCGTGCGTGAAGAGGGCCAGCGCCTCCGGGCCGTGCCTGCGCTTCACCTCGAGCAGGCCCTCGCCCACCTTGTCGAGCGCGGCGTCCCAGCTCACCTCCTCGAAGACGTCCTCGCCCCGCTTCTGCCGGCGGATGAGCGGCTTCTTGAGCCGGTCGGGGTCGTAGAGGAGGCCGGTGGCGCCGGCGCCGCGCGGGCAGAGCATGCCGCGCGAGAGCGGGTGGTCCGGGTTGCCGACGATCTTGGTGACCCGGCCGTCCCGCACGTGCGCCTTCACCCCGCATCCCCAGAAGCACAGCTCGCAGAAGCTGGAGACGACGTGGTCTCCCTCGGTGCCGGGATCGTCGACCCTGTTCCGGTCGAGCCCCCACCACTTCGTGGAGAGTCCCGAGGCCAGGGCGAGGCCTCCGGCGGTCGCGCCGCCGATCTGGATGAACTGCCTGCGCGTCAGCGTCATGCGCCCCCCCTCCATGCCAGTCGCAGCGCCGATCCGGGCGCCGGTTCAGCGCGGCGAGCACCGCTCCATGCAGCCCACGAGGTCCCGCAGCGCCGGCTCGAGGAGCCGGTAGCGGGCGAAGCCGTCCTGGCGGCGCGCCTCCACGAGGCCGTGCATCCGGAGGATGCGCAGCTGCTGGGAGACGATGGCCTGCGGGGCGCCCAGCTCCTCCGCCAGGGCGTTCACGTGCTCCTCGCCGCGGCAGAGGATGGCGACGATGCGCAGCCGGAGCGGGTGGGCCACGGCCTTCAGCACCTCGGCGCAGTGCTCGGCGCGCTCGGCGTTCCCGGGGATGACGGCCTTCAGGACTGGATATCTCGACATAGTCGTATCGCTATATCGAGACCCATCGCATGCAAGAGCGGGGCGAGCGGGACTTCCCCCGCCGTCCCGGCACCTTGCGCGAACCGGTCGATCTGGATCGCTCGCAACGCTTGCGCAGTACGGGAGCCCGAGCGCAAAAGCTCCCGCGCAGAAAATTCTGCGCTCGCCGGGCCGCGAGGACCCGGGGCTACCCGCAGCCGCCGCCGATCTTCTTCTTCGCGCCGCCGGCGGCGGCCTTCCTCCCCGACTTGAGCAGGCTCGGCTGGTAGTTGACCCTGGCGAGGGTCTGGAGCGCCTCGACCGTCGCGGGCGCGGTGCGCGACGCGGGGCTCTCGAACCAGCCCTTCACCCGGGCGAGCGCCTCCGCGTAGCCGTCCGGCGGCCCGCTCTCGGCGAACAGCGGCACCGGCAGGTCGAGTGCGAGGTACCAGGCCCGCGCCCCGTCCACCAGGTAGTGGATCCGGGCGCCCGGCGCGGCGGCGCGCGCCTCGCCGACGAGCTTCTGGGCCACCTCGTCCTTGCCCGCGTAGACCACCACCAGCGGATGCCGGTCGGCGACGGCCTTCAGCTGGTCCGCGGTGGCCCCGGGCAGGCTCATCGCGCGGGGCAGGTGGTAGCGGGCCCAGGCCTCCTCCGGGCGGACGTCCACGAGGACGGACCCCTCGGCCTGGACCACCGCCGCCGCGGCCTTCCAGACGTCGAGGCCGAAGTCGGCCGCCGCAGCCGAGAGATCGGGCGGCACCTCGGCGCGGGCCGAGCGGCCGAACGCGAGGCTCAGGACGAGGTAGGCGGCGCCGAGCGCCACCACGGCGGCGGCCGCGATCTTCGTGTCGAGGCGCTTCACGAGAGCCTCCCTCCCTCGGCGGCGGGAACGGCCGGACCGGAGGCCGGTGCCCGTGCCCCGCCGTCCTCCTGCGCCAGCGTCGGCATGGGCCCGTATCTCCTCACGACGGCCTCCTGGATCCGGCCCACCGCCCAGAACGCGCCGACCGCGAAGAGCGTCACGCCGAAGACCGCGACGCCCGACGGCACGCGGAAGAGGTCATGGAGCAGCACGCGCCCCCGGGCGCCGGCGTTCTGCAACCCCTGGAAGCTCTCGAAGCCGAGCGTGAACAGCGTCGAGCCGACCACCAGGCCGCCGACGAACAGGGCCGCGTCCACTTTGCCGGAGACCACCCCCACGATCGACGTCCCGGGGCACCAGCCGCCGACGATGAACCCGACCCCGAAGAGGAGCCCGCCCACGAGCTGCGCCCACAGGTAGGTGTCGAGCAGCCCGATGCTGGAGATCGGCAGGACCCGGAAGAGGTCGAGGAAGTACAGGCCCAGCATGGCGGTGACGATGGCGGTGAACATCACCCGCAGCACCCGGAAGTCCCGTCCGTAGAAGATCGCGGCCAGGTTGTCGGAGCGGCCGAAGCCGGCCCGCTCGAGCGCGAAGCCGAAGCCCATGCCGACGAAGATCGAGAGCAGCATCTCCGTCGAGTAGCCGAGCTTGAGGAACTGGCTGAGAGGTCCGTCCATGGCCGTCACCTAGATCCATTCCTTGCGGACGATCCACGCGAAGGCGTAGGCGCCGCCGAAGACCGAGAACATGAAGACCCAGCTCCCCAGGGCGAGCTGGGCGCCGCCGGTGAGCGCCTGCCCGCTCGTGCAGCCGCGCGCGATCTGCGCCGCGAAGCCGGAGATCACGCCTCCGGCCACGGCCAGGATCCAGCGGCTCTCCCGCGTGATGCGCGGGCCGTGGATGGTCTCCACCTTGAAGCGCCGCGCCGAGAGGACCGCCGCCGCGCCGCCCAGCGCCGCCCCGAAGGAGAGCCACACGATCCAGTCGTTGAGCGAGTGGCGTCCCGGGCTGGCGAAGTAGGAGGCGATGTTGAGGTTGTCCTCGGCGTAGGTCGGGTCGGCCTCGTGGACGATCTCGGCGCCGATGTGCTTGAACGTGCCGCTCGCCCCGAGGCCCCTCCCCGTGAGCACGAAGCTCGCGAGCAGCACGAGCCCGAGCGCGAAGCCGGCGGCGTAGGGGTTCCAGAACCTGGTTCGTCCGTTCACGTGCGTTCCTCCCTCATTCGGAGCCGTCGGTCAGGGACCGGGGCGCGACCTTGGCGACCCACTTCGGGCTGTGGTGCCGTGCGTGGTGGTAGTCGATGTGGCCGCTGATCATGGACTTGAGCGCCGGGCGCTCGTCGGCGATCACGGCCGCCATGGTGACGTGGACGGCGAGACCCGCCACCACGAGCGCGATGGAGAGCTTGTGCACCAGGATGGCCGTGGCCACGGCGGCCGGCGACCCCAGGTGGAAGGTCATGACGAGGCCGCTCGCGATGATGGTGGTCGTCGCCACGAGCACGAAGACCGCGAAGAGCTTCTGGCCGGCGTTGTACTTGTCCTGCGGCGGGAGCGGCTGCTTCACGAGGCCGGCCATGGCGAGGGGCTTCTGGATGAGCCATCCCAGGTCGTCCCGCGTGATCCGGATCTCGTCCAGGACCTCCCGGCCGCCGTGCTTGAAGAGGAGGAAGGCGGGCACGATGATGGCCGCCCAGGCGAGCCCCCACCACACGTGGAAGCGGACGAGGGAGGGCGTCCCGCCGAAGAGCCTCGACATGGAGCGCGGGAAGCCCTGGCCGAAGAAGGCGAAGCTCGCCGCCGCCATGAGGCCCACGCCGGTCGCGAGGAGGACGAGCCAGGAGGCGGCGTTGAACCAGTGGAGGAGCCGCATCCCCAGCCGGTGCCGGTGGAGCTCCTCCGGGCCGTCCTCCGCGAGCGCGGGGGCCGCACGGCCGGGCGCCGCCGCCTCCGCCGGAGCGGAAACGAGCGCGGGGTTCGCCTCGCCTTCCTCGCGCCTCACGCGATCCATGCGGGCCTTGAAGTTGACGAGGAGGCCGCCGCTCACGGCGACCAGCCCGACCGCCGGGACGACGGTGCGGGTGAGCGGCATCGTGGCGCCGCTCCACACCCGGGTGAGCCAGCTCCTCTGTGGCTTGCGGACCACGCCCTGCATGAGGATTCGCTCCCGGTGCAGGTCTCCGGCGTAGGTGGTCTTCGGCTTCACGTTCACGTCCGCCGTGACGAGCGGCCGGGCGTTCCGGGCCGCGACGTGCTTCGCGAGCTTGCCGGTCGGGTCGTCGAGGTCCCCGAAGATGCGGCAGTCGGCCGGGCAGGTCTGCACGCAGGCCGGCTCCTCGCCGCGGGCCACGAAGGGCGCGCACAGGTTGCACTTCTCGACGACGTTCTTCACCGGGTCGTGGTGGCGCGCGCCGTAGGGGCAATTGGAGATGCAGTTCCCGCAGCCAATGCAGGCGTCGCGGTCGACCAGGACGACGCCCGTCCTCGCGTCCACGCGCGTCGCGCCGGTGGGGCAGTCCACCGTGCATGGGTGGTCCTCGCACTGCATGCACAGGCCCGGGTAGAAGGTGACGGCGAGGTCCTTGCCCCGCGTGCCGGTCTCGTAGGTGTGGACCCAGTCGCGGGCGGCGCCGGGCCCGCTGTCCCATTGCTCCTTGCAGGCGGACACGCAGGCCTTGCAGCCCACGCACAGGTCGAGGTCGATGGACATCGCGTGGCGCATGTCAGGCCACCTTCCCCGGGCCGGCGGGGCGGACCTTCACGAACTGGGTGCGCATGCCGGTCGTGCCGCCGATCCGGTCGAGGGCATAGCTCTCGATGACCGCCGCGTCGTTGCCGCCCTTGCGATAGGCGCGGCGGAGGCCGCGCGCGTCGTGGCCGAAGCCGTGGACCATGTAGACGGACCAGTCGGGCATGCGCTCGGTGACCTTGAGCGGCATGGGGCCGGTCGAGTCGCCGTGGTCGTTCGACACCATCACCGGCTGATCGGGCTCGAGGCCCAGCGCCAGGGCCGCCGCCGGGCTCATCCACAGGCAGTTGCCCGGCTCGAGGTCGGAGAGGATGGGGTTGTTCTGGGTGCGGCCGAAGGTGTGGAGCGGGCTGCGGCCGTAGAGGAGCCGGAAGCGGCCCGCCGGGGGCTCGGGCGGCGGCACGTGCACGGGCAGCGGGTCGAAGCCGGCGTCGGCGAGCTGCTTCGAGAAGAGCTCGATCTTCCCGGACGGCGTGTGGAAGGCGTAGGCCTCGCCGTCGGCGAGGTGGAGGGGCGTCTTGCGCGGCACCCTGGCGATCCCCGTCTTCTTGAGCTGCTCCAGGGTGATGCCCGTGCCCGCGAGCCGGGTCGAGAGGTACTCCTCGAAGGTGGAGAAGGCGAACCAGTCCCCCACGCCGAGCTCCGTCCCGAGCTCCTTGGCGATGCGCCAGGCGGGCCGGGTGTCGTGGGGCGAGGCCACGGCCGGCTGGCGCAGCCCGACGTACGGCTCCTTGCCCGTCCCGATCGCGAGGTCGTCGTGCCGCTCGAGGTAGGTGTCCTCCGGCAGGAGCACGTCCGCCCAGTCGGTGATCTCGGTGGGCAGCACGTCGCAGACCACGAGCAGGTCGAGGGCCTGGATGGCCTCGATGGTCTCGCGGGGGTTGGGCATCGACTGCATGAGGTTCGTGCCGTGCACGAACCAGCCCTTCACCGGGTAGGGCATGCCGGTGCGGGTCGCGTCGCGGATGCCGTTCGTCGTGACCTCCTGGGCGAACGGGAAGCGGCGCGCCGCCTTGTCCACGTGGGCCGGCAGGTCGGGAAAGTCCGGGGACGGGAAGTCCGCGACGTTCGCCTTCTCCCAGCGGTAGATGCCGCCGGGCCGCCACCAGGCGCCGAGGAGCGCGGTGAGGATGGCCTGGCCGCGGGCGCGGTGGACGTCGGCCTCGCCGTACCAGGAGGTGTGGCGGCCCGGGTGGACGAGCACCGCCGGCATCGACTCCACCATCAGCCGGTACGCCGTCACGATCTGGCCCGCCGGAACGCCCGACCGCGCCTCCGCCCACTCGGGCGTGAAGTCCCGCACGTGCCGCGCCAGCTCGTCGAAGCCGACGGTCCGGCTCTTCACGAACGCCTCGTCGTAGGTGCCCTCCTTCACGAGGAGGTGGATCCAGGCCAGGATCACCGCCAGGTCCGATCCCGGCCGCACCGGAAGCCACAGGTCGGCCCTCTGCGCCACGGTGCTGAACCTCGGGTCGAGCACGACCAGGCTCGCGCCGCGGGCCCGCGCCCGGACGAAGTCCTGCACCTGGCTGTTGTGGGCGTTCTCGCCGAGGTGCGACCCGAAGAGCACCATGCAGCGGGTCTCGTCGAAGTCGAGCGGCTCGGGAGACGGGAGCTTCTCGCCGAAGGTGAGCGCGTAGCCGACGTTGCGCGCCCCCTTGCACTGCGAGTAGGAGGGGCCGGCGTAGTTCGGCGACCCGTAGGCCACCATCATGGTGCGGAGGAGGGGGCCGCCGCTGCCGTGGTAGAAGAGCGCCAGCGCCTGCGCGCCGTACTTCTTCTTGATGCGGCCGAACCCCTCCGCGATGACCTTGTAGGCCTCGCCCCAGCCGGCGCGGCGGAACTTGCCCTCCCCGCGCTTGCCGGTCCGGATCATCGGATGCTTCAGCCGGTCCTCGTCCACGACGAAGCCGGCGCCGGCCTGGCCGCGGCCGCACAGCTTGCCGCGGGCGTTGGGGTAGTCGGGGTGGCCCTTCAGCGACAGGACCCGGTTGCCGCGAACGCGGGCCACGACACCGCAGTTCCAGAAGCACAGCTCGCAGAAGGTCGGGACCTCCTTGTCCGGCGCGAGCGCCTCGCGGACCGGCGCGAGGCCGAACGCCCCGGCCCGGGCCGGCAGCGACAGCGCCGTTCCCGCCGCCACCCCGCCGGCCGCGGCCCCGAGGAAGCCGCGCCTGCCGATCCGCTTCGCGTCCTGGCTCATCTCACCGCGCTCCTCGCGCGCCCGCGGGCGCGCCCGTTCTGGAGGTCGTCATGCGGCGCACCTCCCCATGCACCGCATGAGGTCGCGCAGGCTCTTCTCCTGGAGCCGGTACCGGGCGAAGCCGCCGCGGCGGGTCGCGGCGACGAGCCCCCGCATTCGCAGGATCCGCAGCGCCTGCGACACGAGCGGCTGCGCGACGCCCAGGCGCTCGGCGATCCCGTTCACGTGCTGCTCCCCCTCGCACAGCACCCCGATGATGCCGAGGCGGACGGGGTGGGCGACGGCCTTCAGGATCTCCGCGATGCGCTCCTCGCGGGCGCCGACGGCCTGGGTCATGGCGGCCTCCGAGGATAGTGATATTGCAATTTTGCTATACACTTGATTACTTGAATGCAAGGCTCGTGCGCGGAGCCGGCCCGCCTCGGCACGGGGACTTCGCCGGGCGGTCGCCGGACGCGGCGCGCAACCCTTGCGACCGGGGGGTCGGGGGCGCAAAACGCTCGCGCCGCGCCGGGGGAGCCCATCCCCGACTGGACCGCCCGGCGCACTGGTCAAGCACACGCTAGAATACTTGAGCGTGACCCTCCGACCCGCAGCCCGTCGCTTCAAGGACGCCGTCTACGACCAGTTCGCCCGGATCGCCAAGGCGCTCGCGAGCCCGCGCCGGATCGAGCTGCTCGAGATCCTGTCCCAGGCGCCCCGCACCGTCGAGGCGGTGGCCAGCCTGGCCGAGATCGGCGTCGCCAACGCCTCCCAGCACCTGAAGGTGCTCCGGGCCGCGGGCCTCGTCCAGGCGAGCAAGGAGGGGCTCTACGTCACCTACCGCATCGCCGATCGGCGGGTCCCGGAGCTGCTCCTCACGGTCCGCCGCGTCGCCGAGGCCTGTCTCGCCGACGTGGAGAAGATCAGCCGGAAGTTCCTGGCCGACAACGGCCTCCTCGAGCCGGTGGACGCGGCGGCGCTCCGGCGGCGCGTCCTCGACGGAGAGGTGACCCTCCTCGACGTCCGGCCGCCCGAGGAATACCGGGCCGGCCACCTCCCCGGCGCGGTCTCGGTCCCGCAGCCGGACCTGGCGAGGCGGCTCGCCGAGCTGCCGAGGCGGCGCGAGGTCGTCGCCTACTGCCACGGCCCCTACTGCGTGCTCGTCGTCGAGGCGGTGAAGCTCCTCCGCGCGCGCGGCTTCAAGGCCGTTCGCCTCCAGGAGGGCATCCTCGACTGGGAGGCGCTCGGGCTCCGCCTCGAGACGGGCCCGGCCGGGGCTCGCCGGCGCCCGGGCTTGACCTGAACGGACGTTCCCCTTATGGCTTGGCGGTGCGCCCGCGCCCGATCGCGAACCCGCCGAACCCGTGGTCGAGGGAGACCGTCGACTGGATCGGCGAGCCGCCGGAGGTCCGTCCCGAGGTCTACGCCGACGCGACGCGCGAGATCCTCTCGCGCAACGACAGTCCCGACGTCCCATTCACGTGGAGCGTCAACCCCTACCGCGGCTGTGCCCACGCCTGCGCCTATTGCTACGCCCGCCCCACTCACGAGTACCTCGGCTTCGGGGCCGGCACGGACTTCGAGACCCGCATCGTGGCGAAGCTGCGCGCGCCGGAGCTGCTCCGCGCTGCCTTCGAGCGCCCGAGCTGGAAGGGCGAGACGGTCGCCTTCAGCGGCGCGACCGATGCCTGGCAGCCGCTCGAGGCGTCGCTGCGCCTCACCCGCGGTTGCCTCGAGGTCTGCGCCGAGTACGCGAACCCCGTCGCGGTGGTGACGAAGTCGGCGCTGGTCGAGCGGGACCTCGACCTGCTCGCCGGGCTCGCCCGCATGGCGGGCGCCCGCGCCACGGTCACCCTTCCCTTCCTCGACCCGGAACGCGCCCGCGCCCTCGAGCCGTGGGCGCCCTCGCCCGGGCGGAGGCTCCAGACCATCCGCCGGATCGCCGACGCCGGCGTGCCCGTCGGCGTCCTGCTGGCGCCGGTCATCCCCGGCCTCAACGACGAGGAGGTGCCGCGGGTCCTCGAGGCGGCGGCGGCCGCCGGCGCGCGCCGGGCCGGCTGGCTCCTCCTCCGCCTGCCGGGCTCGACCCGGACGGTCTTCGAGGAGCGGCTCCGGGCGGCGCTGCCCGAGCGGGCCGGGCGCGTCCTCCACCGCATTCGCGAGACGCGCGGCGGCGGCCTCTCCGACTCCCGCTTCGGCGTGCGCGGCAGGGGCGAGGGCGAGTACGCGGCCTCCATCGCGGCGCTCTTCGACCTCGCCGCGCGGCGCCTCGGCCTCGAGACCGGCGCCTGCTCCGCCGAGGGCGAGAGCCCGTTCCGGCGCCCTGCCCGCGCCGGGTCCCAGCTCCCGCTGCTCTGAGCCATGGCCGAGGGACAGGCCGGCTCGCGCGCACGGGAGCGCCCCTGCCGGGGTCGATGACTGGACGCGGCCCTTGCCGGTAGTAAAGAAGGAGCGTGGGGACCGGGTCGCGCGAGCAGTCGGGGGCGGACCGCCGGGAGGCGCGCGCGGGAGAGATGCCTGCCGCGACTGGCTCCGGCTCGCGCGTCCTCTCTCCGTTCCGCGTCGCCCTCATCTACGCGATCGTCGCCGCGGCCTGGATACTCGCCTCCGACCGGATCCTGGCGGCGCTCGTGCCGCCGGGGCCCACGCTCGTCCTCCTGGAGACGGCGAAGGGCTGGGCCTTCGTGCTGGTGACGGCGGGACTGCTGCACGTCCTGATCCGCCGGCGCGCCACCGGACTGCGACGGCTCGACGCCGAGGTGCGGGCCACGCTCGACAGCATCGCCGACGCGATCCTGGTGTTCGATGGCCAGCGCCGGATCGCGAACGCGAACCGCGCCGCTCTGGAGCTGCTGGGCGCGAGGAACAAGTCCGAGATCCTCCTCCCCTTCCCCGAGCTCGCCGCCCGGCTCCACCTCCGCCGCGCCGACGGCTCGCCCTTCCCGCCGGACGGCTTCGCCCCGCTGCGCGCCCTGCGCGGCGAGACGCTGCGCGGCAGCGAGGCCGTCTTCCGCCGCGCCGA
>Ga0153915_10005845_pt1 | contig 11478 bp, 11 predicted proteins | sample Opewatmetagenome_2_FD_107003 | JGI IMG/M metagenome (GOLD analysis project Ga0153915, IMG submission 107003) | Freshwater wetland microbial communities from Ohio, USA - Open water 3 Core 3 Depth 3 metaG | ecosystem: Environmental > Aquatic > Freshwater > Wetlands | place: USA: Ohio, Lake Erie...
GATTGGCTATCTACCTGACTACACTCGCCGTTTCCGTCGCCGTCCTGGTCGCCTGCACCTCCGAGGGACGCGCGGACGGCGGACCTCCCAGGCAACTGTGGCGCGAGGCGGCGCAGACGACGCCGGCCGCGGCCGTGCCCGCGCAGGGCTCGCTCGCCCCGCTCATCAAGTCGCTCAAGCCCGCCGTGGTGAACATCGCCACGACGAGCGTCATGAAGCACCCCAAGACCCGCGGCAACCAGCCGCACATGCCGGGCCCGGGCGAGCCCTACGGCGAGTTCTTCGAGCGCTTCTTCGGGATGCCGCGCGAGGCTCCCGAGGAGTTCAGGTCGAACAGCCTCGGGTCGGGCTTCATCATCAACCAGGACGGGTTCGTCCTCACCAACAACCACGTGGTGAAGGATGCCACCGACATCCGCGTCCGGCTCGCCGACGGCCGCGAGTTCGAGGCCAAGGTCATCGGCAAGGACCCGGCCACCGACGTCGCGCTCATCAAGCTCCAGAGCGCCCCCAAGGACCTCCCCACCGTGGCGCTCGGCGACTCGGATGCCGTCGAGCAGGGCGATTTCGTCCTGGCCCTCGGCAACCCGTTCGGCCTGCGCGAGTCGGCAAGCTTCGGCATCGTCTCCGCCAAGGACCGCTCGCTGCAGTCGGGCCCCTACGACGACTTCATCCAGACCGACGCGGCCATCAACCCAGGCAACTCCGGAGGGCCGCTCTTCAACATGCGGGGCGAGGTGGTGGGCATCAACACCGCCATCGTCTCGCCGCAGATCGGCCAGGGCATCGGCTTCGCGGTGCCCATCAACCTGGCGAAGACGATCCTCCCGCAGCTCCAGGCCAAGGGGAAGGTGGCGCGCGGCTACATGGGTGTCACCGTGAGCGACGTCACGCCGGACCTGGCGCAGGGGCTCGGCCTCCCGGCCGGTTCCAAGGGGGCGGTGGTGCAGAACGTGCTCCCCAAGTCGCCGGCGGGCAAGGCCGGCATCGAGGCGGGCGACGTCGTCACCACGCTGAACGGCAAGCCGGTCGACGGCTCCGGCCAGCTCACCCGCGGGGTGGCAGCCATCCCGCCCGGCGGCAAGGCCACCCTCGGAGTCCTGCGCGAGGGCAAGCGGAAGGAGCTCACCCTGACCGTGGCCCAGCGCCCGGAGAACGAGGAGGCCTTGGCCCGGGGCGAGTTCGGCGAGGGCGAGGGGGAGGGCGAGGCCGCCCCGGAGAAGGAAAGGGCCCCGAAGGACGAGAAGCTCGGCGTGAAGCTCGGCGTCCTCACGCCGGAGATGGCGAAGGAGCTGAAGCTCGAGGGACAGAAGGGCGTGCTCGTCGCCGAGGTGACGCCCGACGCCGCCGCCGACCGCGCCGGCCTGCAGCGCGGCGACCTCATCCTCGAGGTGAACCGGCAGCCCGTGGTGCGTCCCGACCAGGTGGTCGAGGCCGTAGGGAGGCTCAAGCCCGGCCAGGTGGTGCTGCTGCGCGTGCGGCGTGGCAATGGCGCGATCTTCGTCCCGGTGCGGATCCCGGACAAGGGAAGCGCGGCGAAGTAGCGTGCGGACGGGCGGGGCCGCCTGTGCCCCCGCCGCCCCCGCGCCTACAGCAGGCGCGAGGCGATCTCGGCGCCGCTGCGCGGGTCCACGAGGCGCACGCCCAGGAAGCGGGCGCGGACGCCCTCGTAGTAGCCGGAGGCGTCCTTGCGCTTCATCTTCCAGGTACCCTCGGGCCGGAAGACCACCTCCATCTCCACGTTCCCGGTGCGGAAGGCGCTGCGGAACTCCATGTCGCCGACGCCCGCCGGCAGCTCGCCCTGCAGCACCACGAAGCCGATGCGCGGGCGGCCGGCCGCGTCCTGGCCGGCCGGCGATCCGTGCGTGAGGGCGTAGCCGCCGCCGTCGATGAACGGCGTGAGGAAGATGCGATAGCGGTCGCCGCGGGACTCGGCGCGCACCAGCTCGGCGGCGCCATCGCCCACCACGGCGACGAGGGTCTTGCCTTCGTAGGCCTTGCGGGCGGCCTGGACGTTCTTCTCGCAGGTCCGCCGCTCGTAGCCGTCCTTGCAGCCGCCGACGAAGCGCTCGAGGAAGCCGGGAAGGCTTTCGAGCCGCTCGGCGCTGTGCTTCAAGCTCTCGAAGCGATCGTCGGCGCGGGCGATGGGCGAGAGGAGCGCGAGGGCGACCACGATGCGCAGGGCGAGATGCACGGGGGACCTCCGAAAGGGTGTGGTCATCCCAACACGGGGAGCTGCGGTCGTCCAGTCCCTTAATTCAGCGATTTCAGGTAGGTACGGTGTACACCGGGATCTACTTGGTAGGCAAAGGTCGCTTTTTTGACTACATCTACCTACTCGAATAGGATCGGCCTCGTCGTCGGTCGCGAGGAGGCCGTGATGCTGAAGTTCCCGAGGGAAGCGGTGAAGCCGGACGCGAGACCCGATCCGGAGCGCCGCGCCGCGGCCCGCCTCGACAAGATCTTCCCCGTCTACACCGAGGGAGACCGGGGCGGGGGCATGGGCGTCGCGCGCAACATCTCCGAGGGCGGCATGTTCGTGGAGACGCGCAATCCCCACCCCCTGGGCTCGCAGGTCCGCATCACCTTTCCGTCCCAGGGCGGCGAGATGACCGCCGTCGGAGAGGTGCGCTACGTCTGCCACCTCCTCGGCCGCGCCCGCGGCGACGCCGAGGTCCACGCGGCCGTGCACGGCATGGGCGTCCACTTCCTGTACTTCGAGGCCATCGCCGACGGCCTCGCCGTCTACCACTGAGCGCCCTCGCGCGCTCCGGGCGCGCATGTGCGCACCGGGTCGCCTTGCCGCGCACCGGGTCGCGTGCTAACGGACTCGGGGTGCTGGCGATCGAGACCCGCGGCCTGACGCGCCTCTTCGACGGGAAGCCGGCCGTGGAGGACCTCGGGCTCGAGGTGCCGCTCGGGGCCTTCTACGGCTTCCTCGGGCCGAACGGCGCCGGCAAGAGCACCACCATCAAGATGCTCACCGGCCTCCTCGCGCCCACCTCGGGCGCGGCGCGGGTGCTCGGCCTCGACCTCTCCCGGGACGCGCTCGCGGTGAAGTCCAGGATCGGCGTCGTGCCGGACGGCCTGTCGCTCTTCGAGCGGCTCTCCGGCGCCGAGCAGCTGCGCATCCACGGACAGCTCTACGGCCTCGACCGGCCCACCGCCGCGAGACGGGCCGAGGAGTTGCTCGACGCGCTCGATCTCACCGCCGACGCCGGGAAGCTGGTCGGCGACTACAGCCACGGCATGAAGAAGAAGCTGGCGCTGGGCTGCGCCCTCATCCACGGCCCGAGCCTCCTCTTCCTCGACGAGCCGTTCGAGGGCATCGACGCGGTGGCGGTGAGCGGGATCCGCCGGATGCTGAAGGACCTGGTCGGCCGCGGCGCCATGACCATCTTCCTCACGAGCCACGTGCTCGAGGTCGTGGAGCGGCTCGTGACGCACGTGGGCATCATCCACCGCGGGCGGCTCGCCATGCAGGGAACGCTCGACGAGGTGCGCGCCGCCGGGACGCTCGAGGAGACCTTCATCCGCGCCGTGGGTGAGGAGCGGAACGGCGGGCCCGGGCTCTCCTGGCTCGATCCGGCCGCGGACCGCGTGGGCACGGGGCGCGCGTGAGGGGCACGCTCGCCGCGGTGGCGGAGCTCCGGGCCCGGCTCCTCGTGCGGCGCCTGCGTGGCAAGGGCGGGCTGGCCGAGGGGGTGGCGCTCGGCGTCCTCTTCCTCCTCGCCATCCCGCTCGGCCTGCTCTTCGCGGCCGCCATCGGCGCGGGGAGCTACCGAGCGGCGCGGACGGGCCACGGGCTCCGGGTCGACGTGGCGCTCGCCGCCATCCTCTTCGGGCTGTGGCAGTCGTGGACGGCGCTCAGCCTCACCCTGAACGACCGGGACGGGCTCGACCTGCGGCGCTTCCTCGTCTACCCGCTCCCACCGGGGCGCGTGTACCTCCTCGGCGTCCTGAGCGGCATCGCCGGCGATCCCATCGGCCTGTTCTGGCTCATCCTCCTCTGCGGAGTCTGGGGCGGCGCGGCGGTGGCGCGGCCCGGCCCCTGGCTCGCGCTCCTCGCCGTGGCGCTCCTGCTCTTCGCGCTCGCGACGGTGTTCCTCGTGGCCCTCCTCCAGGAGTTGCTGTCGTCGATGCTGAGGAGGCGCCGCCTGCGGGAGGTCGCGATCGGGCTCGCCTTCGTCGCGACCGGGTGGACGCTCGCCGCGGCGTGGGGTGGCGGCGCGCGCTCGTGGCGGAACGCCCTTCCCGCCCTGAGGACCGTGCAATGGGCCGCCTTCCCCGCCGCCCTCACCAACGCCGCCGCGGTCCGGCTCTACGGGGGCGACGGCGCGGGCGCCCTCCCGTTCCTCGGCGCCCTCGCCGCCGCCACCGCCGTGACGGGCTTCCTCGCCTTCCGCCTGGCCCTGGCGGCGGCCCGTTCCGCCGGTGACGTCGGGGAGGTGCGGGGCGGGGCTCGGCCCGGGCGCGGGATGTGGCTCGGGCCGCTGCGGGGCCGCTTCGCGGCCCTCGTGGAGAAGGAGGCCAAGTACCTCCTCCGGCACCCGCTCGCGCGGATCTACGCCGTCATCGTGCCCGGGTTCGCCGCCCTGGTCGCCTGGAAGGTCGAGCCCGCCATTCCCCGGGAGGCCGGCGAGGTGCTGCGGGCCCTGCCGCTCTTCGGCTTCGCCGTCTACACCCACCTCGTCATGCAGATCTTCTGGCTGAACGGCCTCGGCTGGGAGCGGGGCGGGGCCCGCACCTTCTACCTCGCGCCGGTCGGGCTCGCCGACGTCCTCGGGGCGAAGAACGCCGCGCTGTACGCCTTCTCGCTCGTCATCTTTCTCGCCGCCGGCGCGGTGTCGCTCGCCGTGGGCGGCCGCCCGCCCGCCTGGGCGATCGCCGGGGCCCTGGCCCTGCACGCGGGGCTCGCCCCGTTCCTCTACGGCCTCGGCAACGTGGTGACGGTCCTGAACCCGCGGGCGGCGCCGTTCGCCGTCCAGCGCAACGGGAGCCTCTCCTGGCTCTCCGGGCTCGCCGGCATGGCCATCCTCTCCCTCGCCTGCGGCGCCTTCTCCCTGCCGGTGCTGCTCGCGCTCCGGCTGGAGTCGCCGTGGCTCGTGCCGGCGGCCTGGGCGCTGCTCGGCGCGGCCGGGCTGTGGGCTTACTTCCGGACGCTCCCGGGGGCCGGCCGGCTCATGGAGAGCCGGCGCGACGCGCTCCTGCCCGTCGTCTGCGGGGACGACGCCTGAACGCCCCTAGTTGCTGAATCCCTCGAGGAGGTAGTGGGCCTCGATGCGCTTCAGCGCCAGCACCATCGCCGCGGCGCGCATGTCCACCTGTCTCCCGATGCAGAAGGGGCGGGAGTCGTGCTCGTTCGTCCGGGCGGGCTTGTCGTTCGCGATGTCGCGGATGATGGCGTAGTTCGACTTGATGGCGCGCTCGAGCCGGGCGTTGACGTCCTGCTCGGTCCAGTGCTCCATGCGCTGGTTCTGCAGCCACTCGTAGTAGCTCACGGTGACGCCGCCCGCGTTGCAGATGATGTCGGGGATGACGTCGATCTTGCGGGCCGCGAGGATGCGGTCGCCGTCGAGGGTGACGGGGCCGTTCGCCCCCTCGGCCACCACCCGGACGCGGAGCCCCTCGGCCACCTCGCCGTCGATCGCGCCGCCGAGGGCGGCCGGCAGGGCGATGTCGGCGTCCGCCTTCCAGAAGTCGGCCTTGGAGATGGCGGCCGCGCCGGGGAAGCCCGCCACCGAGTGGCGCAGGTTCTCCGGATTGCCGTGGCAATACGCGAGGAGGGCGGCGACGTCGATGCCGGCGTCGGCATGGACGGTCCCGTAGGCGTCGTCCACCGCGACGATCTTGCAGCCGTGCGCGGCGAGGAGCTGCGCCGCCGCCGAGCCCACGTTGCCGAAGCCCTGGACGAGGACGCGCGCCCCCTGGAGCGGGAAGCCCGTCACCCGGGCCCATTCCTCGATGCAGTAGACGGCGCCCTGGCCGGTCGCCATGACGCGCCCCTCCGAGCCGCCGATGCGCACGTCCTTGCCGGTGACGACGCCCTTCAGGGCGTGCTTGTCGCGCTCGCCGTCGGTGTACTGGCGCAGCATGACGGCCATGATGTCGCCGTTCGTGCCGACGTCCGGGGCCGGGATGTCCATGGTCGGCCCCATGTAGTTCTTGAACTTGTAGACGTACCGCAGGGTGAGGTGCTCGATCTCCTCGCGCGAGAAGGCGTGCGGGTCGACCCGGATGCCGCCCTTGGCGCCGCCGAAGGGGATGTTGGCGATGGCGGTCTTCCAGGTCATCTCCGCCGCCAGCGTCTTGAAGAGGTCCAGCGAGACGTCCTTGTGGTAGCGGATGCCACCCTTGTAGGGGCCGCGCACCTGGTTGTGCTGGATGCGGTAGGCCTTGAACTTGCGCGGGCCGCCCCTCTCGATGCGGAAGAGGCCGCGCTTGGGGATGCGGATCACGCCCTCGCGCAGGGCGATGTCGGCGTTCAGGAGGGCGCGCCGGTGCAGGAGGAAGTTGCCGTTCGCGAGCGGCTCGAGCGCGTCGCCGGCCTTCACCGAGGAGGCCGGGAGGTCGAGGAAGTGCTTCTCCTCGTCCTTGTCGAGCGGCACCAGCCGGTCGCGGGTGTCGATGGTGACGTAGAAGATGTGCTCGAAGTCCGGCTCCTCGAGCTCGAGCCGGACGCGCGGGTTCAGGCCCACGAGGTCGGCGGCGCGATGGAACGTCTCCATCGACTCCCCGTAGACGCTCTTCTTCTGGGAGCTGCCCGCTTCCTTGCGCATCACCCGCATGGCGTTCCTCTCGCGTGTTGGGACGGGGTCGAGTCGAGCGGCATCGTACACCCGCCTGCCCTGATGGCAAATGGCCGCCCCCGGTAATCTTCCCGTAATGCCAGGTAGTTGGATGTACTCCCCTGGGACCGCCGAGCACCGCAGCGTTGCCCTTGCAGCATGAGCCCCGGGTGGGCGTCACGCCAGTCCTTTGAGGGAGGGACGGCGCCGCGGAAGGCCGTTGCCTCGCCGCGAGAGGCCCGCCATGATGGCGGCCCGCGCAGGGGGATCCCGCCATGACCCTCGATCCAGAAGTCCTCGACCGGCCGCCCTCGGAGGGTGCGCGCGTCGTCGCCCTGGCGCTGTGCGCCGACGCCGCCGAGGCGGCGGAGCGGCTCGCGGGAGGCGCCGGGAGCGAGGCGCTGCCCGGCTTCCGCGTCGCGGTGCGGCGGCTGCGCTCGGCGCTCCGCGCCTGGCGGCCCGCGCTCGAGGGGGCGCTGCGCAAGGAGGACGAGGAGCGACTCCGGAGGACGGCCCGCGCGGCCGCCTCGCCGCGCGACGCGGAGGCGATCCTGGCCTGGCTCGCCGAGGCGCGCCCGAGGCTCGGCGACGGGTACCACGACGCGCTCGACTGGCTCGCGGAGCGGCTCGAGGGCCGCAGGCGGCGAGGGGCGGGGCCGGTCGCGGCGGCGGCGGCGCGCTTCGCGAGGCTCGCCCCCCGGCTCGCCCGGCGGATCGCGTCGGGTGGCGGGACCCAGGGTCTCGCCGACACGTTCGGCGCGGCGCTCGCCGCCGTGCTGCGCGCGCAGGCGCGGGCGGTCCGCGCCGCCCTCGGGAAGCTGGCGTCAGGCGAGGACGTGGCCGGCGCCCGGCTCGCCCGCCTCGAGGCGACGCGGCTGAAGAACCTGCTCGAGCCGATCCGCGGCACGTCGCGGGTGGACTCGGAGGCGGCGGCGAAGGCCGTCGAGGCGCTCCAGGGCCTCCTCGGCGAGCTTCGCGACGCCCACCTCGCCTCCGCGGAGATCGCCTCCGCGCGGGTCGCGTCGGCGGCGGAACGCGCCCGCAGGCGCCGGCCGGGGTTCGGCGGGCGCGACGGCGGGGTGGGCCTGCGCCCCGGCCTGCTCGCCCTGGAGCGGCTCGCGGCCGAGCGGGCCGAGGCGGCGTTCGGGCGGCTCGAGCGCGAGTTCCTGCGCGACCGGGCGACGCCGCTCCTCGACCAGGCCTACGCCGTCGTGGCAGCGCTCGAGGCTCGCGCCGGAATCGCGCGTGGCGAGGAGGAGGCGCCGCAGCGGCGGTTCCTCCTCTCGGAGCTGCCGGAGGCGGTGCGCGGCGGCGATGCGGAGGAGATCCGCCAGGGTTGGCTGCCGGGCGACAGGGTGCGGGAGAGCGTCGGCGTGGCGCGCTCGCCGCTCGGGGAGCGGTTCTTCCGCGCAGTGGCGCGAGGAGCCGGCGCGAGGCGGGTGGAGACGGAGGAGGAGATCTCCCGGGACGCGTTCGAGGCCTACTGGCCCATCACCGAGGGGCGGCGCATCCGCAAGCGCCGTCACCTCGCGCCGAGCGAGCCGGGCTGGCGCTTCGACGAGTACCTGGACCGCCACCTCTTCGTCGCGGTGGCGGAGCCCGGCAACGACGCCGACCCACCCGCCTGGCTCGATGAGGCGGTGGTGCGCGAGGTCACCGGCGAGCGGACCTACCTCGACGAGACCCTGGCGCGCAGGCCGGCGCGGGCCGCGCGCAAGAGCGTCAGGGCCGAGGGCGCGGCGGAGGCGGAGGCCGCGCCCTAGCGCTGCGCGCTCCAGCTCGGAGGCTCGGTCTGGCGCAAACCTGGTAGGGCGGCTCCTCCGGTTGCCGCGCGCGCAGCCGAAGTGCAGCCGAGGTGCAGCACGCCGGCAACGCCGTTGCGAGGGAGCCCGGCACGTGGAGGCACGCCCCGCAGCCGGCAGCATGACGGGGCCTGGCCGATCGTGCTTCAATGGGGCCTGCACGGGTCCGGCCAGGAGCGCGGCGACCGGGGGGCCTCGCTTCCGGATGGAGGAACACCGATGGCGAGCATCAAGGGTACGGCGATGCTGAACTCGGTGAAGTTCCTCCGCGCCAACTTCAGGGAAGAGGCACTCGAGCTCCTGCCGCCAGAGCTGCACAAGTACCTGAACGCCCGCATCCTGGCCTCCATGTGGTATCCGGAGGAGGACGCCCTTGCGCTCATCCGGGTGATGGCGCGCCTCATGAAGGAGAACGTTCCGGGCGTCGGCGACGACGTCTACGCCTACATGGGCCGCACCGTGGCCCAGGCCGACTTCACCACCTTCTACGCCAACCTCATCCGACCCAACGATCCGGAGGAGACGCTGACGCGCGTCGTGACCACCTGGCGGATGTACCACGACACCGGCTCCTCCCACGCGAGCTTCGAGGGGCCCGGGAGGGCACGGGTGGATCTGAAGGACTACGCCCTGCCCTCGAAGGAGATGTGCTCCCTGATCAAGGGCTTTCGCGAGCAGATGCTCATCATGGCTGGCGCGCAAGAGGTCTCGTCGAAGGAGGTCAGCTGCCGCAATCGCGGCGACCCGATCTGCGTCTGGGAGATGCGCTGGAAGGCCCCGAACCCGTCCTGAGCCGGCACCGAGGTTGTCGTCGCCGAGAATCCGCGTCGCGTCAGCCCCGCGCGCCCCTGGGGAACAGGCTCGTCCAGAGCACGCCATCCGCGTCCACCACGGCGCCCAGAGCCCCGGCCGCGACGACTGCCGCAGCTCGCGTGGTGAAGAGCAGGTGCTGCCCATGAAGGTGCAGGAGCCTGCCATCGGGACCGATGAAGACGTAGAGCGTCCGCAGCCGCAGCAGCTGGGCGACCGGCATCACGATCTCCCATGAGCCGGCCAAGGGGGGCAGCCGCTCGCGCCTCGCCCTCGCCACGCCTCCGATGATGCGCCTTCGGCGAGCGCGACGCGAGCTCCCTCGCCCTGTCGCCCGGAGGGCCAGCGCGGCCACGGCGGGGCGCGCTGCCTGCAGCCCCGTCAGCGCGCCGGGGTGGACACCGCGGCCTCGATGAGCCGCCGGGCTTCGGCGTTGAGCTGGGTGAAGCGCACGCCCATGCGCCCGCGCAGGTTGAGCCGAGCGTCGCCCGGCTTCACCCAGGCCACGTCGCCAACGTAGTCAAAGTCCTTCTCGCCGAGGTACATGGTCCCCTGCACTGGTGAGCCGCGTGGAAGGACGCGCATCACCTCGGCGGAGAACCCGCCCACGCCCAGGCTCTGCGTGAAGGTCGCTGTGCCGCCGATGGTCACCCGGACCCGACGGCGGGCCCTGGCTCCAGTGCGGGGCGTCATGCCACCTGGAGGCGCCTCCTAGGCGTCGGTGACATGTCCAGGATGGGCCCCTGCTTAGGGGGTACACACGAGGCGGAGTCACGCCGTCAAACCGGGCGCGCGATGCTCTCCCTCCCCAGGCTCACGAGCCTCTCGGCGTCGAACGGTTTGGGCAGCACGCCGTCGACCTGCAGGTCCCCCGGCAGCTCCGCGGCACTCCCCGTGACGACGACCGGGACACGCGACCAGCGAGCGTCGGCCCTGAAGCGCGCGAGCAGCCCGGCGGGCTCAGGCCCCAGCGAGTCGAGGTCGAGGATGACGAGGACCGGCGCGCTCGCGCCCGCCAGGTAGCGGACTGCGTCGGCGGCGTCGGTGGCGAGGAGCGGGACGAAGCCGCTCGCGTAGAGCGCCTTGCCGAGTCGCTCGCGAAGCGGTTGGTCGCTCTCGACGAGCAGGACGTAAGGCGGGTCTGGGACGATCTGGTCGGCCATCTTGTCCAAGATCATCCCTTGGCGCGCGCTGCCCGCAACCCCGTGGTAGAGGGACGCGCAGGGCCCCGGCGCGCGCCGCGCGCAGGCCCGTGGTCGAGGGACGCGCCCAGTGCCTCGGCGGGGCCCGGCGACAGCGGCAGCCTCCGCGCAGCCCCGGTCGGGGCGCGCCCCCGCTTCTTCCCCAGCCGCTCGACCTCGGCGCGGAGCCGGCGCACCTCCTCCAACAGGGAAGCGGTCGCGTCCTGCGCCGCCGGCACCGGGTCGTCGAGGATGGTGGGCACCTTGGGCGCACCGCCGCCGTATCCTCTCCTGTCCCCGGCGAGGGGACAGGAGACGGGCAGGCGCCCGGAATGTCTGCCCCCGCCCATCGGGCGCGGACAGGCGCGGACGCCCGAGGAAGTACCTCATGTACGGCGAGAGCTACCTGCCGGGGTAGCGGTTCAAAGTCTGGGGTACCGCTCGCTTGATCGCGGTCACTGCGGACTGCCTTCGCGATGCGTTTAAACTGCGCACGTGACCGTCGGCCATCAGCCGGAGGTGTGTGCAGGAGGTGAACCCGTGAGATCCATACGCCCGCTTGGCTTCGCTCTGATCGCATCGGTGACCTTGCTCGTCGCGAGCTGTGGCGACAAATCCCCGCCGGTCTCGCAGGGCCTCAAGATCTTCGTCACCGCTCGGGTGCACGGGGCGGATTTCGCCAACGACCCCTACCTCGCGGGCGCCAATGCCATTGCGAAGGCCGACACCTTCTGCAACAGCGATTCCGCCAAGCCCAGCGCCGCCACCTACAAGGCCCTGCTCGTCGACGGCGTGAACCGCGATGCCACGACGCTGGTGGACTGGGTGCTGAAACCCACCACCGCCTATTACCAAACCCACGGTGACGTCCTCATCGGCACGACCACGGCGGCGGCC
>Ga0153915_10005846_pt1 | contig 11476 bp, 14 predicted proteins | sample Opewatmetagenome_2_FD_107003 | JGI IMG/M metagenome (GOLD analysis project Ga0153915, IMG submission 107003) | Freshwater wetland microbial communities from Ohio, USA - Open water 3 Core 3 Depth 3 metaG | ecosystem: Environmental > Aquatic > Freshwater > Wetlands | place: USA: Ohio, Lake Erie...
ATCGACGGGCTGCGGGAGCCGGCGGACGTGCTCGACTGCGGGAACTCCGGCACGACAATGCGGTTGATGAGCGGCGTGCTCGCCGGCCAGGATTTCCATTCGGTGCTGAGCGGGGACGATTCGCTGCGGTCGCGGCCGATGGCGCGCGTCGTCGAGCCGCTGCGGGCGATGGGGGCGCGCATCGACGGACGCGACGGCGGGCGGTACGCGCCGCTGTCCGTGCGCGGCGGCGGGCTGCACGGCATCCGCTACCGGCTGCCGGTGGCGAGCGCGCAGGTCAAGTCGGCCGTGCTGCTGGCGGGGCTGTTCGCGGAGGGCGAAACCGTCGTGGAGGAGCCGGAGCAGACGCGCGACCACACGGAGCGGATGCTGGCGGCGATGGGCGCGCGCATCGGCCGCGAGGGGCCGGCGGTGCGGCTGACGCCGGGCGGGCGGTTGCAGCCGCTGTCGATGCGGGTGCCGAACGACATATCGGCCGCGGCATTCTGGATGGTGGCGGCGGTGGTACACCCGGACGCGGAGGTGCGGCTGACGGGCGTCGGCATGAACCCGACGCGCACGGGGGTGATCGACGCGCTGCGCGCGATGGGCGCAGACCTCTCGATCGAAGAGGAGCGGCAGATCGGCGGCGAGCCGGTGGCGGACGTCGTCGTGCGGTCCTCGCGGCTGCAGGGAACGACGGCCGAGGGCGACCTGATCCCGCGCCTGATCGATGAGATACCGGCGCTGGCGGTCGCGGCGGCATTCGCGCAGGGCACGACGGAGGTGCGGGACGCGGCTGAGCTGCGGGTGAAGGAATCCGATCGCGTGGCGACGGTCGTCTCGGAGCTCGGGCGGCTGGGCGTGGCGGTCGAGGAGCGCGCAGACGGCATGGTGATCGAGGGCGGCGGCATCCGGGGCGGCGAGGCGCGCGCGTTCGGCGACCACCGGCTAGCGATGGCGCTGGCGGTGGCGGGACTGGCCTCACGCGAAGGAGTGACGCTCGACGATGCGGCGTGCGTCGCGGTGTCATATCCGGCGTTCTGGGAGGACCTGGCGCGGCTGACCGGTGACGGCGCGTGAGCGCGGGCGGGGGCGGCGCACGCTCGCCGCTGCTGGTCGTGCTGTCGGGGCCGTCGGTCGCGGGCAAGGACGCCGTGCTGGACGAGCTGGCGCGGCGGGGGCATCGATTCCACCGCGTGATCACGTGCACGACGCGGCCGCCGCGGGACAACGAGCGCGACGGCGTCGACTACTTCTTCGTCACGGACGCGCAGTTCGACGAGCTGGTCCGCACGGGCGGGCTGCTGGAGCACGCGGTGGTGTACGGGCACCGCTCGGGGGTGCCGCGGCAGCAGGTCGTCGAGAAGTTGCGGGAGGGGCTGGACGTGTACGTGCGCACGGACGTGCAGGGGGCGGCGTCGATCAAGAAGCTGGCGCCGGAAGCGGTGCTGGTGTTCGTGGCGCCGTCGTCGCTGGAGGAGCTGGAGGAGCGCATCCGCGCGCGCGGGTCGGACGACGAGGAGCGCGTGCGGCGGCGGCTGCGGACTGCGGGCGACGAGATGGCACGGCAGGACGAGTTCGAGTACGTGATCGTCAACGCGCCGGGGCGGCTGGAGGCGACGGTCGACCGGCTGGCGGAGATCCTCGATGTGGAGCGGCTGAGGCCGCGGGTGTGCAGTCTGTAGTTGGTAGTTGGTCGTTAGTCGTTGGGGGTGGCGCCGGCTACTCCTCTTCCTCTTCTTCTTCACCAGGGCCCATCGCGGCGTGCGGCACCAGCGGCGTCGGGCGCTCCTCGCTCTCCTTGCGGCGGCGGCGGGGGGGCAGCGCGTCGATCGTCTTGCGAAGCCTGTCGACGGCGTCGGCCGAGTCGGTGGCGATGATGACGACGTTCGTGTCGCGCAGCGCCTGCAACTCCGCGCCGGAAACGTCGGCGCGGAGGCGTGCCATCATCGGCTTGCGGGTCATCCCGAACACGCGCCGCAGGTCGAGCTGCCTGCGCACGGTGAGCGCGCGGTCGATCGGGCCCACGTCGATGGCGTCGAGCTGCAGGCCCTCGAGCGTGCGCACGTCAGCGTCGCTCAGGTCCTGGGGCAGCACCAGCACGTAGCCGATGCTCTCATCCTGCAGAGCGGCCGCCGCGGCGGTGTCCGGGTCGAACACGACGAAATCGTAGCCCGCCTCCTTGCACGCAGCGGACTCGCCCTCCGCCTTCGCCCCGATGAACGCGCCGACGACGACGGCGTCCGTGGCCGCGGGCTTGGGCGGCGCGCCGGAGGACCTGCTGAGGTCGACGATAACGGCGTCGGCGCCCCGGCGGGCCAGGTCGGCCACGGCCGCCGGGTCGGCTGTGAGGGCGGCCAAGACCATCGTGGACTCGCTGGACGAGCGAGCGGCGCCGAAGCCGAGCGAGGTGGTCTGCAGGCGCGTGGCGCGGCGGATCTTCTCTGCGAGCTTGCTCAAGGGGGACTCCTCCGTGCTCCGGGGACTGCTGGATCATAGGAGCCGCACGAGGGCCGGGCAAGGCGCCGGGACGAAGCTGCCGGTACGGCAGGCGCGTCTGCTATACTCTCGCGGAACGCGCCGCTCCGGCGCGTTCGTGTTGCCACGAAAGGGGCGGCCGCCCGCGGGGCGCGGGACCGGCCGTACTTTATGCCAGCGGTAGTCGTCATTGGCGGACAGTGGGGCGATGAAGGCAAAGGCCGCATCGTCGACCTCGTCGCACAGGGCGCGAGCGTCGTCGCGCGCTACTCGGCGGGCAACAACGCCGGCCACACCGTGATCAACGACATGGGCGAATTCAAGCTCAACGTCGTGCCGGCGGGGATCTTTTACGCCGACAAGACGTGCATCGTCGGCAACGGCGTCGCGGTCGACCCGGCGGTGCTGCTGAACGAGATCGATACGCTCGCCTCACGCGGCGTCAGCGTCGCGAACCTCTTCGTCAGCGACCGCTGCCACGTGATCATGCCGTGGCACACGGCGATCGACGTGGCGGACGAGAAGCTGCGGGGCAGCGCGGCGATCGGCACGACGGGGCGCGGCGTCGGCCCGTGCTTCACGGACAAGGTTGCGCGCATCGGCATTCGGATCGGCGACCTGGTCGACCCCGAGGCGTTCCGCGCGCGGCTGGGGTTCGTCCTGCCGTACAAGAACCAGGTGCTGACGAAACTGTACGGACTGCCGGCGCTCGACTTCGACGACGTGTTCACGTCGTACTCCGAGCTGGGGCGGCGGCTGGAGCCGTTCGTCCGGGACACGGCGCAGATCGTACACGACGCGCTGGACCGCGGCGAGACGGTGCTGCTGGAGGGTGCGCAGGGCTGCCTGCTCGACCTCGACGCGGGGACGTACGAGTACGTCACGTCGTCGGTGCCGTCGTCATCGGCTGGCGGCGCCGGCATCGGCATCGGCATCGGCCCGACGGTGATCCAGCAGGTGGTCGGCATCTACAAGGCGTACGTGACTCGCGTCGGCAACGGTCCGATGCCGAGCGAGCTGCTCGACGAGACGGGCAACATCCTGCGGCTGGAGGGGCCGCGCCCGGAGATCGGGACGACGACGGGTCGGCCGCGGCGCACGGGCTGGTTCGACGCGGTCGCATCTCGCTACAGCGCCATGGTCAACGGCGTGACGAGCGGCGTGCTGACGCGGCTCGACGTGCTGGACAATTTCCCCTCGATCAAGATCTGCACGGCATACGAGACGGAGGACGGCCGCACGCTGACGTCGATGCCGGCCAGCTCCGTGCTGCTCGGCAAGGTGAAGCCGGTGTACGAGGAGGTCGAGGGCTGGCGGGCGCCGACGAGCGGCTGCCGGTCGTGGAACGAACTGCCGCAGAAGGCACGCGACTACATCCGGCGGATCGAATCGCTGCTGAAGATCCCGATCGACATCGTGTCCGTCGGACCGGAGCGAGGCCAGGCGATCGTCATCCACGACGTGCTGAAGGTGAAGCGGCCGTAGGCCTGACGGCCGGCTTGCAGGCGGGGACGCCTGCGATCCAGACACACAACGCGAGGGGCGGCCACGTTGGCCGCCCCTACGTCATCGGCGCGCGGCGCCTGGATCAGCCGCCGCTGATCGGCGGGATGAGGTCGACGAGCTCGCCGTCGAGGAGGACGCGGTCGAGGGGCTGTACCTCCTCCGAGACAGCGACGACGAGCGTCGGCATCAGCGACGCCAGCACCGGGTACTCGTCGGCCAGGCGGTCGCGCAGCGCCGCGACGGTGGTGCCGTCGGGCAGCGCCAGCGCGACGTCACGGTCGCCGACGAGGCCGCGCAGACCGGCGAACAGCCGGACGTGGACGTTCATGCGCCGAGACCGCAGCAGCGGATAGCAGAGGCCGGCACGACGCGAGCCGGCCGGGCGGGCTGGCGCAGCGCGCGGCTCTCCCGCGCCGCCTCGTGCATCAGCATCTCACGCAGGCGCCAGCGCCAGGCGTACTTCGCGGCTTCGCGCTCTCGCGCGTCCGCGGCCGCGCGAGCCAGCAAGATCAGCTCGAACATGACCGACGCCCTCCCTTCGTCAGCAGCAACTCGCCGTCACGGACGACGCCTTGTAAGCGGAAATGGTGGCGCTGTACCAGGGCTTGTCGGTGATCTCGGCGCGGCCGTCGACGCGCGCCACGGCGAAACCCGCTGCTCGGAGCCGGGTGATGTAATCGTCTTCGAGCAGCGCGCCGGCCTTGCAGCCGGCCCAGAGCGCCATGTCGCTGCGCTCCGCGTCGGACAGCTCGCGCTGGAGCACGACGTCGGAGACGTGGAGGCGGCCGCCGGGCTTCAACACGCGGAACGACTCGCGGAAGACGGCGTCCTTGTCCGGCGAGAGGTTGATGACACAGTTCGAGATGATCACGTCGACGCTGGCGTCATCGACCGGCATCGCCTCCATCTCGCCCTTGCGGAACTCGACGTTCGTGACACCGAGCTTCTCACGATTGGCGTTCGCCAGGTCGAGCATGTCCTGCGTCATGTCGAGGCCGATGACGCGACCTGTGGCGCCGACCTGTTTGGCCGAGAGGAAGCAGTCGAGCCCGGGGCCAGAGCCAAGGTCGAGCACGACCTCACCCTCGCGCAGGCCGGCGATCGCGGTCGGGTTGCCGCAGCCATACGACGCGACAGTCTCCGGCAGATCGGCGACATCGTCGACGACGTACAGGTTTTCGCGCTGGCTGGGGGCGCAACAGGACGACGCCTGCTGCGCGCGCTTGCCGTAGTGCTCCTGCACCGCCTTCTTGATCTCTTCGGCTGACTGGACCATGGTGACCTCCTTCAGGTCTGCAATCGGAAATTACCGATATCTCGCCGATAACAACAGGCGCCTCAGCAACACGCATCGCGGAGGACGCCGAACTCCTGTTTGAGCCACTCGATCGCCTCAGGCGCGAGGCCGTAGCAGACGTTTGGCCCTTCGATGTTGCCGCGCACGACGCCGGCGTCCTTCAGCACCTTCAGGTGCTCGGAGACGGTCGACTGCGCCAGCGGCAGCTCATCCACTAGGTCGCCGCAGACGCACGCCTGGCGGGCGGCGAGGAGCTTGACGATGCGGAAGCGGGCGGGGTGGGCGATGGCGCGCAGGATCGCGACTGTCCGGGCCTCCGATTCCGTCTGGTCGATCAGCTTCATATCGGAAATTTACGATAGCTGGGCGCGCCTGTCAAGTAGCCCGTTGCGAAACTCAGGCCAAAGATGAAGCCCCTATTCGGGGGCTTCATCGGCGAGTTGCCGGGCCTGTGCGGTGAACCCGCAGTCGGGACAGCGCCAACCGTTTGGCGACTCGTCCATAGGGTGTTTGCAGTTTGGGCACAGGTAGGCACCGTGCGAATCAGACCCGTCATCGGTCTCCAATGCGCTCTTAGCCAACTTCAGATATTCGGCGAGTCGGTCCAGATGTTGAGGGCGAACGACCTTCCCAGCCTCAGCCTCGATACTCACCGTCGCCTCGATGCCCTTCGCTAGGGGAACCCTCACCAGGTACTCGCCGACATGGCCAGTCTCGCGGTCAACAAACCGATCACCGAGCCCAGGTTTCTGCGTTTCAAGTGTCAGCGGCTTCACGGGAGGAGTATAGCCAGCCTTATCCAAGCCAGCAACGGTTAACGTCGCCCGGTAGACCCGGATAAGGCGGTCAGCCGCCTCCTCTCGGAACTTCCGATTCAGGACGAGGTAATGCCGCAGAAGGTCATCGGACGCCTCTCTCTTGGTCTCGTACAACTCGCGAAAGATGGGAGGTTCGATTGCGGCCTCCCGTAACGCGGTGACTGATTCAGGTGCCGAAGGCGGCATTACCATCAGTGTCAGGCCTCGCTCCGAAATCTTCACGTTGCCCTTGGAGCCTTCGATCAGTCCGTATGCACGCATAGCGCCGAGATGTGATTTCGCTGTTCCGCTCGCGCTCTTGTAACCCATCGACTTGAAGGCGACCGCGGAGGGGACCGTTCCGCGCCCCTCCTTCGCGTAGAGCGCCCGGGTCAGCGTAACGGCCTCTTCGAGCGTAATGCCCGGGTAGTTGGGGCTACGTTCCTTCCCAGCCATGTCGGCACCTCCTGACGCGATCTACTCTATCCCGAACAGATCCGTTTGGCAAGCGGATCTTTTTCGGGATAGCCCTTGACTTTTAGTCCGGATAGGCAGATACTGGACGCAGAACGGCGGAGCGCCCACGTGGCAGTGTTCGCGCTCCGCCGTCCGTTCGAAGGGGTCGTAGCTCAGAGGGTAGAGCAGCGGGCCGTTAACCCGCCGGTCTCGGTTCAACTCCGGGCGACCCCACCAGTCATTCGGCACCCGACTCGGCGGCAACCTTGCCGGGTGCCTTCCAAACACAGGAGGGCTAGCTCCCGTGAAGGCAACCCATTCTACCACGCCCCGGCAAGGGCGTGGCCACAGACTCATGGCCAATCTGGAAGCCTTGTTCGAGGCGCTACCGGATGGGCCGCTACTGGCCACGCTCGCGGCGACCCGCCACACTGGCCGCCCCGGCTACCCGCTGCGGGTCATGTGGCGGACGCTGGTGGCCTCGTTCTACCTCGGCATCGTCCACGACACTGACCTTGTACGGGCGCTTGAAGCCAACCCGACACTGTCCGCAGCATGCGGCATCACTGAACTGGAAGGCGTGCCGAGCAAGTTTGCGTACTGCCGGTTTCGGCGCAAGCTTGCTGCGTTTGGCGAAGCCGTGGCCGACGTGCTGTCATCGACGGTGAACCGCCTCAGGGATACGCTGCCGAACTTCGGCGAGACGATCGCTTTCGACGCGACCGATGTGAAGGCGTGGGCCAATGGCTTCCACCAGGAGACGGACCCTGACGCCGGCACGGGAGCGAAGAAGAAGGCCGACCATCGGTTTTACTGGTACGGCTACAAAGTGAGCATCGCAGTTGACGCGGGCTCCGAGCTGCCCGTGTGGTTCAACGTGGCGCCAGCGAACACCTACGACGGCGCGCACCTGGCACCCGTCCTCAGCGACGCCCGCCGACGATTCGACTGGTTCTCGCCCTCCTACGTGACCGCGGACAAGGGTTACGACGCCCGAGAGGCGTTCCGGTTCGTCGGACAGGAGTTGGGCGCGGTGCCGGTCATCGACGTGCAAAAGACACACGCACCACGTAAGGGCACACCCAGCGTGAAGCCGTGCGAGGCACACCCAGTAACGGACATGCTCGGCAACGAACGGCTACAGTGCGAACGGCGACCCTACGAGTGGCGCTGTCCGCTGTTTGTGTCGTGCCGGTGGCACCCCACGCGGGAACGCGCGAATCCGCTAGAGACGGCCCACTATAGCGAGCGGTTTAGCCCGTTCGTATACCGCTCCGAGGAGTGGAGGCAGATTTACAACATGCGCGTCTCCGTTGAGCGCGTATTCTCGCGACTCAAGGGCTATCGGAAGCTCAACGCGCTTCGGACACGGCGCATGCCGAAGGTATGGCTTCACGTCGCCCTGAGCGTACTCGTCATGAATGCAGGTGCGGTGTCGCACTCTATTAGTGGTGCCAGCCTTCGGACATGTGTGGCATAATGCCCGAAAAGCGAATACGCCAGCTCTGGCAAGCTGGCGATCCTTTCAGATGGGCTATACCCTGAGGCTCCCTTTTGGCTGAGGGTAGAGCTTGGCAGCTGCGTCTGTCAAGCGAAAAGGGAGAGTGGCTCGTGCCGTCCAGAACTGAGTGGCTTTTGCGGTTTCTGGTGGGCGTAAGCCCCCACTACGATGGCTGGATCGACCGTATTCGTGTCATGAAGGGCATGTTCCTCTTTCAGGCAGAAGGTGATCCTCCGATCGGTGAGGTCAACTACAACTTCCGACCGTACGACTACGGACCGTTTACTCCTGAGATTTACCGAGACGTTGAGGCATTGATCGCCACAGGCTTGGTAACGGACACCGACGAAGGCAAGTCCTATCGGGCCACTGAGCGTGGCGCACGATACGCCGCTAACATCGCCTATCCCGCCAAGCCGCTACAGACGTTGTGTGAACTGAGAGTCGAAGTGCAGGATCTCAGCTTCCGCGATCTGCTGCGCCGCGTGTATAAGGCTCACCCTGAATCCGCAGTGCGGAGTGTCGCGCGGGACGTTCTAGGTTGACGGTCATTTCCGGCTTCCGATGCGCGGACGGCGCCGTTCTGGTCTCCGACAGTCAGATTTCTATAGGCACTGTTCGTCGCATGGAACAGAAGGTTTGGGCCGCACCAAGCGGGTTCGTTTTTGCGTTGGCTGGCGCCGAGTCCAGCATGCATCTGCTTCGGGACAGACTTCTTGCGACGACGTTTGCGGCAACCAACCAACATGAACTTAGAGACGAGATCGGGGCGCTCGCCGTAGATGTGCTCGGGAAAGAATACGCCCGTGTTACTGCCGTGCTCGGGTCACCGTCGTTCGATCACTTTCCTGCTGCCGAAGCCATTATTGGCGCGTATCTCGGCGGTCCATGTCTCTATCACGTGAACTCTCTGGCGACTGTCACGATGTGCACAGGAGATTTCGTTGCCGCTGGATCGGGTGGTGACTTTGCGGTTCAAGCGGCCGGTGTCTTCGAGTCTTTGCGGCAGAGACCTCTCACACTGTTCCAGACTCGACTCATGGCGTTCCGCGTTGTCCAGGCTGCAATCACCATCGCCGGACCGAACACCGCAATTGGTGGCCCCATCCAATTGGCTACCGTCGGGTGGTCAGGGGCGGTACCAGTGGCAACGCTGCTGGGCTCGAACGAGCAGGTGACGGTCGATGCTGTGGATGAATGGACTCAACTGGAAGCGGACCGCTTTCAGTTGCAGGCCCCGCCCACTCCATGACCGCATCGAGGAGTTTCGCAACAGCCTACAAGAAGCCCGTTGCGAAACTCCCTACTTGAGCCGCCGACGAAGCTCCCGACTAGGGGGCCTTCGTTTACAATCGCGCCGTGAAGGCGTTGCACTGGATCAGCCGGACGACCCGCCTGCTCATACTAGTCGCGCTCGGCGTGGAGAGCGGTCTCATCCTCGGTATCTTCATAGCGGCGCGGTTCTGGGACCTACTGTTCGGGTGGTGGCTCTTCGGGATCGCCGCTCAGGTGCTCGCGATTCCGCTGTTCCTGCTTGTAGCGTTTTCCCTCACGATCGATGCTTTCGTTTGGCTAAGGTCGCGACCCTGAGAGTTTCGCTAGAGCCTACTTGGGACAAGAGCCACCGGCGTTCTCCCGCGCGGCACCCTCTGAGTTCCCGCGAGCGCCCGCCCGGTTGACGACCGGCTAGTGGAGGATCATACTCGGCTTAGCGACCCGATGCTCGACACGGCGGATCATACGATGACGACCATCGTCCGGCTAGACAAACCGCGCCGTGAGCGCGCGATCCGGCTCCTGACCGAAGCAAAGGACTACCTCACCATCAACCTCCTTCCGCGCCGCCGCATGACCACGGGCGAGCGACGAGAAATTCAGCGCAACGTCGCCAACGACCCGAAGGTGGACCGCGCGCTGAGGGAGACACTCGCTGCGCGTCCGCAGTTGCGGAAGAAAGATTCCAGCCGGCGTGGCGTACAAGGTCGTCCTGGACAGTGAAGTAGCGGCCGAAGTCGCGACATTCTCTGCCCGGACGCTCCACTACTGGAACGCCTGCCTCGCTGAGATAGCAGCCGACCCATTCCCCCGATTCGGCCTGTACGTCGAGCGTGTCATTCCGATCGCGCCGTTCCCTATGCGGACGTACTTGTACGAGATCACAGAAGAGACGAGCATCTCGGAGGAAAAGATGCTCGTCTTTGTGGCCGAGTTCTTCCCCGAATATTCACCGGTGTATGTCGTGGATGAGGCGGAAGACGAAGTAGTGATCTTCTACCTCAGGCCAAACCGGTAAAGGTCGTTCAGGCGGCGGCGGGGTCCGCGCTGGCGGAGTCGTCGGCGGGCGGAGCCGGACGAATCGGCGTCACGTGGGGGGCGTTCTCGCTGTAGAGGCGGGCGATGGGGCCTGCGGCAACGAGCGTGAGGAAGCTGGCGATGCGCGCGCCCGTGGTCTCGGCGAACTGGGCGACGGGTTCCGCTACGGGGAGTCCGAGCGGGTTCAGCCAGCGCTTCCACTCCTGCTCGAAGTAGTGCGCCCAGAGGCTTGCGTTGGCGACGGTCGCGTCGGGCGGGGTCTGGTCGATTCGCTCCATGTGGGCCTCCAGTCGGACTCAAGGCCATCGTACGCGCGCGGGGTGCCGCCCGTGTTAAGCGCCGATGAACGTCAGATGAACGGTTGTCGAAGGGTTTCGTCCGCCAGCACCGAGCTAATGATCGGCTTGTGACGGATTTCCCGAATAGCTTACCGGCCGTCCATCCGCGGATCAAATCATGGACGACGGGCGCACGGCCCGACTATCGGGAGAGGCCCGCCAAGTGGGTCACTCGCGGCCGGACTGGAGATAATCATCGAGGGTGCGGCCGGGCTCGTCGGTGAAGCGGTCGGGCAACGATGTGAGTTCGCGGATGCGGTCCAAGCGGAAGCTGCGGAAGTCCTCGCGCAGCTCGCACCAGCCGGCGAGCGACCACGAGGGGCCCCAGAAGAACAGGCCGAGCGGGCGCACCGTGCGCTCGGTGTCGGCGCCGTCGGCGGCGGTGTAGGCGAGGCGCACCTTGCGGCGGGCTTCGATGGCGGCGCGAAGGACGCCGAGCGCACCGGCGAACTTCGCCGGGACGTGGAAGCCGGGGGCGAAGAGGGGCGTGTTGGTGAGGCGCTCGCGCAGGCGGTCGGGCAAGACGGCCTCGACGCGGGCGAGGGCCTCGTCGGCGGCCTTCGCGAGGCCGGCGTCGCCCCAGCTCTTGACGACGCGGGCACCGAGGACCATCGCCTCGATCTCCGCGTCGCTGAACATGAGGGGCGGGAGGTCGAAGCCGCGGCGCAGTATGTAGCCAACGCCGGCCTCGCCTTCGATCGGGACGCCGGAGAGCATGAGGTCCCGGACGTCGCGGTAAACCGTGCGCTCGGAGACCTCGAGCTGCTCGGCGAGCCAGGCGGCGGTGGCGACGTTGCGGCGCCGGAGG
>Ga0153915_10005847_pt1 | contig 11476 bp, 8 predicted proteins | sample Opewatmetagenome_2_FD_107003 | JGI IMG/M metagenome (GOLD analysis project Ga0153915, IMG submission 107003) | Freshwater wetland microbial communities from Ohio, USA - Open water 3 Core 3 Depth 3 metaG | ecosystem: Environmental > Aquatic > Freshwater > Wetlands | place: USA: Ohio, Lake Erie...
CGAGGCGCTCAAGAAGTTCAACCCGACCGTCCTGTTCGCGACGCCGTCGGTCTACGCGCAGCTCGCTCACGACGCCGAGGAGGAGGGCTACAAGAAGCCGCTCTCGACGCTGCGCCACGCGGTCGCCGGTGCGGAGGGCATGCCGGAGCGGCTGATCCCGCGCATCCGCACGGTGCTCGGCACCGAGGTTGTCGTCGGCTACGGGCTGACGGAGATCTTCCAGTTCGCACTCGCGGGCCGCAGCGACGATCCGGGCGCGCGTCCGGGCGTGTGTGGCAAGCCGCTCGCCGGCGTCCAGGTCCGCCTCGTCGACGAGGATGGCGATCCGGTCGGCACCGACGAGATCGGCACGCTCGAGCTGCAATGCGGCTCGCTGTTCACCGGCTACTGGGGCGGAGGCGGGCAGGGCGGCAACCACGAGATGCGGGCCGACGGCTGGTTCACCACACGCGATCGCTTCATGATCGATCGTGAGGGTTTCTACCACCACTGCGGCCGCGTCGATGATCTGTTCAAGGTCGGCGGCAAGTGGGTGTCGCCGTCCGAGGTCGAGCGTGCGCTGACGGCTCACGAGGGTGTGTGGGAGTGCGCGGTGATCGGTGCCGACGATGACGAGGGCCTGATCAAGCCACTCGCGTTCGTCGTGACGAACGTCGGCTGGGAAGGCGGCCCCAAGCTCGAGGCGGAGCTGAAGGAGTACGTCAAGCAGCACCTCGCGCCGTACAAGTACCCGCGCTGGATCGAGTTCGTCGAGGCGCTGCCGCGCGGGCCGGGAGGCAAGCTGCTGCGGTACAAGCTGCGCCCGCAGCGTCGTCGTCGTCACGCCGAGACCGGTAGCCACGAGATCCCGTGACTCCCGAGGTGCTCGCGCTCGCCGCCGAGCGACTCGGCGCCGATGCCGAAGGTGTGCTCGCGCGCCTCGCGGGCCGTCGTGCGCGTGCGCTCACGAAGCACGAACGCGCCGCCTTGCTCGTCGCAGCGAGGTCGCCGGTTCCGCCGGGGCTGCGGCTGATCGATCCATCCTGGATCGAGGCAGGGCTCGAAGGGCTGCCTCGGCGCGCACGGGCTGCGCTCGATGCACCGAGCTCGCCCGTCGATGTGTGGCTCGCGCGCTGGGCGACGTCGGCACTGCCGCCGATGCCACTCCAGCCCACGACGGAGCTCGATCGGTTCGTCGGCCACGAGGTTCGCGAGGACGGAGGCCACCGCGTCCGGCACCCAGCAGCGCTCGCCTGGCTCCTCGACATCGCCGAGGACCAGCTCGCGTTCGCGCTCGGCGAAGCATACAGGCCGCTCGCTCTGGGCCACGCCGATGAAGTCCTCGCGCGCATCGCGAGGCCACCGCGCGCCGACAACCTCGGCTCGCGGCGAGCTACGATCGACCGCGTACGCGCGCTCTCTCCCGACGACGATTGGCGATTTCTCCGACTGGGTTGTCGTGCGCTGGCGCCACATCTCGCGACGAATCGGCTCGCGCAGCTCCAGATCTCGCGCAGTCTCCCCCGTCATCTCGGCCTCCTCGTCGAGCAGGAGCTCGTCGCATTCTCCGCGCTTCCTCTCGATCAGGTGCCGGCGTGGGCGGCACTCGTCGCGCGGTGAGTCGCGGGCCCGCGCCTTGCACTCGCGGGCAGCATGGCGAAGATGGCTCGAAACAAGATGAAGCGTGGGATCGACGAAATCGCGCGTGGTGCGCGCAAGGCGACGGACACCGTCGCTGAGGCGGCCAACAAGAACAAGCGTCCGAGCGATCGCGTGGCGACGAAGGCCCGCGCAGTCGCCGACCGCGCCGCCGACAAGCTCAAGATGGCCGGCGAGCGCGTCCGCGAGGCGGGCGCGAAGGCCAAGCTGAAGGCGAAGCGCGCGTAAGCAGCCCGAGGTGTTACGCTCGGCCCGATGAAGGCCGGGCGGGTCATCGACGGCGAGGAGCACGACGCACGGAACCTCGCGCAGCAGCTCGTCACGGATGCGCGCGTCGAGGCGCAGCGCATTGTCGATGAGGCACGTCTCGAAGCCGAGCGGACGCTCGCCCGTGCGGCGGCGGACGCCGTTCGTGCGCGCGAACACGCACATGCGAACACCACCGATGCGCCCTCGGGGCACGTCGAGGAGGTGGTCGGGCTCGTCGTGCGCGCGGCGCTACCCAACGTCGCGCTCGGCGAGGTCGTGACGATCGATCGGACCTCCGCAACGCGGCCGCTGAAGGCCGAGGTCGTCGGGTTCTCCGGTGAGCAGGCAGTGCTCCTGCCGCTCGGTGATCTCGCCGGCATCGCTCCGAAGAGCGCGGTCTGGCGCACCGGCGAGCCCCTCGCGATCCAGTGCGGTGACGAGCTGCTCGGCCGGGTCCTCGACGGCATCGGCGAACCGATGGACGGTGGGCCCCCGCTCGCCGGCGAGCGCTGGGCCATCGATCGTCCCGCGCCGAGCGCGCTCGCGCGACCTCCGATCGTGGCGCCGCTCGCGACCGGTGTTCGCGCGATCGATTCGCTGCTGACGATCGGCCGCGGTCAGCGCGTCGGCCTGTTCGCGGCTGCCGGCGTCGGCAAGTCGACGCTGCTCGCCCAGATCGCCCGCGGCACGGCCGCCGACGTGATCGTCCTCTGTCTCGTCGGCGAGCGCGGTCGCGAGCTCGCGGAGCTGCTCGGGGACGAGCTCGCGCCGGCGCGCAGCAAGACGGTCGTCGTGTGCGCGACGAGCGATGCACCGCCGCTGGTCCGGCTCCGCGCCGTCCACACGGCGACTGCCATCGCCGAGTGGTTCCGCGATCGCCGCGGCGCGAGCGTGCTGCTCCTCGTCGATTCGCTGACGCGCGTGGCGCGAGCGCAGCGCGAGGTTGGCCTGTCGGCGGGCGAGCCCGTCGCGCGGCATGGCTATCCGCCGAGCGTGTTCGCGCTCCTGCCACGGCTCGTCGAACGAACCGGTGCGACCAGGGACGGCGCGATCACCGCGCTCTACACGGTGCTCGTCGCCGGCAACGACATGGACGAGCCGATCGCCGATGAAGTGCGAGGCCTCGTCGATGGTCACCTCGTGCTCGATCGCCGGCTCTCCCAGCGCGGTCACTTCCCGCCGATCGACGTCGTCGCCAGCGTGTCGCGGCTGATGCCTCGGCTCGTGGCCGCGGATCATTCGGCCGCGGCCGCCCGGGTTCGCGAGCGGCTGGCGATCTACGAGGAGCATCGCGATCTGATCACGCTCGGCGCGTACCAGAGCGGGCGAGATCGCAAGGTGGACGATGCAGTTGCGGCATTTCCTATGATCGAGGCACTGCTCCGCCAGCGCCGCGACGACACCGCACCGTGGGAGGGGAGCCTTTCCCAGCTTCTGGCTATCACTCGCTGACCAGTCGGCCCCCCGCCCCTGGGGTTCCATGCCCCGATAGATAGGTCGTCGCTGCTGTTCTGGGGCATCAGCTGATGCTCACGATGCGATCTGGCCTACAATGCCGTACCAGTGTCCGCTGAGTTGACGCGCACTTCCGGAAGATCCGATCGCTGCCCCACAGTGGCGCACACCTTGCTGACAAGTCATCCGCCATCCCTATGCAGCAACGGCGGCGAACCTCCAAGATCACGAACCCCATGACCCCCATCGGTCCGGTGCCGTTCGTCGGCCGGCAAGCGGAGCTCGCGGAGCTGAAGCAGCACCTCGCGATCGTCCCGCTTGTCTCGCTGCACGGCTCGCTCGGCTCCGGAAAGACGCGGCTCGTCGCCGAGCTCGCGCCGACGCTCGGTGTTCCGTGCACCGTGATCGAGTGCCATCCTGGGGATCGTGCGTCCGCGCTGCGGGCTCGCGCGGAGCGCGCACTTCGCTGCGTACCCGGCACGCTCGCGCAGACGCTGACGGCGACCGCGCGCGTGCTGATCATCGATGACATCCAGCACCTGCGGATCGACGAGGCGACCAACCTCCTCTCGCCGCTGCTGCTCGGCCAGACCGCGCTCGGCCGCGTGATCGTCGTCGGCCGCGATCCGCTCTCCGCCGCGGTCGGCGCCCAGATCGCCGAGGTCGAGCTGCACGGCCTCGATGTCGATGCCGCCTCTGCGCTGTGGACCAGCCTCGAGGAGCAGTTCGGCGCCGTCGAGGGCTTCGATGCCGCTTACGGCCGCACCCGCGGCATCCCGCTCTGTCTGCGTCGCGAGTACGCACGCGGACGGTTCGGCCAGAATGCCTGGGACATCGGCTCTCTCGAGGAACCCGCGCGCATCGCGATCGAGGCGCTGGCCGTGCTCCGCCAGCCCGTCGCACCCGCTGCCGTTGCCGCGCTCGCCCCCGGTGTCGATACCGAGGCCGCGCTGACCAGCCTCGTCGCCCGCCAGCTCGTCGACGCCGTCGGCGATGGCCGCGTCGTCGTCCATGAAGTCGTCCGCGTCGATGTGCTCGCACAGCTCGGCGCCGACGAGCGCAAGCGTCTATCGGCAGCTGCCGCCGACCTCGTCGCGAGCACCGCCGCCGTCTCGAAGGGGCCACGCCTCGCATGGCAGGCCGGTGATGATGGCGCGTTCGGCGCGATGGATCAGATCACGCGCGTGCGCGAGGTCGTCTGGCACCGGCTCGCTGCTGGCGAGCGCGATCGCGCCGCCGATGTCCTGCTCGCGCATCGCGAGCTCGCCGCACGCTCCGGCGGTGCTGGTGAGTTCGAGGCGTTGCTCGATGCGCTCGGCGATCGTCCCCGCCGCCGCGCGGGCAGCAACTCCGAAGTCACGCAGATGCCCGAGATGCCGCTCGACGAGAAGCGTCACCGTGCGCTGGCTGCGCTGCGCATCGAGATCGCCATCCGCGGTGGTCGCTTCACCGAGGCGTTCGAGCGTGCGAGCGCCGCACCCGGCGCAGTCTCTCCTCTGATCCATGCCGAGCTGACGCTCGCCTCCGGTGACGCCAGTGGTGCGCGCCGCGCTCTCACGGGCTTGATCGGCTCGGACGACCCGAGCGAGCGTGCCCGCGCGATCGCGATGCTCGCCGAGCTCGAGCTGCTCGCCGGCAAGCCCGATGCAGCCGCGGCTCACCTCGGCTCGCTGGGTGACGTCTCGAATGCCGATCCGCTCGCGCGTGCCCGCGTCCACCTCGCGGCCGCTCGCGCGGACGAGTACGCAGGTCGCGTCGCCGCGATGCGCTCCTCGCTGTCGCGCGCGCATGGCGCCTGCAAGAGTGTCCCGGCGTGTCTCGAGGCCAGCGAGCTGACCGCGATCGTCGATGCGCGTCGCGCCATCGGTCTCGCCCGCGAAGGTCGCCTCGTCGAAGCGGCGACCGCTCTCGACGCTGCCGATGCCGCCGCTCGCGATCTCGACGCCGTCGCTGTCGCCGACGAGGTCCTCGCCGCACGGGCGCTCGTCGCCCGTCGCCGGGGTGACAGCACCGTCGCTGCCTCGCTCCTCCACGATCTCGTGCGCGCGCGTCGCGAACGCGGGGACGAGCTCGGTGCACTTCGCGCGGAGCTCGATCTCGCCGAGCTCGAGATCCTGCGCGGTCAACCGGCCCTCGCCGCCGAGCTGGCAAGCGCGGCTCTCGCTTCGAGCGTCCGCCGCGAGCTCGGTCACCTCGCCGCGCGCGGTGGTGCCGTCGTCGCCGCGATCGATCTGCTCGAGCTCCGCCTCGATGCCGCGCTGCCGCGCCTCGAGGAGCTGCACAACCAGCCCGCGCTCGACGCTGCGTCGGGTGCACAGGTCTCGGTCCTCCTCGCGACGGCTCGCGCACTCTCCGGCCAGCGCGCCGGTGCCGTCGAGCTCGCCCAGAATGCCGGCGCCGAGTCGCGCGACGAGCTCGACCGCCGCCTCGCGGCTGCCGAGGTCGCCCTCGCGGCCGGGGATGTCGGCCAGGCTCTCGAGGTCGCCCGCGACGCCGCGGTCCTCGCCGAACGCGCCCACCGGCCGATCGAGCTCGCCTCCGCGCTCGTGATCGTCGCCCGCCTCGAGCTCGCGAGGGGCGACCGCGGCAACGCTCGCGCCGCCGCCACGCGCGCCGCCCGGGAGGCGGCTGCCGCCGGCCTCGTCCGCGCGCGCATCCACGCGCTGCTCGCCCTGTCCGCGCTCGCGCGTGACGATGATGATGCGGCGTCGGCCGTCGCATACGCACGCGATGCCTCCGAGCTGGCCCTCACCGCTGGTCTGCCGGTCGAGCGCCTCGTCGCGCACGCCGCGCTCGATGCGATCTCCGGCCACGAGGCGGTCGCCGATCCGTCGGCGCCGAGCGCCGCGACGATGGCCCCGTCGGCGATCGAAGGCGCCGCGCGCCTGCTCACCGACCTCGGCCTCACCGCCCAGCGCCCGTTCCGCGTGATCGATGCGGAGGGCGTCCCGAGCGACGTCTCCGATGCGAACCCCGAGATCCTGCGGCTACCGGCCCGCGCGCTCGCCGTCGATGGCGTCCGCGAGGTGATCTGGCGCCACGGCCAGGAGCTGGCCGACCTCCGCCGCCGCTCGCTGCTCAAGCGCCTGCTGTTCCTGTTCGCCTCGGCGCCGGGGAAGGTCTTCTCGAAGGAAGCGATCGTCCAGGCGGTGTGGAACGTCGAGTACCACCCGCTGCGTCATGATGCCGCCCTGTTCACGAACATCATGCGTATCCGCCGCCTGCTGGGCGAGGACGGGTCGGAGATCATCCGCGTGACCGAAGATGGCTACCGTTTTGTCCCGCCGCGTGATTTCCTCTTCGTCATCCCCCGGTGAAGAAGACGAAGAAGAAGGTCCAGGCAGGGCGGCGCGCGAGAGCGGTCTCCAAGGTCTCCAAGGCGAAGCGGACGGCGCAGCCGAGACCGAAGGCCAAGGCGAAGGCTGCGAGACCGAAGGTCCGCGCGAAGGCGAAGGCCCGAGCGACGCCGAAGGCCGCGAGGCACGAGGCAGCGCGCAAGCCGGCCGGCTCGCGGTGGCCGAAGTTCGTCGAGAAGCACGGCGTCGTGCTCGCCTCGGCGCGTGGCCCGCTGCCGAACATCGCCGAGGAGGTCGCCGGTGAGCCGATCGTCGGCAGCTGGTGGGCACACCCGAAGGGCAAGGCGATCTTCGAGGCGCTCTCGGAGATCGATGACTCCCCCGACGTTCGCTGCTTCAAGCTCGTCGATGGCAAGGTCACCTACGCGCATCGCAGGGCGTGGCCCGCGCTCGTTCGCCTCGGCCGCGATGGCGTGATCGCCGCCGAGCAGCTCAGCTCGCTCCAGCAGGAGCACATGCCGACGGGCGAGCACCGCAACTTCGTCACGCCGTTCCCGGACTGGGTCGACGAGGACACGGCGCGCGCCGCCGATGCCCTTACGAGCGATGCCGCACGCGCGCAGCTCGCGTGGCTCGACGCCGCGCCGGCCGGGTAGCTCGACGCGATCTCCGTCGCTATGGCTGCAGGAGCATGCCCCGGACCATGCCGGCGAGGCTGGCGAGCTTCTGTTCGCTCATCTCGACATCGAGCGTCACCGTGTCGGCCTGGGCGCGCGCGTCGACGCGATCGAACATCTGCTTGACCTGCGGCGACTGCAGCTGTGATCGCATCATGGTGGCCAGCGCGGTCGCGCTGTCCGCGCTCGCGACGACCATCACGTACTGGAGGGCGAGCCGGTCGGTGAGGTCGAGCCCGCCGTAGAAATACGAGAGCTGCACCCCGGTCTGTTTCACCTTCGCGGCCACCGCTTCGCTGCCAGGACGCGACACGAGCGTCACGGCCGATCTCCTCGCCTTGTTCAGCGCCGCGACAAACGGCGCACTCTGACGCAGAGGGGCATCCGCACCGAGCCGGAGCGCTTGCTGCAGCGTCTGCTTCGTCGGCTGCTTCGTCGATCCCTGCATCACCATCGTGTGATCGTCGACAAATGTGAGGATGCGGATCGCACCACTCTTGCTGGTCAGCGTCACGAAGTCGCCGTCGAACGTGGCGGTCTGGTTGCTCTCCGACGTCAACCCACGGAGGCACGTCAGCGTCTTGTCGCGGTCGAGTCCCCGGAACACGAAGACATCTAGCTCGGTCGCGATCGGAATCCCGATGTCGACGGTCGATACCTGGCTCAGCGGATCGTCGCCGCAGTCCGCGAACCCGGGTGCGACCAGCTTCGCGACATCTCGCGCGTAGGCCGGCCACAGCTTGCTCCTGCGCAGTGCGGCCACGTCGATGTGGAGCAGCACGTCCGAGTCGGCTGGCAGGTAGGTGAGGTCAGCCCCGGCGACGGCGATCGGCTGCTTCGCCGGCGCTGCAGGGTTCGCCGGCCGTGGCGCTGGCGTCGGTTCCGGTTTCGCCCCGGCATCGCAGGCGGCGAGGCACAGGAGCAATGCGAGTGTGCGCACGCCAGGTTGTGACACGGCCCATGGCGCGATGCAGGCACCACCGCGCACGCCAATCCTGCCGCGCACTTGTCGCGGCCGCTACCCGCAGATCACTGCACGGCGCCGGGATCGACGGCGGTCGTGTCGGTGGGCGCCTTGTCGACGGCCGCGGGCTTCTTCTTCACGGGGGCCTTCTTCTTCACGGCCTTGCCCGGGCAGACGATATCGACGCGCTCGCGCATCGCGCGCAGGTGTTCGTCGGCGAAGTGTGACAGGTGGCCGGTGCCGGCCGGCGCTTCCTCGGCCTCGGCGAGGTGCTTGCGCACGGCCTTGCAGTCACCGTCGAGCGCGGCGTCTTCCAGCGCGGTGATCGCCTGCTTCTGCGGATATGTCGCGACGCCCTCGACGTAGAACGCGCTGATCGACGTGTAGATCTCGTCCCACAGCGTCTCGGTGTCCTTGGGGTCCTCGATGGCGCCGGGCGCCTCCGCCGGCGTCGGGTTCTCGACGGGGTCCGGCGTCGTCGGCGGCGTGTAATCCATGTGCTGCAGATCGTCGAGCAGCTTCCGGCGCGTCTCGTCGTCGAGGTCGTAGCGGCTGTTGAAGTCGGAGAAGTTGTAGTCGTCGGACGAGTAGCTCGAGCTGCTCGAGTGCATGCCCATGCGAATGAGGAAGAGCACGAGGGCGATCGGGATCGTGATCCAGCGATAGCTGAAGCCCGAGCGCGACGGGCCCACGTGGTAGTCGTTGTAGCTCTGGAAGTACTGCGGCTGCGGCCCGGCGGCTTGCTCCCATGCCGTCGCAGCCGGCTGCGAGGACTGCAGCGCGTTGCCGATGAGCGTCGCGATGTCCTTCGCGTGCGTCTCGAGTGTCTTGTGCGCCTCGTTGGCCTTCTTCGCGTTGGCCTTGCGGTACTTCTGCAGCTCCGGCACCGCGGTCGGCAGCGCGTCGGCAGCGATGGCCTTCGCCAGCACGTGCGTCACCTCGGGCGGCAGTGCGCGACAGACGAACAGCAGGTCGCGTGTCAGCGACCAGCGAACGCGCACCACGTCGTCGGCCTTCGCCATGTCGACCTTGCCCGGCTCGCGATGCTCGGTCTCGAGCGCGAGTGCCTCGTCGAACTCGTCGTTCTCGAGGAGGACGAGCACCTTCTCGCAGAGGTCCGCGAGCGGCATCGCGAGCGTCGACTCACCAGGGATCCAGGCGCGCGGCGGCGGCCGGACGCTGGGGTCACTCGGGGACGGAGAAGCGTCGGCGTCGTCTAGCTCGTCCATGGCGGCGGGTACTCTCGCCGACTCGCGCGCGGCTGGAAAGCGCGAAATGAATGCAGAACGTTACAAGGCAATCAACGAGTTACATCGCTGAACAGCAGTACCCGTTGCCCGTCTTTCAGAGTGTGACCCCCTACCTGCGCAAGCGGCTGGTCCTCGGGACCTCCACGATCGTGCTCGTCATCCTGCTCAGCGCGGTTACGGCGTTCGTCGCGCTGCGCTCGACCCGCAACCAGCTGCGCCAGTCGCGTGACATCGATCACCGGCTCGCGCTGCTCGATCGACTGCGCGGCCAGACGCGTGAGCTCGGGCTGTCCACGCGCCGGTACATGATCTCGCTCGATCTGAAGGAGAAGCTGCGAGTCACGGCGATCGCTGACGAGATGAAGAGGGATCGCGAGGCGCTCGACGCCCGGCACACCATCGCGATGGGGCCGGTGCTCGAAGCCGACATCGATCAGTACGTCGTGGCGCTGCTCGCGCTGATGTCGGACTACGAGGACGAACCGATCGCTCGCCTGATGCACTTCGAGGACGAGCTCGTGCGGATCCACGCGCCGCTGTCCACCACGTTCGACGCCATCATCGCGGTGCAGCGGTCGCGTCGTGACGAGCTGCGATCCGCACAGACGCTCGCGCGCGGCGCCCAGTGGACCGTCAGCATCGCCAGCCTGCTCGGCGTCCTGCTCGTGATCGGCGGCTGCGTGACCTTGCTGCGCGCCACGACACGGTCGGTGGGCTGTGCGGATCTCGTCGCGTCGCTCGACGACGCGGACCGGAGCGAGCCCTCCGTACTGTACTAATCGACCGTCTGGAGGCGGCTGTTGCCGAGCCGTGCGAGGAACCGTTGCGCCCACGTGCGTGCGTCCCCTTCGCGCTCGAGTGCCGTCATCAGCATCCGGTGCCGCTGCGCGCGCTCGTTGTGCGGCATGCGCAGCGCGTAGTCGATATCGGCCGCGAGGCTCTCGGGGTGGAGAGGGTTCGTGATGACAGCGCTCGCCAGCGTATCGGCCGCCCCGGCGTACTGCGACAGCACGAGCACGCCGGGCGAGGTCGCGTCACGTGACGCGACGAACTCCTTCGCGACCAGGTTCATGCCATCGCGGAGCGGCGTCACGAGCGCGATATCGGCGAGCCGGTAGAGCTGTGCGAGCACGCGGCGATCATAGGAGCGATACAGGTACCGGACCGGCACCCAGTCCGTGTCGCCGAACCGGCCGTTGATGCGGCCGACCATGCCCTCGACCCGGCCGCGCAGCTCCGCGTAGTCGGGGATCTCGGCACGCGACGGCACCGAGATCTGGAGGAACGCGACGCGCCGCCGCCACTCGGGATAGCGATCGAGCAGGCGCTCATACGCATCGAGGCGCTCGGGGATGCCCTTGGAGTAGTCGAGCCGATCGACGCCGAGCAGGAGCCGCCGATCGGCGAGCGCGGCGCGCAGCCCTGCGACCTCGCGCGCATCCTCCGCCGGCGCGCGGAACGGAGCAGGATCGATCGTCGCCGGGAACACCTCGACCTCGGGCATCGCCTTGCGCCGCGCGAGCCGTGCCGCGGCGAGGAAGTTCGTCGCGAACAGGTGGGTCTGGAAGCCCAGCAGATCGAAGTCGAGCATCGCGTCGACGAGCTCTCTCGCCCACGGGATCGATGCCAGCAGATCGGGAGACGGGAAGGGCACGTGCAGGAACAGGCCGATTCGACCGCGATGACCCAGCGCTCGTAGCGACTTCGCCGCGAGCAACAGGTGATAGTCGTGAACCCAGATCGTCGCGTCACGCTGCGCCAGCTCGAGCGCGTGGCGCGCGAACCGCTCGTTCGTCGCGACGTACGCCGCCCAGTCGCCATCCGCCGCGCGCACGCGCGTCGGAAAGCCGTGGAGCAGCGGCCACAGGACGCTGTTGAAGAACCCGGCGAAGAACGGCAGGTGCACCGCCGACGGTAGATCGAAGCGCGCGCGTACGGGCTGCTCGC
>Ga0153915_10005848_pt1 | contig 11475 bp, 9 predicted proteins | sample Opewatmetagenome_2_FD_107003 | JGI IMG/M metagenome (GOLD analysis project Ga0153915, IMG submission 107003) | Freshwater wetland microbial communities from Ohio, USA - Open water 3 Core 3 Depth 3 metaG | ecosystem: Environmental > Aquatic > Freshwater > Wetlands | place: USA: Ohio, Lake Erie...
GGCGGCGCGTAGACGGGACCGACCCGCGTGTGGATGTCGTACGGCATGACCCACGGCGCCAGGACGGCGACCCCGATGAAGAACAGCAGGACGCCCAACCCGATCTTCGCCTGCAGGCTCTCCGAGACCACGCGCCAGAACCAGTTCCTCCGCCCCCGTTGCGGCGTCGGTCCCTGGAGGTCGGCACCCTCCTCGGTGATGTCGGCCCGCATGCCCATGGCTACTCCGTGATCCTCGGGTCGAGCTTGAAGTACAGGAGGTCGGCGAGGAAGTTGAAGAAGACGACCGAGACCGTGAGGACGAGGAACGCGCCCTGCAGCATCGGGTAGTCGCGCTCGGTCACCGATTGGTAGACGGCGTTCCCGATCCCCGGCCACGAGAACACGGTCTCGATCAAGATCGCGCCGGCGACGATGTAGCCGAGCGACAGTGCGATGAGCGTGGTCGTCGGCAGCAGCGCGTTGCGGAACGCGTGCCTCGCGACGATCCGGCGCTGCGGCAACCCCTTCGCTCGCGCGGTGAGCACGTAATCCTCGCCGAGGGTCTCGAGCATCGCCGAGCGCACGATCAACGTGTACTCGCCGTAGAGCGTCAGCGCGAACGTGAGCGATGGGAGCGCCATATGTCGAAGGACGTCCACCTCGTGCTCCCACCAGGTGGGATCGATCAGGAAGGGGTCCGTCCTGCCGTGGCTCGGGAACCAGGCCGACAGGTAGATGAGCAGCACGAGCGCCAGCCATTGGGTGGGGAACGAGTAGAAGGCGATCGCGAGGTTCGTGCTCGTGTGGTCGAGCTTCGTGCCGCGCCGCCAGGCCGACAGCACCCCGGTGGCGATCCCGACGATGATCGCGACCACGGTCCCGAGCGTGGCCATCGGGAGCGTGTTCCACAGGGCCTCCCGCAGGTTGCTCCACACGGGCTGCTGGTTCGTGAAGGAGATACCCATGTTGCCCTGGGCGAGCTCGCGCAGGTAGATCAGGTACTGCTCCCACATCGGCTTGTCGAGCCCGAACTGCACCTCCAGGGAGTGTCGGAGCGATTCGCTGGCGCGCGGGACCCGGGCGAGGTTGCGGACCGCGTCGCCCGGGAGCACCCGGAACAGGAAGAAGTTGAGGGTGATCGCCACGAACACGGTCACGATGGCGAAGACCGCGCGCTTGATCAGGTAGTCGGCGCGCCGCACGTCACACCTCGCCCGGGCCGATCCCTACGCTTGGTGCACCGATGTCAGGCTCTGGGTGGAGAAGTTGTTGAAGATCCCCTGGGTCGACTCGAGGAACCCCTCCCACTTCGGCGACCAGGCGTCGAGCCGCGTGTCGTACGTGAGGATGATGTACGGACGGTCGTTGAACGCCAGCTGCTGCATCTGGAAGATCGTCTGCTGACGCTCCGTCTGGTCGACCTGTGACAGCTGCTTCTGGTACAGCGCGTCGTACTCCTCGCTGCAATACCCCGTGTCGTTCCAGTTCGCCCACTGGTCGCACGTCAGCACCCCGAGGATGAAGTCGGGGTCGGCGGCCGGGAACCAGTCCCACATCGCGAGATCGAAGATGTAGTGCCCCTTCGAGTACATCGCGCTCCACGCCGAGTTCGTGTCGAGCCGCTGCTGGATCAGGGTGATCCCGATCTGCTTGAAGCCCTGCTGGATGATTCGGAACGCGCGGTCCCCCGCCCCCGCCTCGTCGAGCGGGAAGACGAGCTCGTACTCCATCGGATGGCCATCGGCCACCCGGATCCCGTCGGACCCCTTGGTGTAGCCGAGCGAGTCCAGGATCTGGTTCGCCTTGTCCAGGTCGTACGGAAGCGGCTGGACGCTGTCGTCGTGCCAGCTGATCCCGCCGGTGGCGTTGCCCGCGGGGATGATGGTCGAGCCGGGCGAGGCGTACCCGAGCCACGCGGTCCGCACGATCTCCTCGCGGTCGATCGCGTATTCCATCGCCTCACGAACCTGGGGGTTCAGGAGCTCGCGATGCGGCGGCTGGTCGAGGTTGAAGATGAAGTCCCGGAGCGCGAGCGCCTGACCCTTGTACACGTTCATCCCCGCCGACTCCAGCGTGTCCACGCTCGTCGGTGGGATCTCGTTGATCGCGTCGAGCTGGTCGGTCTTCAGCGCGGTGATCATCGCGTCCTCGTCGCGGAAGAACTGCAGACCGAACCCGTCGATGTGCGCCGGCGTCCCGTACCAGTTCGGGTTCTTCTCGAAGAGCGCGATGTCGTTCTTCTGGTACTCGGTCAGGATGTAGGGGCCCCCGCTGACGACCGGCTCCCCGATCACCGGCTCGTTCGGGAACCTCCGCAACTCCTTGCCGTCTCCCGTGGCGTACTGCTCCCAGGTCTGCGGCGGCAGGATCGGGGTCAGGCCGAGCTCGAACAACGCGGTGCCGGACGGCCGCTCGTAGGTCGCGACCACGGTGTTGGGGTCCGTCGCCTCGATCGACTCCAGGCCCTCGACGCTGCCCGCCCAGGCACCCGTCGGACCCTTCGCGTACTGCTTGATCATGTTGAACGTCCAGGCCACGTCATCCGCGGTGAGCGCCTCACCGTCGGACCACTTCGCATCCGGGACGGTGGTGAACGTGACGGTCAAACCGTCGGAGGACTGCGACCATTCCGTCGCGAAGCTGGAGAGATAGTCGTACGTCGGGGTCGTGGTGTCGTACTGCAGGAGGCTCGGGTACATGTACATCCAGGCCGAGTAGTCGTCCTGGTTGAATCCGACGAAGGGGTTCAAGGACGTCAGTCCCGAGCTCGTGCCGATCCGGAGGACGCCTCCCTCCGTTATGGCGCCTCCGTTGCCCCGCTGACCCTTGTCCTCCGAGGAGCTCGAGCATGCCGAGAGGACGAGAGCCAACACCACCGGGAGCACGAGGTAGATGACTGGGCGCTGTCGGGATCCCATGCCTCCTCCTATCCGAGCATCTCGCGCGCGGTCGCGTGGCGAGGGCGGACCGAGCAGCACATCGGAACCGAGCTCCGAGCGAACCCTCGACCAGGCCTCCCGCCTCAGGACAGATAGTTGTCCAGTGCGCAACTTCCCGCAAGTTGTGGACACGCCGCGACGGGCGGATGCTCGGGTCATGAGCGATCGGGATCGAGACGGCGGCGACGTGCTCGGCCTGGTCGGCGCGCGGATCCTCACCTACGGTCGCCCATCCGAGGATCCCATCAGGCACGCGACCGCGCTCCTCATCGAGCGGGGTTCGATCGCCGAGATCGGTGACGACTCCACCATCGTCGATCTCGCCAGGCGACGTGGTGAGGTGGTGGACCTCCACGGCGCCTTCGTCGCCCCTGGGTTCATCGACGCCCACATCCACGCGTTCGACTGCGCCTTGGCGTCGCTGAAGGTGTCGTGCCTGCCCCCGACCGTCGACGGCCTGGCGGCCCTGATGCGGCGGATGGCGGATCGAGCGGCGTCGACGCCCTCGGGCGCCTGGGTCATCGGTGCCGGGTACGACGACATGAGACTGAGGGAACGTCGTCACCCGACACGACTCGAATTGGATGAAGCCGTGCCGGACCACCCGGCCATCGTCACCCGCTCGTGCGGCCACATGAGCGTGGCGAACTCGCGAGCCCTGGCGATCGCCGGCGTCGACGAACGAACGCCCGACCCGCCCGGCGGCGTGATCGTCCGAGACGCGGCGGGCGGGCCAACGGGCCTCCTGATGGAGGAGGCGCAGGGGATCGTCGAACGGGTGGTCCCACCGGCCGGCACGGAGGAGATCGTCCGCGCCCTCCTGGAAACGGGCCGCGCGATGCTCGCGCGCGGGATCACCACCATCGGCGAGGCACTGCTGGGCGCCTTCCACCCGCTCGAGCCGAGGATCTGGTCGGACGTCCTCGCCGGTGGATGGGCCGGTCCGAACGTCCTGTTCCTCGCCGACCCCGATACCGTCGAGACCGGCGCCGCGGCTGCGCTCCCGGTGATCGGGACGAAGCTGTTCGCGGACGGGGTGATCACGGGCCGAACGGCCGCCCTCTCCGCCCCGTTCGAGGGGGGCGAGGACTCCGGGATGCTGATCCACAGCCCGGACGAGCTGACGGAGCTGGTGCGTCGCTCGATCGCTCACGGGCTCCGTGTCGGCATCCACGCGATGGGAGACCGAGGGATCGCGACCGCGATCTCAGCGATCGAGCGTGCGGAGAAGGAAACGGTGGATGCGGGCACGGAGGGCGGGCGGCGACGCCATCGCGTGGAGCACTGTTCGCTCCCGAGCCCCGACTCCCTGCATCGGATGCAGGCGCTCGGGATCGTCCCGGTGCCGCAACCCGTGTTCCTCTTCGCGGAGGGAGAGGCCTACCGGGACCAGCTGGGGAGCCAGCGATGCGCGCGCGCGTACCCGCTGCGCACGATGATCGCGCTCGGACTTCGACCGGCCGTGAGCTCCGACGCTCCTGCTACCTCGTGGGAAGACCCCACCGATCCGTGGCTCGGCGTCAGGACCGCGGTAACCCGGAGGACCTGGGCGGGGTCGCGGCTCGGCACCACCGAGGCCATCTCGACCCGGCAGGCGATGGCCTGCTCCACGGCGAACGGTGCGTACGCGCTCGGGCTCGAGTCCCGGACCGGCTCGATCGAGGTGGGCAAGGACGCGGACCTGGTCGTGTTCCCTGAGGATCCACTCGCCCGCGATCCCGACCTCATCGGAGGCGTGCTCCCCACCGCCGTGCTCGTCGGGGGCCGCGTCGCGCACCGCGGATCCGACTAGAGCCGGGCGAGGACGCCACCCGGACGTTCGTCGGTCCTTCCGGCGCAGGGACGGGCGGCCCTCATCAGGACCGCGTCCGACCGGCGAGGCTGGTGGCGGCGTGACCGATGCGACCCGCCCGGGCTCGCCGCGACGGAGGTGCGATGACGAAGCTGCGCGAGGCCTGGCGGACCTGGCGGGGCAAGCTCGCGATCATCGGGGGTGTGGTCCTCATCCTCGGGGTCTCCGCGTCGTTCATCGCGGCGAAGGCGACAGAGAGCAACAAGTTCTGCGGCCAGGACTGTCACGAGATGCTCCCCTACAACGCGACGTGGGAGGCCTCGAAGCACAGCCAGGTGGACTGCGTGAAGTGTCACATCCCCCCCGGGGCCTGGAACTTCGTGAAGACGAAGTTCTTCGCGCTCCGCGAGGTCTGGGTCCACTTCACGGGCGGCGTGAAGGCGCCGATCCAGGTGACGCGCCAGATCCCGAACGTCGTCTGCACGAACTGCCACTCCACGGTGGAGACCTCGAAACCGATCCAGCTCGTCACGGCGACCTTCTCGCACGAGGGGCATGCGAGCGTGTCGCGATGCATCGACTGCCATCCGCAGGTCGTGCACCATCCGCTCACCGGCGTTGCATACATCCCCCCGCAGTCGATGACGGCGTGCTTCACGTGCCACAACGACAAGGGTCAGCCGAGCGCGTGTGACTACTGCCACACCGCACCGCATCCCGACCGAGGCGCGTGCGGCGACTGCCACAGCCTGCAGACGTGGTCGCCGAAGGGCTTCAAGCACCCCGTGCCGCTCGTCGGACCGCATGCCCAGGCGCTGTGCGAGGACTGCCACACCTCGGGAGCCGGCGCGAACGTCGGCCCTGCGGACGGCTGCGTGAACTGCCACGGGAACCACCACCACGACGCCGGCCTCACCGAGTGCGTCCAGTGCCACACGGTCACCTCGTTCACGCCATCGACGTTCAAGCACCCACAGGTCGGCCCGCACGTCCCGGCCGGTGAGGAGCCGCTCGCGTGCAACGCATGCCACCGGACGACGTTCGCCGAGGCCACCTGCTCCTGCCACGGCATCACGACGCCGATCAAGCCCGGCCAACCGATCCCGGGAGGGGTCGGCGGCGGATGACGAGCGTCCTTCCCTTGCGGCGCGGGCAGACGATCGACGTCCTGTCCGAGGGCGATCTCGAGCGGGTCGTCGAGGCCGCGCTCGGCGTCCTGCAGACGGTGGGCGTCGGGATCGGCTCCGGCGCGATCCGAGACGAGGTCGCGGCCGCGGGGGTCGAGGTCGACGCGCGCGCGCACTTCCCCGCAGCGTTGCTCGAGGACGCCCTGGACCTCGCCCCACGCGAGATGCGGCTCGCTGCGCGTGACCCGGCGAACGATCTCGGCGTGACCGGGACCGAAGGGTGGCTCTCGACCGGCGGGCGCGCGGCCACGTTCGTCGACCTCGTGACCGACGAGCGTCGTGACTCGACGGCGGCGGACGTCGGCATGGTCTCGCGGCTGGCCGACGCGGTGCCGCAGCTCGGCATCGTGGGGCCATCGGCGGCGGCGCTCGATGCTCCAGCCGGCGCTCGAGCGCTCCACGAGCTCCACGCACAGGTCGCGAACACGTCGAAGCACGTCCAGCTCGAGATCCCCGCCGATGGCTCGAACGCAGAGCCGCTCATCGAGATCGCCAGAGCCGTGGCCGGCGGCGACGCCCTCCGATCCCGGCCGGTGGTGTCGGCGTTCCTGCCGATCCGCTCGCCGCTCGCCTTCGAGGACGGTGGTCTCGAGGTCGCCCTCGCGCTGGCGCGGGCGGGCATCCCGTGCGGGTTCGTCGCCGCGCCCGTGGCGGGATCGAGCGTTCCGGCGACGGTCGCGGGCGCCCTCGTCACCGCGTGCGCGGAGGTCCTCGCGGGTGTCGCGATACTCCAGCTCCTCGTGCCCGGCGCGTCGACGTTCTTCGGGACGCGCGCCCTCCTCGCGGCCGTTCCGGACGGCGACCCCATCCCGGGCGGCCCACACGGTCCGCTGTTCCAGATGGCGTGGGTCCAGGTGGCCCGGCGCCTCGGGCTGCCCGCGCTCGTCGGCACGTTCGCGACCGGGTCGAGGTCCTCCGACTGGCAGACCGGGCTCGAGACCGGGATCTCGGGCACGGTGGGTTGGATGACCGGGCCCGATCTGCTCGCAGGGGCGGGGCTCCGCGACGGCGGCCGCGTGTTCTCGCCGATCGCGATGCTGCTCGACGCCGAGCTCTTCGACCTGGTGCGACGGATCCCGCTCGGCCTCGAGGTGGACGAGGACGCCCTCGCGCTCGAGGTGATCGAGAAGGTCGGCCCTGGCGAGCACTTCCTCGGCGAGTCGCACACCCTCCGCCACATGCGCGAGTTCTGGACCTCGCGGTTCATGGACAAGGACCCGTGGGAGGCGTGGGAGGAGGCCGGCATGCCGCAGCCGCCCGAGCGCGCCGCCGAGCGCGCTCGAGAGCTGCTCGCCTCGCACGAGCCGACCCCGCTCCCCCGGGCGGCCGACGATCGGATCCGGGAGGTGATCGCCGAGCATGAGCGCGACCACCGCTGAGACCCCGGTCCGGTTCGTCCGGCCCCTGCGCCATCCGTGGTCGCTCGAGGTCCTCTCGGAAGACGAGCTCGAGCGGATCCACCTCGCCACGCTCCGGGTGCTCGAGCGGGTCGGGGTGCAGGTGCGCTCGGCAGACATCCTGCGACAGCTCGGGACCGCCGGGGCCGACGTCGACGAGGCCACGATGCGCGCGCGCTTCTCGCCCGCGATGGTCGAGGAGCACATGGCGCTCGTGCCGCCGAGCTTCCTGATGGCGGCGCGAGACCCGGGGCTCGACCTGCCGATCGACGGCAGCGCGGGGTGGCTGTCCGGCGACGGGACCTCGGCGTTCCTCATCGACGACGAGACCGGCCGCCGCCGGCCGTCGAACCTCCAGGACCTCATCGACACGACCCGCGTCGCCGACGCCGTCCCCGAGCTCGCCTACCTGTGGCCGACGGTGGCGCCGGCCGACGTGCCGCCGCACACGCAGGCCGTGCACATCACCCGGGTGATGCTCGGGCGGTCCTCCAAGCACGCGCAGCACAACGAGACCTACAGCCGGCGCGACGCCCGTGCGGTGCTCGAGATGGCTCGGGCGGTCGCGGGCGGCGACCGAGAGCTCCGCGAGCGCCCGATCGTGTCCACCTACCAGTGCTGCATCAGCCCGCTCGTGTACGACGAGGGCCCGATCGAGGCCGCGATCGAGTTCGCCCGGGGCGGCCTGCCCTCGGGCTTCATCTCGATGGGCATCCCGTGTGCCACGGCACCGGCGACCCTTGCCGGCACCCTCGTCTCGATGAACGCCGAGATGATCGCCGGCATGACGATCGTCGAGGCGCTCGTACCCGGCGCGGTGACCTTCTGCGGCCCGTATCCGACCTTCATGGATCTCCGCACGGGCGGGTACAAGCAGGACTGGGGGCCTGAGGACACGCTGTTGAAGCTCGCGTTCACGCAGCTCGCGCACCGCTACCACGTGCCGATCAACGTCCTGACCCTCGACACGGGAGCGAAGACGCAGGACTGGCAGGCCGGCGTGCAGCACGCCGTCTCCCAGATGGCGATCGCGGCGGCCGGCCGCGCCGAGATGATCACCGGGACCGGCACCCTCCACGGAGCGGCCGTCTACGACAACGTGAACGTCGTCCTGGACGCCGAGCTGTTCCACGTGATCTGTGACGTCCTCGAGGGCATCTCGGTGACCGAGGAGACCCTGGCGCTCGACGCGATCGCGGAGCTCGCCGCGGGTGCCGACCTGTTCGCACACCCGCATACGGGGCGCCACATCGCCGAGCTCTGGACGCCGGCCACCTTCTCGCGCCTGACCATGGAGGCCTGGGAGGCCGCCGGCCGGCCGGACCCGCGGGGGCGGGCTCGCGACGAGGTCCGCCGGATCCTCGCCGAGCACGAGCCCGAACCGCTCCCCGAGGACGTGGACCGCGAGCTGCTCCGCATCATCGAGGCCCGGACGGCCGAGGGCTGAGGGCCCGCGCGGTAGGTTGTCGGCACAGGCTCCGTGACCGAGGAGGGATCCGTCGTGCCACACACCGCCGTTCCCGCTGCGACCGAGGCCGTGCAGATCCAGCCCGGCGCCGTCGTCTCCAAGGTCGTCCATCGGGACGAGGATCTCGACGTCACCGTGTTCGGCTTCGATGCCGGCGAGGGCCTGACCGAGCACACGGCCTCGCGCGCCGCGATCGTACAGGTGCTCTCGGGTCGGCTTCGCTTCACCGCCGACGGCGAGGACCTCGATGCCGGCCCCGGGTTCTGGCTCCACATGACGGCGGGCACACCACACGCCATCGAGGCGCTCCAGCCCACCGTCATGCTCCTCACGCTCATCCGTCCCGCCTGAGTCGCGGGGGACGGCCACCCCAGAAGGAGGGCCTCATGTTCGAGATGGGAACGGATGCGTGGGCGATCGCGGCGAGGAGCGCCATCGTCTACCTCGCGCTCTTCCTCGGGCTCCGCCTGGCCGGCAAGCGCGAGCTCGGTCAGATGACCGTCTTCGACCTCGTGGTCATCCTGCTCATCGCGAACGCCGTGCAGAACTCGATGGTCGGATCGGACTTCTCGGTCCAGGGCGGCATCCTCGCAGCCGTCGTCCTGCTCGTGCTGAACCGGGTCGTCGCGCTCCTGCGGCTCCAGGGCGGCCGGTGGGGCCGCCTGATCGAGGGGACACCGACGGTCCTCGTCGAGGACGGCGAGCTCATCCAGCCACACCTCCGCAAGGAGGGGATGGAGCGACAGGAGCTCGAGATGGTGGTGCGCGAGCACGGGATCGAGTCCCTCGAGAAGGTCAAGCTCGCCGTGCTCGAGACGGACGGCTCCGTCAGCATCGTGCCGATGACGTCCCCGGTCGTACGCACCCGCAAGCACGTCCGGCAGGTGCGCCGGCACTGAGCCCGCTGCTCGGCGAGCGGACCGAGCGGCTACGGGCGCACGTACGCGGTCTTCACGGTCGTGAAGAACTCGACGGCGTAGCGCCCCTGCTCGCGGCTCCCCTGGCTCGAGCCCTTCGTCCCGCCGAACGGGACGTGGAAGTCCACGCCGGCCGTCGGCAGGTTGATCGTGACGATGCCGGCCTGCAGGCCGTCGCGGAACCGGGCCGCGTGCTTCAGCGAGGTCGTGCACACGCCGGCCGAGAGTCCGTACTCGGTGTCGTTGGCCACCGCGAGGGCCTCGTCGGCATCGGCCACCTTCACGACGGTCGCGATCGGACCGAAGATCTCCTCACGGTTCACCCGCATCTCGTTCGTCGTGCGGACGAGGAGCGCCGGCGAGAGGTAGAACCCGTCCGTGTCGCGCTCGAGCCGCTCACCGCCCCACGCGAGCTCGGCGCCTTCGGCGCGGCCGACCTGCAGGTAGTCCTCGTCCAGCTTCAGCTGTCCCTCGTCCACCACCGGGCCGATCTGCGTGCCGTCCTGCAGCGCGTGGCCGACCTTCAGCGCGCGCATCGCGTCGACCATCGCGTCCACGAACGGGTCGTGGATACCCTCGGTCACGATGAGGCGGCTGCTCGCGGTGCAGCGCTGGCCCGTCTGGAAGAACGCGCCCTGGACCGCGCAGTCGACGGCGATCGCGAGGTCGGCGTCGTCGAGCACGACGAGCGGGTTCTTGCCGCCCATCTCGAGCTGCGCCCGCGCGAACCGGTCGGCGCACGCGAGCGCGACCCGCTTGCCGACGGGCTGCGAGCCGGTGAACGTGACGCCGCGGATCCTCGGATGGTGGATCAGCGCGTCGCCGACGCTCGAGCCGCTGCCGTTCACGAGGTTGAACGTGCCGGGCGGCAAGCCGGCGCGGCTCACGATCTCGGTGAGCGCCCACGCGCTCGCCGGGACGAGCTGCGCCGGCTTGAAGACCACCGTGTTGCCGTACGCGAGCGCGGGCGCGAGCTTCCACGCCGGGATCGCGATCGGGAAGTTCCACGGCGTGATGACGCCGACGACGCCGAGCGGCTCGCGGAGCACATCGACGTCGACGCCCGGCCGGACCGAGCGGAGGTGCTCACCGCCGACCCGGAGCGCCTCACCCGCGAAGTACTTGAAGATCCACGCCGCGCGGAGCACCTCGCCGATGCCCTCGGCCCTCGGCTTGCCCTCCTCGCGCGAGAGCTGGGTGCCGAGCTCGGTCGAGCGCTCGGCGAGCTCCGTGCCGATCTTCTCGAGCGCGGTGAACCGGTCGGCCGGCGTCGCCGCCGCCCAAGTCGGCGCCGCTCGCAGGGCGGCCTCGACCGCGGCGTCGAGCTGCGCGGGATCGCCCATCGCGTACCCGCCGACCACGTCCGTTCGATCCGAGGGGTTCACGTCCGGCGCGACGCCGACGCCCTCGACCCACCGCCCGTCAACGAAGTTCGGATGCGCCTCCACGGCCGTCTCCTTCGGGTGGCGACCGCTCGGTCGCCGGCGTGCCGAGCCTAGCGCGAGCGGAGGTGGCGCGATCTCGGCGTCACGCGAGCGACGGGGCGGGAGCCTGCGTGCGGGACGGGCCGCTCAGGCGTCGGCGATGGTGCCCGTCGCGAGGACCGTGCCCGCGGCGTCCCGGACCGTGACCCGGTTCAGGGTCGCGAGGTTGGCGTCCGTGACGAGCCAACCGTCACCCTCGCCACCCTTGCTCCAGATCGGGCGGAAGCGCAGGGTGGTCCCATCCGGTCCGGTGAGGGTCGCCGACATCGCGCCGGTCGCGTACTCCGTCTGGACGAAGATCGCGGCCCAC
>Ga0153915_10005849_pt1 | contig 11474 bp, 8 predicted proteins | sample Opewatmetagenome_2_FD_107003 | JGI IMG/M metagenome (GOLD analysis project Ga0153915, IMG submission 107003) | Freshwater wetland microbial communities from Ohio, USA - Open water 3 Core 3 Depth 3 metaG | ecosystem: Environmental > Aquatic > Freshwater > Wetlands | place: USA: Ohio, Lake Erie...
TCGCTATTAGGCAGCCGGATCGCTTCTCTTTCGTTTCTTGCGCAACTCTCTGCCTATCCTAAGGAGCGCAGTTTCGAAATTCACAAAGGAGTATCCTGCCACTCGGTTTTCGCTCCAGTAGGCCCTCAGGGTTACTAACGCCTCTTCAGCGGAGGCACCACCTTCCAAGATTCCAAGTTTCTCACCCGCAAGAATCTCAAGGTTTGTAGGCTTTGGCTCTGCCTTGCCCCAGACACCTCGTAGATCTCTGAGAAAAATGCTCACGGTGACCTCGCCAATACCTTTCCCAAGATCTTTAAGTCTCTCCTCCAAATCATGAGAATCGACGGCTTTGTCGTGAATGAGGTTTAGGTTGCAGGAATATTCTGTAGTGAGGTTTTTCATCACCTCTGTGATCTTGTCTGCAGTCTTGTAATCGTAACGGGCATAGCCTCCTTCATCGAGAATGCTGACTAGACCGTTCCATCCTGTTTTCAGCATCTTCGCCGGCGTTAGCACTCCGCGCTTCTGGAAGCACCTGTACGTCTTGATTGCGGTTGCTTCTGATATGGGGGCTCCAAAAAGCAACGATGCGACAAGCCATTTGAAGATCTCAGTTTCCCCATCCGAAACGTCTATTCCTAATGCTTCGGAGTATTTCTGCCCTCGACCTCTGAGGATCATTGCGAGTTGTGCTTTTTTCATAACCTTTTTCACTCGCCAATCAGTTTTATACGTTGGCTGGATAAACGACTTGTGAGGATTAGACTTGCGGACAATTGAATGGAATAATGGCGCAGTTGACACGATAGATCAGACGAAACTTCCCAATGACGTGGTAATCATCAGAATGAAAACTTGCGACGACGTGGCAGAAGCAATAGGGACGATGAAGATCAGAGGTGCTCCGCTCCTAGGCGCTTCTGCAGCGTTTGCCCTTGCTTTGACGGCATTTCATTCGAAGGCCACGAATCGTGAGAAACTGCTTCGGGAACTGCAAGAGTCGGCGGAAGCCATCAGAAAAACACGACCGACGGCTGTCAACCTTTTCTGGGCCTTAGACAGAATAATGGGGAAAGCACAAGCCATTTCTGCAGATTGCGCAGCATTGGCCAACTTCGTGGTTGAAGAAGCGAAAAGAATCGCTGACGAAGACGTGGCTGCAAACCATCTCATCGGCAGACATGGCGCCGAGCTTGTTCAAGACCGAGACGTTATCTTGACTCACTGCAATGCTGGTGCTCTGGCGACAGTTGATTACGGCACTGCTTTGGGTGTAATCAGAGCAGCCTGGGGGCAAGGGAAGCGGATAAGAGTGTTTTCAGATGAAACTCGTCCACTTCTGCAAGGAGCTAGGTTGACAGCCTATGAACTCAAAAGAGATGGCATTCCCGTCACCTTGATCACGGATGATATGGCCGGCTACGTAATGTCCAAACATATGGTAAACATGGTGATCGTCGGGGCTGACCGTATAGTCAAAGACGCCGTAGTGAACAAGATAGGCACGTTCACCGTTGCCGTGTTGGCAAGAGAGCACAAGATTCCCTTCTATGTTGCAGCTCCAAAATCCACTTTCGATATGGACAAGACATCCGCGGAGGTTGTCATTGAACAGAGGAAGCCGGAAGAGGTCACTGTCATGAGTGGGAATAGGATCGCACCTGAAGGAGTAGACGTTTTCAACCCTGCTTTTGATATTACACCACTTGACTACGTGACGGCCATAATCTGCGAGGACGGAATATTGAGCAGACACGATTTCAGCCGGTTCAATGCCTAATCACTAATAAGGCGAAGAATAACTCTATGCTGACCGAGGGTCAATATGCAAAACGACAGGGAAGAGGAACTGCCCAAGCCACAAACAAAAATCAGGGGATTACTTGATAAGAAAGGTGTCACAGTCACTGAGAAGCAATCAGTCGACGAACTTATCTCAAAGGGATACGGCCAAATGGAGAACAAAGAACTGCTGCTCTCCTTCTATGAGGCACTCTATCTTCTGAACCGAGGGTTGCTGGAAATTGAAGACAGAAAGGGGCACAACACTGGTTTTCAGCAGCTTCTACTGTCATACAAAAGCACCTGCGAAAACGCATGGGCCGCGTACTTGGCTTACAGGGATCTGCGGAGCCGAGGCTACGTTGTACGCGGGGGGTTTGGTTCAGGTGTGGATTTCAGAGTCTATGAACGAGGAGATTACACGAAGGACACGGCCAAATACTTAATCCTAAGCATTCAAGAGGGAAAACCGATTTCCATCAAAGACTTGACGAATGCTTTAACGCAGAGTCTTAGTCTCAAGAAAGAGCTCGTCTTGGCAGTGATGAATCGTCGAGGAGAAACAGTTTACTATTCAGTCTCACAACTAAACCTGAAGTAACGGTGAAAGATCGATATGAGCGAGTTCAAGCCAGTAAGAGGGATGAGGGATTTTCTGCCGGAACAAGCAGAAATGCTTAGGAGCGTAGAAGGAAAAGCTCGAAGGGTGGCTGAACTTTACGGTTACAAGGAGATCGTGACACCCGTCGTGGAACCGTACGACCTTCTTTCGGCAAAGGCCGGTGAAGAAGTGAAGTCACGAATGTTTCTCTTCAAAGATCTGGGTGGACGAGACGTTGCTCTTCGCCCAGAATTCACAGCTTCTGTGGCAAGGCTTGTCGCCACAACTCTGAGAAATGAACCCAAACCTCTGAGACTATTCTGCGTTGGCAGCATCTACCGCTACGATGAGCCGCAACGAGGACGCTACAGGGAATTCTGGCAGTCAAACTACGAACTGATGGGGTCGAACAGACCGGAGGCAGATGCTGAAGTCCTGATGTTGAGCGACGCTCTTATGCATCAGGCGGGTTTGAAGAAGCACGCCTTCAAAATCGGACATATCGGAGTCCTAAGAGGGATACTATCTCAGGAGAGAGTCGACGAGAAAATTCAGAACGCTGTCATGCAGCTTATGGACAAGAAACAGTACGATGACGCCGTTGCGCTTCTCGAGAAGTCAGAAATACCCCGAAGATGCACGTCCCTCATTCAGAAACTGGTAGTAATCAGAGGCACTAGCGTCCTAGAGGTCGCCGATAGAATCAAAACACTCGTTGAGGACTACGAGCAGTCCGTTGAGGCAGTGGAAAACCTTAAGGAAGTTCTGGGACTTGTCTCTGAAAGCGGCTGCAAGATTGACTTGACTGTCGAAGCTGGGTTTGCAAGAGGACTTGAATACTACACTGGAATGATTTTCGAAATCAACATCCCCGACTTGGACATCGCCTTCGGTGGCGGAGGAAGATACAACAGGCTCATCGAGCTCTATGGAGGTGAACCCACTCCTGCAGTTGGTGTCGCTCATGGACTGGACAGAATAATGCTGGGACTCGAGATGCATAAGACGCCAGAGAGGTCAGAAGAACGGAAAACCGTAATGGTCATACCGACAAAGGATGAACTCTCGGGCCAGGCATTGAGAGTTGCACAATTGCTTAGAATGGCGGGAATACCGGCTGAACTCGAGATCATGAGGCGAAGGATGGTCAAAGCCTTGGAAGTGGCTGATAAGAGAAAGACAACCTTTGCAGTCATCGTTGGAGAAAAAGAACTTGGAGAAGGCGCAGTAGTGATCAGAAATCTATCTAGGAGAGAACAGGACACTATCAGGATTGAAAGAATGGCAGAATACTTGAAATGCCATACTTAGCCTCGTGGCGTATTCTGCTTCTGGCAAAGTCACGTCATGAAGGGATTTGTCATTATTGCCTGTCGGCGGACGCGCGCGAAACATGTTGCATGCCCGTGCAAGCCCGAAGATCAGGGAAAAGGCGCATGACAAAAGAGATTTTAGGCCTCCTGAATTATAGAACTGACCAAGGTTAAGGCCGAAATGAGTCAGAGACGCCTAGATGATTTCTCAGCTGCAAAAGAGGCAAGAACAGCAGATATAGAGACAATCGCCCGAGCGCCAAACCAACTTGCGACTTCAATCAAAGAAAGAGACCGTGCTTTTCCTCCCGTCGCGCCTACAAACTTGGCTCCGTCCTATTTCGTATCTGCCACATATGACGGGAGAGCAGGCAAAGCTCTAGTAAAGCTCTATGAACCGGTTTCAGGCCGTATCTATTTCTGGTACGACAACACAGAGCATCAGCCCTATTGCCTAACAAATCTGTCGGAATATGATCTCGGAAAGATCAACAGGCTGGTCCAACATCAAGGCTTTGACCATTTTGAAACGGTGGAGAAATACGAACCGCTTCAAGAGAAGCAAGTAACGGTAACCAAAATCGTGGCGAAAGACCCATTGGCAATCGGGGGACGCCCGGCAGGATGTATCAGAGACATAATCCCTGAAGATTTCCCCAAAGTCTCGGGTGTGCCCATCGCCCCGGAAAACATCAAGGTGTGGGAATCGAATATAAAGTACTATCAGTCCTATGTGTACGACAGAAATCTACTTCCAGGAATGATCTACAGAGTTCAGAATGGCAATCTGATTCCAGAGAGGTTGGAAGACGCTGAACAAATGGTTCAGAAACTTGAGCTAGTTTTCAAGGATGCAACAACTGAAGAGTTAGGATTCATTGAAGAGTGGGCGCGCCTTATGGAGTACCCCGCGCCCGTTTTTCGCCGTTTAGCACTAGACATTGAGGTTTTGTCACCCCTACCGACGCGCGTACCTGACCCACGAGAAGCGGCTTACCCAGTTATCTGTGTCTCTCTCTACAGCTCAGATAACATGAAGAAAGTCATGATTCTTGAGCGAGAAGGCGTCCGCGAAGGCACTGAGCACTTTCCAGCAGACGTGGAATACTTCGATTCCGAAGTCCACCTGATAGAAGCCGTGTTTGACCTTTTGTGGAGTTATCCGTTCGTCCTGACGTTCAACGGGGACGATTTTGACCTGCGATACCTGGTTCACAGAGCCTTGAACCTCGGCATAAGACGCAGCGGAATTCCTATAGAAGTGGGAAAACGGTCCTGCCTCCTAAGCTACGGCGTCCATATAGACCTCTACAAGTTCTTCTTCAACCGGTCAATACAGATATACGCCTTCAGCAACCGCTACAAAGACGTCACGCTAAATGAAGTCGGCGAAGCACTGATACACCTTGAGAAGATAGAACTGAAGAAGGGCTTAGGCGAACTCACGTACACGGAACTAGCCAAGTACTGTTTCAGGGACTCTGAGATAACTTTCAAACTCACGGGTTTTGAAGATGAACTCGTCATGAAACTGATCTTGGTGCTGGCACGGATAAGCAGCATGCCGATGGAAGATGTCAGCCGGCAAGGAGTTTCGCGATGGATCAGGAATTTCATGCAGCGAGAACATCGGCACAGAAACATGCTGATCCCGACTCCTCAGGAAATTCTTGCAGTGAAAGGCAAGACTGCGACAAAAGCTATCATCAAAGGCAAGAAATACAAAGGTGCGATTGTCGTTGAGCCAGTGCCCGGTGTGCATTTCAACGTTGCAGTTATGGATTTTCCGAGCTTGTACCCTTCTATAATAAAAGTTTGGAACCTGGGCTACCAGTCGATTCTATGTCCTCACCTCGAATGCCGTACTAACCTCATCCCGGACACGCCCAACTGGGTCTGCAAGAAGAAACGTGCCTTGGAGAGTCTCTTGATAGGTTCACTGAGAGACTTGCGAGTCGAGTGGTACAAGCCCCGATCAAAAGACATGGTCCTGCCTGCTGAATTGAGAAGCTGGTACAACATTGCTCAAGGAGCGCTTAAAGTCATTCTTAACGCAAGCTACGGCGTTTTTGGAGCTGAAAGCTTCGACCTTTATTGCCCACCTGTCGCTGAAGCTACGGCCGCTATCGGTAGACATTCGATAACCCAGATACTCAACAAGGCAAGACAGCTGAATATCGAGGTCCTTTACGGCGACACTGACAGCCTCTTCCTCAAGAACCCTTCGAAGCAGCAAATTGAAGAATTGGCCCATTGGACTGAAAATGAACTCAAAATGAGTTTGGACGTGGACAAGGTATACCGTTACGCTGTCTTCAGTTCGCGCAAGAAAAACTATCTGGGCGTCCTGGAAGATGGTGCAGTCGATGTCAAGGGAATGACAGGGAAAAAGCGTCACGTCCCCCCGTTCATCAAGAACGCTTTCGAAAACATGAAAAATCGTCTAGCAAAGGTCAAGTCTCCTTTAGATTTTGAAAATGCCAAGAAGAGTATTGCTGAGATCGTTCGTGACTGCTACATACAGCTGAAGAGGCGAGAATGGGAAAACATGAATGACTTAGCCTTCAACGTGGTTCTAGGCGAAGAGATTGAAAAATACACGAAGACAACACCCCAACACGTCAAAGCCGCGAAGATGATGAAGGAAAAGGGTTTCGAGCTTCGGGCAGGAGATTTGATCAGTTTCGTGAAAATTGTGAGAGATCCTCATGTCAAACCCGTGAGCATGGCCACCAAGAACGAGATCGATGTTGACAAGTACATAGCATACTTGCACTCCACATTTGACCAGGTTCTAGATGCACTGGGTTTAGAGTTTGATGAAATAATAGGCCTGACTAAGCTTGAGAGGTTCCTCTAGATTAACGCACGGGATGCATTAGGCTTGGATTTTGACGAGATCATCGGGCTGGTGCGCGCTGTCTTGCACCTTCAATCCTCCTGATTTGAGTGGTCCTGTTGTTCCAGGTCTGCTTAGAATCGAGAGCAGTGAATAACCGATCCCTGCGATTGCTACCCAGCTGCTTATCGTTAGACTGATGACCATGGCTGCCAATGCTGGCAAGGCACTAAAAATTTCTGGTGGCGTTAGAAATGGAAAGAATATCGCAAGATAAGAACCTACTATCAGCCCTATTGGCAATGCTCCCACGACGCATGCGAAGAATCTATGTTTGCGAAGCAGAAGTATCAAGCTTGCCGCAATCAGGTTAGCAGCAGGTCCAAATATCACGTCTTGAATTCCAAGGAAATAATAAGAATTCGTCAAGAGACAACCAAAAGTGACTCCGCCAATAACCGGCCATCCAAATAGTGCAGCCAGAGCAATTAGGCAGTCAGCGACGCGCAACTGTATCGGTCCACATACCGTTGGGTTACCAACGGAAATCATCTGAAACATATTAAGGACAACGTAGAGCGCTGTGAATACTGCTGTGAGCGTTATGGTTCGAGTGTCAATTCTCATCTTTTCACCTCCGACGCCGGGGTTTCCTATGGCGGAACGGGTGGAGGTCCACTCACCCGCCACTTGGATTACGGGTGCTGCGGGTATTTATTAGGGTTTCTAGAAGGCAGCCATATCGACCTGGGTGCTACTTCAAAATGAAAAATTCGAGAACCAAGTCAAGCACCGTTGAAGCTGCCACCAAAAGTGAGACTAGCAGAACTACTTTCCGCTCAGTCGAGGGGCGATGATAGGTCAGAAGCGTGATCAGGCTTCGTCGGTGATCGGAAGACAATTTCTTTCCGTCATAGGAAACACTTGCTCTCTTTTTGTAGAGGAGTATTGTCAACAATATGAGTGATGAGTTCAAAATGTAGGGCAGAAGAGATATGAGCACATGAAACTTCATGTTTGAGACTATTGCATAGGAGGCGATTGTCATTCCTATGGCAAAAGAACCTGTATTGCCGACAAAAATTCTGCCCTGGAAATTCAAGGCGGCGAGTACTAGCCACACTGCCAAAGGAGCATAGAGAAATGCAGCGCCAGATCCCGAGATGATCATTAGTCCCATGAGGATAATTGCTGGGCATATCGTTTCTAACCCATTTAGTCCGCCAAGCTGATTAACGGTGTTAGTGATTATTGTTACAAGCACGGGAAGTATTATGAAAAAGTAATAGATGCCGAAGTCGATGGTAACTATACCCGGAATCGATATAGATGTCCGAAGTTTAAGTGCAAAAGCGAACGAACTCAATGGTATGGCGGCTACCAGCGGAAGAAAAACTTTGTAGCGCCACCTGAGATCTATCCAGTCATCCAGCATTCCGAGAAAGCCGCCGAAAAGTATGCATACTCCCAAGATCAATGGAGCGGACCAAGCCAAATTCTGAGGCGCGGAGTCACTATTTGACAAGTATATTACATTGAAATAGTAGATGAGAAAGAGGTAGACTACACTGACTAACACATAGAGGACGCCAAGACCGTTAGGGATCAGAGGTTTGTTTGGTTTGTGTTGGTCGGGAACTTTGGGGAACAAACTCTTCCCTTCACGTGTCTGAGTAGTCGATCTTGTAGAGAAGAACGAGCGGAATCAGTCCGCCGTACTTGTTGCCAGCGTCCGTTGGTGTGAGGTTTAATCCCGCGAAGTATTCTTCCTTGAAGAGCAGTGGCTGAGTGACGTTGGCTGCTTGAGGGTCGGTGATTCCGTTGACGGTGCACCATCTGTTTCTGCCCCAGCTCATCAACTTGTAGATCGTCGTGTTCAGTCCTTGCGCGCTCCATTCCCACTTGTTTGTGTCGTTGTTGAAGCTTCCGAAGGGGGTTTCGTCTGTCCAATTCCAATCGGGCCATGCCGCTCTTTGGTCTTGAGTTGCACTGCCTGAGATTCGTGCCATCCACGTCCATTTTCCTTCGTCACCATATCCGGCTTCAACCCCAATGGTCCCACCGGTCGTGCTGTCTTGCTGCATAGCCACAACCGTGAAGACGAGAACGTATTTTGCGTTGTACAATTTCAGCATCTTCACCGACTGTGTCTCATTTGCCATGAAACTGTAGCCCACGTTCTCTATTTGGGTTGCATTACTGGTCTCGTTGTCACAGAGCGACGTGACATTTCCCATGATGGCGGTCCAGTAGCCGTAGTCCCACCAACTGGAGACAACGGTAGTTGAGTCCTGAAAATCGTTTAGATACTTCAGCATGTCTAACCATTCTTCAACCTGCTGGTTCGGAACAATCGGAAGACTGCCTGCAGATATCGTTACCGGTGTGTAAGTCTGCTTGTAGACGTTAGGAACGCCATCGCCCGATTTTGTCTGGGGTGCAAACGAAAGATTCGTCATCAAGATCAAGAATATGAGAAACACTGCCACACCACTGAATTCCTTCCCGACGCGTTCAAGGCCAAACCTCTTCTTCGTGAGAATCTTCGGAGGCTCTCTAAGCAATGTCATGAATGGCTTGAGTAGGCCAACCACGCCTACTGCCGCGAGAAGACTGAAGGCAGGACCAAAGATGATGAGCAACCTGACCATCGACGCTGAAAAATACAACGACGTCAGACCGAAGATCAGTAGAAACAGGTTCCTTGTCGTGAGGTTTCTGCCAACGAAAAACAAGCCGACAACGGAGAAGACTATCGCAATCCCCAGATCATAGTAGATCGAGCCCCAAGCGGTGATTCTATGCTCAGCAACGGATTCAATAAGAGGATTGCTTGCTCGCAAAAATGGATCAAAGACTGTAATGAATTTCCCAGCGATGTCGCCGACATATCCAAGACTCCAGAGTGCGACGAAGCCTCCAACTAATGCAGTCATGAACGCAACGACAAAGAGTAGCTTCCCTCTTGTTGAGGCCAAGTTCCGAATGATCTCACTCAGACAAAGAAGCGCAAAGATACCTAAGACAGGCAGAATCGCGTAGTTCGTCAAGTATCCTGTGCTCAGATAGGGATTGTTTATGGCGATCAGCAACGCCAGCCCGAAAGTCACACTGAAAGCCAAGAACAGTCGCCTCGTTGACCTTCTCAGCAGAATCAGTGCAAAAACGAAGAGTACCGCTAGATCCACCATGTAGTAGGCCCCTCCCCAGCCCATCATAAAGTATGCAAGCACTGCTGCGGCTCCAATTGAGTATTTCATGGTTGAACCCATCGTTCTCTCCTCGTTGATAGCTCTCAGGAACAGAAAACTGAATAGCACTATGGAAAAGACACCAACTGTTTCAGTGTCAAAGAAACCCAAGGAGTTCCTCTGAATCACCGCGGGGTTCAACGCAAGAAAGAGTGCTGCGAGCAGTCCAACTGACTTTCCTCCAATGTCTTTCCCCAGAAAATACATGAAGAAGACGGCAAGTGTTCCCAAAAGAACTGGGAAAAACGCGCAGAAACTCATTAAGTCAATGTTCACACCAAGAGCTGTAACTATGTCGTAGGCCACTGCTGCAGTCATGGGCAATGATGAAAGGGACGCGCCCATGTTGGAGCCGCTTGGATACCAACGTTGGTTGTCAATCCATGGAGTTGGATAGTAAGGTGAGAACAACCCGTTCTCTACCATGTGTCTCGTGAGAGTGTATTGATAGTAGGGGTCGAACTCTGAAAGATGAAGTTGTCCTGTTTCCACTTCCCAACGTATTGGCAACAAGCGTACTGTAAATGCTACCAAGAGTATGAGAAGTAATGCTGAAAAAACCAATATCGCGCTGTGGTTTACTTTCAGGCGAAGCTTCCCCAGATTGCTTCTAGACAAGACGTCGGGCAACTTCATCGAATGTTTCATCTCTCCTACAGAGTTTATGGAGGTATTTTATTTCCCTTGCGGTCAAGGAATAACCTGAGATGCTGTACGTGAAATGGGAGGCGGTTATATACCTTTCCCAAACAAGCAATCGGGAACAGCAGGCAACTATGAGTCAGCGAATCTATGTTGTCTTTCGTTTGAAACCGTACTTTTCTGAGTCATAGAACGGAAAGGCTGCTATTTGTCCGCCTGCAATTCTGTCTCGTATTTTGACTCTGACAGGTTTTCCTTCCTGGGCCTGCGTTGCGTCGACATAGCCCATTCCGATGCCGTATTTCAGTAGTGGTGAAAAAGTTCCGCTGGTCAACAATCCGATCTTTTCACCAGTTTCCCCGAGAATTTCATAGCCTGAGCGGGGAATTCCTGAGTCTAGCATTCTTACTCCAACCCGTCGGCGTTTTGGGCCTTCAGTCTTCTGCCTTGCCAGTGCCTCTCTTCCTATGAATTTTTCCTTCTGAAGCTTAACAACGAAGCCCAAAGCCGCTTCAAATGGAGTTGTGCTTTCGTCGATGTCATTCCCGTACAGGGACAAGCCTGCTTCCAACCTGAGGGTGTCTCTGGCTCCCAAGCCGCAGGGCTCTATTCCAAAATTCTTGCCCTTCTCAAGAATTGTGTTCCACAACTTCACTGCTTTTTCAGGTTTCGTCAGCGACGCGTCCCAAACAAATGCTTCAAAACCGTCCTCACCGGTGTAGCCTGTACGCGCCAGAAATACTTCCACGTCCGCCAACAGTGCTTTGCGACATCTAAACCTGCCAATTGAGCTCAAATCTTCGGTGCAGATCTGTTGCAGGGTTTTGGCGGCGTTTGGGCCTTGGACTGCAAACATGGCGATGTGGTCAGAAACTTCTTCAACCTTGACTTTGTAGTTTCCTGAATGCTTGACCAGCCAGTTGTAGTCTTTTTCACGATTGCTGGCGTTTGGAATTAGGAGGAATTTTTCTTTCTCGATTCGATAAACAACGAAGTCGTCCAATATTCCGCCACTTTCGTTGCACAGGACCGAATATTGTGCCGCATTTGGTTGCAGCGTCGAA
>Ga0153915_10005850_pt1 | contig 11472 bp, 11 predicted proteins | sample Opewatmetagenome_2_FD_107003 | JGI IMG/M metagenome (GOLD analysis project Ga0153915, IMG submission 107003) | Freshwater wetland microbial communities from Ohio, USA - Open water 3 Core 3 Depth 3 metaG | ecosystem: Environmental > Aquatic > Freshwater > Wetlands | place: USA: Ohio, Lake Erie...
ATAGCACGATGGAGCTGACGCCCAGCCCCGAGCTGACCATTGCGATGACGATCAGCACGGAAAACGCTAGTCGTGTTCTCGCTGTTCTCATTTCATTTCCCCTCCTCGAATCCTTTGGTCGAGAGGCCTGAAGAGTTCAGGAAAACAGGAGCGCGTGCCCTCCCCCTCTAAAGGCGTAGAGCCTGAACCCCTGCACTTTCATTCCTTCATTCCCCTCCCCCTAGGCTCGGAGGATTGTTGACAGACCGCTTTCGAAGAATTGGAGGGAGAAGGTTGGAGAGGAACGGCGATATCTCCCCTTCCATTCATGAGTGTTGACGCTGTATGTTCAATCTACTCCTCGAATTCCCCTATAGCGACCTGCCCAGCTGGATATTGGCTCAAGCGAATATGAAGTGACAGGAACTTGCTGTACGAACCACAGGTACATGTCCGGCATCAAAATCCTGAAATGAGGTACCATGTCAGGTCTTAGTCGGTCGTCTCTTGATGCGCACATCGGACTAAACGTGCTTTTCGCGGACACTCCATTTGATCAATGCTCCGTCAGGAATGCCTGCACTTGTTTTATCGACGACGAGCATGTCGAAGGCCTCAGTCGCTTTCGCTGCAAGATTTCTCCTGAAAAATGAAAAAGCAGCCACCCCGCCACGTCGGGCTTTCTGAGGGTTAAGTCAGGTCGTCCAGAGAAGTTGCCTTATTGAAGCAGAAAATCTGATCCAATCGATCTTCTTCCCGGGATGACGAGGGTGGCCACGAGAGGATTATGCATCGCCGACCGGATGAAGCAATATGAACCCTAGGTCAGTACTGAGCGTTCTCACTCGAGACCGAATCTCTCCAGAAACTCCTTCACTGACCTATAATGCTCCAGGTAGTTGAGACCTTTCTCGGTGATCTTTATGGAGGATTCCTCGATAAGCCCTCTCTTCCTCATCTCTGCAAGATACTCCTTGAACCTGTCAAACGGGACGTACACTCTTGATTGAATCCTCGTTATCTTCACCTCGCCACCTGCTTGAGCCTCTTCGGTGATCGCCTTGAGTATCTCGGCGAAAATCTGTGGACGGGCTCGTCTAGCCATTAATTGCTGCTCTCCTTTGCACGAAGACGACGCGCAGGAACAGAACGAAACCAATCACCCGGCATATTGCGCCTAGAGTAAGGGATGTGGTGCCCCGATCTATGCTCCAGATGAAAAGAGAGTATTGACTCACTGCCAATAACGTGAAAGCGCCTGGAACTGTCGAGGAACGTACATCTGGGCGAGCGACATAATTCCTAAATGACTTCACAGCGACGAAGGCCAGGAGGGCGAAGTTCACACCATGGAAATACTCCATCCATGCAGCGAAGTCAGGTATCGCATCGCTCGTGTACACAAGCGCAGAGAGGACGGCCAGAATCACGACGAAGAAGACCAGCGACGTCAACAGAATCATCAATCGACTCGCTTTCTTCTCCTGCTTCCAGAAAATATAGCCAACCGTAATGAATGAGAACGCGAGTGTCTGCAGAGCGAGATTTATGAGCAGCAGCAGGTTTGTTTTGGGGACCACGGGGAATATCCGCAATATCTGATAAGCCGCCCCGAAACTATATGAGACTACTAAGATGCCGAATCCAAGGACAATATTCTCCAGTGGAATGTAATGGAAATATCGGTAGAACCGAACCAAGAAGACGGTCAAGATGCTCGTGATGAATACTGACGTCAGATTCAGTGCCAGGAATATCAAGTCAGTCTCGGAAACCATAATGCTCATCCGTGTGAGGCATAAAAGTCTACTTAAATTCGACTCACTTGATATCACTGCTGAATTGTCAAGATGATAGGGAACCTTGGCACCGTCTGCTATATCGAATTGGACTCTTGATCAAGCGGCGGCTGCTTTTGCATTCTTGGTCGATAGCCTGTCGCATGTACCGATGGGACACCCTATTGGAAATCGCGATCCTGGCTCACAGATTCTTTGTCCAAATTTCTGATAGATTAATTTCCATAAATCCCACAGAAGAATACAAGGCATGGGCCTCCGGGGAATATGAACCCACATAGGCCGCTGTCGCTCCCAACCGCTTCAGTCGTCGTAGCCCCTCCGACATCACTGCTTTGCCCAATCCTCGGCGTCTGTGTTCGGGGACTGTTCCCACCGGCTCGAAATACGCTGTCAGCGTGATATCGTCGAACCAGACCGTGCAGAAGGATGAGACCTCGCCTGCTGGGGCAACTGAAACCATATCTAGGTTGCGGCGGTAGAGCGGTGCCCTCTGGATGTTGCGGTACCACTCCCAACCCTCGTATTGATTCTCGGGTTTGTCCGGATGAAAGGCCCTCCATGAAGCCCAGCTGCGTGCTGGCAACTCGTCATCCCCTCCAAGAGCCCGCACGACATAGCCCGTAGGCACAGGCACATTCTGAATTGGAACGTCAAGCGACCTCCGACGTTGGTGCTCTGAAATTTCGCCCTTTGCATACCCGCGTCTTGCCAAGATTCCATGCCGTAGTTCGTCGTGCTGATCCGCCCAGATCCGCAGGCTACGATTGCCATCCTGAGTAACAAATGAAAAGTGATCTTCGGCGATGCCTATCATTTCTTCCTCCAGTTCGAGCGTGCGCAGGTCTGGGTGCACCTGCAGGAATGCTTCGCCCCTTCCCTCGGGATTCAGCACAGCCGCAATCCGACCATCCTCGGTCTCCCAGATCAAGACAGCTTCATTGATGCGGAAATGTCTCTCGTTCTCGATGCCGTGCCACCGCCAATAGTCGAATCTGCAGACGTGCCAGCTATGCTCCCTCTGGCCGTTGACCAAGAATACATGACGGAGGAAGTCCCGAACCCGCTGGTAGTCTTCCTCGTCTCGGTATCCGCGCATTGTCAGCTTCATGGGAGGCCCCTCGGGCCGCGACCGGCCGCAACCGGCTGAGCCCATCGCCGCCTAAGAATCTTCTCCACCCTACAGCCTACACCAGCGCTAGATCTTCTTCATCCTGCCGAGCACGGGTTCATAGACAAGCCCTTTGTCCAGCAGCACATTGACCAGCTCCTCGAGCTTATCCCTGTCAAGTTTATGTTTCTTCGCGCCCTCGAGTATCGCGTCCCATGATGCGCCCTTTCCATCCTTGTCTAGCTGTTCGATGAGAGCGAGGACTTCCCCTTCGAGCTTATCATCGGCGCCCCTATCGGGCGCTTTCTCCACGACCTTCTCCTCCACTTTGATGACTTCTTCGGTCTCCGGCGGGCGGGTCTCTTGGAACTCAGGCAGGAGGTAGCGCAGCGATTCTGCGAGCATCGAACTGTACCGGCTCAGGTCGATCTTGCCATAATGTGCCACGGCAGCGACGAGGCCTGCTGAGAGTGAGCCGGAATAGCCAAGCTTGAGCATTTCCCCGACGGTCGGAGGGTTCATCTGATAAGCTTCCCTAGCTGCCTCAAGACGTTTCTTGAGGCTCTGACAGCTCTCGAGCACCCAGTAGTCCCTAAGGTTGGCGTCGACCACCCTGACGATCTCCGGGCGGATGGACACATAGGTGGCGCCACTGTCTGGCTTGTAGACTCTGCTCTTCCCGGAGACCGCCGCGAACACCGGGGGCTTGAGCTTGGACATCGTCGCGGCGGCAGCCGGCTGGAACTGCCCCGCATAGACATGGAACGTTCCCGTGGGGTCTATGATCCTGCCCCGCCACATCGGCCCCTGCTCGGTGCCGACATCCTCCATATCCGTGAGCACGCCGACGATGAACAGCCTATGCACTTTGGCGCCCAAGGGCGTGACCACATAGGTAGGGCTCCTCTCGCCACCGTCAGACATCTCCAAGGTGCTGTCGTTGTATTCTCCCGCAAATACTCGCCAAGCCGTCTCCCTGTTCACGCGGTGTCCTCCAACCCCTCGAGCTCCTCCAACATGGCCCTCGCCTCCTGTTCCACGTCGACTTTGAGTATCTTCGCGTTGTCGACGATCATCATCAGGCCGTAATCGTCGCTGGTCACATTGCCCCTTACTTCCACGGGCTGCGCAACAAGCAGGTCAGCCAGCTGGTCTCTCACGACCTCTTGACTCATATTCTCCTTCGCCTCCGCTATGCATGCCTCCAGCGTCTTTCCCAACAAGCCTTCGGTGAGCTCCTTGCCGAAAACCGCGATGAGCGCGCCACTCCCGTCGTCGACGACCGCCTTGACCCTGAGGTCAGCGGTGCCTTGAACCTCTCCGTGAATCCGGCAGACCATCTTCCTCAGCACCCTCTTGCATTCCGGGCAGCGGTAGACGAGGCCGGAGCCTTCCTTGATATCGATTACGATGCCTCTGACGATGACATCTATCGCACCCCCACGCTCCGCCAAATCTTCAATCCAGACGCGCGGTGATTTCTCCAGCTCCTCGACGGCGGGAAGCGTACTCGCCTCGAGCTTCGAGACCGCAGACCTTTCGTCGAAGCTGAACTGCGGGATCCCTCGCCAGGCCTTGACATAACCGCCCTCGATCTTGAGGGTGTCGCTAGGCGAAATGCTGAAGTCCTTCCAAGCGGAGAACTTGACCTTGCCCGTCTCGTCCGCGAGGGTGCCGGAAAATACCATCTTGGCATCACCATTGACCTGGACCTGCCTTTTCTCGACGTCGAGGACCCTCACTATGAGAGAAACGTTGCTGGAGCCTTCCTTGAGGTCAACGACCTTCATCGGAGTCGGAGGTCCCCTCGGGACCGTGCCCTTGCCTGGTTCGAATGGCGGGAGAGCGTCGCTGCTCTCCTTGGCCACGGTTGTTCTGTTTCCAAAGTTGACTTGCACCTGCCCCCTGAACTCTTTCGTATAGGCGTTTCTCACGCGGACGACGTCGCCCTTGTGAAGATCTAGGCCTTCGACGACCCATGCGGTGAATGGCACAGTGCCAGTTTGATCCCCGAGGATGCCGTAGAGGATGTCCTTCGATCCACCCTCCACGTCAATCTGCCTGCCATCGACGCTGACGATCCTGCAAAGCAAGTCGACGCTCTGTTCTCCGGGTATAAGCTCCTTGATCGTCTTCGAGACCCCGAGCTGCAATCCTATCGGGTCGCCTCCATGTTTCCTTACTATGCTCCTCTTCGCCGTGTCCAGCGATACGCGGTACACGTTGAGGTAGTTATTCAGCTCGTTCTCGATCTCTTTCTCACTTACCTTCCCGCCCAGCGCCCTGCTAATGTCCTTAGCATGGGACGCGATCTCTTCCTGCATTCTTTTCACATTCCTGAGATGTCGATTTCCGTCTCAGCACTTCGAGATATCGCGACGGGATAAATAGGCCTTTGCTGAAGTTAGACGAAAGTGCAGCTACGAACGGAGGGGGCAGAGTGTGGGTCGACGCCCCGAATCGGGCATGCCCGTCGCGAATTATGTTGGGATGGAACCTTCCGCAATTGGGTCACAGCCAATCATGACCAAATAGAAAACGTATCGGCGGAGGGCAAGCCTGATGAAGGCGGTCTCATCGGGGGCGGAATACCGCCCCTCACTGGCTGAACATCTCGACGCGCTCGTAGTTCTTCTTGATGTGCTTCAGGAGGGTGTCGCGGTTCCGTCTGAGGTGGCTTTCGTACCAGACCTTCACGATGTCGCCCATTATGTCGTGTATCTTGTCCAGGTCGACTTTCTCGACGTCCGCCTCGTACAGGTTGTGCTGCGCCCAAAGGCGCTTCCACCCAGAGTACTTGTAATAGTGCTCCCCCTCGCAGTACTCGAACGTCATCCGGAGCCGGGATTTGCCGTCGAGGGTGATGTAATCGAGCTTGAGCCCGTCACCGATCCTGCCCTGATCCTGCGTCTTGTCAATCAGCTGTATCGAGTTGATCGCGGCGGGGTTGAACCCGGACCGCCATGCCCAGTCGCCGTCCGGGAACGTGTCAGTGAACTGAGCGAACGAGTTGTAGCTCGGCTCCAAAGTCAACGTGACGCTGATCTTGTTGAACCTTTTCCATACCTTGAACAGGTCGTCGATGAGGGACCTGTTGAGGTCGGCTTTCCTGGTCGCCTGCTCGCCGACATCGTGGACAATCTCCTCCGTCTTCTTCTCGAGCTCCATGTCGAGAGAGTCGAACCAGTCCCTTCCCTGACCCTTTGATTTCGGAGACACGGCCATCACGAGTTGCGGAATATGAGTGGATGATAAAAGGCTTATGGATAATCGAATGCTCTAATCCCTATCACTCACCTTGAACATCTCTTTGCGAGCTTAGAGATATCGCGGTGGCCAGGCGTTGTGTGGTACCTCGCTTCGCCTTTCTCCAGCACTGGGACGATCACACCGAGTTTCTCCAGATATCTCAGCGATTTCCTCATGGAAGCATCACTCACTCCTGACAACTTGACGGCGAGACTCTTGGCCGTGTCGCCTTCCTCGAGATTCTCCATGACCTCCACGTCGTCTTCACCAAAGGCATCTTCGAATCTCACGCCCTTCATCACGGGGAGCTTGACTACCGCTTCGTCGCAATGAAACGCCTCGACACCGTTCTGGAATGCGGCGAGTATCGCCGCATCGGCGAGTATCTTGGTACCCCCGCTAATGTTCAGGACCACTGTCCCTCCTGCAGCGTGCATCCGTATCGCTTTATCCACCTCGTTATAGCAGTCAGCGAAGTCGAAAGGATCGATAGCTACCGTCTCAACTTTGCCGCCACTCTTCTCCTCGAGGGCAACCATCATCCTGTACTCCCTATTTTCCAACACATCCTTGCCCGCCACGAGGACCAAACGGTTATACCGGATGCTTCGCATCGCCGCGAAAACCTTTTTTTCATTGAACCCGAACGTGCAGATCAGGGTCCCTTCGCTCACGACCGTCACTCCAAGAGGAGTTCGACTGCCGGCTCCGCCTTCACGACCTTTGCCCGCCTATCCCCCTTCTTCGGGATAAGAGTCACAACGCCCTTCTCAATCAACCTCGAGACGTGATGATTGATTGTCGCCTTTTTCACACCGACTGCGTCCGCAAGCTCCCTTTCCGTGAACTCGCTGTCTTTGTGGTCGACGAGATGACGGAGGATTTCCTTCTGCTTCGTCGTAAGGGTCTCGGAGTATCTGATGCGCAACAGCGGAAGGTGGAACGGTTGCAGGGTGCGGTCGTGCACGTACGTGGCGGGGATTCCCTCCAGGATACTGACGAGGAGCGCGGCGCTGCTCATGAGTTTCGTGCCGCCCGCGATGTTGAAGCAGGCGATCTCCGTGCCCTCCTTGCGATACCTGCGGACATCTTGCTTCATCTTCTTTGCCACTTGGAGAAAATCAAAGGCGTCGTCCACCGGCATCGGGACGGCTTTGATGCCCAGAGTCTCGCAGTAGGAGCAGACCTCCGACTTCGCTTTCATGCTGGATTCGTGGTGGTCGTGATAGAATACGACCTTCTCCACGTCGGATGACTCCCTGATTGCAGGAATCAACGCCTCGGAGCGGAATCCAAGCGTGCCGAATAATATGGTCATGATATCACCCGTACATTGGTTTGAGGAGTATTTGACAGATTTGTCAAACCGTATGAAAATCTTACATACCGATGTATCTTGGTGATGGTTTCATCGAAAATCATCCGGTCTCAGTTGAGAGATAAGCCGTTGACGGCCCTTGAAGGACCGGGATGACGCCATGCAGAATCAGCAGACGGGTTGCCCTCAGTGTGACGTGATGGATAAGAGACTGCTCAGGCTCACTACCCGTGAGAAGCAGATGGTCTTCGGACTCCCGTTCCAAGAGTGGAGTTATGGTGAATGGGCCAGTCTAATTGGCGGATTCCCCGCCGGCCTGGAATTCGCTGCTTGATGTCAAGGCCCAGGATATTGATGCATCATCGGGCGGAAGGTTTCCTGATGTTTGCCTTCTGTCCTGCATGCATATTGGCTCAGATCCACCGCCAACTTCTATTGTTCTGGGACGCCCGGCTTCCTTCTCCTCAAGATGAGTACCGTTGCGATCAAAATGAGCACTATGATGAGTACAATGATGGCGTAGAGGAAGATCGGCGTCTCCTGGGGATGGTCAGTCGGCTTCTCGCCGGTGAGGTGCACGCTCGCGAAATTATTCATCTCGCTCGTCTCTCTATTGACGTTGCCGGGATCGGCAGTGACATTCAGATATTGAAGGCCGACCACGGCGTCCCAATAGACATGGATGTAAGTCTCGCTACTTGGCCCGAGGGTGACGCTCTGGTTTGCCAGAGTCCGCGTGGAACCATCAGCAGCAAGGGTGACGTCCACATAGAAAGTGGCACCGAGTGAGCCCCAGTTCTCCACGGTGATGTTCGCGGTGACGTTCGCGCCCTCCAGAGGATGCATATCCGAGATGCTGATGTCCTCGGCCTCGACCACAATCTCAGGCAAGGATTCCTCCTCGACGACAATGGAAGCTGTGGCCAATCCTGAATTCGTCCTGTTGGTCACATTCGCCTCGTATGTGTAGGGACCGGCTGCTCCCGGTGCGGCAATCTCGATGGTGCAGTTGCCATTCGCGTCTGTCACTCCGAGCCATTCTTCTGCACTGTTCGTCCTCACTATCCTGACATTTGAGTATTCCGCAGGCGCGCTCAAGTTGTTGGCGTAGTGAGCGCCGACGGTGAGGTTGAAGTCCTGCCCAGGTTCCGGCTGGGAATTATCAGAGGTCATCCCCGCCGTGATGTTGAATGCATATTGGATGAATATCGGATCGGTCACGGTGGTTTCGCTGTTCGCATTTACTGCAGTGAAGACGTAGTCCGCGCTTATCGATGTCGCATCGATCTCGACCGTCCAATAGTAGAGGTCGGTAGCGTTGGGGCCGGTCCAAATAAAATTCTTGCAAAAGCCCGTCAACGGAGGTGGGTAATACGAGCAGAACTGCAATTCGACTGCAGTGATGGCCACTGCATCCGTGATCTTCGCTGAGATGTTCACGCTGTCAGTGAGCAAAGGAAACTTAGGCGTGTGCTTCAACTGCTCGATCACCGGCGCGGCCTTCACGCCGAGGGGGAGAATCGACATGACAAGCAACCCTGCGACTAGCAATGATAGAGTTGAGATGGATTTGCGGGTCATCGTTAGGCGATTCCCGCGACTACCCCTTAAGCTTTCGCGTATCTGGCACTCCACGCGGATATCCTTATTAGACGAATTGCGGTATCGACGGGCATGCGTAAGAGGGAGCTCCTCCGGAAACCGGTGAAGGACATCGAGCCAACTGGCAGCATCGAAGAGTTGATAACGGCGATGGGAAAGGCGGGCGGATTCACCGCCAAGAAGGTCGCCGAGGGTGTCGAGATTCTCGAGCGCATGGAGCGCGTTGAGTGCACCAAGTTCCTCTCATTCCCTGCCGCACTGATGGCAACGGGCACGAGGGGCGTGCTGCGGACAATGGTCCAGAAGAAAATGGTCGATGTGGTCATCACCACTTGCGGCACCGTAGATCATGACCTCGCGAGGACATGGAGGACTTACTATCACGGGAGCTTCGAGATGGACGACGTTGCGCTCCACCGCCTCGGGGTGAACCGCCTTGGCAATGTCCTGATCCCGAACGAGAGCTACGGCATCGTTTTGGAAAAGAGGGTCCAGCCGATTCTCCAGGAGCTTTGGGACTCGCAGAAGCGATCGATGTCCACATGCGAACTGCTATGGGAATTCGGACGGCGGGTCGACAGCCACAAGTCATTCCTATGGTGGTGCTGGAAGAATAGGATACCGGTCTTCATACCCGCCATCTTCGACGGTTCCTTCGGTTACCAGCTCTGGTCGTTCTGGCAGGATCACAGAAGCTTCCGGATCGACGAGTTCAAGGACGAAGCTGACCTCGCCGACATCGTATACACAGCCAAGAGCACCGGCGCTCTGATTATCGGTGGCGGGGTATCGAAGCATCACACGATCTGGTGGAACCAGTTCCGCGAAGGACTCGATTATGCCGTGTACATCACGACCGCCCCAGAGTGGGACGGATCGCTCAGCGGGGCGAGGATGCGAGAGGGGATATCCTGGGGAAAGGTTAGGGAGCAAGCGGACCAAGTCACGATAGAAGGAGACGCAAGCGTCCTTCTGCCACTCATGGTATCAGCTCTGCAGCAGAGGCTGGCACGGAAGGTCAAGAGGGCGGGAGCGAAGGCTCACCCTTCCCGCCATAGATGAGTCGAGGCGTTCGGTTGTCGCCGGTCACTTCAAGAGATAGTAGCCCGCCGCCTTCTCGCGGGCCTTCCGCTTCACGTAGCCTTTCGCCATGAGTTCCTGCAGGGCGTTGAGCACCATATTCTTCGGAAGTTTCGACATATGAGTGATCTGATCTGCGTCTCGCATCTTGTCCTCGGCTGTCAAGCCGGCCGATTTCATAGCATCATAGACTTTGTTCGCCCTATCGGAAACATCCGGAAGCGGTGGCATTATGTTGCCTCCCTATTTGTGCGGTCAGTAAAACGGAGCTATACTAAAGCGTTTCCATGACAGTGCGGCTGCAGACAGCAATCCATGCAGGGTTCGCGACAGGAACCGCGGAGGTTCTTTCCCGCAAGCCTCCGCTAACCTACCCTACTTAAAATCGTCGGCAAGACTTTTCCTCAAGACAGTTTCACGGCCCTAGATAGATACCTACACCATATCTTGACCCAGGTGAAAAACATGCAAACCCGCGGAAAAAACGGAACGACCGCGATTGTGTTTGTGGCGATAGTGGCTGCAGTGCTCGTGACCGCCGGGATGGTGGGACTCCTACTCCGGAACAGGAGCGCAAACGGCCTGAACGGAAATCCTGAGTTCCAGGGCATAATGGATTTCAAACCCGGAACCTCGGATGAGATGACGTCGACGCAGGCGGAGGCGGCGAGTCTCGACAGTGGCATGAGGGGAGAGGCACAGGCGCAGAGCCTCCCCGTGGTGGCGGGAGAGCCCAAGCCGGTGTCAGTAACACCGGTGGAGAGGGTTGACGCGCCGGGGACCGATGGTGCGGAGGTTAGGCAACCGGAGACGGCCGACCCGAACGAGGAGTCGGGCAACCTTTTCGAGCAGCCGTCCGTTTCGGACAATGAGGCGGTAAGGCAGTTCGATGGCCTGAACCAGAGCATCGGAACGGACAACGGGACGGACCCAATGGCTGGAGTGGGCGATTGGTTCGATTCTCCGAATGGCACTCCTCAATTGAATAATGGATTCGTCCAGGAGGTCGCACCGGTCAACGACCTCGATCCGAATGCTAGGGACAACTGCACATGGACTTGGGAGCTCATCGAGCAGCGGGACGACAACGGGGACCAGCACCCTGAGTATATGCATGTCCAAGCGCTCGGCGTGTGCGAACTAGACAGGGACAGTGATGGCAATCCTGAGTGGCGGCTGGTAATAGCTCTCGACGCTGAACTCTGGGACGATGACAGCGACGGTGAGATGAGCGCAGTGAACGCCACCGTCGGAATCCACGAGACGATGGACCCGAACGACGACGGCAACATCGAGGTCGAGGCCTACGGTGCCGGGACATTGTTGATGCGGGA
>Ga0153915_10005851_pt1 | contig 11471 bp, 9 predicted proteins | sample Opewatmetagenome_2_FD_107003 | JGI IMG/M metagenome (GOLD analysis project Ga0153915, IMG submission 107003) | Freshwater wetland microbial communities from Ohio, USA - Open water 3 Core 3 Depth 3 metaG | ecosystem: Environmental > Aquatic > Freshwater > Wetlands | place: USA: Ohio, Lake Erie...
CCGGACTCACGGAGCGATCTTCCGGGGCATGGGGAATGCCCTGGAGTTTGCCCCACCCCTGACCATCACGCGGAAAGAGGTGGCGGAGGGCCTGAAGGCCATCGACCAGGCCTTGTATGACGTAGAAAAGAAGTTAGGCTATTGATTATAGGTTCCAGGCTGCTTTGGCCCCTTCTTCGGTGGCCTCCATGATCCGACGGGGCTGGGCTGCGTCCCCGATAACGAAGTGGGGAATCCCTCTGGTCTGCAAAATCTTTTTCAGATCTTCCCGAGGTTTCAAGCCGACGGCGATGACTACCTGGTCCACCGGAGACAGGATTTGCTCCTCCCCTTCGCAGAGGGTGGTAATGGAGCCCTCCTCGATTTTCTTTACCTCAGTGCTAAAAAGAAGTTTGCATTTTCCATCTCTGAGCCGGGTATGGAGCATGTAGCCGTGGGAAGTGATTTTTAGGACCGGCGAGTGTTTAAGCGCCTCGACCAGGGTAACCTGGGTTCCTTTTTGCAACAGATAGTCCGCCGTCTCCATGCCGATCAGCCCCCCGCCTATTACTACAACTTGTCCCCTGGGAGTAACTTCTCCACTGAGGACCTGCCAGGCATCACAAACCATTGGCAGGTTAATTCCGGGGATGGAAGGTATGCTTTTCTCTCCCCCTGTGGCCAGGATCACCGCATCCGGGTTCCCCTCTTCGATCATGCGCTCCGTCACTTCTGTTCCCGTACGGACGGTCGCGCCCTTTTTCTTAACCTGGGAAGTAAGCCAGACGCCCCATTCTTCGTAGGCACTTTTAAAGGGTGATTTGCTGGCAAAACGCAATTGGCCGCCGGTGGTTTTCTCCTTCTCGAACAGCGTAACCCTATGCCCCAGCCTGGCGGCTTCGTAAGCCGCAGTCAACCCTCCGGGGCCTGCACCGACGACCCAGACATTGCGGCGCACCGCAGCCGGGCCTTGCTGGTAAACGGTTTCCTGTCCCGTCTCGGGATTGATGGCACACCGAATCGTCCCTTCACCCAGAATTAAACGTTCTATACATCCCTGATTACAGGCAATACATTTTCGGATGTCTTCGGGACGGCCTTCCCTGGCCTTGGTCAGAAAATCCGGATCGGTTAAAAATTGACGGCCAAAGGCCACCAGATCGGCCTCACCCCGTCCAATAACTTCATCGGCGAGGTTCGGGTCCACGAATCGGCCAACGGCAATGACCGGAACATTCACCGCCTCTTTCACTTTCTTTGCCCGCCAGACATTAAACCCCGGCTCATATTCAATCGGGGCACTGGTGATTCCCCCTGGGCTGCCGTGGGTACCGAGAGAGGCATGGATCATATCTGCCCCGGCTTTGAGGAAGTCTGGAAGAATCGGCTGTATATCCTCAACCTTATACCCTCCCTTGATAAACTCTTCCGCGGAAATGCGCAAAGAAATCGGGAAGTCTTCACCTACTCGTTTACGAACCTCCCGGAGCACCTCCATAATAAATCGACTGCGGTTGGCCAGGCTGCCGCCGTACTCATCGCTGCGTTGGTTGGAAAGAGCAGATAAGAATTGGGTCAACAGATATCCATGGGCTCCATGAACCTCCACGGCATCAAAACCTGCTTTTCGTGCCCGAACAGCTGCATCTCCAAAGGCGGCGATGATCTCATGAATCTCATCGAGGGTCATTTCTCGGGGGGTCAAACCAAAGACGAGGCTGCGAATGGGTGAGGGGGCGATCGCCTTTTTTTGTTGGAGCAGATAAAGGCTCTCCCTCCCCGCATGGTGGAGCTGCAGGGCGATCTTGCTACCCGCGGTATGCGCGATTTCCGTAAGTTTTTTCAGGCCAGGGATAAAGCGGTCGTCATGGACCCCAAGTTCGCTGTTTATGGAGGGTCCGCTGGGGTGGACGGCGCAAACTTCCACGATGATCAGGCCCGCTCCTCCTCGAGCCATGCGCTTCAAATAGGCCAGGTTGGCCTCGCTGACTGTGCCATCGGCATTTCCCAGGTTGGTTCCCATAGGCGGTAGGACCACCCGGTTGGCAAGCTGCAAAGTCTTTATCTTGATGGGTGATAACAGGTTTTTTAAGGAACTCATAAATTCTTTATCCTCCTTTTCATTTTACTAAACCCTTTTAAAGAGCCTGTAGACTATGGACGCCTGATCCCCAGTGTCCCCTCTGGTCATAAACCCAGGGGGTTCTTGATGTGCTTTTCATAACATTCAGGACATAAACCGTGGGTGAACTCAGCCTTTGAATGCTGACCGATGTAGGTTTCGACTTGTTGCCAGTAGTTCTGATCGTTTCGAATCTTCTTGCAATACATGCAAATCGGCAGGATTCCCTCGAGCTTCTCGATCTGATTGAAGGCTTCCTGGAGCTCTTTTACCCGACTGGCCAACTCTGACTGCAATCTCAGGATCCGCTCCCCGACTTGCACTCGGGCGCGTAACTCCTCGCTCTCGAAAGGCTTGGTAATGTAGTCGTCTGCACCGGCGTCGAGACCCGAAACCACGTCCTCTTTGCGCCCTTTGGAGGTGAGGAGGATGATATATCTGGGACCGGATTGGGGTGACTCACGAATGCGCCGACAAATTTCCACCCCGTCTTTCCCCGGCATCATCCAGTCCAGGATGGCCAATGGGGGGCCATCCTGGGCCCGCAGAATCTGCCAGGCCACGTTACCATCAGGGGTAACAACCACTTCATAATTCCATTTGACCAGCAGGGCTTCGAGCATGCGGCGAGAAGTAATATCATCCTCGGCGATGAGAATCCTCATAATCCCCCTTTCCCTATTCTGCGGGTTTACGGACTTCAAATTCTCTATCTGTGGGGACCCGTTCCTCATTGAGGGATGATTTTAAACTCATGTTTAAGATAATGCAATGCCTCTTTTCTCCTTGCCCCCCAAATTTTCCATGATTTTACCGTTTTTCTTTATCTTGGCCCGGGAGGGAGGGAGGAATCACGGCCTCATTTTGGCCGAGCAAATCCCGCCATCAGCGGGACTGGGCCGGGGAATTATTTGAAGGGCAGACAACATTTTTAAAAATGGGGGGGACCCATTAAAGTTTTTTCCCATTGGGAGGAGTGCTCATCGTTGAGAAAGAAACCCTATGATTAGCCGGAATCAAATCGAGGGGTAAAATTCGTTTTGACACCAGGAGTTATCTAAGCCTATTCCTCCATAAGGATTAGGCCGGGGTCCTCTAAAAGCTGGATTACCGTGGTCATAAACCGGACAGCTTCCGCCCCGTCTACGACCCGATGGTCAAAAGATAAAGATAGGGGGAGGATCTTGCGCACCTCGATTTTCCCATCCTTCACGATGGGCTTCTCCACAATTCTTCCCATGCCCAGGATGGCCACCTCGGGGTGGTGGATGATCGGAAAGCCGTAAATCCCTCCCATCGCGCCGAAATTGGTAATCGTGAAGGTCCCTCCTTTCAGGTCAGCCAGGTCGATGGTCCGGTTACGGGCCTTCTCTGAAAGATCCGAAAGTTCTGCAGCCAGTTGAAAGATATTTTTCCCCTTGGCGTTTTTCACAATCGGTACCATCAGGCCGTCCTTGGTATCCACGGCCACGCCGATATTATAGTATTTCTTCAGCATGATTTCGCTGCCTTCGTCGTCCACGGAAGAATTCACGTAGGGGTGTTCTTCCAGAGCTGCAACCACAGCCTTGATCACGAACGGCAAAATGGTTAAATGGATCTTTTTTTGGACAGCTCTTTCCTTGGCCCTCGCCTTCAAGGCCACCAGCTGGGTGACGTCAGCCTCATCCAGACCCGCGGCATGCGGGATCGTAGATTTGGATTTCACCATGGCATTGGCAATGGTCTTCCGCATGCCCCGAAGAGGGACCCTTTCAATATAGCCGTACAAGTCGTATTTGCGGGCTGCCTGGATGGCTTTCTCTGGGATCTCTTTCTCCGGAGGCTTCTTCTCCTTGGCCGCTTTTTGAACATCCTCCTTGGTGATGCGGCCTTGCGGGCCTGTTCCCTTGATGGTCCTCAGGTCAACCTTCAAATCGGCGGCCAGCTTGCGCACCATCGGCACGGCCAAAATTTCAGACCCTTCTATTGCCGTCGGAGGTGCCTTTGGGGGAACCTTCTCTGCCTTCTTAACTTCTTCCTCTTCGGGAGCTTCCTCTAGCTCTCCCACTACCCCTACCGAAGGACGCGCTTTAACTTCTTTTGGTTTTGGGACGGCCTCGAGTTTCTCCCCTGGCTCTCCGATGACGATGATAACCCGGCCCACCTGAACGGTCTCCCCCTCGGCGGCTCCCAATTTGAGGACCACCCCTTTTCTGGGAGAGGGGATCTCGATCACGGCCTTGTCCGTTTCCACCTGGACGAAGACCTGGCCTTCCTCAAGGGGGTCTCCGACTTTGACCAGCCACTTGACAATCTCTCCCTCGGTCAATCCTTCACCCAAATCCGGGAGTTTGAACTCAAACGCCATTTTTACCTCCTTAATCTTTTCCCCCCCCGCTCTCCCCATTCCCATAAAGGGTCAGAAAATTTATATAGAATAAAATTCCCGGGGGAAAAAACAACGAGCTTCAGGACGGACTTTAAAAAGCCATGACCTTCCGGATTCCTCTCAGAATCCTTTCGGGGCTGGGCAGATAATGGTTTTCCAGCTTCATCAGGGGAACGACGGTGTCAAAACCTGTGACTCTCTCCACCGGTGCGGTCAGGGAAAGAAGTGCCTTTTCGTTAATCCTGGCGATGATCTCCGCCCCCAATCCGCAGGTTCTGGGGGCCTCATGAACGATGACCGCCCTTCCCGTTTTGCGAACCGATTCTAAAAACGGTCCATCATCCAGGGGAGAAATCGTCCTCAGGTCGATTACCTCTGCCTTCACTCCTTCCTTCTCGACCATTTCGGCTGCCCGGAGGACCTCTCGCACCATGGCCCCCCAGGAAATGACCGTGACATCACTCCCTTCCCGAATTATCTTGGCCACTCCAATGGGGACCGTGTACTCCCCGTCCGGCACCTCTTCTTTGATGGCCCGATAGATGCGCTTGGGCTCGAAGAAAAGGACGGGGTCGGGGTCCCGGATAGCCGAGACGATCAGCCCTTTGGCATCGTAAGGGGTGGAAGGAAGTACCACTTTTATCCCCGGAGTGTGGGCGAATATGGCCTCGGGGCTGTCTGAATGGTGTTCCGGTGCCCGGATCCCACCGCCAAAAGGCGAGCGAATCACCAGCGGACAGGTAAATCGCCCCCGGGACCGGGTTCGAATTCTGGAAATGTGGGACATGATTTGATCCATCGCCGGAGGAAGGAACCCCTCGAATTGAATCTCGGCCACGGGCTTGAGCCCCTTGACCGCCAATCCGAAAGCGGTCCCGACGATGCCCGATTCGGCCAGGGGAGTATCCACCACCCGCTCGGGTCCGAACTTAACCTGGAGGCCGTCCGTCACCCGGAATACGCCCCCTTCTTTGCCCACATCCTCTCCCAGGACCATAACCGAAGGGTCTCTCTCCATCTCCTCCGTCAGCCCGCGATTGATGGCTTCAACCATATTCCTCTTGGCCATACTCAATTCTCCTTTTCCTTCAGGAAAGCTAAGTAGTCTGCCTTTTGTTCTTCCAGGGTGGGGGTCAACTCTGCAAAGGTATACCGGAACATCTCTTCGGGTTCAGGGGCCGGAACTGCCTCTGCCTCCTGAACAGCCTTGTTTAAGATGGCCTCGGCCTCCGCTTTGATTTGCGTCTCCTGAGCTTCGCTCCAGAGGCCCTTCCCTTTCAGGTACTTTTGCAACCTTACCATGGGGTCCCGGGATTTCCATTCCTCCAGCTCCGCATCTTGCCGGTATTTGGTAGGGTCATCAGCCGTGGTATGGGGGCCGAAGCGATAGGTCACTGCTTCGATCATGGTGGGTCCCCCGCCGGAAATGGCCTTCTCCCTGGCTTCCTTCATGGCTGCATAGACGGCGAATAGGTCATTTCCGTCGACCTGAATTCCCAGAAATCCATAGGCGATGGCTTTTTGGGCTAAGGTCTTGGCCGCTGTCTGCTTCTTTCGCGGGACAGAGATGGCGTAGTGATTATTCTGGCAGAAAAAGATGGTGGGGGTGTTAAAAACGCCGGCGAAGTTCATGGCCTCATGGAAATCGCCCTCAGAAGTAGCCCCATCGCCGAAATAGGCCACCGTACAGATTTTTTCCCCCTGTAACTTGGCGGCCCAGGCCGCACCGACCGCATGCAGGGGATGGGTCCCCACGGGGACAGAAACCGGAAAGACCCAGACGTCTTCCGGTACTTTCTGCCCGGCCTCATTCCCCATCCAGTAGAGATAGATATCTTTCAGAGAGACCCCTTTCATGTAAATGACCCCGGTTTCCCGAAACGAAGGGAAGACCCAGTCTTCCTTTCCCAGGGCATAAGCGCTGCCGATCTGAGCAGCCTCCTGCCCGTATACCGGGGCATAGGTGCCCAACCTCCCTTGACGCTGAAGGGCCAGCGCCCGCTGGTCTGCCAGCCGGATCAAGACCATCTTCTGGTAAAGGGTTTGGACCGTCTCGTCGGTTAAATCTGGTCTGAGGATTTCCTCCAAACGGCCGTCGGGGTGGAGGATCCGCAGCATCTCCCCTTTCAGGGGATCATATTTTTCGATCATTCATCCCTCCTCTTTGGAACCATTCACCGCAGAGCACGCGGAGAGAAATTAAAATTCTAATCATAAATTCTAAACCCGAATATCTAAACTTTGAGCAAATTCAGAATTCCAATTCCAGACAGGCTCTTGCAAAACCCTTGAAAGCAAGGAGAAATCGTCATTCCGGGCAAGCGAAGCCCTACACCGCGTGGTGTTCAGGGCGAAGCCCGACCCGGAATCCAGTCCCGCCGAAGGCGGGATTCAAACGATTCTGTCCCGCCTTGGCGGGACGGCTTTCGCCGGAATGACGGAGTAAGTGACTTTTGCAAGAACCTCCAGAGGCACTGAATTCGTTCTTAGATTTTATAATTTCTATCATATCTCTGCGGTCTCTGCGATCTCCGCGGTGAGATCCTGCTATTTTTCCAAAGCCCACTCCTTGAGCTCCTCGTAGTTGACAACGCCACAGAGCCATTTTCCCGTCTGCCGGTTGTAGAAAAACGGAACTCCGCCGCAGCGGCCCTGGTCGTACTGTCGCATTAGGGTCGCGTTCTGTTCGCTATGCCAGACTTCATGCTTCTGGATTTCCAGCCCCTCTCCCTCCTCCAACCTGGCGACCAGGGGTGCCATAGCTGCGCAATGGGCGCATTCTTTCCCATAGAACTCCAGAAGGTGGGGCTCCGGTTTGGTAGCCTCAGGATCCATGATCAAGTTTTCTGCAGGAGGTGTTTAGCAATAATCCTTCTCATGATCTGCGCCGACCCCTCATAGATTTGAATGATCTTGGCATCTCGCATCAGCTTCTCCACCGGATGCCATTTCGTATATCCCATCCCTCCGTAAATCTGGACTGCATCCGTGGTCACCCGCATGGCCACATCCGCGGCAAAAGCTTTGGCGGTCGCCGCCTCCCGGGAGTTTCGCCCCCCTTGATCAGCTAAGTAGGCAGCCCGCCAGACCAGGAGCCGGGCAGCATCGATCCCAATCGCCATGTCAGCCAGCATGAACTGCACGGCCTGATGGTTCGCAATGGGAACGTCAAATTGGATACGCTGTTTGGCGTATTGAATAGCCAACTCCATGGCCGTTCGGGCCAGACCCACAGCTCCGATGGCAATCATCGGCCGGGTGATATCCAGGGCCACCATGGCCTTTTTGAAACCATCCCCTTCACCACCCAACAAATTTTCCTTCGGGACCCGGACATTCTTAAAGGTCACTGCGGTTGTGTTCGAAGCCCTCTGACCCATCTTATCGATCGGCTCCCCGTGACGGATCCCTTGAAAACTGGCCGGGACGATCAGGCTGATGATCCCTTTGTGTTTTTTCTGCCGGTCGGTCGTGGCGAAGACGAGATAAAGATTGGCATACCCGCCGTTGGTAATCCACATCTTGGTCCCGTTGAGGATATAGTGATCGCCGTCCCGAGCGGCGGTTGTCTCCATGGAAGCGGGGTCTGATCCTACATGATATTCACTCAAGCAGTAAGAGGCAAGCGTAAACTTTGTACAAAAAGGTTTGAGAAATCTATCTTTTTGGTCTTCGGTTCCGAATAGAATGATCGGGTAAAGAGCCAAGGTGCTGACGAAGATGGAGACGAAGATTCCCATGTCCGCCGCGGCCAGTTCTTCCGAAAGGAGGCAAACATCCAGAACCCCCAACCCACCGCCCCCATATTCCTTGGGCACCAAAGGGGTGAGGAAACCCTCCCCGTAAGCCTTTTCCATGACATCTAAAGGGAACGTGCCATCCCGATCATGTTTGGCGGCCACCGGGAAGATGATTTCTTTCGCAAATCTTCTGGCTTTTTCTTGGAGAGCTTTTTGGTCCGGTGTAAGATCGAATTGGATCATTTCTTTTCTCCATAGTCATAGAATCCTCTACCCGCCTTCACTCCCAGGTATCCAGCATTCACGTATTTTACCAGGAGCGGGCAGGGGTGATATTTAGACCCAAAGGCCTCCTGGAGGACGTTCATGACGGAGAGGACAGTATCTAAGCCCACTAAATCGGCCAATTCGATCGGCCCCATCGGATGATTGGCCCCCATCTTCATGATGGAATCGATCTCCTCCCTCGTGCCCAGGCCCTCGTAAAGAGCGAAAATCCCCTCATTCATGTAATTGAAAATCAGGCGGCTGGATATGAAGCCGGGAAAGTCTTTCGCCTCTAGGGGAGTTTTTCCCAACTTCAGGCTGAGGTCTTTGGCTGTTTGAAATGTTTCCTCAGAAGTCGCCATTCCCCGGATGAGCTCAATCAATTTCATCACCGGCGCAGGATTAAAAAAGTGCATCCCCAGTACCCGATCCGGCCGATCGGTAAAAGAGGCGATCCGGGTGATGGAGATGGAGGAAGTATTGCTGGCCAGAATGACTTCCTTCCGGGTCACGCCGTCGAGGACCTGAAAGATCTCCCTCTTTAAAGGGATCTGCTCGGTGGCCGCTTCAATGACCAGGTCGCAATCCTTAAAATCCTCCAGTCGAGTGGCAGTGGAAAGTCGTGCCAGAATCGCTTTTTGCTCCTCTGCCGTGATCTTTCCCTTCTGGGCCCGCTTTTCCAGGTCTGTTGTGATTCTCTTCTTCCCCCGCTCCAGGGCCTCGCAGGTGATGTCTCTCATCAAGGCCCGAAATCCAGCGGATATGACCACTTCCGTGATGCCGCTGCCCATCTGCCCGGATCCAACCACACCGATCAATTTGATCTCCATTTTCCAAACCTCCTCTGGAATGGGTTCCGCACTTGGGGTACCATTTTGCGGGTCGGGATTTTCATCCCGGAATCCGCATTCTGAAATTTATCGCCCGGGTTCCGTCATCCTCCAAGGGTCAAGAATCTTCTCCAAATCTCCTGCGGGCAGAACCCCTTTTTCCAGAGCTACTTCTCTGATTGTTTTCCCGCTTTCGTACGCTTCCCTGGCAATCTTTGCCGCTGCATCATAGCCGATATGCGGGCTCAGCGCCGTAACCATGGCCAGGCTTCTCTCGACCATCTCCTGACATCGCTGCGCATTTGCCTTTAACCCACGGACACACTTCTGAGCGAATAGGAGTGAAGCCGAGGTTAAAAGACCTATGGATTGGAGCAGGTTATAGGCCATGACCGGCATCATCACGTTCAGCTCGAAATTACCCGATATTCCCCCGAGGGCGATGGTGGCGTCGTTTCCGATGACCTGAGCCGCGACCTGGCAAAGGGCTTCCGGGATCACCGGGTTTACTTTACCCGGCATAATGGAGGAGCCGGGTTGAACCTCCGGAAGAATGATCTCGCCGATTCCACAGCGCGGACCAGAGCCCAGCCAGCGAATGTCGTTGGCAATCTTCATCAGGCTTACGGACAGAGTTTTCAGGGCCGAGCTTGCTTCTACGACCGCATCCTTTGACCCTTGAGCCTCGAAATGATTTTCCGCTTCCTGGAAAGTTATGCCGGTCATTTCATTGATCTTCTTGACCACCAGCCCCGCAAATTTTGGGTGGGTGTTGATCCCGGTTCCCACAGCCGTTCCGCCGATGGCCAGCTCTGCCAGATGTTTCCCGGTATTTTCCACCCTGCAAATCCCATGTTTGACCATATTGGCATAACCGCTAAACTCTTGCCCGAGTCGGATGGGAGTTGCGTCTTGCAGGTGGGTGCGTCCGATTTTGAGAACGCGGTCAAACTCTTTGGCCTTTTCCTCCAGGCTGCTTTGCAAATCTTTCAGCGCCGGCAATAAATCTCTCTGAATCCCCTCTATAGCGGCGATGTGCATGCTGCTCGGTATGATGTCGTTACTGGACTGGCCCAGATTTACATGGTCGTTGGGATGGACTGGCTTTTTGTCTCCGATTTGGCCGCCCAAGATTTCATTGGCCCGGCTGGCGATGACTTCGTTGGCGTTCATGTTGGTAGAGGTTCCAGACCCGGTTTGAAAGATGTCCACCATAAACTGGTTGTCCAACTTTCCTTCCACGACCTCTTGGGCAGCCAGCGCAATTGCTTCTCCCAGCTCTTTCCGCAAAAGAGCCAGCTCCATGTTGGCGATGGCCGAAGCCTTCTTGAGCATCCCCAGAGCCCGCAGAAACCTTCTGGGAAAACGGAGGTCGCTGATCGAAAAATTCTCAATGGCCCTTTGCGTTTCAGCTCCCCAGTAGGCGTCCTCGGGGACCCTCATCTCCCCCATAGAGTCTGTTACCATTCGAAACCCTTCTCTGGCCATCTTTCCACATCCTTTGCGGATATTCTCTCGAGTATCGACAGGGAATAAAGGAAAAAGATTGAAAGCATTCGCCCCATTCAAATTCGGGGTCGAGGCTTACTCTTTAGAGTGCGATAAAATTGAGGGAGAAATAAATACGGTGAATCATGTATTTTGGAGGGAGAAATACCCTATTTTTACGGATATCTGGGTTTCTGCGGATTTCGGTTGGGGGATTGCAGATTCCGGATTTTCATCCCCCGATCCAAAGAACTCTTTGGCGAGAAGACGTTCGGTAAAGAAATCCCCCGCAAAAATGAATTCCCCTGGGACTGCCAACTTGCCTGACTCTGTATTCCTAATGCGCAAAATCTTGAAATTTTGTGAAGAAAAGCGATTTGAAAACTAACCTCTGAAATCCCCCCTAACCCCCCTTTGCGAAAGGGGGGCAGGGGGGGATTTTATTGGTTCGCGGATGGCCCTGCCGCGCTGTGTTTTCTATCCTATATTATTGAACCCGTTGGGCCACTCTCCGGATTGGATTACTTCCGAAGGTACCCCTCTAACATTTTATCGGTTATGGGGCCGACGATGAAGCCTCCATTTAATATCGTTGTTGGAGTTCCGCGCACTCGGATTTTTTTCCCCACGGCCATATCCTCTTCTACCCTTTTTTTCCCTTTTCCGCTCTCCAG
>Ga0153915_10005852_pt1 | contig 11471 bp, 12 predicted proteins | sample Opewatmetagenome_2_FD_107003 | JGI IMG/M metagenome (GOLD analysis project Ga0153915, IMG submission 107003) | Freshwater wetland microbial communities from Ohio, USA - Open water 3 Core 3 Depth 3 metaG | ecosystem: Environmental > Aquatic > Freshwater > Wetlands | place: USA: Ohio, Lake Erie...
ATGCTTTGCAATATGTGCTGTTAAAATCCAATTTCAATAAAACATCGCAAAGTTAATCTATTTGGTGAAACATATGGACATGTACTTCGACATAGAGATCGCGTATTCAGACCCCAAATATGTGGAGCTCATGAAGCTTGGGAGGAAGACCCCTGACCCGCATCCAAGCAACTGCAAGATAATCACTATACAGTACCAGCTGCTGAAGGATGATGGGAGCCCCAAAGGACCCTTAAGGATATTCAGGGAATGGGATTCCTCTGAGGAGCAGATAATCAGGAAAATCGCGACCATGATACATCCCCAGAGGAAATGGGAGTTCATTCCCGTAGGACACAACATCTACTTCGACCTGGGAATGCTCAGGGAGCGGGCCTCGCTTTACGGGATAAACTATCCTGCATGGTTCATATACAATGACCTGCCTGCCATAGACATCAAGCACATATGCGTGGGCATGAACGCGTTCAAGCTCAAAGACTCTGGTTTGGACAAGTTCTCGGGAAAGGAGACAAGCGGATTGAACGTACCCATCTGGTACCAGGACAAGGAATATGCAAAGATAATAGATTACATAGAGAAGGAAGCGAAGGAGTTTATAGAATTCTATGCGAAGCTTAAGCGGACCTTGCCTGAGTTCAGGAAGCAGCATGGGTTCTCGCACCAGAAGCTTGTGGATTAAGTGCGTTTACATACGATAAAGCCCATTATTCAGGTTTATTGATGTTTCTACAGAATGAACGTCTCTCAATGCAAGATTAGCTTCACCATTTTTTGTATCTTTCCAGGCACATTCTATGTGAGGTATGCAATCCTTTAAGTCAGGGTATTTTTGTGCATTTTTGATGCAATAATATTTAAGTGCATCAATCATACCTCTTGCAAATTTAGTTGTATAATCTCCCGGAGGCTGCAAGCATACAAATTTCTTGAAATTCTCAGTAATAGGAAAGCAATCAGATTCTTTCATATTCTCACTCTCCGAAAAGGCTGAATTGTTCTGCCTTTTCTTTCAGTTTTCTGGATTTTGGTTTTGGGCCCATTACGCTATTGTAAATAGCCCGGAGCCTGGGTTCTGTCATTTTGCTGAAATGCTCCTGAAGAGCGGTTCTGGCATCATGTTCATTTATCAGCTTTTTGTCTATTCTATGCCTTTTACTGAAATCCTCAAGTACAGATTCCTGTTCCATTGGCCCCAATTTATCGTAGTTTTTACTAATAAAATCTCTGAACATGTACAAATTTGTCAGGTCATTTTCAACCCTCTTTCTGTCACCCTGATGATATGTTACCATATTTACCACTTATTAATGGTTACTTTATCCCTTTATAAAGCTTTTCCTGAGGAAAGCTCACTTTCCTCTTTTTGTCTTGGGGAAATCCCTATTATAAACCTTTACCATGAAAGGCAGGTTTTTGCCGTTCCTATAGTAAAATCCTTCAAAATCGCTATCTATTGACCCTATTATGGCCACAGAAGCCACTCCCATGGTTAAGGGGTCAAATTTTAGGGAACCCTCACCTTGGGGTCTAAAGGATATTTTATAAAATATATTATATAAAGAATCTTTAATGAAATATAATATAAAATAGATAGATTAAAATAGTATATATTTTATAGATTTATTTAGAAATAACTAAAGGATAATATATTATTTAGAAGCTATATTTTGAATGCTTTTTCCACTAGGTCGCGAATACGCTCCGTGCCAAGATGCAGGTATATGGTAGTGGTTTCTATGTTTTCATGTCCGAGGATTTGCTGTATGGCGTTAAGCGGTAGGCCTTGGTTTTGCAGATGCGTGGCGTAGCTGTGCCTGAGCGTATGCGGATGGACGTCTTCTGGCTTGCGTATTCCTGCCCCTATAGCGTATTTCTTGACTATGCGACGTATGTGACGATCGCTTAGCATGTTATTGGTTCCGCGGCCCCCTATAAGCAACCCGCTTGTCTGCTTTCCTGACTGTTTCCTAAGTTCAGCAGCAAATCTCCTGCTAGGAATCGGTACGTAGCGATCCTTATTTCCTTTCCCTTGGACTATCTTAACAGTCCTGTTTATGAAATCGATATCATCCACATGCAATTTCTGCAATTCGCTGTTCCTCAGGCCCAGATAGAACAGGCACTTTATGACCATGGAATCACGTCTGTTCTTTCCAGAAGCCGCTATCATATGCTTCACTTCTTCCATTGTCAGGAACCTGGGCAGCTTTCTCGCTCTGGCCATATATTATTTATGGGTGAGGGCGTATAAATGTCCGGAAAGACGTATTTTCGGACATTTGCTAGAGCTGTTCCTAAAACCAGCGTTTTGAGCCTATATTTTGTCTGCAGAGGCTAGCCTCCAGAGGCCAAATTACCCCATAAAAACAGGCTTTCCAGCAGAGAACTAGGATGCGCCCTTCTTCTCTTCCTTTCCTGGCTTGGAGGGCTTCTTCTTCTCTTCCTTTGCTGCGTTCTCCTCTATCTGGTTGAACTTCTTTATCATGGCCTCCACATTATGCGCTATGTCCCAGCCGTCGTCCGTGAGGAAGACCTTCTTTATGCGGCCCTGCTTATCGAATTTCACTATGCCCAAGCTCCTGAAAGCATTAAGGATCTTTATTGTGTGGGAATATGTGCAGTCCGATTCCTTGGCCAGAATAGTCGCATAAACTGGCTTATCCTTGCCGGTTTTAAGGCCCATGAGAATCCTTGCAGGCTTCTCTCTCAAAAACAAATCCTCTAGTATTCGGTTTTGTGGCATAGTTCAAACCTCTATTTTCACAATTAATTTTATGTATTTGTATTATATAAATGTTTCGTTTCTTATTTCATATAATATTAATTATAAAATATATTTTATTTTTAATATAATTAAATAATTATTATAAAAAATAACTATTATATTTAATATATTATAATTTATCTATTATAATATATATTCTATACTAGTATACTTCCAACCCTCACGACCAAAGTGAGAGTTCCTTCCAGGAATGGCCCACCAAGGCGTGAGAGGGGTTTGGCACGTAAATAGAGCCTATGCATATCGATTTTATGGGAAAACTTCCGTAGGTTAACCCTTCCACTCCAGGATTATTGCCGCAAGGAGCATCCCGAACCCTATTAGTATAGAGAGGATGAAGTTCAGACCTGTGGAGCCCGGGTTCATTATAAGGTCAGCAGCCATATACGCAACAAGGGATATTGCGAACCCGAACAACGGGATGGCGGCTATCTTCCTGCCTCTCCTTTTCTTGACACTAACATTCCTGCTAACCCATGCTATTGTGCCGCCCATGAAGTAGAAAAACACAGAGTGGGAGACGAACTCGGCAGCTAGCTGAAACATGCCTGTGCTTGGAGATTCAAGGATCCCCAAATAACCCCTGTATGTTGCCAGTGCAGCGAAAGCCATACCAACCACATAGCCGAAAAACGCGAACCTCCTCTGCTCAAAAGAGGATTCCAGCTCTCCAAACATCCTGAGTACGTACCTGTCAAGCCTGAATCCCCTGAGGAAGAGGTAGATACCCACAACCCCGAGTATGAGCCTCCACCCCTCAAATCCGAATATCACGTATATAAGAATCGCGATTGCAGGGATTCCAAATAACAGGCGTGAGACCTTGGGATCCTCCAGAGTCTCATGCATGAAGTCCTTCACCTTGAAATAGATGGACTGGAGTTCATCAGCCTGCCTGACCACTACCCTTTTCACGGAAAGTATGGGCACCCTTGACTGGATTACTGGCATGACATGCTCATCCTCGCTGCCGTCCGTGACCAGCACCACAAAGTTGGCCTCGAACTTGGACAGGACGCTTTTCAGCTGCTCCCCTATTATGCGGTCTGATTTTATTCCCACATCCCTGTCTCCTGTAATAATGGCTATCTCTACGTTATACTGTTTCTTCATCTCGTCATATACCTTGACTGCCTGGAAAATCCCGTTGAAGTCAGAGGATTCGGGGTCCTTGAGGCCCATCTCTATACCTGTCTTGAGGACGCTGTCCCTGCCTATTACAGGGCCCCTGACCTTGATTTTCTCCCCTAGGTCATTGTCCCTGTCTACATTCAGAACGAGAATCCTGTCATTCGCCTTCATACAATTAACCTCGTGAATTATGCGCCAGCCGACTTAACGGAGAAGCAGGCGGAGCCTACTTCACGTAAGGCTGGATTTCATGTTTAGAATATGAGAAAAGGGTATAAAAAGGGCTAAATGCGCCTACCACAAGAGCATATCCCTTTGGTAAAGCTTCGGATTGAACGTGAACACACCCGTACTCATCAGGAAGCCTTGACACCTCTCCTCAAATTCCCCCCGGTCAGTTGTCATCTCCCTCTCCATCCTCTCTTCGTGGTACTGCCTCGTGCAGTCAGGCCTTTTCTGGCTGTACGTCCCGTGGAAAAGAGGGGATTCGGGGTCGTTCTCCTTTTCCCATATCTCCATGTCCTTTATATGCACTGATATCGGGATGCCGCTGAACATTATGGGGATATGCATGGCCTTGTAGAATTCCCTGTCCAGCTTCTTCGCTTCAATAGGATGGACATCCTTCCTTTTTAGCTTGCCGCCCTTCAGGTAAAGGCGATATTCCTCGCTCTCATATCTGGTACCTGACTTGTCCTTTACCTCCCCTACAACAAAATAGTCCTTGCATTCCACTTCATTATCACCGTCATATTTGATAAGGATTTCAGGCACCTTCCTGCAGTCCTTCTCGGTCCCGCACACGGCCATCCCGCCGATTATATCCCTTACGTCCTTAAGGTCTTTCTTTTTTCCTGAACAGAGCTGCACGAACTTCGTCAGCTTCCTCCCTTCTGATTTCAGCCGGGTGCGCCATATATTCAGGTTATAGTCATTCTTGCCCTCCAGCGTGTAGACATTGCTAGTCTTTACGGGATGCGTCATCACATTGCAGCTGTCGCACTTCACGTATTCCGAAAGGTGGTTGAAATAGTCCAGATTATCGACGAAGTCTTGGTCCATCACAGGCCTCTCTCTCGGGATCTTCGCCTCCTTGTCGCAGCCGCAGCTGGGGCATCTTCCTGTATACCAGAAATCTATCTTGTAGCCATTGGGGGCAATCCTGTCCAGCACGATGTCAGTGAACGTGTAAAGTGTATTCTCGCTGATTATCAAATCATTGCTCATGGCGTTGCTGATGGTCATTATCATGTCCTTGGGCAGTATCTTGGAAAACCTCTCTACAGAGAGCACCTCTTCCGCCAGCTTTGCCTTGTCTCTGCGGAAATCGACCCTGCAGTGCGACTCCTTCTCAAGCTTCCTCAGCTTCCAGTCATACTCCTTCCTGAGCTGCCTGAAGCCCTCCATAACCTCCTTCCATTCCCTAATCTTAATGCCGTCAAAAGTCATGTTATCACTCTATAGTTACAAATAATGTATTTAAATAATTAATGGGGCCATCGAGATTCGAACTCGAGTCTGAAGCTGGTTCTGGACATTCCAAGCCCTCCCGAAGCTCCAATGCTAGACCAAACTACACCATGGCCCCGATTATGGCTGGAAGGCGTCCGCGGACGCCTTCAGTCTCATGTTCGAAAGAAGGCGACTCTTGTCGCCTTCAATCTCACATTTGGTTAATATAGCAAACGAAACCATAATAAATATATGGTTAAATCCGCTGCAAAATCCTCAAACTCCGAGAGAATCATAAGGAGAGACAAAAAAGTGATTTCACCCTCCTATACACGTGCGAACTATCCCCTTGTCATAGACCGCGGGAAGGGGATCTACTTATGGGACGTGGACGGAAAGAGGTACATGGATTTCACTTCCGGTATAGCGGTGGCTAATGTGGGCCACTCTAATCCTGAGGTTGTGAAGGCCATAAGGAGCCAGACTGAGAAGATACTGCATAACGCGGGAACTGATTTCTATAACGAGCCGTCTGTGGCTCTTGCGGAGAAGCTGTGCCAGATAACCCCGGGCAAATTCAGGAAGAAGGTCTTCTTCACGAATTCCGGAACTGAGACAGTAGAGTGCGCGTTCAAGCTTGCGAGATGGTACACAAAAAAGCCCCGCATGATTTCCTTCCTGGGAGCTTTTCACGGAAGGACGTTCGGAAGCATGTCCCTCTCTTCGTCCAAGCTAACGCACAGGGACCACTTCAGCCCGCTCGTTCCGGGCATAGATTATACACCATTCCCCTACTGCTACAGGTGCCCGCTGGGAAAAGAGCACAAGTGCGAAGATCCTGATTATGAGTGCCTGGACTACATGAGGAACCAGATTCTCAAGAGGATTGTTCCCAAAGACGAGCTTGCTGCCATAATCGCGGAGCCCATACAGGGAGAAGGCGGTTACATAGTGCCTCCAAGAGGGTTCCATAAGGAGCTCCAGAAGCTCTGCAGGGAGGAGAACTGCTTGTATATACTGGACGAGATACAGACAGGCTTTGCAAGGACAGGGAAGATGTTCGCCTCCAACCTCTATGGCGTGGAACCGGATATAATCTGCGTTTCCAAGGCCATAGCTGACGGCATTCCCATGGGAGCGTGTGTGGCCAAAAGCGAAATCATGTCCTGGCCCAGGGGAGCGCATGCGAACACGTTTGGAGGCAATCCTCTGGCATGTTCTGCAGCCCTTGCCACAATAGGATATATCCAGAGGGAAAAGCTCTGGCTCAAGGCTGAGAAACTAGGCGAATTCGGGAAGAAGTACCTCAAGGACCTCATGCATGAAAAGAGCCTGATAGGGGATGTCAGGGGAGAGGGCCTCATGATGGCGGCAGAGCTGGTGAAGGACAGAAAGACCAAGAAGCCCGCGCCTGAGGAGATAGAGAGGGTGGAGGCTGAGTGCTACAAGAAGGGGCTGATAGTTATAGGCTGCGGCTACTCCACTATAAGGTTTATACCACCCCTTGTTATAGAGAAGGATGAGCTGGAGAGAGGGCTGGAGATTTTCGGGAGCGCGCTCAAATAAAGAGCTTCCTCATACCCTCTGAAAGCTTCACGAGGTTTATTTTTTTCTGCTGCTCTTTTGTGATTATGCCTCGAATTTTGAGGGAATGCAAAATCCGGAAAACCTTCACTTTTGGAAGGCCTGTCTGCCTTACTATCTCAGCCTGGGAGACTTCTCCCTTGTTATTAATAATAACTTTCATAACTGAAGATTCATCTTTCCCAAGAAAGCTCAGGAGCTGGCTCTTGTCCACAACAGGTTTCTCAAAACGCGGGGAGAGAAGGTAGTAAGCCATAACCCCTATGAAAAGGCCCATGGAACCAATAAGCGGAACGAACAGATAGAGAGGAATAGCGCAGTTGCACGCGTTCCCGCTCGAGACCTGCATCTGCACATAAAGCGAACTCAGGGCAACAGCCAGGATAAAGATTGTAAGCACGAGCATGCCTGTCAGGAACTTCTTCTGGGGATTCATAAGAGATTCTTGGAAACCTGCTTTATAAATCACGGTTTCATAAAATGAAACCAACCTTTATATATAGTTTCAGCAAGTGCTTTGTTATGGACGTCAAAAGAATCAGGGAGGACTTCCCTGTCCTGCAGAATTCCAAAGGGATTGTGTACTTTGACAATGCCTGCATGAGCCTGAAGCCTAGGCCAGTCATCCAGAAGATGCTTGAGTATTACGAGCAATATACAGCATGCGTGGGCAGGAGCAACCACAGGCTTGGGAAGCTTGCGACTGAGAAGTACGTCGAAGCTAGAAAGACGATTGCCAAGTTCGTGAACGCGCGAAAAGAGCAAGAGATAGTCTTCACCCGCAACACCACAGAGGGGATAAACCTTCTTGCGAACTCCCTGGATTTGAAGAAAGGGGATGTGGTGGTCAGCAGCGACAGGGAGCATAATTCAAACCTCATCCCCTGGCAGCTGGTCAAGGAACGGAAAGGCATAGAGCACAGGATTGTGAAGTCCAGGACTGATAACACATTTGATTTGGAGGCCTTCAAGAAATCCATGAGCAGGCAGGTAAAGCTAGTGACAATGGTATGGACTTCCAATATAGACGGCTATACGCTTCCTGTGCGGGAGATTGTGAAGACAGCGCATGATTTTGGGGCAGTTGTCCTTCTGGACGGAGCGCAGGCTGTCCCGCACTCAAAGACAGATGTGAGGAGGCTGGACGTGGATTTCCTGGCCTTTTCAGGCCACAAGATGCTCGGGCCCACAGGAACAGGGATCCTTTACGGGAAATATGAGCTTCTCGAGAGGCTACAGCCTTTCGTGGTGGGCGGGGATACTGTGGAGTCCACTACATACGAAACGCACAAGTTCCTGAAGCCGCCTGAGAGGTTTGAGGCAGGCCTGCAGGATTACGCAGGGATAATAGGCCTCGGGGAGGCTGCAAGATACCTTGAGAATATAGGCATGGAGAACATAGAATCTCACGAGAAAGCGCTTAATAAGACCATAAGCCAACGGCTTTTGGAGATACCAAACCTCCAGTTTGTGGGAGTCCAGGCGAGTGAACTCAGGGGAGGGATAATCTCCTTTAATCTCAAGGGCATGAAATACCATGATGTCTCCCTGATGCTTGACAGAAACCACGGGATTCTCATCCGCTCAGGCCAGCACTGTGCGCATTCATGGTTCAATTCACACGGGATTGAAGGCTCCGCCCGCGCCTCGCTTTACTTATATAATACACAGGAGGAAGCGGAACTATTTGCGGAGGCCGTGAAGAAGATATCCAAGCTTGGAAAATAAAATCAAGGGTTGATTAATGTGGTCATTTGCATAGTCGCGGCGGTCGTGCTTGGGATACTTGGCATATTCTCTGCCAGATACAGGAAGATTGCTAGAGAGGCGTTCTCCTGTGTGAAGCGAATGATGACCTTCCGCCCCTGCGAGACGGGGTTTGACGACAAGGTGCGCTCGCACGTGACTGCCAAGCTGATGAAAAGAAACGAGAGGATAGCAGGCGTCTTCTACAGGAACTTCAAGCTTCTTTCGGTTCTGTTCACAGCGTCATTCTTCCTCAGCGCTGGATATACCGCATACACTGTTTACAACCTGGCTGTTTATGGGACATGCGATCCTGTGAACCCACAGAACTGCGTGTTCAATCCAGGGGCAGACCCTAACAGGGTGATATGTCCTTATGAGGGTTTGAGCCCGAACGCCAGCGTTGCCACAATCGGGAATTTCAGGAACATAGAATCCGCTACCATAGAAGGCAGACCGGTCATCTACTTTTTCGGCACAACATGGTGCCCTCACTGCGCATGGGAAAGGCCCATATTCCTGAACGTGACTGCCAAGTTCTCGGGATTCATAGAAACCAAAGTGACGGAGATAGATATAGAGCAGCCGACCCTGGAGATGGAGATATTCAAGCACTATTCCACAGAGGGGAAGATTCCTGTGATTGTCATAGGGGGCAAGTACTTCAGGGTGGGTTCCGGGGAGTCGTTGGGACAGCAAACAGAAGAGAACGTGCTCACGGCAATATTGTGCAAGGTTTCTAATGACCCGATAGCGGAATGTTCTGACCAGCAAGTGAAGCAGCTTGAGAACGGATTGTGATTCCAGAAATTATTTCTTTTTCTCGGGCTTGGATTTTTTTGCAGGCTTCTCCTCCTGCTCCTCTATGGTATCCTCAAGGTCTTCCTCTATCTGCTCCTTGGTCTCCCTGCCGGAGTAGCTTTTTATGGAAAGCTGGCCTCCGGCAAACTTTTTGCTGGCCGCGAACTTTGCCATGACTGTGCTGAACAGGACAGTCATGATTATGACAACAACCACCATGTTAAGTATGCTGGATGCTGCTGCAGACTGGTTTGCCGCCACAAGGGCTGCTGCCACTATGGGAGCCATTGCTGCTGCGTCTATGCCCCTGGGGGCCACAAAGGACATCACGAATTTCTCCTGCCTCGTGTAGTTCTTCCTGTCCTTGCCTAATATTATGTTCACAAAAATTGGCCTTGCCAGGACGACTGCTATGAAGAAAATGATTATAGGAAGGATATCAGCCATTCCGAAGGCGAGAGTGACCTGCGCGCCCAGGAAGGTGAAGACTGCTATCCTCAGCATCTCCGAGAAATGGTCGTCGAATCTCTTCACATCCTCCTTCTCCTGGAAGCTCATATCACCAACTATAAGGCCGCATACTGCCACGGCGAGGATCCCGGAGCCTCCAATAAATTCTGCTGCTGCATATGTTATCAGGGCGATTGAGAGCATGAGAAGGACAGTGTAATCTTCAGCCATGCTTTTCGCGAACTTGGAGAATGCGAGGCCAAGTATAATTCCTGCTCCAACGCCTCCAACCATCATGAGCACGAATTCTTTGAAATATGTCATGGGCTCGAACATTGCGCCTGGCTGCAGCGCCACGAAATCAAGGAAAACGAGAGGAAGGAGGATGCACACAGGAGAGTTGAACACAGCCTCCGTCTTGAGGATGGTCATAATCCTCCTGTAGTCCTTATCCAGAACAGCATCGAATGTGAATATTATGGCATCAGCTGTCCCGCTCAGCACCCCTCCCAGAAGCAGTGCAAACACCCAGTCAAGCCCGAATATGAAATGCGCAGCAGTGCCAAGCAGGGCAGTGTTAACCAGAACCCCCATTATGGCAAACTTGACTGAAGTCCCTGAGGTTTTTTTGAACACGCGGAGTCCCACATTAAACATGCCTGTGAACACTATAAGGATAAGGGCCAGCGTCCTGAGGAAATCCGGGACAGCTCCCATCGCGCTTATATCAATAGGGCTTATATTTATGTACTGGCTAACCGCTGGGCTTCCAAGGACTGTGGGCCCCAGAAGCAGGCCAAGTAAGATGAGGAAGATGCTGTCAGGCACTTTCCTCTTCTTGAAGAAGTTTGCTATGAGGACGCCGAGCCCGAGAAGTATGGCAAAATAAGTTATTGCTATTAAGGTGCTGGCCATAAATATAATTAGGTGAAGGGGCTTTTATAGGTTGAATTTTAAATGTGATTTTCAGCAATCGCCGATAAATCAAAACTATTTAAGCCCCTTGGATTAGAGTGTTCGCATGAAAGATTTCGAGAAATCCCTGAAGATAGCGGTCATCCTCACGGCCGTGATTTTTGTAGTGGAGCTTTTAGGGAGCTTTGCTTCAGGCTCGCTCTCCCTGCTCGGGGACGCAGGGCACATGCTCAGGGACGTGTTCGCGCTTACGGTCTCCCTGGGCGCGGTTATGATAGCCAAGAAGCGCCCGACGAAAGAGCGCACGTTCGGCTACCACAGGGTGGAGATACTTGCGGCTCTCCTGAACGGGATTCTGCTAATAGTGATAAGCGGATGGATTTTCTTTGAGGCTTACATGAGGTTCCTGGCTCCGCCTCCGATACAAAGCCTTACCATGCTCTGGGTAGCGACCGCAGGGCTTTTGGTGAATATTTTTGTTGCATTCTCTCTGCATGGCAGTCATGACCTGAACGTGAAGAGCGCGTTCATGCATGTCCTCACAGACATGATTTCTTCAGTGGCTGTAGTCTTTGCGGCTGTATGGATATTCTTCACAGGGCAG
>Ga0153915_10005853_pt1 | contig 11470 bp, 8 predicted proteins | sample Opewatmetagenome_2_FD_107003 | JGI IMG/M metagenome (GOLD analysis project Ga0153915, IMG submission 107003) | Freshwater wetland microbial communities from Ohio, USA - Open water 3 Core 3 Depth 3 metaG | ecosystem: Environmental > Aquatic > Freshwater > Wetlands | place: USA: Ohio, Lake Erie...
ACGCGCGGTTTATCCCCTGCATAAGCCTGCCGACTGTTCCCGGGTTGCCGATCTTGCGGGCGTTACGGCTTCGCAGCCGCGATATCACCGGCAGCAATCCCACGACGAGCGGAATCAACAGATAAAGCCAGAGATATTCCGGCTGAAAAAATCTCATTGCGGAATCCCTCCCAAAATAGTCCTGGACATAATGAATTCAAAAAATAGAAGGGCCAGTCCGGCGATCAAAAAATCGGCGAAAAGCTCCTTATAGCGATAGAATCTGTAAAGCTCTATCTTGGTTTTTTCCAGCTTGCTTATCTGATCGTAAATCTGTTCCAGCGCCGTCTCGTCTTTGGCCCTGTAAAACTGACCACCTGTTATCGAGGCGATTTCTTTCAATGTCGCCTCATCGATTTCGGATTGAACCTGGATATATCGGATTCCGAACGGCGTATCCTGCGGCACTTCCACGAGACCCGGCTTACCCGCGCCTACAGTGTAGATCTTTATCCCCAGCGCGGCTGCGGCACTAGCGGCGTCGATCGGCGAAAGATCGTCCACGTTATTCACGCCATCGGTGAGAAGAATGATGATTTTCGATTTCGCCTCGGAATCCTTGAGACGGTTGGCGGCGTTGGCAATGGCCAGACCGATAGCCGTCATATCCTCGACCATGCCGAAATCCACCCGATCGAGCAGGCTTTTCAGAAGCTCGTAATCGGTGGTTAGCGGACACTGGGTGAAACTTCTGCGTGCAAAAACCACCAGCCCGAGCCTGTCTGATTCCCGGCCGTCGATGAACTTGCGAATGACCTCTTTGGCCACATGCAGCCGGTTCATGGGCTTGAAGTCCATGGCTTTCATGCTGGTGGAGATATCCAGGGCCAGCATGATGTCAACTCCTTCCACCGTTTCCTTCGTATCGCCATGTCCCGACTGGGGTCTGGCCAGCGCGAGGATGAGAGCGGAGAGTCCGATCGCCTTAATCGCCGGCATCATCGACGTAAGGCGGGTACGCCATGAAGAACCAATACCTTCCATCATCGTCAGATCCGGATACGGGACGGACGGCGGTCTTAAGAATCTGGTAAAGTAGCGAACATAGATGTAAATGGCGGGCAGCGCCAGAAGCAAGAGCCAGAGCGGATCTTTAAATCTGAACATCCTATACCTCGATCAGCTCCGCTTTTTGCTTTTCTTTTTCCGGCTCTTCTGCGGGAGGAATCGTCTGCCGAACGAAATCGTAGGCGAATTGTATATCGGAGTCGGCGTCCTTCCTTGATGGTATTTCCTTGGCGAATTTGGCCATATCCGCTCGCTGGAAAAATTCGAATAGCCTGCTGTAAAGTCGGTCCCCCACTTCTCTCAGTCTCTGATCCGATTCCAATTCGTAGGTCGTACGCTCGACCGCCGGAAAACCGAAACGTCCCTCGATATATCCGCGCTCTATCAAGGATAACTCGAAATAGTACTGTTTGACCCGTCCGAACTCATAATGACGTTTACCCTTCAACGAATCAAGGAGCTCGAACGCCACTTCCCAGGGTACCCTGGGCGGAACTTCGGGAATCTCGGGCACGCCTTTGAAGCGACGATAAATCCTGTAGCTCGAATAAGTCAAGAGCAGAAGCCCGAGCGGAATCGCAATATACGGCCAGATAGGTCCCCTTACTTTGTACGGGCCCCTGATGTCTGCGATGTCAAGACCTGAAGTATCGGGCGGCAACACCGACCTGATCGATACCCTGGCGCTGTCCCCGGTTATTTCCCGCGCGTTGCCGGTCGGATCGGTAACAGTAAATACAAATGATGGGATTCCGAATTCACCGCTCTTATATACAGCCAGGCTGCAGGCGTAAGAAACAGTCCCCTCAGGCGATTCCGGAATCCTGCTTATCCCCGAAATCACAGTCGCCTCGCCCAACTGACCACCCAGAGGTCGGGGTTCGATATTCATTCCCGGCGCCGTGCGGACAGTATTCACATAAAGGAATTTATCCCCGACAGTCAGGCTCTCCGGATAGATCGACGATTTGACCGATAATTGCCCGGTCGCCGGAATGTACATCCCGACCACCAGCCCCATCGATACAAACGAAATTTCCAGAGCCCTTAACACACCGATTATAGGCCTGACAAACAGGAATTTCAAATGGGGTCTTATCATTATCACTAACGCCTGATTCTTCTTGCCCTCATCTCGAAAAATCTTATCAGCGGTCTGGAGTAATCTCCTCCCGCAGGTATATAGACAGTATCGATCCCCAGTTTAGACATGGCCTTATCGAATTTCTGTCGCGATTGACCTACCCGCGATTCGAAATATTTCTTGAACTTCGCGCTCGACGTATCCACTGTCCTTTCAGCGCCGGTTTCCAGATCATAAAGCCTGATCATGCCCGCCTTCGGGATAGACATCTCCAGAGTATCGCTGAGTTTCAGGGCTATCAAATCATACTTTCTGGAAGCCACCCCCAGCGGTCTTTCGTATCCCGAATCGATAAAATCCGAAATCAGAAATACAACCGATTTTTTCTTTAAAACGTGCAGAAGATGTTCCAGGGCCAGCGCCGTATCCGTCCCGCGTCCTTCCGGTCTGAAATACAATATCTCCCTGACCAGCCTCAAGACATGATTCCTGCCCTTCTTGGGCGGGATGAATTTCTCGATCTTATCCGTATATACCAGCAATCCGACCTTATCGTTGTTTTTTATGGCCGCCAGAGATAGAAGAGCCGCGATCTCCGCCGCCGCCTCGGTTTTAAACCTCTCGCCGGTGCCGAATCTCTGCGAACCCGAAAGATCGACCACCAGCATTACCACCAGTTCCCGCTCTTCCCTGTATATTTTCAGAAACGGATGTCCGAAACGGGCGGTGACGTTCCAGTCGATATTGCGAACATCGTCGCCGGGCTGGTACTCGCGGACCTCCGAAAATTCCATCCCCAGGCCTCTGAAGATGGAATGGTACTCGCCCGAGAAGACTTCGTTGACCATGCGGGTAGTCCGGATTTCGATTCTCCGAACCTTCTTTAATAAATCGCGTGGAAGACGATCTTTCTCTTCGGGCATCCTACGGCACCTCGACCCCGTTGAATATCCTGTTTACTATTTCGTCCGATTTCAACTCCTCGGCCTCGGCTTCATAGGAGAGTATGATTCTATGGCGAAGAACATCGGGGCCGATGATCTTGACGTCATCCGGGGTGACATAGGCCCTCCCGCGCAGAAAAGCGTGGGCCTTGGCTGCGAGATTCAAATATATCGTGGCTCTCGGCGATGCCCCGAAGCTGATCAGCCCCTCGAGGTCCAGCCCGTATTTCTTCGGTTCGCGGCTGGCATAGACTATATCGACAATGTACTGTTTAACTTTGTCGTCCATGTAGATCTGATACATCGCTTTCCGGGCATCCAGGATTTCCTGAGGAGTGGTTATTGCCGATATCGTGATCCTGGAGTTGGACGTCATCCGTTCCTGGATCTCGAGTTCCTCCTGGACGGACGGATAGGTGACTTTCAGCTTGAGCATGAACCTGTCTACCTGCGCTTCCGGAAGCGGATAAGTCCCTTCCTGCTCTATCGGGTTCTGCGTGGCCAAAACCAGAAATGGTTCGGGCAGCTTGAAGGTCTCTGAACCGATAGTCACCTGTCTTTCCTGCATGGCCTCCAGCAGGGCCGATTGGACTTTCGCCGGGGCGCGATTGATTTCGTCAGCCAGGATCAGGTTCGAGAAAATAGGACCTTTGCGCACTGAAAATTCGTTATCCCTGGCCGAATAGATCTGGGTTCCGATTAAATCGCCGGGCAGAAGATCGGGAGTAAATTGAATACGGCTGAAACCTGTCTGGATAGCGTCCGAGAGAGTCTTTACCGATAGAGTCTTGGCCAGACCGGGAACTCCTTCGATTAGAATATGACCGTCGGCCAATAGCCCGATCAAAAGGCGATCCACCAAATATTTCTGACCGACAATGACCCTCGAGATCTCGCTCGTAAGCCGGTCGACAAAAGCCGATTTCTGTTTGATTAACTCCTGAACTTCCGTCAATTGTTGTTCCATAAATCTCCTCCCGGTTTCAGACCGATTATACATCACCCGGGCGATTATTGTTCCATTTACGTCGGGACCAGCGGGCGCCGGCCGGCCCGAGAAAAGATTTATAATATTGGTCGGAAGCGAATATGTCAAGCCGATCCCAAAAGTGGAAACACAAGGCAGGAATTCACCTTCTTTTATGGAATTACAGCCCTGGCTGGCGAGAAGCGCCGCTGGACGCCCCGACTTGATTTATCAAAATGAGCCCGCCACGCCGAAATTTATGATCGGCTCCGTGGGAAATCCGCTTTCGCCCCAGGCGATTTCCACTTTGAACTGCCCCAGCGTTGTCGGGGCCAGCAAACCGAATCCGAACCCCGGATGAAATCGATATTTATCGTTTTGAATCTGCGAACTCTTAACCGCGCCGAAATCCCCGAACAGATAGGCTCTGCTCTTTTTGCCGGTAAGTAAACGAATCTCGGCCGCGCCTATGCCGTATCTGAAAGCCGGGAATCTCTGTTCGGAATATCCCCTGAGCAGGTCAAAGCCTCCGATAAACCGCAATTCGTCCACAGGAGCGTTACCATCGATATTCACGATTCCCCAGCCTCGAACTCCGAGCGCAACGACCAGCCCGGATAAGATCGATCCGTACCATCCGCCGTCAAATCTGATAGCCGTGATTGTCGTGGGAGGCACATCACCCTCTATGACAATCCTGTTCGTGCGATAACTGTAATCGATCCCGGTCCCCACCGCATATCCTCTTTTCGGGTTCGTCGGATAATCGGTCCCGTCATAGGCCAGGGCCAATCCGACGGATCTACTGGTCGATGACGTCAATCTGCCTGCCGATTCGGGTTCGACTCTTCGCAGGCCGAACGCCGCCCGCGCCTTTGTGCCTCCGCCCAATTGATATTCGAATCCCAGGTTTCCTCCAGATTCGAGATACAGCGAATCTCTATCCACCTGGAACGCCTCCAGGAGCAGATTAAACCTGCTGCCGAATATAAATGGCTCGAGATAATTCAGACGCAGCTCCCCGGAATATCGATCTTTCCTGCTCCATTTTAGTCCGAACGCTCGGCCGGTTCCCAGGATATCTCCAAAATCCATGTTGACTCGCCCGATAAATTCAGAATTATTCCTGGTTCTCACATAGCCGCCCGCACCGTCGATGCGGGTCGATGGCAATTCCTTGAGATGATAAATGATTCGGCACGAATCGCCGCCCCGGTTTATTTCTATTTCAAGAGGAGATACGACGTCTAAATAGGCCGACTGATCGATTCGTTTCTCCGATTGCCTTATCGACGATTCCGAGTATAATTCGCCGTTTCTGATATTCAGGACCTTTGTGATAGTCCCCGGCCTCGTCCTCGAGATCCCTTCGAAAATAAAATCCCTGACAATACATACAGGACCCGGTACGATCTTGAATATCGCCTTAAGCTCGTTTTCTTCGACAATATCGAAATCTATCCATTCTCCCCTGGCAAAAGGCATCCCCCTTTCCGCAAGACGTGACAGCGCGGCCCGGGCAAACTGATTCATGAGCTCCTGTGACGCGGTCTTCTGGATCATCCCGGCAATCAAATCGTCAAAAATGGCCAGCGAGTCGGGTAATATCTCAACGGAAATATTATCAATTACCGTCGGCGCTCCCTCGTTCACTTTCAGAGCTGCCTGGCCGTCTCCGCTTCGCTCCAATTCGACGCCGGCTCCGAAATAACCGGCCTCTCGATACAACCCCAGGACCCCGGAGATGATCGAATCGGCCGGCGAATTGAAATCTACCGCGCGTTGAATCTCCTTGTCCGAATAATACTTATTCCCGACTATTTCTATTCGGGCGATTCCCGGCCTGAAAATCGCCAGGCTTATGGCTATAGCGATCATGATTATCCGCGGCTTCATTGGAATAGCACCGTAAATTCGATTTTCAAGTTATGTTTCTCCGGCCGTTTCGCGAATTTCTCGTATCTGTATAGAAAATCCAGCCTCCCGTTGTTGTATATTTCCATCCGGGCTTTTGCGATGGCGTTCAGGTTATCCCCCTCACGTTTCCCCTGCGCGACCTGGTAGGGGATATAGGTTCCTGACGGGTAGACGAGAACTCGGTAATACGACAAATTAATCGATGCCCGTCCTTTTCTGGAGAAATCCCTGATCAACCCGATCTCCGTCGACGGTATGTTCGCTCTGACATCGATATCGGATTGCCTGGCGGCTTCGAATCCCGCGCCCGACTGCATCATCCAGGAGTCGGTTAGTTTGTATTCGCCTTTAAGCGATTCGCCGTGACGGTCAATCGAGTATCCCGCCCCGTTTATCGAGCTTTTCTTTCTGGAAAGCAATCCCGAAATCAGCATGTCGATTCTCCTGCTCGCCGGAAAGGCCCACGAAATCTCATCCGACCTGAAACGTTCGGTCACATTTTCGTTGACGTAGGGATTGCCGTTCTGAAACGATCGGCTCGATATATATTTCCACCTCTGTTTGGTCCCGGCTGGATAGAAATAGAACCTGAGATCGATCCTTCCCGAATTGAACAGAACATCCCTCGAATTCCCTTTGATCCAGGGGTAAAAATCGCGGCCCACCAGAATATCGGATGATTTCTTGAAATTGTAGGCCAATTCGCTTTCCATTACTATCCTGCCGATCTCCGACTCCAGGCGATGATCGGGATTGACGATATTCAGCGGCGATACCGAAGCGTCAATCTGGGTCGAGATATCCGATATCCTGGCGCCTTCCCCTAATTCCTCTATAACGAGAGTGTAGTCGCCTTCAGGATCCTCGATATATTCACCGTCCTCGTAGCGATACTGACCCTCCCCGGCGCCGACATAGATATAAGTCTTTGTCCGGAGGCGCTCGTTGGACGATGTAAGCCGCTCGCTTAAGAAGAATTCCCCTCTATCACCGGGATCGGCGAATGACAATCGGAGCGAGCCCGATTTCTGGTCAGAATCGGTTCCCGCGTAATCCCGATATTTCTTCTTAAAATATGACCCGGCCAGCTCGCCCGAAAATCCGGTTTTGCTCGATACCATCTCTATTTTTTGCTGAATGGAACCGGAGCGGAATTTATCTCGCCATGTGCTCTCGAGATACTTCTCGTCGCGATAGGTTAAATCGGTGCTTCCCGAAACGCTCCTGAAATACCGCGCCGGTACCGACGTTTTATATTCATAATATTTGAATCCCGAATCGCCGTCGCGGCTCTCGTAATCGATCCTGAATGAAGGCTGAATTGTCTTATGGGAAAAGCCAAGACCGCTGGAGCGCTTCCACCAGACCCTCTCTCCCTTTGTCCTTTCGATGTGACCGAACCAGTCAATGGAGCCGGGCAGCCGCCAGTTGACATCGGCAGCATTCCTTGTACGATCTCTGATCCCCGGACGGCTGAGAAATCCCGCTTCCAACCTAAGCCTGCTATATGAATCAAGCCCGCTTTCGAATTTGATCTCCTTCAGCTTCTCTCCCTCGGGGCCCGATTGGGGATCGAGATCGTAATCCCTGTAGCGCTCGATCGCGTCGATTCTTCCCGGAAAAATCGAGTTAATCCCTATGCTTCGAGCCTTTCCCTCTACCCCGATAAAGCCTTCTTCGCCGAACAATCGCCGCTTCAACCCCGCGGAAACCAATCCCGACGCTCCCTGCAAAGGGGCGTCCACTCCGGATATGCTGTTGCGGTCAAACATGGAACCGGCCATTTCCGTTTCTAAAAATATCAAGCTGTCAGCGGTCGCAAATGACACGCCGGCGGATCCGTACCTTTTTACCTGAGGCAATGGTATTAGTATCACTGGCTCGTAATCCGCGAGACCATTTCCTACGTAGTCGTAAACGCCGCCGCCTCGCGGCCGATAGGAGCCCTCGTTTTTGCCTATAAATGAAAAAGTCACCTTATAATCGCCGTTATTCGCACCGACAAAAGCGTAGAAGGTCGCTCCCAGAGAGTCGGTTTGCAGGATATAATCGCCGTTGCCCACGCCCACGAGTACCGCCCCGCTGCGGGCAGCGCTCAATCTGTCGCTTCCGGCCGCTTCGAGTAATTGCCTGTTCTCCGGCGTCATCTCGAAGCTTTTGGGGGCGCCGCTCCTGTCTCCTTCCTGGGCCAGGCTTCCGAAAATGCTCAACCGGGGAGCAATTTCCGTCCGGCCTCCGCCAGCGTAAAAACTGCGGCTGTACTCCTGGCGGGCGACCTCATAATCCACCGTAATCCGCGTCTGGCTCGATATCACTTTCGAGGGCGCGAATTCGATAGCCCCCGCATCATAGTCGATTGTATAGTCGTTGTCGCTGCCGCGCTTCTGCAAGATCCCGTCGATATACACTCTCTCTGATCCGGACATGACAGTCGCCCCTTCACGGCCTCCGATATCTTGAAGGTAGTATGGTCCCAGACGGCCATCGACGCCGTTTATGGTCATCGATGAGAATTCACCGGGGAAAAAAGCCGCGGCGGCGCTGACGGAATATCCCCGTCTAAGATAGCCCGCGTTCAAGCCGGTTAGTTTCCTCCTGAAATTCATGAAACCCCGGTTTTGGTCGATGTATTCGAAATCCCCGAATGTCCCTTTGAAATAATCCGATTCCGCCTCGATATACAGCTTGTCTATTTCCTCGATTCGTCGCGCGGCCCCTCCGCCTGCGCTCTTGTCCGATATGTGCGCGGACGTTCTCAGGCCGCTGACAATATCGCCGTTGATTGTAAGGTTGAGTGATTGGGATAGTCCTCCCGCTCCCGGTCCCGCGTCTATGGAAAACCCCTTGCTGCCTTTGACCGTAAGATCGGGGGAAAATGATACCGGCGTTACCGACGGTTCTCCGCTGACTTCCGACGATTCCGCCCTACTGACGCCCAGAGTGTGCAAAAAATATTGAGACTCCAGCGAAAACGGAACGTACTTAAACCGCGCCGCAAGCGAATCGCCCACCGGTATCGGCTGGACAAAACTTACAAGACCGGGGATATTTTGGGCTGTATAAAGGTTCGATTGAATTTCCGTGGAGTCTTTGAATATACGCAGGGTGCCGGATACGATATTTTTGTAACCCAAAAAATAAGGTCCCCGGGTACCTTTCCCGTAAATCGTGACGATTGTCTCAGGAGGACTTGCCGAGGAAACCGAATAGCACAGTAAAAAAATAAAAGCAAAAAACCATCTCAACATCAAAAACCATTTTAACGTTGAATTCCGCGTATCACTTCATACACGTAAATTTTGCGCCGACCGGAATCGAGCATTATCAATCTGCCCGACTGATCGAATGTAATCCACGACGGTCTGAATTCGGAGACCGCCTCCGCATGACGGAACCGCGAATTGCCGTCAATGTCGAAAACTTCCAGTCTGCCCGCGATATCGTCGGCCACCCAGAGCAGCCCCTTATCGTCCCAGGCTACGCACGACGGCGAACCGGCCGCAAAATCGGAAATGTGATTTCCGTTGATCGTGGCAATGATAACCTGTTTGTTCCCCCTGTCGCCTACAGCCAAAAGGTCTGATCCTGAGATATCGATAGACGATACACGGCCGATCCCGAAATCGACGGCAACGTCGTATGATAATTCCTGAAGAAGCTCGTTAAAGGGGTCGAGCTTTAGTACCCTGTCATTATCGGCTATCCAGAAATTGCCCTCGCGATCGATCCGTATATCCTCCGGTTGAGAGAATTTCGACGACTCGTCGTTAAGATCGAAATAGGAATCTATCGTGCCGACGTAATAAAGGCTCCTGTCGAGAACCTGGATTCGCCTGTTGCCGCTGTCGGCTACGTAAACGTTCAATGCCTGATCGCAATCCAGTCCGACCGGCCTGTTAAACGCGCCCGGGGCGGCGCCGATTCCCCCTTCGTCAGAAATAATTTCGAATTGAGGGGAGAATTTATAGACGCTATTCGCGGATCGGTCGGACACGAGAATCTCCCCTATCCGGTTGACAGTGACGCCCGATGGCCCGATCAGTGTTATCCTGTCGCTAAAGACCGGGCCGTACGATCCTACCAGCCGCAAATTCAATATCGGCTCTGTATATTGCGTCTGGCCGATCGTATCGCCGCGTCTTCCCGACGTTCCGCAGGCGAGCGCCAGGACTACGCCTGACATGACATATTTAAAACTTCGTGGTAAGACCGATCTCAACTTCGCCGTCCTCCAGCAAATTGGCGGTCGAACAGTAGAGAATCCATCCGCTGTCGCTGAACTCGCTCTGTTTGTTAAGAGAAGCGGCCGTTCGATAAGCGTCGATTCCGGCAAGTATTCTGTTCGCTACGGCCGCGCCGAGGACAAGAATCGACCTCCTGTACGCAGCCTTGCTCTGATTCCTGAGATCCCTGAAATGCTGACGTGAGGCGTCTGAATCCCAGTTCCAGTAATAATCTCTCGTCGACGGGAATAATTGGGCGCGAGATCCCTCGTACAGCAGCTCGAACTGATTATATTCGTTCAGATTGTCATAATAGGTCATCTTCTCAAAATAGCTTTCCGATTTTCCCTCGACCATAGCGCCCGCCCTCAACGCCGCCCAGGCCCGGTAATCCTCTCTTTTCCAACCGCCGTAAATTCTCAATCCGAGAAAACTGGACCACACCAGAGCCTCAGCCGCGCCGAATATGGTCATTTTACTCTTGCTGCCGGCGTAAAATTGCCCCGCTCCGGGGACTATTAGCGAAAGACCCAGCGCTTTCCATTTCGATTTTGACCCGGCCGGCTTTGACTCGATATCGTTTGAAGAAAGAAAATCCGAATTGTCTTCGTCGGTAAGCTTTCCCTTGGCCACTCCTATGAGCATCCTCTGCTCGATAGTCTGGCAGGGTAAAGAGCCCGCCAGCAAAAGGAGCAAAACGGAGATTTTCGATATCATACTAAGCAGGCTCATAATAAACTAGAACTTCGCCTCGAACACAAGAAACGGCATCGTTTTCCCGTTGACCTGTCTGGCATCCACGTTCAATGAATATTGTTTGGAGCCTTTGTTGAACCGCTTGGCCCCTATCGCGGCATCAAATGCCGAGACTATATGGTTGGCTATCGAGATCATCACCATGGTTGTCGCAGTCGTAAAATAATCGTTCGACTTCTTTCTCATATCCAGGTAAGTTCTTCTCTCAGCCGGCATATAGGTTTGCTCATAAAGAGAATCGCCGGGGATAAAAGGATGATTCAGTCCGCCGGGCCAGCCAATCTGGAATTGATCGTACTTGCCTATATTTTCGTAATATTCCCGGTTAAAAATCGGTATGTTATTTGTATAGTCATAAGGCATGCGATGCGAATATACCTCTTTTTGCGCTTCCGGCAGCTGATCCCACCATGCGATAAATTCCTGCCAGCTGTAATTGGCGTTCGCGTAGGCCTTATAGTCCTTTTCCTTGCTGGCGCCCTTGCCGTGGTAGATGAAATATCCTCCCCAGAAAATCACGTCGGTCGCCAGA
>Ga0153915_10005854_pt1 | contig 11469 bp, 10 predicted proteins | sample Opewatmetagenome_2_FD_107003 | JGI IMG/M metagenome (GOLD analysis project Ga0153915, IMG submission 107003) | Freshwater wetland microbial communities from Ohio, USA - Open water 3 Core 3 Depth 3 metaG | ecosystem: Environmental > Aquatic > Freshwater > Wetlands | place: USA: Ohio, Lake Erie...
AGTTACATTATTTTTTCTTAAATTCATTCCAGGGATAATCGATGAGTTCTAGGAGCACACCGTTCACCATTTTAGGATGGACAAAAGCAAATTTGCAACCCCGGAATGGTCTCAATCCACCGATAAAGGGGTAACTTTTTGCTTTCAGTTCATTCATGGCTGCTTCAGTACTATCCACATTTAACCCGATGATCATGACGCCCTCGCCCCTTTTTTCGATAAACTTGGCCACGTCACCGTCAGGGGTGGTGGATTCCATCAATTCAAATCCAACTTCTCCCAGCCAGTACCTCGCTACCCTTATTTTCTCTGGCTCATCCACATAGGGATCATCAGGTCCCTTTCCAAGAATAGGTTCCCAGACTTTTTTTGCTGCTTCAAGGTCCTTCACTGCGATACAGATATGATCAATCTTATTTACCTTCATCAGACACCTCCTTTCTTTTTTCCAACTTTCATGAATTTCCTTTCAACCCCCCTGACCGAACTTCTTTTTTGAAAGAAATCCACGAGACAGTGTGAACTCCTGGGTTCTTTACCATTATCTCTTTGAAAGATGCATGATATTTCCAGTCTCGTAGCCTCCATTGGGAAGTTCATTCACGATGGCAACAAAAGGGCAAACAAAGGCGCAGATTCCACACTCCACACAGAGATCGCCTAAGATGGCGGCTTTTTCCTTCACCAGCCCAATGATCCCTTCTGGGCAATCCCTCACACATATGCCACAACCCGTGCATTTGAAAACGTCAACATGTGGTACCATAAGTATCTCCTTTTTGTTGGTATTGTTGGTCACCCTTTATAAGAAAGGGGGCCATTCTTCATTATTATCTTTGATCTAATGTTTGATCCGGTGATAGGTTTGATAGGGGAAGAAATCAACTCTCATTCCCATCTTATATCCATCGCGAATCGCCGCTGTTCCCCTGCGGACCTGGACAGCATCTCCAACCATGTAAACATCCTTTGCATATTTGCCATAACCTACTTCTTTATTGGGGATGAGATTGGCGAGAACAACGGAGTCAGCCGGGGTGGTTGTCTCCTTCTTATCCGGTCCTTCTACAACGACCTCTTTATCTCGGATCTCTTTTACCATGCTCTGTAACATCTGGACGACATTTCCCTCCTTCAGCTTCTTCATGTATCTCCAGACATAGGAGGGATTGACATCCAGACCGAATTTTTTGGGCTTGTCAACCATGGTGACAGTATGTTTTCCTTTATCAAGGATATAGAGGGCTGTTGAGATAGCTGCCCCTGTACCTCCCACAATCACCACATTCTGGCCAAGTTTCGCCTTTCCCTCCAGGACATCGAAGAGAGAGACGACATGCTTTTTATCACTGCCGGGGATCGATTTATCAGGGATCGCACCCGTGGCAATGATCACGGAGTCGGCTTTTTCCTTCTCAAGGAGTTCCTTGGTCACAGAAGTATTGAGGACGATCTTGACACCATGCTTGTCGCATTGGGCTTTTAGATAATTGACCATTCGTTGGAATTCTTGATCGCCCCAAGGTCCGTGGGCTGCGGCCGAGAATTGACCGCCCACATGATCGTTTTTCTCATAGACCGTGACATGATGCCCTTTTTCCGCTGCAATGGTTGCTGCCTGAAGACCTGCAATCCCTGATCCAACGACGATGACCTTCTTCTTTGTCTTTGATTTTTGGAAACCGTAGAAGCCCCATTCCACTTCATTCTCATGTCCAAGGGAAGGCCGGACCGTGCAGCAGAGTTCTGTATCTCTGAAGAGTCGAGCCAGGCAGACATTGCAGGCGATACAGGGGATGATATCCTGCTGACGGTCTTCCATAATCTTTTTGGGAAGGAAAGGATCGGCGATCATCGGTCGACACATCTCCCAAAGATCGAGCTTCCCATCTGCCATGGCCTTCTCTGGGATTTCTGGAACGAAGAGACGATAGGCCATGCTGACAGGGGCTTTAATATTCTTCTTCATCCGCTCTGCGATGTAGAGCCAGTTTCCCATGGGAACATCTCGAGAGATCACCGAGACAGGCGACTCCTGCCATCCTGCGGTGACACTGAGATAGTCAATGCCTGCCTTATCGGCAATTTTAATTGATTCCAGGCTTTCTTCCGGAGTATTTCCCCCCCGGTCATCCAGCAATTCCTCACCGCAGAGGCGAATTCCGATGGCAATATCAGAGGGGACGGTCTTTCGGATCCCTTCGAGTATCTCTTTCATAAATCGGCTTCGTCCATGGATATCACCACCATATTCATCAGTTCGTTTATTTGTATAAGCCGAGATAAAGTTAGAGAGGAGATATCCTACAATCCCTGAGACCTCAACGATCTTAAAACCGGCTTCGACGGCCCTCACCGCACCATCGATGTGTTCTTGAATGCACTGATGAATCTCCTCTTTGGTCATCTCTTTGGGAGGACGGAAGATCGGGAGCTTTTGAGGAACATTCGATGGCCCTGCTGTATAGGGGATTTCAATGCCTCCCACCCGACCGCAGTGCATTAATTGAAGACAGGGAACGGCGTCATGCTTCTTGATGACGTCGGCAATCTTTTTGAGGCCCGGGATAAATTTATCATCCCAGATAGCCATCATTCCCACATAACCCTTTCCTTCACCCGTGGGTTCTGTAAAGGCACCTTGTGAAGTGACAATGCCTGCTCCCCCTCGGGCTTGAGCCTCCATATAGCCGACTTCTTTATCGGAAACATACCCATCTCGATAATTAAAATTTGTCTCTGTGGAGGCATACTTGATTCGGTTCTTAATCTCCAATTTGCCGATCTTGATTGGACTGAAAATATGCGGATATTTCTTAACTCCTGGTAACATATGCTTCCTCCTTTGATATAATTAGACCTATAAAAACAGAATAATTAAATATCATCGCCTCCTTCCTTTGTCAAGAAATATTTCACAAATTAAACTTAAATGATTCCAATGTATTAAAATTTCAAACCCATCAATGACTTAGGTAAATCATCCAAATAAATAATAATTTTAAAGACGGTTTATAATGTATACTGTATACAAATTTTAGGCTTTTGTCAAGTCTAAATTTTGAGACTCATCAAGTTTTTCCTTGACAAATTTTAGACTCTTGTTTAATGGATTAAGGAAGGAGTAAAAGAGAGATGAATTCTCTGGAAAATGTGAAAATTCGGCTCCTAAAGAGGGAAGATCTGGATGCCATTGTCAAGATTGACGAGAGGGTTCTAGGGGAGAACCGGAGAAATTACTGGGAGAGGAAGTTGGGGTTGATGAATGATAAATCTTCACAAATCTCATTGGTTGCCGAGATGGAGGGGGGAGTTGTAGGATTCGTTCTCGGTGATATCAGCGGTTGGGAATTTGGAGTACCGGAAACCATTGGATGGATCGATACGATTGGGGTTGAGCCAGCCTATCAGAAAAAAGGGGTTGCGACTGCTTTAGCTCGAGCGTTGGTACAAAATTTGAGAAGCTTAGGGGTGAAGACTATTTACACCCTTGTCAGCTGGAACGATTGGGATCTCCTTCAATTTTTTCATGCAATGGGATTTTCAAGAGGGGATATGATCAATTTAGAGTTGAAGATTTAATTCCTCCCACTTCCAATTTCAATTGATCTCCTGGCATCAATATTTTTTCTGGTTCAAGGTTATCCCAGCGGCTAAGGGCATCCGTGTTCACTCCCATCTCATTCGCAATGTTCCATTAAGAATTCCCTTTTTTGACCGTATAGGTCGTTTCAATCGGTTTCGAATTTTGATCCATTCGGCCGGATGTTTCCATTGCCATTGAAGTGGGTTTTATTTGCTGCCCTTTCGGCAGGGGGATGAGAAGGTTCATCCCAGTAGAAAGACGGCTCTTCCTATTCAATCGGTTGATTTCCAAGATCGGTTCGAGATCGATCCTATAAAGTCTGGCAATTTTTGAGAGGGTTTCTCCTTTTTTCACCACGTGGGTTCTGAATGGGGACTTTTCACCGGGGTAGAGAAGTTCAAAATTTTTTAAAAAAAGGTTCTTTTTTCCAAAGGGAATTTTAATCTCATAATCTGGAAAGTTAGGAGGGGTACACCATCTCGACAGCTCAGGATTGAGAGCCTTTATTTCTTCGATGGTTACTACGCAGGCTTGGGCGATCAGACGAAGGTCTGTGACCTCGGGCACCTTCACTTTATCATAGCTGAGGGGTTCTTGGTATTCAATGCCAACAAATCCATATGTCTCCGGGTCCTTGGCGATGAGAGCAGCGGCAATCATCTGGGGAACGTAGTCCTTCGTTTCGCGTTTCAAATATCGATATTTTGTTAATTCCCAAAAGTCCTCTGTCCGATAGCGCTTCATCGCTTTGGCAATCTTCCCTTCACCGGCATTGTAACCCGCGGCAGCGAGATACCAACAATCAAACATATCAAAAAGATCTTTAAGATATTTCGCGGCAGCAATGGTGGATTTCTCAGGGTCTCTCCTCTCATCGATCCACCAATCGGTCTTCAACCCATATCTCTTTCCTGTGGGGTAAATGAATTGCCACGGACCGGACGCCTTGCTCCTTGAATAAGCATAAGGATTGAAACCGCTTTCGATCAGTGCCAAATAGACCAGGTCTTCAGGAAGACCAGTTTCTTTCAGAAGATTTCTCATAATAGGAATATATTTTTCTGATCGTGCCAGCCAGCTGGAGAAAGCCTTCCTGGCAGTCGTTTGAAAGTATTGGATGAATTGTTCCACCTTTGCATTGATCACAATCGGGATGTCGAATTCCTGCGGTTGTTTAGACCGATCCTTTGGGACGACTTCAAGGCTGAAATCATCATTGGAATCGTCACTGATTGGAAGCTCTAGACTCCAAACGATGTGGCTTTCTGTAAAGGGAACCGAAACAAGTGGGGCTCTTTCTTTTTGTGAGGCAGAGAGTTCCTGAGAAAAGAATCTCTCTAGTTCGAATTTGGTGAAGAGAGAACTCCCTTCTTTTGTAAAGGAAGGATGGGAATAGGTTTTTTCAGAAAAGGAGCCTTGGTGGGGTAGGCATGCGGAAGAGAGAAACAAGATCATCCCTACCACTAAAATCTTACGCATCATAAAGTTTCTCCTAAAAGCGAGAGAGGATAAGGGAAATTTAACAATTTTTTTAGTTTATTGACATAGATTGTTTGGGTTTGTCAAGTTAAAACCTCAGAGGGCTCTGAGAAACTACTATCGGCTCTCTTGATTTTAGAGATTTCAAGACTTTTTCAGAAATCTCGCTTTTAAGGATCCATCCCTATTCTGACTGGCATATTCATATCGGCGGACCACTCCACCCAGGAACCTCGGTAGAGACGAACGTTGGGAAACCCGAGTACATACTTGAGGGTGAAATAGAGATGACTCGCCTCTCGTCCCGTCCGACAATGGACGATAATCTCTTTATCTCTCGTCACCCCGGACTCTGCAAAAAGTTTCTCCAGATCCTCTTTTTTCTTCCAAACCTTTACTTCTTCTCCTTCTAGAGTTGTTTCCCAAAATACGTTCTTGGCTCCAGGAATATGCCCTCTCCGGATCTCTTCACCCTCTTCGCCACTGTATTGTTTTGGGGGCCGGGCATCCACAATCACAACGCCCCTGGCTCCCAGCCGATCACGAACCCATTTCTTTTCAGCCAGCGTTTCGCTGATGACTTTTCCAAAGAATTTTTTAGGGATGAGGGAAGGATAGACCTGTGTGATCGGAAGCCTCTCTGAAACCCATTTTTCCCAGCCTCCATTGAGGATCCCCACTTTTTTGTGGCCTAAGGAGTCTAGAGTCCAAGCAAGGAATGTCGCATTGGGATCTGATTTTTCGGAATAAAGGACCACCCACATGGGATTGGAGAGGCTTAAATTGTCTCCTAATAACCTTTCTACACAAATCCGGTCGGGTGCCTGAGCGGGTATGCCTTTTTCTGGAATCCGGAGATTTTCAAAATGAAGATAGGCGGCATTGGGAATATGACCTTTGAGATAGTCATGGAGTGAAGTTCTCATGTCGATGATACGGATAGCAGGATGACTGGTCAGGTTTTGTAATTCTCGTGTTTGAATAAGCCTGGGATGTTCAAAATTTTGGATGGGAGGGGTTTTGGCAAGGAGAAAGCCCGGAAGAAATAGAACCATTAAAATCAGGAATTCTCCCAGTAGGATAGGTATCCTTCTTTTCCCCATACCGACCTCCCTGGAATGTTTCACCTTGAGAGATATCCTCTCTTCTGCTCCAATGCTTTTCGATAGAGTTGAAGATAAGCTTCCGCCGATCTTTCCCAAGAGAAATCAGCCACCATGGCATTTCGGAGGAGTTGTCTCCAGTGTTCCGGGTCAGAATAAATACGGATAGCCGCCTTGATGGTGGTAAGGAATTCCTTTGCATCATAGCGTGTAAATTTAAAGCCATTCCCTTTTTTTGTAGTAGGATCATAGTGGGTGATGGTATCGTCCAGTCCTCCGGTGGCACGCACCACAGGGATGGTTCCGTATTTCAGACTATAAATTTGATCGAGGCCACACGGCTCATATTTGGATGGCATGAGGAAGAGATCTGCTCCCGCTTCGATTTTATGAGCCAGCCGGTCATCATAAGCAATTCGAACGCCTGCTTTTTGAGGATATTTGTGAGCCACCTGGGTGAAGAGATCATGATATTTCTGTTCCCCTGTTCCCAGAAGAACGAATCCGATATCGAGTGAAAAAAGTTCATCCAAAATTTCTATCAGAAGGTCGAATCCCTTCTGATCAGCCAGTCGAGAGATCATTCCTAATAGAGGGACGTTCTCAAGGGAGGGGGAAAGATGGAGTTCCTTCAGAAGATCTTTTTTACATTCTTTTTTCCCTGAAATATCTTTCAAATCATATCGGGTAATGAGGTGAGAGTCATGGGCGGGATCCCAGTCCTGGTAATCTACCCCATTAAGAATCCCATAGAGGTTTTCTTTTCTCTTTCTCAAGATGCCTTCTAATCCATAACCATATTCAGGGGTTTGGATCTCTTCGCTATATTTTTGGCTCACGGTATTGATCGCATCGGCATAGACAATTCCCGCCTTCATGAAGTTAATCCTCTCCCAAAATTCGATTCCTTCTGGATTGTACATTTCCGTTGGGAGGCCCGTCAGGGCGAACTTCTCCTTTTTGAACATTCCCTGGTAGGCGATGTTATGGATGGTGAATACCGCAGCGGTATGGGAAAGGAGAAGGTCTTTATGGTAGACCGATTTGAGATAAGCGGGGATCAATCCGGTTTGCCACTCATGATGATGGATGATATCAGGGGGGAACCCCATGTGTTGACAAAAGATGAGAACGGCTCTGGAAAAGAAGATGAAACGTTCCGCATTGTCAAAGTAGTCACCTTTGGGTGTACTGTAGAGATATTCTCTGTCGAAGAACTCTTCCCGGCCGATGAAATAAACCGGGATGTCTTGGTTAAGATGGCCCAAGTAAATATCCGCTTTAAGCTTCTCATCTCCGATGGGAATCTCAATCTCTTCCCCCAGATATTGAAGAGGGTGGCCGGATCCCTTCACTATTCGGTAATAAGGCATGATTAACTTTATCTCGCACCCCATCGCCTGAAGGGATTTGGGAAGGGCCCCTGCCACATCCGCCAGCCCTCCTGTCTTGGCAAAAGGGACAGCCTCAGAGGTTGCAAAGAGAATCTTTAGAGGTTTATCCATTACAAACTCCACGACAAGGCAAAATGCAAAATGCAAAATGTAAAACAAAAAATGTTTTCAAAGTAAATTTTCTATTTTGAAATTTGCAATTTTCAATTTGCAATATTCTTTTTCTTTTGGTCTCCCCAGATCAGGACACGGTGTGGGAACGGGATTTGAATGCCTTTTTCATCAAATCGAATTTTAATCCTTCTCCGCAACTCTCTCCCCACTTCCCACTGTTTTAAGGGTATCGTTTTCACGACCCCCCGAATGACCAATTGAGATTCTCCGAATTTTTCCACTCCAAAGATTTGTAAGGGTTCGAGGATAGCACTCTTCCAAGGTTCTTCCGCTCCCAATTCCCTCCCGATCTGCTCGAGGAGATCGATGACCTGGTCCACATCTTCACCGTACGAAATGCCGATATCCAAAACTGATCTCGCCCACTCTTTCGAGAGATTGCTGACAATTTTAATTTCACCATTTGGAATCGTGTGCACCTTTCCCTCTAAGTCTCTCAGAACAGTTCTTCTCAAACTCACGGATTCAACCAGACCGGATACCCCTGCTGCCTCGATCACATCCCCGATTCGATACTGATTCTCAAGAGTGATAAAAAATCCACTGATCACATCTTTGACTAAACTCTGGGCTCCGAAACCAATGGCTACTGCTCCAATGCCGGCGGTCGCCACCAAGGGCCCTAATTGGATTCCCAGTTCTCCAAGGATCATCAGGAGGGCGATAAAGGAGATGACAATGAGCAAGGCATGCCGAAGGATGTTCCCTAAGGTATGAGCCCTTTTCTTTGCTTCTGCCGCTTGGAGAGGGTCCTTTTCTGGGACAAACTTCTCGAGCCATTTCACAATCCATTTGGACATTTGTGAGAGGATGATGAAAACGACGAGGATACCGAGAACCTTGATCCCAGAAGTGTTCAGCCAAGGGGCGATGTGTTTGAAGATTTCAGGCATTTAGACCTTTAAACACCATTGAAAATTGTAAAATGCAAAATGAAAAATGGAAATTTGCCTGCCTGCGGCAGGGAGGAAAAGGAAAACCTAAGAGATTTTGCAATTTGCGATTAAAAATTTGCATTTTGCATTGAGGGTTACCCATTTCTTGATATGGCTAACCTGGTTTTGAGCCTATTCGCTTTTCTCTGATTTCCGGATGACCTTTTCTAATCGATCCAAAGCATCGGCCGTTTTCTCTCTCAAGGCATCGGTCATCGTTGTCAACGCCTCCATCTGTTTCTTTAGGTCTTCGGATGGAGTCCCTGATTCTATTTTTCGCATCAGCTCAGCGGTTCCCCCGGTGCGGTGGTAGGCAAGGATGGAAATACCGATAGCAATCAATGAGATGACCAGTGCCGCTGGACCTGCACCAATTGCAGATAATAAGGAGAGAATAATTGCTATCACAGCAATAACCCCAACAATAAGAATCACTCCAGTCATCTTCATGAGCCTCCTTCAATTTTTGGATTAAGGTACTTTATCCCTTTGAAATTTTCTACCGATTCCTTTTCAGATTTCGGACTGGATAATGGAATAGAAAGGGCAGGGGGAGTCACAATCCCAACCGACATGATGGCTTTGATCGCCTCTTCAACGGTCAACTGGGAAGGAAGTATTTTCTCTTTGGGAAGAAAGAGAAGGAAACCTTGAGGTGGGACAAAGGCGGTCGGGACAAAAACAGTCACCTTCTTCTGGTGCTCCAGATCCATCAATTCATTCGTCACAAAACCAAGCATATAATTTCCTTCTTGTGGGAATTCAACAAAGACAGCCTGACGGAAGGAACCTTTTCGCGTGGCCGAGAAGGCATCGGTCAATTGTTTAGAGGAGGTATAGATGTTTTTTACGACAGGGATAGTCGTGAAGAGACGATCCCCCCAACTAATCAGCTTGCGGCCCAAGACATTGGTGGTGATCAATCCAATCAGATAGAGCAAGAGGAAGAAGGCAATGATTCCGACCCCTGGAAGATGGTAGATGCGATCGAATAGGGAGATGGTGATATCAGGGATCAGAGGCCCCAGGATACTATCCAGGGTGTTGAAGACGAGCTTCAGGACGAGAAAGGTGATCCCGAGGGGGAGGATGACCAAAATTCCCGCAAAGATCTTTGTTCGAAGATGTTTAAAAACTTTTTTTGTCATGAGTCCAGGGGTGGTATGTTGAGAATCCTTTTAAGGTCCGCCTCCTCGACCACCTCTTTTTCTAATAAGAGACGGGCGAGTTCTCCCATTTTGTCCTTCTGGGCCGTCAGTATTTCTTTGACCCTCAGATATGTTTCATCCACAATCTTTTTCACTTCTTCATCAATCTGTTTGGCTGTGTCCTCACTATATTCCCTTGTGGGGAAAAGTGAGGAGGGAAGAAACAGAGGTTTCTTTTCTTTTTCAAAGGTAACATAACCCAATTTTTCGCTCATTCCAAATTCTTTCACCATACTGGTGGCAATGTCGGTTGCACGTTGGAGATCGTTATGAGCGCCGGTGGAGATTTCTCCGAAAATGATTTCCTCAGACACCCTTCCACCCAGCAGCACTGCTAAGTGGTCGAGGAGCTCAGTTTTGGTCATCAAATAACGATCCTCCGTAGGCAATTGAAGGGTATAGCCCAATGCGGAAATCCCTCTCGGGATGATGGAGATTCGACGAACCGGATCGGCGTTTGGTAATAGGGAAGCCACAATGGCATGACCGGATTCGTGGAAAGCAACAATTTCCTTTTCTTTTTTTGACATCAGCCTTCCCTTCTTCTCCAATCCAGCGATCACGCGGTCGATGGCTTCTTCGATGTCGGCCATTTCTACAGACTCTTTATTCTTTCGGGCTGCTAGAAGTGCTGCCTCGTTTACAATGTTGGCAAGGTCTGCCCCCACGAACCCAGGAGTTCTTGAAGCGATGACCTTCAATTCGACATTAGGGGATAATTTGACATTTTTAGCATGGATCTTCAGAATCTCCTCTCGACCATTGATATCGGGTCGGTCCACGACCACATGACGGTCGAATCTCCCAGGCCTGAGAAGAGCGGGATCCAAAATTTCAGGTCGATTGGTAGCGGCCATGATGATCACCCCTGTATTGGGGTCAAAACCATCCATCTCCGACAAGAGTTGATTGAGTGTCTGCTCCTGTTCGTCGTGTCGGCCCATGGGATTGACCCCACGTGCCTTTCCGAGGGCATCCAGTTCGTCAATGAAGATGATACAAGGGGCGTGGTTTTGAGCCTGGGCAAAGAGGTCTCTGACTCTTGCCGCTCCCACGCCTACAAACATCTCCACGAAATCAGAACCGCTGATGGAGAAAAACGGAACGTTCGCTTCTCCGGCCACGGCCCGGGCGAGCAACGTTTTTCCTGTTCCGGGCATTCCCACCAAGAGAACTCCTTTCGGAATCTTTCCACCGAGGCGTTGAAATTTTCCAGGAGTTTTAAGAAACTCCACCACTTCTTTCAATTCCTCTTTCGCCTCATCAATTCCAGCCACATCCGCAAAGGTGATTTTCTTCTCCTTCTCTGCATAGATTTTAGCCCGGCTCTTTCCAAAGGACATCACGCTCGTCTCCGGTCCAATTCGGGAGAAGAGGATCCTCCATAAGATAAAGAAAAAGATGAGAGGGATGATCCACGAAATGATATTGGTGACCCATTTACTTTCGACCTTCCCTGTATATTTTACATGGGAAGCTTCCAGTTCTTTCACCAAGTCTGGATCTTCCACCCTGACGGTCTGAAAGTTTCGTTTAGTTTCCGTCTCGCCATTGATCGATTCCGGATTAATGGTCAATTCTTTGATTTTG
>Ga0153915_10005856_pt1 | contig 11466 bp, 10 predicted proteins | sample Opewatmetagenome_2_FD_107003 | JGI IMG/M metagenome (GOLD analysis project Ga0153915, IMG submission 107003) | Freshwater wetland microbial communities from Ohio, USA - Open water 3 Core 3 Depth 3 metaG | ecosystem: Environmental > Aquatic > Freshwater > Wetlands | place: USA: Ohio, Lake Erie...
CCGCGAGTACCAGCCCCCAGAGCAGGACCAGTAGCGACAGAACATGGGCAACGCCGAGACGCCGCCGCCATGAGCTGACGGAACTCCACAGGCCGGCGACGGCCACCACGCCGATGGCGCCCAGGTACATGATCAGGTTGAGGCCGCAGGCACTGGGATAGGGCCACTGGGTAATGCCCACGGCCAGGGCCACACCGAGACCGACCCTGAGCCACGTCGTGAACACGGCGAGCTTTCCACCGGCCGCCACCGCCATCGGACGGCCCGCCGCGGCCGGGGCCGCACCGCCGCCGGCCTTCAACGGCGCCGGACCCTGGGAAGGCAGGCGCGCGATCGCTTTGTCGATGTCGGCCAGCTCCTTGTCCCAGTCGCGCGGCTGCTCGCTCATGGTGTCTCCCGGGAGAGCCCGTACCGTTCGATCTTCTTGTAGAGATTGGATCGGGGCATCTTGAGCGCCCGGGCCGTCTCCGAGACGTTCCAGTCGTGCTCCCTGAGCTTCGCAGCCAGGAAGCTGCGCTCGGCCTCGTGCTTGAAGGCCTCGAAGGTTCCTTCGGGCGGAGCCGCGCCATCCGCTGCATCCGGCATGGAGGCTTCGCCCAGCAGCCGGCTCACGTCTGCCGCGGTGACCGTCTTCCCCGGCGCGAGTATCAGGAGTCGCTCCACGGCGTTCCTCAGCTCGCGGATGTTCCCGGGCCAGTTGCGTTCGCTGAGTCGCTCGATGGCTCCCGGCTCGAAGGTGCGTCCGGCCACACCCGTCGCCCCGGCGAGCTGCCGCACGAAGTGCTCCACCAGTGCCGGAATATCCTCCCGCCGGTCCCTCAGCGGCGGCACCTGAATGGGCACGACATTGAGCCGGTAGAACAGGTCCTCGCGAAAACGCCCCGCCGCGATCTCCTCGTCCAGCGTCTTGTTGGTCGCCGCGATGACCCGGACATCCACCTCAACCGGCTTGCCGGCGCCAATCCGGGTGATGACTCCCTCCTGCAGAGCCCGGAGGACCTTGGCCTGGGCTGACGGCGACATGTCGCCGATCTCGTCAAGGAACAGGGTTCCATCGTCGGCCAGCTCGAACTTGCCGGCCCTGTCGGTGACGGCGCCGGTGAACGATCCCTTCATGTGGCCGAACAGTTCACTTTCGATCAACTCGGATGGAATCGCGGCGCAGTTCACCTCCACGAAGGCCCCGGCCCGCCGCGGAGAGGCCTCGTGGATCGCCCGGGCGACGAGCTCCTTGCCGCTCCCGTTCTCGCCGGTGATCAGCACCCGGGCGTTGGTCGGCGCTACCCGGGCGATGATCTCCCGGACCTCCTTCAGCGCGGGCCCCCCGCCCACCATGGCGAAGCGCGATTCACTCTCTCGCCGGAGCCGGTCGTTCTCCCCCGTCAGCTGCACCCGCTCGAGGGCATTGCGGACGGTCACCAGCAGCCGGTCGGTGTCGAGCGGCTTCTCCAGGAAGTCAAATGCGCCACGGCGGGTGGCTTCGACCGCTGTGGCGATGGTGCCGTGACCGGAGATCATCACGATCACCGCCCCGGGGTCCAGCTCCCGGAGACGGCTCAGGGTTTCCAGCCCGTCCAACCCGGCCATCTTCACGTCGAGAAAGACCAGGTGCGGCCGCACCTCCGGGTAGAGGGTGAGTGCCTCGCCCCCCGACCCGGCGACCCGCACCTCGAGGCCCTCGTACTCCAGGACCTGCTTGAGCGCGTCCCGGATTCCGGGCTCGTCATCCACGACCAGCAGGCGACGGGTCATCGCGATTCCTCCCGGAAGAGAGCCGCACCGTCCGGGTGAATGTGGACGGCGGCGATTCCGCGCGGCAGGGCCAGTGGCACCGCCCTCTCGCTGCCCTGCAACGCCCACCCCAGCAAGCGGCGGCTGGCCTCCGCCGGCAGGGTGAAGCCGCGAAGGGTGAGTGAGTCCACCCGCCACTCGCCCAGTCCCGGACGGGTCACCAGGACGACCCCGGTGGCCGAGACGGGTTCCCACGGGTTCAACGCACCGGCAAGCGGACCCAGCTGGTCTCTCGGGAGCGCCGCCGTCTCGAGCCGCGCCGCGATGGTCACCCGGCCATCACCCAGCCTCAGGCTCACCGAGTCGAGATGCCGCCGCGCCTCCTGCGGCAGACCGTCTACTACCAGTGCGGCGAACTCCGCGGATGAGAGCACCACCGAGTCGGCTCCCCATCCGTGCAGGCTGTCCACCTTGTCGCGTGCACGGGCAAGTGCCGACGGTCCTGCGACCCCACGCGGTTCCGCCTCCGGAGCACCGACCTGGGCGGCGGGCGGCCGCACCAGCCGGATGATCTGCTGCCGGAACAGCCAGGCTCCGCTCACCAGGATGGCGAGAGCAAGTATGCCAAGGAGGCGAAACGGAATCGTCCACAGCCGCATCAGGCACCCAGAGGAAAGGTAGCCCGGACGACGTAGGCGGAGCCGCCAGGGCCGGTCTTGCTCTCATACAGGACCATGCGATCGGCCACGTAGCTCGCGGCGGGCATCGCCGTGTGCTCCAGCGCCTGGATCGCTGACGCGGGGAGACGCGCGCCCTCGCGCACCCGTCCCAGTGTCACGTGGGGCCGGAAGGGGCGGCCCTCGAGGGGAAAGCCCAGCGAGGCGCAGGCCCGCTCGACCCGATCGACCAGCAACTCGAGGGCGGCTCCACTCTCGAGACCCGCCCAGATGACACGGGCGCGGGCGAACCCCGGAAACGCGCCCAGCTCGACCAGGGAGAATGGAAGTGCGGGCGTGCCGACGCTCGCGCCGCCGAGCGCGCCTTCGATCTCCACGAGGCGCTCGGGTTCCACCGCGCCGAGGAACTTGACCGTCAGGTGCAGACCGTCCGGGCGGGCCCATTTCACCGGCCAGTCCTCGGACCGGTAACGTCCCAGAACCTCCCTGAGTGCCTCCTCGACCAGGCCGGCGACGGGGATCGCCACGAACACGCGCATCAGGCCCTGAGGACCGGCAGCTCGGACAGCAGACCACCGCGCCGGTATCCCCGCGGATCCAGTTCCACGCGCTCGAACCCGAGGGCGATCAACCGGGTCTCGATCTCCCGCCAGTGGCCGCTCACCCGATCCTGCATGGCGGGACTCACCTCGATCGAGGCATGGTCACCACGGTGGCGGACACGGAGGTCCCCGGTGATCCCGAGGCCCCGCAGGATGGCCTCGGCCGATTCGACCTGGCGGAGGCGGGCCGGAGTCACTTCCAGACCGTACCTGATCCTGCTCGAGAGACAGGGCGAGGCGGGGGCATCCCATGTCGGGATGCCGAGCTCGCGGGCCGCTTCACGAACCATGGCCTTGGTCCATCCCAGCTCGACGAGTGGTGAACGCACGGCCCGCTCCAGGGCGGCCTGGTGCCCGGGGCGATGTTCCGTCAGGTCGTCGGCATTAGTCCCGTCGATGACTGTATCGAAGCCCCGCCTGGCGGCCACCTCGCCGAGCGTGCTCCACAGCTCCCGCTTGCAGAAGTAGCAGCGGTTCACCGGATTGGCGCGGTAGGACGGATCCTGCAGCTCTTCCGTGGTCAGCTCGAGCAGCGGCAGATCGAACTGACGGGCGAGATCGCGCGCGTTCGCGTACTGCGCCTCCGGATACGAGTCGCTCCGGCCGATGACCGCCAGAAACCGCTCCCGCCCAAGCACTCGCCGGGCGATAACCGCGAGCAGTGCGGAATCGACTCCACCGGAGTAGCCGAGCAGGACCCTTCCCAGGGTCAGGAGGTGAGTCTCGAGCGCCGTCAGTGCGGTCATGGCGGTAACGTAAGGTGTGGTCGGCATGACTTCCACCCGGCGGCCGACCTCGCCAGACTTGAGCCATGTCCGACCGTTCAGTCATCGATATCATGCCCGGCGTCGCCATTCCCCTCGCCGAGCTCACCTTCCGCGCGAGCCGCTCGGGCGGGCCGGGCGGCCAGCACGTGAACACCTCATCCACCCGGGTGGAGCTCTGGTGGGACGCGGCAGGGTCGCCCAGCCTGACCGCCGATCAGCGCGCTCTCGCGCTGGAACGGCTGAAACACCGGCTCACGGAGGATGGTCTGCTACGGCTGGTGGCGGGCACCACCCGCAGCCAGGCACAGAACAAGGAGGAGACGATCACCCGATTCAGGGAACTGCTCGGGCGCGCGCTCACTCCAGTCAAGCGGCGAAAGCCGACCAGGCCGGGCCGGGCGGCGAAGGAACGGCGGCTCACCGAAAAGCGCCAGCACAGCGAGCGGAAGGCCCGGCGCCGGCCGCCGCGGGGGGAGGAGTGATCCCGTGACGGTGATAAGGCTCTCGCCCGAGAGCCCCGATCCGGAGGTGCTGAAGCGCGCCGCGCTGCTCCTCCGTTCCGGCCAGCTGGTGGCCTTTCCTACGGAAACGGTCTACGGACTCGGCGCCAATGCGCTGGATCCCGGAGCGGTGGCCCGCATCTTCGGGGCGAAGGGCAGACCGGCATACAACCCGCTGATCGTGCACGTCGCCGACATCGAAGCGGCCCGCCGCCTGGTCACCAGCTGGCCCGAGAGCGCCGCCCGACTCGCGCACCGCTGGTGGCCTGGTCCGTTGACACTGGTGCTCCCCAAGGCGCCGGAGATCCCGGACCTGGTCACCGCCGGGCTCCCAACCGTGGCTCTCCGGATCCCATCGCACCCGATTGCGCTCGCACTGCTCCGGGCGACCGGCTTGCCGCTCGCAGCTCCCAGCGCAAATCGCTCGGGCGAGGTTTCGCCCACCACCGCGGCGCACGTGGCACAGAGCCTCGGCGGCAGAGTCCCGCTGATCCTCGATGCCGGGCCGACCACGGTGGGAATCGAGTCTACAGTGGTGGACCTCTCGGGCCCGACCCCGATCCTCCTCCGGCCGGGGATGATCACCCGCGAAGAGCTGGCGGAAATCCTGGGCCCGGTGTCGGTCGCCGCCGCGCCCTCCGAGGCCACCCAAGGGCGTCCCTCCCCCGGCATGCTGGACCGGCACTATGCGCCACGGGCCCGGCTGGTGGTGTACGACGGCCCGGAGGACAAGGCTGCGCTTCGAGCGATCGCGGAGTGCCACGCGGGTGGCGGCCGATCCGTTGCGCTCGCCCGCAGCGCACGACCCGCGGCGGCGGATGAGGTCGAACCGATGCCGGCCGAACCGGCAGCCTATGCACGCGAGCTGTACGGGGCGCTGCACCGGATGGACCGCGCGGGGGTGGCGCTCATCCTGGTCGAGCGTCCACCCGCCGATCCGGCCTGGGACGGTGTGCGAGACCGGCTGGATCGAGCCGCCCGACCCTGACCGGCAGCGCCGTCATCGTCACCGATTCCCCCGAGTCGAGCCCGGCTCCGATTCCCGCCTGCATGCAGCTCCCGGCCTGAGCCGGTACCCGACCTTCGCGGCGGTCGGCTGCATCCTGCTCGGGGCAACGGCACTCTTGAGCAATGGGGCGGCGGGGGCGTTGTCGGTCCTTCGAGGCAGATTCGCTTCTCCGGTCGATGCTCTCAAGGCCAGGAGCCTCATCCTGGCGTGCATCGAACTCACCGACCTGTTGCTGCTGGCGACGGTGTTCCACGTGATCGCGATCGGGTTGTTCGAGTTGTTCAGCGACGACCGGCTGGACCTGCCCAACAGTCCCGAGATCCATGACCTCAACCATCTGAACGAGAAGCTGATCGTGGTGATGGCGGAGTTGTCCCCGGGCCAGGCGTGACCCGGGATGACGAGCGTGAACTGCGCTGGTTATCGGGCGCTTTCTCTTCGTCAGCGAGAAAGGGGGCGCCCGGCGCCTCTCTCAGTTTCCCGGCGCGCGGGGTCTCGCGTCGGGCTCCCCACGCATCATCGGTGGATCCGCCAGGAACTGGTTGGGCAGGGCGCTGAGCCCCGGACGGCAGCTTTCCCGCCCCTCCTCCTGCCATTCCAGCTCGTCGCCCTTGCGCTGTACCTTGCCGTGCAGCCGGAAGCCCACCTGACGCACTCCGATGGGAGTCCGCATGGCGCCCGACCCGGCGATGTCGAATGGCACTCGGGCGCCATCCGCATCGACACCTTCCGGTGAGAGCGCGAGCATCACACTGAAGCGACTGGTGTCGCGCAGCGAAAGATGCACCGGGCGGTCACGTTCTCCCTCCCCGACCGTGCGCCCCGCGACCGCCAGTCGGGTCGCGAAGCCATCGCCCGTCAGCTCATAGTCGTTCCGGTTGCACCCGATGAAGATCAGCTCGAGGGAATCGGCGCCGCCCGTGCCGGGCTGCTGCTGGTGGAGTGTCACCGCGCGCAGCGCGAACGAGGGATCGTCATACAGCCACGCGCCCACGGCGGTGCAGCCGCACACCAGCGAGGCACCCACGGCCAGGGCCAGTCGATACAGTGGCATTGTATGAGGAGGGTAAAGGACCGCTCAAGGTAGACGAATGCACCGCACTGCAACAGTGGTTGCAGACTGAAATGCCGAGTTTGCCGCACAATTCCGGCAGATTCACACCCGGTGCATTGCCACCGGCCGGGCACGGTCGAGCGTCCGGTACTGAATCGCCTCCGCCACGTGCGCGGTGGCGATCTGATCCTCCCCCGCCAGATCGGCGATTGTCCGCGCCACCTTGAGAACCCGGTGATACGCCCGTGCCGAGAGCCCGAGACGGGTCATCGCCGCGCGCAGCAGCTCCTCAGCGGGCGCCCCCAGCCGGCAATGCCGCCGGATGTCCCGGGCGCCCATGTGGGCATTAGCAAACAGCCCCGGTTGGCCGGCGAACCTGAGGCGCTGCCGCTCCCGAGCCGTCTCCACGCGGGCTCGGATGGAGCGGCTTGGCTCCTCAGCCGGTTCTCCCGACAGCTCGCTGGCCTGTACGCCAGGCACCCGCAACTGAATGTCGATCCGGTCCAGCAGGGGACCCGAGACTCGTGCGAGGTACCGGTCGATCAGCCCCGGCTCGCAACGACAGGGTCTGGCGGAGTCACCGTCGTGCCCGCAGGGACACGGGTTCATCGCCGCGGCGAGCGTGAAGCGAGCCGGGTACGTAAGGCTCACCGCGGCTCTGCTCAGGGTGACCACGCCGTCCTCGAGCGGCTGGCGCAGTACCTCGAGCACGTTGCGGCGGAACTCGGGCAGCTCGTCGAGGAACAGCACCCCACCGTGGGCCAGGCTGACTTCGCCCGGGCGGGGTGTGCTCCCGCCGCCGATCAGCCCGGCGTCGCTGATCGTATGATGCGGCGCCCGGAACGGGCGCGAGGCGAGCAGCGAACGCCCCGGCGGGAGCAACCCGGCGACACTGTGGACCCTGGTGGTTTCCAGGGCCTCCTCCAGAACGAGGGATGGGAGGATGGTGGGCAGCCGGCGGGCCAGCATTGTCTTCCCCGCCCCGGGCGGGCCGATGAGGAGGATGTTGTGCGCACCGGCCGCCGCCAGCTCCAGCGCTCGCTTCGCTGCGGGTTGTCCCCTCACGTCGGCGAAATCCACCACCTCGGTGGCCACCTCGCCGAGTAACAGCTCGGGGTCCGAGACACACACAGGAAGCTCGGTCTCCCCGAGCAGGTGGCGTGCCACCTGGTCGAGCGTCTTGGCGCCGAGCACCTGGACGCCGGCTACCACCGCCGCTTCGGGGGCATTAGCCGCGGGCAGGATCAGCCGGGTGAGGCCGGCGTTCCGCACGCTCAGCGCAACGGAGATTGCTCCGCGCACCGGACGGAGCGCCCCTTCCAGGCCGAGCTCACCCAGGAGCACGGATCCCTCGAGTCCACTTCCTGGGAGCTGTCCGCTCGCCACGAGGATGGCGACGGCGATGGGCAGATCGAAGCCCGAGCCGTCCTTCTTGATGTCCGCCGGGGCGAGGTTGACTGTGATGCGTTTGAGCGGCGGCTCGAACCCCGCGTTGGCGATAGCTGCGTGGACCCGTTCCCGCCCTTCCTTCACCGCCCCCTGCGGCAGACCCACGGTGGCGAAGGACGGCAGTCCATTGGCCAGGTCTGCCTCGACATCGACCAGGTAGGCATCAATGCCGAGGACAGCGGCGGATCGAACACGGGCGAGCATGGGGTGGCTCCGGTGGCGTGCGCCCATGATGGGGTCACCCCGCGCATGGGCGCGGCACCGTCGGCTGCGGAGCGGTACCGGAAAACGCGCCTTGACCGCTCGTCGCGGCGGCACCTGCAGGTTGGTTTGCACAGTGACAGGCCGCGACACACAAACGCCGGGCCGCTGGGCCCGGCGTCGTCCTGCTCGCTGCCGGCGGCAGTCCTAGTTGGGCCAGCCGTCTGGACGAGTATCGAGAATCAGAATGATCGGGGCGGTGAGGTCCCCGGCGAACACGCTCGTTTCGAGCGGTTGCGTCCGATCGAGGTCGTCCCGGCTGGAGCCGATGCAGCAGGTAAAGCCGATGCGTAGAACCGGCTGATCCAGCAGGGCCACGGGGATCACCCGGGGTGGTCCGTAGCTCAGGCCCTCGCGAATGGTGGCGGGAACCCGCCCGGAGAGATACACGGGCAGTTCCACGAGCGACTGTAGCATTCGGTAGGTCAGGACTGTTGACTCCCCGCCACTGGTCGCGATGCCGAAAACCGGCGCGCCAAACCGTCCCGTTCGGGGGAAAATCGCGACCCCATAGTGAAACGGACCGCCGTTATCCCTTGCAATCGCAAGGGTTTCCCGCAGCAGGTCGTGGACCGCGATCAGATCCTGGGGGATGGGCTCTGGGTTCATGGCGGAAAGTCCTCGAAACGGCGCGACACGGCCGGGGCTGTACTGATCCTGGTCAAATGCAGAACTCGGGCCGAATGCCGTCTTGCCACGGACTCACCGGAAACGTTCTCCGGCGGGGGTCGGTTCCCCTTCGGGTAGGATGTACACCCCAGGCACCGCCTGCGCAATCTCTCACCACTCCACGGTCACCGTGGTGCCCCGCCCCGCTCCGCTGCTGACCTCGACCCGGGCCCCCCAGCCCTCCACCAGCCGCCGGACGATGGGCAGACCCAGGCCGGAGCCGCTGGTGGTCGTCGAGAATCTCGGCTCAAAGATTCGCGGCAGCAGCTCACGCGGAATTCCCTGACCGTCGTCCTCCAATACCACTTTTCGGCGACCGACACGAATCGTGATCAGTCGCGCCTTCGCGTTGCGGGCGTTCTCCAGGAGGTTGCCCAGCACTTCCTTGACTTCGTCCCTTCGTGCCGGCACGCGGGCCACAGCTTCGCCCTGAACCTCCAGGGTGACCCCATCGGCGGTGAGGCGGTAGAGGCCCACTACCTCACGAGCCACTGCCGCGATGTCCACATCCTCCAGCGGAGCCTGCTCACCGCCCGGCAATCCGAAGCGACTGAAGGCCCGGGCAATCGTATCCAGCCGGTCGATTTCAGACAGAATGCGACTGGAGGTTTCCTCGAGAACCTGTTCGAACTGTTCGGGGGGCTCCCGCCGGATCCGCCGCAGATGCTGCACGCCAAGCCGAATCGGCGTGAGTGGATTCTTGATCTCGTGCGCAACCTGCCGCGCCATCTCGCCCCACGCGAGCACGCGGGCCGCCTGGCTGACGTCGGTTAGATCGTCCACTGCCAGCACCGAGCCGCCCGGCTCCGGTCCCAGCCGAACCAGCTGCAGCCGATACAGTCGTCCGGCGACTTCCACCTCGACCGAGGCATCGGCGGCAGTGCCGCGCAGGAACCCCGCGACCGCCTCCACCAGCGGCCGCCACGCGGCACCCAGGGCCAGGGCCAGTTCGGCCCCTTCCTCCAATGGTGCACCGAGGAGCTGACAGGCACGGGCGTTCGCGAGCACCACATGGCCAGACGGGTCCAGGGCCACCACTCCGGTCGCGACATTCGCGAGCACCGCGGCGGTGCGACGCCGGGCACTCTCCAGCGCCGCCTGGCTGGCCCGGATGTCAGCAGCCATCCGCTCGAATCCACTGAACACCTGCTCGAACTCCGCCGGCGGGGTCGGCACCACCGGCAACGGCTCGCCCTGTCCCACCGCCGCGGCGAGACGATGGAGATCGGCGACCGGACGAGAGAGAGCCCGAGCTACCAGCTGGGCACCGAGGAGCGCCGCCCCGAATCCGGCGAGCGTGGCAAGCAGGAGGCCAGAGGCGAGGTCACGCTGGTCCTGCGTGCGGCGCCAGTCGCTCGCGAGCTGCGGGGTCGCCAGAATCCCGATGCCGCCCGGCGGTCCGGCCTGCGCTACCCGGTACCCCACCCGCACCGGGGCCACGTAGGTGGTCGCCTGGCGGGTCAACTCCAGTAGGTCGCCCGCGGTGAGCCGTTCAAAGACACGGGCATCGATCAGCGGCTCCACCAGGGAGAGGTCCTCCAGGATGGGGGCGCTCGACGCCACGAGTCGTCCGCCGCTGTAGAGGACCAGGTCGGCGTCCAGCCGGTTCGACAGCTCACTCACGCCCTCCGCCAGGACATCGGTCGGCTCCTGCAGCAGCCCGCCCGCCGTGAGCACCGCGTCACGAAGCACCGAGGTTATGAGCAAGTCCCGGGTACGATCCGCCTCATCGCCCAGGCGGCCGAGCCCCCATGCGGTGAACCCCGTCGCTGGAACCACGAAGAACAAGGCAAGTGTGAGCGCCAGTCGGACCTGAAACGACCGCCGGAGGCGCCCGAACCGGAGCCACCGTAGCCGGCTAAGACGGATGGTGGCGAGCCCCCACAAGAGGGCCAGCACGGCTGCGTCCAGCGCCACCAGCAGGGCGCCGCGAATGAGCAGCAGGGGTACGGGGCGCAGCTGGATGCTGGCGTGGACGTCACGGGCTCCATCCGGAAAGTCGATCAGGCGCTCCGCGCGTGCCTCCGACCCCTGGCGCACCCAGCGGGTGATGGGCCCCTCGGCAAGGCCCGAGGTGAACGGCGGCGACAGCGACAGCTCGTACAGCGGTGGCCCCTCGGCCGGCGGGCGGAGCAGGCGCGCCACACGGGCGGGCGTCAGCAGGCGGCTCCTCGGACCCACCGCCGCGGTGAGAATACGGCCGCTGGGAAGCCGCTGAAGCAGGACGTAGTACCGTCCTGGCACCCGGAACAGCGGAACGACTGCCCGGGCCGCGGTGGTGTCAAACGACTTGACCAGCGCCGCGAGAAGCGGCGTTGGGATGCTGAGCGAATCGAGGGAGAGGTCGGCGCGGCGGAGGCCGTCCCGCTCCCAGAGGGCCAACCGGACCGGGAACTCCTGCCCCGCCAGATACGAGCTGCGCCAGGCGATGAACATGCCGGCCGGCGCCGTCGGCTCCGGACCGGCGGCGATCTGATCGGCGAATCGCTCGAGGTACGGCTCGGCCAGGGGATCCTCCACATCCCCCAGCCGAGAGAGATCCGCCTGGGCCGCGGTGATCCGACCGTTGAGCTCGGCGCCCCAGGTCACCAGCGCGGCCGCGCTGCCTGCAACCACCGCCGTGCCAGCCACCGAGGCCCAGCGCGGCGCGGGCCGGGCGGCAAGGAAGAGCGCGGGAGTCCACAGGAAGGTGTACCACTCGGGCCACCCGACACGCGGAGTCCAGACGACCACGCCGACGATCGCGG
>Ga0153915_10005857_pt1 | contig 11465 bp, 10 predicted proteins | sample Opewatmetagenome_2_FD_107003 | JGI IMG/M metagenome (GOLD analysis project Ga0153915, IMG submission 107003) | Freshwater wetland microbial communities from Ohio, USA - Open water 3 Core 3 Depth 3 metaG | ecosystem: Environmental > Aquatic > Freshwater > Wetlands | place: USA: Ohio, Lake Erie...
ATCCCATGGCAGGAAACAGCCTCTCGGTTCTCCCAAGAAAGGAGCCGGCCCTCGCGTCCGAAGGGACCATCCTCGGGACTTTCCGGCTCCCTCCGCTCCGTGAACCGAGGGATTCGGGCTCCGGAAGGGCCTCCCGCGTCAACGGCTTGCGTCGAGCGCCATCCGAAGGACTTCCGCGAGGTGGAGAGCCTCGCGCCCCGTCGCCTGGCGGATCTGCTCACGGCACGAGAATCCGTCGGCGATGACGAGGGTTTCAGGGGAGGCCCGGCGGACCGCCGGCAGGATCGCCCGTTCGCCGCATCGGATCGAGACGTCGTAGTGCTTGCGCTCGAATCCGAAAGCACCCGCCATTCCGCAGCAACCCGGGTCGAGCGGCGCGAGCTCGAGGCCGATCCGCCGCAAAAGGTCTTCCTCGTCCGTCATCTTCATGATCGCGCGCTGGTGGCAGTGGCCCTGCAGGATCGCCTGGCGCGAGAGGGCGGGCGGGCGGAACTGGGGCGCATGCCTCCGCAGGAACTCCGCCAGGACGCAGGTGTTCTCCGAGAGCCTCCGCGCATCTTCGTCGCCGGGGAGGAGACCCGGGAGCTCGTCCCGGAAGACAGCGGCGCAGGACGGCTCGAGCACGACGATCGGGGTTCCTCCGCGGATCTCGCCGCGAAGCCCGTCGAGCAGCCCTTTCAGGAACCGCCGGGCGAGGTCGAGCATCCCGTAGTCGTAGAGAGGCCGACCGCAGCAGAGGACCGAGCGCGGGATCGTGACGCGGAACCCCGCGGCTTCGAGCACGTCAACGGCGGCCTGCGCGGAGCCCGGGCGAAAGAAATTGTTGAACGTGTCGGGAAACAGGAGAACGGTTGGCCGGGAACCGGGCGGGACTTGGGATCGGGACTCGGGACTCGGGAGGGAGGGCCCGCGGGACTCGAACCAGGATCGGAAGGACCGGCGCGCGAAGAGAGGGATTTGTCGCCGCGGAGCGATTCCCGCCGCGGCTCGTGCCAGGGAAGCGAGTCCGGGTGTCTGCGTCAGGAAGTTGGCCAGCCGCGGCGCCAGCGCGGCCGCGCGCGCCCACCAGGGGATGAGGCCGAACGCGTACGCGGAACGGGGGCGGAGCTTGCCTTTCCAGTAGTGCGAAAGGAACTCCGCCTTGTAGGTCGCCATGTCCACGCCGACCGGGCAGTCGCTCTTGCACCCCTTGCAGGCGAGGCAGAGGTCGAGGGCCTGGTAGACCTCCTTGCTCCGCCAGCCGCCGGTGATCGTCTCGCCGGCGAGCATCTCGAAGAGAAGACGCGCCCGCCCGCGCGTCGAGTGCTCCTCCTCGCGCGTGACCATGTAGCTCGGGCACATCGTTCCCCCGCCTGGCCTGCGGCACTTGCCCATGCCGACGCAGCGCAGGAGCGCCCGCGGAAAGCTCCCCCCGTCGTCGCGGTAGGCGAACTCGGTCGCGAGAGGAGCGGCCTCGCGGCCGGCCGTCAGGCGCAGATCTTCCGTGATGGAGCGGGGATCCACGACCTTTCCGGGATTCATCCTTCCTTCGGGATCCCAGATCCGCTTGAACCTGCGGAACGCTGCGACCAGCTCCGGGCCGAACATCTTTGGCAGAAGCTCCGCGCGCGCCTGCCCGTCGCCGTGCTCGCCCGAAAGGGACCCGCCGTAGGAAACGACCAAATCCGCCGCCTCCTCCAGGAAGGCTCGGAAATGCGCGACGCCCTCTCGGGTCTGGAGATCGAAGTTGATCCGCGTGTGGACGCATCCCTGCCCGAAGTGCCCGTAGAGGTCCCCCTCGTAACCGTGCTTCCCGTAGAGCTTTCGCAGGTCCCGCAGGTAACCGCCGAGCTTCTCCGGCGGCACGGCGGAGTCCTCCCATCCTTCCCACGTCAGGGGCTTGCCCGGGACGTGCGCGGTCGCGCCAACCGCGGACTGCCTCACCTGCCAGATCTGCCGTTCCTCCGCCGGGTCTTTGTAGAGCCTCGAGCCCGCGGCCCGGCCGTCAAACTCCTTCGCGAGCCGTCGCGCCTTCTCGTCGGACTCCGCCTTCGAATCGCCGCCGAACTCGATTAAGAGCCAGCCCCGTCCCGGCGGAAGGAGGTCCGGATCCCCTGAGTGGAGGCCGATCGCCTTCGCGTCCTCGACCAGCCGGTCGTCGAACCCCTCGAGCCCGATGGGGCGGTGCGCGAGGACCGCCGTCACGTGGTCCGCCGCGGACGCGACGTCGTCGAAACCGGCGACGAGGAGAGAGCGCGCCTTCGGGTTGCGGATCAAACGCACGGTCGCCTCGAGCACGGTCACGCAGGTTCCTTCCGAGCCCACGAGCGCGCGGGCAGCGTGGAATCCGTTTTCGGGCAGCAGATACGGAAGGTTGTACCCCGACACGCGCCGCGGGATGTCGGGGAACCTGGCGCGGATCAAATCGCCGCACTCGTCGCGGAGCGCCCTCAAGTCCGCGTAGATCTGGCCGCGCCGGCCCCCTTCCGAGATGATCCGCGCAAGGTCCTCCTCGGAGGTCTTCCCGACCCGTACTCGGAGCCCGTCCCCGGTGACGACGTCCAGTTCCACGATCTGGTCGGCGGTGCGCGGGCCTTCCCCCTCGAGCGCGGCCATGACCGAGTGCACGCCGCAGGAGTCGTTGCCGATCATTCCTCCCAGCGTGCAGTGCTCGTGCGTGGCCGGATCGGGACCGAAAGTCAGGCCGTGTGGCTGCGCGGCGCGGCGCAGGTCATCGAGGATCACTCCCGGCTCGACGCGGGCGAACCCGGCGGGGTCCACCTCGAGGATACGGTTGAAGTGCCTGGACATGTCGAGCACGACGGCGACATTGCAGCCCTGACCCGCGAGGCTCGTTCCCCCTCCGCGCGAAAGGACCGGCGCGCCGAACTCCTGGCAGAGTCGCAGAATTTCCAGGACATCGTCTCTGTCCCGCGGGAGAACCACGCCGATCGGGACCTGCCTGTAGTTGGAGGCGTCGGTGGAGTAGAGCGCCCGGGCCTTGGCGTCGAAGCGCACCTCTCCCCGAATCGCATTCTTCAGTTTTTCTTGCAGCCCCCGCGCGTCCACGCAGGGAGAAGTCTAAGGTCTGGGGTCCGTAGGCCCGGGGCATGACCTCGGACCCAAGACCTGAACTTCGATCTCCTCAGTTGCGCCCGCGATTCGGGGACTTCGGAGGCTCAGGTGTGGTCGTCAGGGTCGGGAAGGAGTCACAGAAAAAGGGGCTGACGTACGAGCAGAGCCAGGAATCCGTCTTCTCCGACTTGAACTTCTCGACCTTTCGAGACTCGGCGCGTCTCTCCGCGACCGCACGCGCGCGCTCGATCCGGCTCATCCTCTCGTTTCCCTCCGCGCCGGATGCTGTCGCGATCCCAGCGGAAAGAAGCGAGAAGAAGAGACCGGCCAGGATGCCTTTCGAAACCGTTCGCGATTTCATCTTCGGCCTCCCCTCCTTCGGTTCGTAGTTCGCCACGATTCCCTTCCTCGATCAGGCCCCCCGGAACTTCAATTCGCGTGCCAATCAGCAACTCCTGCAATTGCAGCGATTGGAGTGTCCTCTTTTGAGTCATAGGGATTGCTCGCCCCCCGGCGCCGCACCAATCCTCAAGACGCGCTTGATCCCGGAAGGAAGTGGCACTCGATTGCGGGATTTCTGGAGCGGGCATTTCGCTCGCGGGCCCTCGGAAAGGAGGCGGCGCCACATGAGACGTCTTTATCCGCCGTTTGTCGGAGGCTGGAGAGGAATCGGTCTGCTCTTCCTGCGGCTTGTCGTCGGGACCGCGCTAGTCCTGCACGGCTGGCAGAAGATCGAGAATCCGTTCCATTGGATGGATCAGTTCCCGAACGCGGCCCCCGCGTTCCTGCAGGGAGCGGCCGTTCTGGCCGAGGTCGGAGGCGGCGCCGCAGTCGTCCTGGGTCTGCTCACGCCGCTGGCGACCTTCCTGATCGCCTGCGACATGGGGTACGCGCGAGCGAAACCGGGAGTCGTCTTGTGAAGCATCATGAAAGCCGATATTTCATTTCGCTCCACGCGCTGGGCTCCCGGGGCACGAGGCTCCTCCCCTCTGAGAGACTCCTCGCGCCGCGACCGGAGCGCCGCGGGGTCTGTCATCCTGAGCGAAGCGAAGGATCTGCCCCAGTCGGCGGGCAGGTCCTTCGCTTCTCAGGATGACAGTCTCATCGAGTCGAGGGTCTTACTGGACCGTTGCTGTGAACACCTCTTCCATCAAGAAGGGGCGGCGGCACCCCGTGGCCGGATCGAGCTGCTTCCGGCTGTCGGTCCAGATGGGATGTGAGACGCCCCCGTACGAGACGAGTCCCTCGTAGTCTCCCTGCTGGTTTCCGTAGTTGATTCCCTGGCAGGGGAAGACCCCGCCGCAGTCGTGCTCGTTCGACGAGACGGTCGTCACGCGTACGTCCGGCTGCCACGTCAGGCCGCCGTCCTTCGACTGCGCGAGAAACACGTCGGTCATGAAGCGGTGGCCGGTCGTGTCGTTGCGGGTGTCGTAGTAGGAGACGTTGACATCACCGGTGATCGGATCCACCGACATCCAGTGGTTGAAGCGGTCTGCGCCCTCGGCCGAGTCCCCGACGGGGTTCGCGCTCGACCAGGTCACGCCCTTGTCGTCCGAGTGAGCGAGGAAGATGTTCGTCGTTCCGCCTTCTGTCAGGTCCATCCACGAGCAATACACGCGCCCGCGGTGCGGCCCGCTCGAGCGGTCCGTGTCGCAGGCGGGGTAGACCAGCGCGCCGCGGAAGGACTCGGCCGGGATCCCGATGGCGAAGGGAATGACCTTCGCCGCAATGACGCCGGGCGAGCCCCACGTCGCGCCGCCGTCGAAGGAGCGGTTGAACCCGATCGTGTCGGCCTGGTAGTCGTTCCACGCCACGTAGACCTCGCCTTCCGGACCCACCGCGGGAGAGGCGGCGATGGACTTGCCTGGCCCGTTGGTCGCGTCCACCCGCGTGACGGAGAAGCTCGCGCCATGGTCGGAGGAACGGCCGACGAGGACGCCGCCGCCCGTCGTCCCGCCCGAAGCGGCGTCCCAGGCCACGTAAATGTTGTCGCGGAATGGACTCGCCGCGGTCTTGTCCGTCGTGATCATTGGCTTGTCGTTGAAGTGATTCGCGCCGCTCCGGAAGGAGAAGAAAGTCGTCGAGGCGTAGGTCGCGCCGCCGTCGGTCGAGCGCGCGACGGCCATCTCGGTGCCGTTGATCCCGTTGCCGTTGCCGAAGAAGACGACGATGTAGCTGTAGAAGACGTTGCCGGAGGTATCGAAGGCGAGCCCGGGATCGGAGCCGAAGCGGTGGTCGTTGGTCCCCTGGAGCGGCGGAGGCAGCGGCAGGTCCACAGCTCCCCACGTGGCTCCGCCGTCGGCCGAGAAATAGCCGCGCATGGGATCGCGGAAGATCTCGTTCGAGCCGGCGGCGAGCGCGTTCGTGTTCGCCGGATTCAGCGTTATGAAGGTCTCGCTCTGCGGGCCGCACTCGTTGGAGACGTCCACGTTCGTGCCGGCGGCGATCGAGGTCGTTGCGCCGGGCGACGGATCGGGCCCGAACTTGGCCAGGTACTGATACTTGTCCCACCAGGTCGGTTTGTCCGCCTTGTCGGTTTGCGCCGACAGCGAAACGGCGACCTCGAAGATCAGAAACGCGAATAAGAGTCTCTTCGTCATGCAACCTCCCTTTGTAGGAAACCCCGACGCGGGGCGGGTCGGATTCTATGGCCGGGTGAGAGCCCCGCGCCGTCCTTAATGGCGCCGCAAGAAAGGCGTGGCCGCCCCTCCGCATCCCGGGTTAGCCTGGCTGCTTTCCTTCCACACGCTCTCGCGCCAGCTCTCTTCTTGCCACCCGCGTCAGGAGGATCGTCACGGCGGCCGTTGCGGCGAGCCCGAGTCCCAGCAAGGCCCATTCCCAGGGGCTTCTCGCGCTTTTCGCACCGATCGTCCTCCCGGCCGCCCCCAGGTAGACGTACAGAACCGTCGCGGGAAGCATCGCGACCCAGCTCGTCGCCACGTACGGTCCGAACCGGACGGCGGTCAAGCCGTAGAGGTAGTTGGACAGGGAAAACGGCACCAGAGGCGAGAGCCGCAGCAGCGCCACGACTTTCCACCCCTCTTTGCCGATCGCGCGGTCGATCGCGCCGAACCTTGGGTCCTTCCGCGCACGCTTCTCGACCGCGCCCCGCGCGAAGTACCGCGCGATGAGGAACGCCAGCGCGGCCGCGACCGTCGAAGCGGCCGAGACGAGGAGGATCCCGCGCCAGAGCCCGAAAAGGAATCCCGCCGCGAGCGTCAAGGGAAGACCAGGCACGAAGAGGACCACCGCGACGACGTAGACGGCGCCGTAGAGGAGCATCCCCGCCGGGCCCATCCCCTGCACCCAGTCCTGGAACGATGTGAGCCACTGCCCGACCGGGAAGAGCCGCGCCGCCGCGATGAGCGCCACGACGACCGCAGCCGCCGCGAGCCACTTCCAGGGAATCCTTCCCCCGCTCATAACCAGGTCCGTGTCTTCCCCTCTGTCATCCCGGCCTTCCTGTCTGTCACGATCCTCTTTGTCCCGACCTGTCTATTCCGACCTTCTTCTCTGTCATCCCGAGCGAAGCGAGGGAACTGCTCACTCCTCACGATTGCGGGCAGATCCCTCGTCGTTTCGCTCCTCGGGATGAAGGAGATCCTAAGACCCTCTCCTCCTCCGATACATCCGCTCGAACAACTTCTTCGCGAAGGGCGTCAGCCGCGCCTTCTGCTGCCGGTCCGCTACCTTTCTCGCGATCTCGGAGTAGGTCGGATAGGCGTGGATCGTGCCGGAGATCCGCTTCAACCCGACGCCCGCCTTCATCGCGAGCACGAACTCCTGGAGCAGGTCGCCCGCGCGCTCGGCGACGAGCGTGGCGCCGAGGATCTTGTCGGTTCCCTTCTTCGTCAACACCTTCGCGAAGCCCTCTTCTTCGCTCTCCACGACCGCGCGGTCCAGGTCCGCGAGGGGCTCTTTCCAGACGTCGCAGGCGATCCCCTTCCGCTCGGCCTCGGTCTCGTTCAACCCGACCCGCGCCACTTCCGGCGAGGTGTACGTGCACCACGGGATCACTCTGTCCTCGCGTTTCGCCTTGAACCAGGGGAGCAGGATGTTGCGCACGACGGTGCGGGCATGCGCGTCGGCCACGTGCGTGAAGAGATACTGGCCGACGACGTCCCCGGCCGCGTAGATGTGGTGTTGCGAGGTCTGGAGGTACTCGTTGACCGTCACGCCGCTCTTCGAGTACGCGACGCCGGCGGCCTCGAGATCGAGCTCCTCGACGTTGGGTGTCCTCCCCGCCGCGATGAGAATCGCGTCGCCGTCGATCGGATGCCGCGTTTCCTCCCCCTCGACGTCGGCCCAGACCCGGATCGTGCGTTCCGATCGCGCGACGACCCGCGCGGTCGCTCCCGTGAGCACGTTGACGCCTTCGGCTTGGAGACGCCGCAGGAGAAGCTCGGAGGCGTCCGGATCTTCCCGGGGAAGGATCCGATGCGGCCGCTGGAGGATCGTGACTTCGACGCCCAGCCGCGCGAAGGTCTGGCCGAGCTCGCAGCCGATCGGGCCCCCTCCGAAGACGACGAGACGTCCGGGTTTCTCGACGAGATCGTCGAAGACCGTCTCGTTGGTGTAGTGGGGGACCCTGTCGAGCCCATCCATGGGAGGGATCGCGGCCCGCGTGCCGGTCGCAATGACGAAGTTCTTCGCGCGGAGCACCGTGTCGCCGACGCGGACCTCGCGCGGCGAGAGGAAGCGCGCCCGGCCGCGGAAGACGTCCACGCCGAGCGACTCGAAGCGGTCCTGGGAGTCGTGCGGCGCGATCTTCGACCGCCGCTCCCGCATCCGCGCGTAGATCGCCTCGAACTGGAAGCGGGGCTCCTGCGAAAGCAGCCCCCACCTCTCCGCCTGACGGATCTGCTCGACGAGCCGCGCCGAGGAGATCAGGGCCTTCGAGGGCACGCATCCGGTGTTCAGGCAGTCGCCGCCCATCCTGCCTCGCTCGATGAGCGCCACGCGCCCGCCGAGCCCCGCCGTCCCGGCCGCCGTGACGAGCCCCGCCGTCCCGCCCCCGATCACGACGACGTTGTAGACCCCCTCCCCCTTCTGCATCCGTCCCATCGTAATGTAGGGGGAGAAGCCTGCCCTGCCCCGCGGCTCGGGCGCGGAGCGTTTGATCGGGCAGGTCGCGGATAGTGGGCCGGAGCTACTTCATCTCCCGTCTCGGCACGTAGGTTCCTTCAAAAACCGGGCGCCACGTCCGGCCCCCGTTCGTCGAAAGCTCCCAGTTCTCCTTGACGCGGTGGTCGGGCTGCGGCGTCCAGGCGATCCGGTGAGTGATCGTGACGCCTTTCTCCTTCTGCGACGGGCGCTGCCCGATGAGGACCATTTTGCCCTCGGCGAATTCCCCCTCGAGCTTCAGGACCGCTCCGCTGTCGTCCATGAGCGTCTGGTGCCAGTGGCGCGTCGCGGGGTCGTAGGCGGAGAGGCTCAGTCCCTGGCCGCTCTTGACGCTCGTCCAGTTCTCCTGAATCGCGCAGCCGCCCAGGATCTGCACGACCTTGTCCTCGGCGGACTTCTTCCCGTCCGCGCCGACGAGGTCCCACTCGCCCAGCCAGAAGTCGAACTGCCGGTACTGCGGCGCGGTACAGGAGGGGCTCATCACGGCAGCGGGGGACGGCGTCGCGGCCGGCGAAACCGATGCGGCCGGGGAAGGGGACGGCGTCGGTTTTCGCGCGGGAGCCGCCGCCATCGTGCCGGCGAAGCCGGCTAGAAAGAGAATCCGCGCCGCGCCAATCCTCATCGTCTCCTCCCTCCGCTCCCGGCGTTCTTCGAGTCCGAGCGTATCCCGAAGACTGCCACTCCTCCGTCACGAGTATCGGGCTCGGCTTTTTCGCGGCCTGCCGTCAGCGGGCGTCGAGAGCGCAGATGCCGCTTTCCTCGCATATCCGCCGCATGGCCGCCGCGGCCGTGTTGAAGGCCAGGATGATCGAGCCTCCTCGCGTTCCCGCCGTCAGGTCTCCCGCCAGGAAGAGGCCGGGGACGCTCGTGCCGAAGCCGTCCGTCAGTCGCGGCGCCGGCCCGTCGAACTCGATCCCGATCGCCTTTAGGAAGTTCTCCGGCGTCGTGCCGCCCAGGGCATAGACGATCCGGTCCACCAGGAGCGGCTCGAGGCCAGCCGCGAAACGCACCCGGATCTTGTCTTCCTCCGCCTCGAGCTCCGAGATGTCGGAAGGAAGCATGAGCCGGAGCCTGCCGGAGGCGGCCAGAGCGAAGACGCTCTCGCGGTTGATCGGGTTGGGGCGGGTCAGGTCCGCGCCGCGGTAGGAGAGCGCGACGCGATTGCCCTCCTGGACGAGGAACTGGCAGTACTCCGCCGCCGTATCCCCGCCGCCGACGACCAGGACGTCCAGACTGCGCATCCGCTCGCTCGTCACGTCGAAGAAGACCTTGCCTTTGACAGACCGGGGAATCTGGTAGCTCGGCTTGTTCGGGCGGCTCAGGATCCCGATCGCGATAACCACGTTTTTCGCGCGGAAGCTTCCGCCGGCGGACTCGACGAGCAGACGCCCGCTCTCCTTCTCCCGTGCGATTCGGAAGACTTCCTGCCTGTAACGCACATCCACCCCGGAATCGCGGATGGCCCGGTCGAGATACGTCAGCGTCTCCTCACGCGTCAGGTCCGGTATGCAGAGGACCCCTTCGCACTTCGCTTCGATCCCCTTGTAGTTGGCGAGCACGGGCTTCGAGGCCGGGTAGTACTTGCGGATGATCCAGGAGTGGGCATTCGCCTTCTCGAGCACGACGATCCGCTCGGCGGGGACTCCGGCCGCGCGCGCCTCGGCGACGAGCGCGATCCCGGCTGGGCCCGCGCCGACGACGAGGAGGTCCACTTCCGGAACCGTCGGGCGCATCGTCCGCGTGGACCTCCTTCCTCGTAAAACGGTCAGGACCGTGAGCGCAAATGCCGCGGAGCGGCGACCACCGTGTGGCGGCCAGCCAGAATATAATGCCGGGCTCTCGGGGACCGTCGATGACCTCTCCATCGCCTCGACCGGCCGGGCGGCCGACTCTCGAAGGCGGTCGAGCGCCCCGCATCCACAGCTTCGAAGAGTTCTGGCCCTTCTATGTCAGCCAGCACCGGCGCCACGGGACCCGCGTCCTGCACTTTGCCGGGACGACCCTGGGCTTTCTCTTCCTCGCCCGCGCGGTCACGAGCGGCCGGCCGGTCTTCCTGCTCTGGGGCCTCGTTGCCGCCTACGGCCTCGCCTGGATCGGCCACTTCTTCATCGAGAAGAACCGCCCCGCGACCTTCCAGTACCCCCTCTGGTCCTTCCTGGGCGACATGAAGATGTACGCCCTCATGTGGCGCAGGAAGATGACCGCGGAAGCCGAACGCCTTGGCTTCGGCGAGCGCGGGGAAGCGCGAACCGTTGCCGACCATCCAGCCTCGTAGCCCGGATTATTCATGGTCACCCGGCCGGAACACGAGCAATGGACTGTAGCGAAGGGCTTTGGCACGAGAGAAGGGCGACTTCAGCTGGAGATCTGGTTGTCCGCGACAGAGATTGTTCGCCGAGGCAAGGAAGCACGACGACGGCGATGCCAAAGCGCATCGCAGAGGAGCGCTGACGCCGTATCGGCGGAAAAGATCGGAGCGGCGGCCGGAGTCGATCATGAATAATGCGGGCTAAGCCTAGGAGGTTCCACCATGAAACGTTCTCTGATCCTCTCCCTTCTGGTGGCCGTCGTGGCGCTTCCGCTCCCCGCCGGCCCGCGTGCCATGGACGCGGAGGCGCTCGTAGAGCGATACCTCGAGACCTTCAACGCGCCGGACCCGGTCGCGCTGGCGGCCCTCTACGCCGAGGACGGGCTGGTCCTTCCGCCCTCGGGCGGCTCCGTCCGCGGCCGCGAGGCGATCCGGAACTACTGGTCGAGAAGCAGCCGTAAGGACCTCTCCTTCAACATTCTCCAGAAGAGCGTCTGCGGCGAAGCCGGCTTCTTCGTCGGAAGCTACGTCGCCCAGGAGACGAGGACGGGCCGCTTCTATCCCGCTTCTCCGTTCGCGCTGCTGGGCTCCCACCCCAGACAGGTGGACATGAACGGCAATTTCGCGCTCGGCCTTCGGCGCGGCGACGACGGCAAGTGGCGGATCGTCTCCGACATGTGGACCGAGAACTACTTCACCGGGTTCGTCCCCGCGGCCCAGCCGGGCGTGATCGTGCCCGCGGCGCGGCAGCCGTAGGGCGGGCGTTTGCGGCGGCGAGCCCGCCGCATGTCGCGCCCTCCGCCGCTTACGCGGCCGACGACGCTCGGTAGTCCCCCGCCCGTCTTCCTTCGATTCGCCAAAAACGTCGAGACGGCCACGCTTCCGCCCCCGCCGCCCTCCCGCCCCCGTACCCCCGCCGCCGTAGGGGCGGGCCTTGCGCCCGCCCGCCTCTCTTTGATTGGTCAGAACGTCGAGACCG
>Ga0153915_10005858_pt1 | contig 11463 bp, 6 predicted proteins | sample Opewatmetagenome_2_FD_107003 | JGI IMG/M metagenome (GOLD analysis project Ga0153915, IMG submission 107003) | Freshwater wetland microbial communities from Ohio, USA - Open water 3 Core 3 Depth 3 metaG | ecosystem: Environmental > Aquatic > Freshwater > Wetlands | place: USA: Ohio, Lake Erie...
CCCTACGCGGACATGGATCCGCAGCCGCTCTATCCTTTCGGCTACGGTCTCAGCTACACGAAATTCGAATACGGCGACTTGCGAATTCGCGAAAAAACGATCGGGCCGGGCGGCACCGTCCACTTGGCGGTCTCGATCCGGAATGCCGGGCAGCGCAAGGGTGTCGAAGTTGTGCAACTGTACCTCAGGGACGTCGTAAGCTCGGTGACCACGCCGGTAAAGCAGCTCAGAGGGTTCCGGAAGGTGACTCTTCAACCCGGTGAGAAGCGCGACGTCGAGTTTACGCTCGGCCCCGAAGACCTCTCACTTCTCAATCGACACCTGGCGCGCGTGGTCGAGCCTGGGGCTTTTGAAGTTATGATCGGCGCCTCCTCAAAGGACATACGCCTGAGCGGCAAATTCGAGGTAAGTGAGTGAATGGAAATTCCTTGTGACCTTTTCCGTGCAATTCAGTAAGCTCATGCCTTCAGCAGGTCCGGTCTGCTAGACCGGACCGGATGCTTCGCTGAACAATGCCGGTTCCTGTCTCACAGATCGCACCGGCGCTCTTGACTGAGAGGGTGAGATGGAAAGAGACGTGGATATTGACACCGGTTCAAGCTCGAGACCTCAAGAAGAAGACCTCTCGCTCAAGATCCTTTTCGTTTCTTCCGAGTGCGCACCGTTTGCCAAGGTGGGCGGGCTCGCCGACATCGTGGGATCTCTGCCAAAGATCCTGCGCCTGCACGGGCATGACGTCAGGGTCCTGATCCCGCTCTACAGCGGCATCGATCGGGTCAAGCACCGCATCGAGTACGCGCAACCGGCCTGTGTCCACATGGGAAACCGCGAAGAGCAGTGGATCGGCCTCAACCGCGGGCAACTGGACGGCCAGGTCCCGGTGTGGTTTGTGGACTGCGAGCGTTTCTTCGGACGCCCGGGCATTTACGACCAGCCGTGGGGAGAATACACGGATAATGCCTTCCGGTACGCGCTGCTTTCCAAGGCGGCGCTGCAGGTCTGCAAGGATACGGGTTTCATACCCGACATCATGCACGTTCACGATTGGCCGACGGCGCTGGTTCCGGTTTTTCTCAAGACCTGGGACCTCGAGCTCTCGCCGCTTTCCGGAACGGCCAGCGTGCTCACGATTCACAACATCGGGTACCAGGGCGTTTACCACCCCAGCGCCTTTTCGTATATCGGCGTCGGCGCGGAGCACTTCCATCCGGACAAGTTTGAGGACCACGGACACCTCAACCTGCTCAAGGCCGGCATCTGGTTTGCGGATGCCCTCACGACCGTGTCGCCCACGTATGCTCTCGAAATCCTGGGACCGATTGGAGGGAGGGGTTTGGCGCCCTACGTGTTCAACAGGCGCGCCGATCTCTTCGGAATCCTGAACGGAGCCGATTACGAACACTGGAATCCCGAGACGGACACGCTTATTCCCGAGCGCTATTCCGCGGACAACCTTTTGGGCAAGGCAGTCTGCAAGGCGGCGTTGCAGCTACGGATGGGTCTGGACGTCCGGACGGACTGGCCCGTCTTCGGAATTGTCTCACGCTTCGCCCAGCAGAAAGGGATGGATCTCATCCGGGAGGCGATTCCCTGGGCGCTCAACCACATGATGTTTCAGCTGGTGGTTCTGGGGCAGGGGGATTCCGGCACCGAGGACTTTTTCCGATCGCTCGCCGCGCGCCACCACGACCGGGTCGGGATTCACATCGGTTTTTCCAACGAGCTCAGCCACTTGATCGAAGCGGGAAGCGACTTCTTCCTGATGCCGTCGATATACGAACCCTGCGGTCTCAGCCAGATGTATTCGCTCAAGTACGGAACGCTTCCGCTTGTCCGGGCGACTGGCGGCCTGGAGGACACGGTCGAGAATTACAATGAGAGTACCGGCGATGGAACGGGTTTCAAGTTCCTGGCGCCGACGCCGCAGGCCCTGCACGACACCATCGGTTGGGCGGTTTCGACCTGGTATGACCGGCCACATCACGTTGCGCAGCTGAGGCGCGAGGCGATGGTGCAGGATTTCTCATGGGAGAAATCCGCGCGCCAGTACGAGATGGTGTACCGTCACGCCATCAAGAACCGGCGCAAGATTCCGTGAGAGTGTTCCGCCGGGACTCGCGGCTTACGGATTGAGCGAAAATCTGCCGAAGTATCCCGTTATCCCCGCATCCGGCTCTTGCCAATGCTTGGAGAAATCGCTGCCCTGGTAGTCGTAAAACGTGGTTGCGGCCAGTGTCGCCTCCGTCAGGGGAATGAACGGTTCATACCACCTCGAAGAGCCCCGGTGAGCATCCTCGGGAAGAACGGCTGTGCGCTCACTGACCTTGGCCACGCCCGGCACCTCGACGTCCACGCTCCCGTGGAGCTTACGGAACACGATCGGCGCGATCTTCACAGCGATGATCTCGCCTACTGCGCCCGGGTAGCGCTGTTTGATAAGTGAGACCACGGCGTCCTACTGCCTCTCAGAATTGACACCGTCCAGGTAAAGGACCGTGCGACGCGGCATTCCCTGGATGCTCAAGTTTTCTTCTCCCGACAATACCGCCAGCGCCCTCACTCCTTCCAACGTCGTTCCGTTGTAGCTGCCACCGTCAAAGGACCAGGCCAGGATCGCTTCCCGCCCGCCCGTAACCATCTCGCCCGAGTAGAGACATCCACATGTGTAGACGTGGTTGGAGCGGGCTTCGACATAGTCGCCAGCAATCTGCGATGGGGATTCGGCCATTGCTGTGCCGGCTGCCAGCAAGAACATCACCGCTCCGATTCTAAGTACCATGTTGCCCCTCCTCTCTGAAGCTAATCAAATTATACTCCTCCTGAAGCGACTTCAGCCCAGCAGGGTCCGGTCTGTCAGACGGGACCTACTTCAACTCCGGGACTTCGAGCCTGCGGCTGCCTGCGTATGTTTGAATGAACCGCGCCAAGACGTCGTTCCACGCCTCCAGCCCGATGTTCTCGAGCGGCTCCAGCATGTAGTCGATCCCAACCCTTCGATCTGCCTGGTGGTCTTTCAGGTCGTCGAGGATGTGAACAAAGTCGCGACCACCGACTGACTGTCCTTTTGGATAGCGGCTCTTTTCCCAGGTAGCCCTCAGTTCAGACCACATGGCCGCGCGGTCTGAAAGGCAGGCGCGAACCTGGCCGTGCGCCCCGGACAGCAGGGAAACGACATCGCGAGGCCTCTCCTGGCTCTGGGCTTCCGCTGCACGGAGCATCAGATCCTCGGCCTTCACCAGCGACTCCAGCATCGTCAGGTAATGGCGTTCGAAGCGGGCTATGGAGAGCAGGACCTCCAGGTTGTAGCGGTTTCGCATCACGACGCCGAGCTTCCCCTGCAGAATACCGATTGCCTGATCCAGTCTGCGCCGGACGTCCGGCATTTGGGCCAGCACGTGGGCGTAGCGGCGGGAGAAGGTTCGGTCGACTATCAGGGTCTCGTCGTATGCGAAGGGTACCGGGGGTGGTTCGATCCTTAGGTCGATCCGGGTTGTGTCCCGCCCCGGGCCGGCCCAACTTCCGTATGTCGGTTTAAGACGCGTGGCGGGAACTCGGTCAAGACTCGATTCGTAGAAACGGGCCCCCTCCATGAGCGTCCTATAGACCTCTACCAGTTCCTGGTTGCCGGGACCATAGAAGGTGTCCATGAAATCGGCGATAACCTGCTCCACGCGCGGCCCATTCGGTGACCAGCCGTACTGACTCACCGTGACCCAGCCGAGCCAGAAGGTTTCGTTGTGCAGGCCGGAATCGTCCCAGGCCGCGGCAAATGTGCCGATGAGGTCGTTCGGGGAATGGGCAAGGAGCCGGGAAACCAGCATGCCGGGTTCCTCCAGTCGGCCCTGGACAGGTCGGCCGTTGTCCAGGAAATCAGACGAGAAGTAATTGGGAAATAGAAGTTCGGAGCCCTGCTGGGGACTGTAGATGAGCGATGCGACACCGGCGTCCCGCAGGCCCCTGTTCCAGCCGTCGCTCTGACCTACTGCGGCGACACCGTTGATCAGCCCCCTGGGAAGAAGCCTGAGATCCTCCTCAAGCAGCGGATACTCCACCCAGCAGAGCATCTTGCGGCCCCGCTCGGCCAGCCACTTGTGCATCCGGTTGACGTACTCGACCCAGGTCAGGCTGCGATTCTGGTCGTTGTAAGGGCGTCTCGCCTGACATTTGCTGCAGATTCCTGCGAAATAGACCTCGTCGGTAGAGACATGGAAATACTCGACTCCAGGGGACGCGTCGATCATGTCCTGGTAGAGGTCCTGAATGAGGGAAATGGCCTCTTCGTCGCACATGCAGGCCTGGTAGTTGATTCCGTCGGCTCGGAGATGCCTGAACTCCTCGTGCTTCAAGACGTAGGCCATGTGAGCCGGTGCCTGGATCTGCGGGACGAGCTGGATGTGGCGTTCCAACGCGTACCGGGTCAGCTCCTGCATCTCGGCTTTCGTGAAGGCTCCCGGGGCGCCGACTACGGGATGCCGGGGAAATTCATATTTATCTTCGATTTCGAAACCTATGGCGTTGATCTTGTAGAAGGAAGCCCAGTCAACAAAACGCTTCAAAGTCAGCGGACGATCCTGGTGATGCTTCGTATCCCAGTGAATGAACCTGAGCGGCAAAGCGGGCCAATCCTCGATCTCGGCTTCGGGCAGACTCCATACTCCACTGCTCCTCGTATGCAAAAGCTGAAGCAGGCTCTGCACTCCATGGAGAAGGCCCGGATTGGCGTTCCCGGTGATTTCGATCCGCTGTGGGGCGATTTTGAGGGCGTACGCTTCGTCCGAAGTAGGCGGTGGAGTTCCCGCCACTGCTCCACGAGCGACCCGAAGAACAATGCGCCCCCGCCCTGTTGCCTCGAATCCCAGGTTGTGGAGCGCGAGCGCCCCATCCCGCAGGCGCCGGACTGCGATCTCTCCCGGATCCACGTGAGGCTCGATACCCCAAGTCGAATCAACGGAGATCTCGCGCCCTGTCAGGACTACTTTCTGTGCCGCTGGGATGAGGCTGTAACCGAGGGATCTCAATCCGTTGACAATGTCCGCGGAGGAGGAGGACGCCAAACCGGGCATGGTAACGCTGAGCACGGCTAGTGCAGAGATGAGAGTCTTTTTCATAGCAACTCCGGATTTTCACTGCTGAACCACGGGATAACCACGGCTGTCCCAGCTGAGAGGCGCGACCCACGGATAACGGCCGGTGCGCTTCCGGTCCCAGGCGTGATAGCAGACCCACCACTCTCCATCCGGTCCGCGGAACACCGAGTTATGGCCCGGACCCCATTGGCCCTCTACGGTCCTCAGGAGCTCGTACGGAGCGCCATTCTGCCGCAGACGCTTCCAAGGCCCGTCGATGTGCTCCGACCTCGCGACCCGCACGTGGTATGAGTCATCCCGCCAGTTGCCCATGCTGGAGAACAGGTAGTAAGAGCCCTTCTGCTCTATTACGAATGGCCCTTCTTCCCATTCCACGGTCTCGTCCGGGAAAACCCTGCGTGGATTGTTTTCCAGCTTTACAGGGGATACAAAACGATCGACCAGCAGCTGACCCACATCGGGGTTGCCTTCGTTGCCGCAGTAAAAAAGACGGCCCTCTTCCGGGGTGAGAAGGTGGGGATGGCCGTCAATCGACGGCTTTGCTACCAGCCTTTCGCCCGAATCCACATACGGCCCGGTGACGCGGTCGGCCCACGCCACCCGCACAAACCGCCTTTCCGGGTCCCCGAAGGAGTCTGCCGTGTAATAGAAGTAGAACCTGCCGGCGGTCTCGACAAACTCCGGGGCCCAATAGTTGGCTTTGCTGCTGCCTTCGTACTCTGGACGCCTGAGCACCGGACCAAGGTCCTGCCAGGCGTGCAGGTCCGGGGAAAAGAATATGGTGAATCTGCGATCCTCGATGCCGCGCGCATGCTGGGTGCCCACAAGATACCAGCCGTCCTCCCGTCTGACACAGAAGGGGTCAGCGATCGGGCAGCCGGTGGCCAGACGGTACGGCGTTTCTTTCCCCCCGCTTCCGGGCAACTGGGTCGGGAGAGCGGCGGCGATGATGGATCTGCCCGCCAGACCGACGAATCCCCTGCGATGCACACTGCACCTCCGGATCGGCGCCCTGAACATTGGATGGAATCAATGCCAGCGCGTCTATTTTCGAGGATCATTGCCACGCATATCGTCCGCCATGGCTTTGATCTCGGTCAAGTCGCGCCTCATTTCGCTCCAGCCATACCATAGCGCGTAGTCGGGGTTTGCGTGGAAAGTACCCTGGAACGTACGCATTCTGTGCTCGAGATACATTACGAAGAGTCTCTGCTCGATCGGCGTCGGCGCGTCATGGAAGGTGAGCAGGTCCGGGAACGGATACTTGTAGTTGTCCGGCTTCTGGAGAATCCCGTCTCCGTAAAGCGCAGCAACCGTCCGGATGGCCTCCGCCATGAGCTGGTCGGCTGTCCGGATCATATCGTCTCCCTTGGCAAGGTTTGAAACCGCGAAAGTATGGGAGTGACACTGCCGGCAGGCTCCGACCATCCTATCGCGCGCTATCTGCCAGTCGGCCTGGTTCAGGCGGGCTACCTGTCCCACCCTTACAATATCCAACCGTGACGTAGGCTTTCCGTCCGGGTCGAGAACTCCGAGCGCTTGCAGGATCGTGGCACGATCCGCAGCCCACTGCTTATCCTCGGGCATGGGCATTCGGACTGCCAGAAAGCCCCAAGCTGTGCGGACCTCGTGATCTCCATTTTGCATGTGGCACGTCTGGCACGTAGGGGCGGCCACCGATTCCGGCAGCGTTTTGTTCTGTTTCAGCAGATAGCGGACACCGTGCTTGGAGGCCGAGTACATCTCCCACTGCGGGTGATCGAACCCCATGTGGCAGGTCTGACACGCCTGCGGCTGGCGCGCCTCCTTCACCGAAAACAGATGCCGCGTGTGACATGCGTCGCACGAGGCAAGACCGAATCCGGAACCCTCGGCACGCAACTCCTTCATCTCCTGCTCGGTCTTGAGACCGACCTTGTGGCAACCACCGCAACCCTTCATGCCCTCCGTCATGGCGACAGGCTGGGCGTGGATCGTGGGCATCACTTTCATGGCGATCCATGCAACTGCGTGCTTCCCTTTCTTGAACTGCTGCAATCTCTCATCGTGGCAGGTGCCGCAAAGGTCGGGGGTGGGCAGCTCAGCCTTGGCGAAATCGTGGGCGGATTTGTGTTCCTCGCCATGACATGTCGAGCAGGTGACTTTCTTCCTGCTGTGCACGCTCGCCTGCCAGTCGGCGACAATATTCGGGGTTTGTTTCTTATGACAGTCGACGCAGGGATCGGCTGCGGGGCGCGTGGCTGTTGGCGTGGAGCTGGCAGCCTCCGGTTTGGGTGCCTGGGCCATGCTTTGTGCAGACAGCATAAGTGGAAAGAGCAAGACTGCGAAGCACTTGATTTTGATGGTCATGAGGACTGTTCCTCCCTATGTCGGTTCTGAGGCTGCAACCACTGTACCACTGTTCAGGGGGCTCAGCTGTCAGGGAAACTTCGACATGAGGCGGCAAGTGCCTCTACGCCACTGCGCCGCAGTCTTCCGCTATAGCTCCAGCCTGATGCCGAGACGGAGAACGAAGGGATTTTGCAGTTCGAGCGGCAGGCGCAGCGGGAATAGAGGGCCCGATATGTCGTATTGCCGGATGTGCCTTCGCAGATTGAGCAGGTTGAAAATGTCGGCAAGGAGAGTCAACCTTGCCCAGCCGAGTTCGAACGTGCGTCCCACGCGCTGATCGAATGTCACGACGGACTCGGCCCTCAAACCGCCAGGCTCCCCGCGAGGCGTTGCCATCACAAAAATGGGGCCTTGATTCAATCCGGTCAGAATCAGCCTGCGCCCGAAAGGCAGGCCGTCGAAGTAATTGACCAGCGTACCGAGTTGAAACCCCCATGGCGCGTTCAGAAAGCCGGAGAACTTGCCCACGAAAGCCCGGTCGAAAAAGAGCCTTCCGCGAGCGTACAGGAGCGTGTTCGGATTGTCGGACAAGGTGCCGATTACGCCGAAATCGTTCTGCCATTCGCTGTTGCCGGGACTCGCCTGGCCGATCGCCCTGTAGGCTGAAAACGAGAGCGAAAAATACCCCCGCCTGCCTTGTCCCTTCGTGATCATCGTCTCGATCCCGCTGTACGAGGCCGAAAAGCCCGAATTCGTCAGCAGGTAGCGGTCCTGGCCCAGCGTGGCGGGATCCTGGTTGAATACCGTAATGACCCTGTCGTCGGTCGTTCCCCGGATGTTGTCATCGCCGAGGTCAAGGACTTCGACCGGGGAATAGGCAGAGAACGGCACACCGATGTTCACATCCTCGACTAGACGTTTATGGCTCCGGTGAAGCAGACGGACTGCAGCGTTCAACCGGCCGGGGATCGACTGATCGACTCTGATGCTCCATTCGTCGGTAAACGGTCTCCGGAGGCCCGCATCAACGGACGAATAGGGACCGCCGAAAACGCGCAGTAGAGCGGTTTCCTCGCCGCGCTGGTAAAGGCCGTCGGCGTTCGCGTCGTCCCATTGGAATGCTCTCCCGCCAAGACTGTTGGGATTCGCGTAGTTTGCGTACAGAGCCGGCAGGCGACTGTAGTATCGCGCGAAGCCTCCGGAAACCTGCGTCCCGCAGCATGTGCGAAGGGATGAGACCGAGAAACTGGCGTGCGGCGAGATCGTGGTCCAGGAGACGACACCGGCAGCCCCGGGGAAGTCCCTTAAAGGCTCAAAGGTGCCGGCACGGCTCGGCGCTGCAAGAAGCCAGGCCGCGCTCGCATCCATCGTCGCGCCCACACGCAGGAACAGCCAGTCCGAAACCTTGACTCTGTCATCGAGGAACAGCGCCAATTCCCTGAGTCTCTGCTTCGTGCGGCTAGGCGTATTGAACCAGATTACTTCGGAGGGGACGAGCTCCGGGTAATAAAGTTGCTGGATATCCCCGACAACCCGACGTTCCTCAGTGCATTTCGACTCTTCCAGATCCAGGCCGAACTCAAGCAGGTGTGTCAGGCTTTCCGTCGGACCTCGCAGGGCGGTCTGTTCCTGCAACAGGAGCGAAAAACGACTGCGTGCCGAATCGGATTCAAGGGGCGCTGCACCCGCCAATGTCCATGCGAAGAGGACCTTCCGGCTGGGCTCGGTCACATCGGCCTGAAAGGTGTCCGTGGGGGAGGCGTGAGAGAAACCAAGAAGAAGTTGCCAGATGGTTGCGGAGCTTTGCCGCCGGGTCCAATGCCCTTGGATGACTTCGAAACGGTCATTCCCGTTCAGCGTCGCCGATGGAGCGACGCCTGGGTATGCTCCCATGTGAGAATTCCGGACAATCTGGCCGGTAAGAAGAGCCGTGAGCTGATTGCGCTGACCCGGCTCTCCATCAATACGTATCAGGCCGGAGTAGACGGACACGGCAGGCACGGCATCGAAGCCGGGTACGACCCTGGTGAGCTTTCGGATGCCGAATGAGGTTAGGAAGGCCCATTTCTTCAGGCGCGGTAAGGGTCCGTCAACCACAAATGCCCCTTCTCCAAACCTCTTGAACCTCGGCGCATACGTGAAATCCTGAGCGGCCACCGGATCATCCCCGCCGCCCTGAAGCGAATCGCCCGTGAAGTAACCTTCCGCCTCACCGTGGAGCCTCGAGGCGCCACGACGGCTCGTCACGCTGAAATATCCTCCGGCAAGCCGGATATCCGCAGGGTGAGACGCGGTCGAGACCGCGAATTCCTGCAAGCTTCCGAAATCCGGATAGAGGAGGGGCCTTCCCGTCTCGAAGGGATCCGTGATGTCGAGGCCGTCAAGCCTATATCCGTTCTGGGTCCAGCTGCCGCCCAGCACGCCGACGAGTGGAATCGTCCCGGTCGTGATTCCCCCCTCATCCAAGGTATTGGTGATGCTGGATGGGTCCTGATTCTGGAGCAGGGACCAGACGTTCCGGCCGCTCGGCTGCGACACGACTGCCTGACGATCGAGCACAGCCCCATAGCCGGCTTGCCAGGGGTCTTCCGGATCACCCTGCCAGTTGACGACGGCCTGCCTCGGGGCAGACCCCTGCCTCCTGTCCATCACCGCGTGGACGAGACTGAGGCGACCGCTCTGCACACGAACCGAACGGATGATCGTTTCCAGGTACCCGGCCTTGCTGAAGCTCAATTCGTAGCTGTCCGGGGGCAGCGCGAGGAACCGGTACGCCCCTGATGTGCCGGTCATGGTTTGAGAGAATACCGGCCCGCCGAAGAGGCTGATCGACACCTGGACCCCCTCGAGAGCGCTCGAGTCGGCGGCGCCCTGCACCTTGCCCTCGATCCATCCCAGGGAGGATGCCGGCGCTGGTTCGTGCAGGCACAGCACGAGGACAATGACGACGAGGGTGCGCAGGCGGGCCATGGGTGCCACCGAAACTCAGCGGGCGACAGGTCGCACGCGCAGAAGCAGGCTTTCCTTGAAACTCATCCTGAGATACGGCTCCGCGCCGCTCAGTTTTCCAAGGTCACGCCGATTGGCGTAATCGTAAACCTCGTAGGTCAGGGATTTGTCCAGGCAGCGGAGTTCGATCCGCCGGTTTCGAGGCCAGACCTCGGCGAAAATGCCGTAGTAAATCTCGTTGCCCTTCCTGACCACGTGGATCTCGGGCTTGTCGAACGCAATGTCGTAGAGATTGACGTACTCCGCCCGGGCGAGATCCATCTCGCGATACTGCCGGAACCAGCGCTGCCAGAGCGAAAGCTGGTTCGCGTCCAGGTCCTCATAGAAGGTCGTCAGCTGGGCTCCCGCGCCCATCGCGCTCTCAAACGACTGCGGGACGGAAGAGCCCAGCCACTCATCGAGCGGCACCTGGTAACAGTCGCCCACCGCAAATGTTCCTCCGCGGATTGCCTTCTCCGCCTTGACGCGACTGCGCACCTGGAACGTGTTGATCGGGTCGGAAGCGTTGGCGATGTCGAAATAAGGCATGGCATAGGGCGAATGTGGCAGGGCACAGATGCAGACTTCGTTGTATGGATCCTTCTTGAGCTGATGCAGTGTGCTTGCGATCAGGGCGAACATCTTCGGAGTTGATTGGAATGAATCTAGCGGCGATCTGTGGCCGTGCGCCTTGTTGAAGCACGCAGGCACGGCCGACAGTCCCTGGAAATCGGTATACACGCCGTCGAAATCCCAGTCTGAGATGGCTCGCCTCAGGACGGTTTCGACGTGCCGCAGGGCAGGCTCGTAGGCCGGGCAAAGCTGGTAAAGATCGCTGGGATCGAGCGGATAGTTGCCGAGCTCGTCCTGTACGAGGAGATCGGGATGCTCCTTCGCCAGGCGGCTCTTCGGGCTCACTCCGAACGGGTACCACCAGAGGCCCGTTCTGAAGCCCTGATCATGGATCTTCCGGACGAACAACACCATGTCCTGGTCGCCGTTCGGGAACTTGCCCGGCGACCGATTGACCTGCCAGTCGCCCATGAAGTCGTACCAG
>Ga0153915_10005859_pt1 | contig 11463 bp, 11 predicted proteins | sample Opewatmetagenome_2_FD_107003 | JGI IMG/M metagenome (GOLD analysis project Ga0153915, IMG submission 107003) | Freshwater wetland microbial communities from Ohio, USA - Open water 3 Core 3 Depth 3 metaG | ecosystem: Environmental > Aquatic > Freshwater > Wetlands | place: USA: Ohio, Lake Erie...
CCCCTCTTCGCCCTGTTCTTCAACGTGCCGCTGCTGCCGGTCCTCTTCCCCCTGGTGCTGGTAATCGCGCTTGCGACCCTGGGCTTCGTGGCCGTGGGCACGCTGATGAGCTCGATGGCGGTCAACACCCGATTCGCAGAGCTGATGCTCCCCGTCCTGGTGCTCCCGTTCCTCGTGACGCCCATCATAGGCGCCGTGCAGGCCACCGCGCGCATCTTCGCGGGGCGTCCTTTCGCCGAGCTCGCCACCTGGCTTAAATTGCTGGCCGCCTACGACATCACTTTCGTCGTGCTCTGTACGCTGATCTTCGAGTTCACCCTCGAGGAATGACCGCGATTCCGACGGCTGAACGCGCGCTGCGCCGCAGCGGATTCTGGATGGCCATCGCTCTCGTGCTGGTGGCCGGGATCTACGTGCGCGCCCTGGTCTTCACGCCCGAGGAAGCCACGCAGGGGCTGGCCCAGAAGATCTTCTACATCCACGCGCCGAGCGCCTGGGTCGCGTTCCTCGCGTTCGGGATCGTGGGCGTCTGCAGCGCCATCTACCTCTTCGTCAAGGATCCGCGGCTGGACCTCTTCGCCGCGTCCTCGGCGGAGGTCGGCACGGTCTTCACCACTGTCGTCCTGGTCACCGGTCCCATCTGGGGCAAGACCATCTGGGGCGCGTGGTGGACCTGGGACGCGCGGCTGACCCTGACGCTGTTCCTCTGGTTCATCTACCTCGCGTACCTGGTCTTGAGGACCGCGGTCGAGGAGCCGGGGCGGCGGGCCCGCTATTCGGCGGTGCTGGGCATCCTGGGCGCGCTGCTGGTGCCGTTCATCCACGTCAGCGTGTACCTGTTCCGCACCCTGCACCCGATGCCGGTGGTGCTGCGGCCGGGAAGGCCCGAGCTCCCGGGCTCGATGCTGGTGACGATTCTCTCGTCTTTCGCGGTGTTCACCATCTTCTACTTCGCGCTGCTCGCGCGCCGCTACGCCTGGGCGCGGCTGGTGGACGCACGCGCCCAGACGGAGGCCGAGCGTGGCGACGCCTCCCGCTAACGGCGGTTTCATGGTCGCCGCGTACGTGGCGGCGGCGGTCATCTACCTGGCCTACACCGCCTTCCTGTACTGGAAAAGCAGAGGCCGCTAGGCGCGTAGCGCGCCAGCGGCCTCGACTGCGACGGGTACGGCGCCGGCTAGGCGCCGTTCTTCTTCAGCAGGAGCCGCTCGTACAGCTGCATCGCCAGCACGGCGCCGAGAATCGGCCCGATCCAGTAGGCGAGCTGCCCCACCCAGAAATTCGCAACCAGCGAGGGTCCGAAGGCGCGCGCCGGGTTCAGTGCGGCGCCGGTCAGCGGGCCGCCGGCGAGCACGCCCATCCACAGCGCCACGCCGATCCCGAACCCTCCCACCTTCGGGCCGGCCGGATCCACCGCCGTCCCCATCACGGCCAGGGCCAGGAAGAAGGTGAGGATGGCCTCGATCAGCGTCGCGCCGATGAACGTGATGTCGGGTGCCAGCCTGAGCGCGCCGAGTGCCTGGACGCGGCCTGCGACGGCCGGGAAGAGCCCCTTGAGCAGCAGGGCGGCGACCACGGCGCCGAGCAGCTGGGCGACGATGTACAGGCCCGCTTTCCTGGCGTCGATGCGCCCGACCGACCACAGGCCGATGGTGACGGCCGGGTTGATATGGCCGCCGGAAATGCTCATCGTCGCGGTGACGGCGAGGGCGTACGCAAGGCCTTGGGCGGCGGCGATCCCCCCCAGCCCCAAGATCCCGTCGCGGTAGCCGTTGACGATGATGGCGCCCGCACCGATGAAGACCAACATGAAGACGCCGACGAATTCCGCGACGAGCGGACGCAGGGTCTGGCGCATCACATTCCCCGGATCGAAGTGTGTGCTCGCGTGCCTTTGAGCGGCGCCAATATGCCGGGGGCGCGGCGCGAGGCGCAAGCACTCCTCCGCCCGCTCAGCCCGCGCGCCTCATGACGATCGCCGCGTTGATCCCGCCGAAGCCGAAGGAGTTCGAGACCGCCACCTCGGCCTGGCGCGGGGCGCCCGCGCCGGCCACGTAGTCCAGATCGCAGTCGGGGTCGCGAACGGTGAGGTTCAGGGTCGGCGGCAGCCACTCGCGCGCCAGCGCGAGGGCCGTCACCGCCGCCTCGATCGCCCCGGAGGCGCCGAGCGGGTGGCCGTAGTACCCCTTGGTCCCACTCACCGCCAGGCGCGAGGCGTGAGCCCCGAACGCGCTCTTGAACGCGAGGGTCTCGGTCTTGTCGTTGAGCGGCGTGGACGATCCATGCGCGTTGACGTGGTCCACGTCGCCCGGGCGAACATGGGCGTCGGCCATGGCCAGCGTGAGGCAGCGCGCCGCCTGGGTTCCGTCCGGGCGGGGCACCGTCATGTGGAAGGCATCGTTGGTCACGGCCGCGCCGAGGATCTCGGCGACGACGGGCGCGCCGCGGGCCAGGGCGCGGCCGCGCTCCTCGAGGACCAGCACCGCCGCTCCCTCGCCCATGACGAACCCGTCGCGCCCCGCGTCGAAGGGCCGCGACGCGGTCCCCGGCTCGTCGTTGCGCGTGGACATCGCGCGAATGATCGCGAACGCGCCGTAGCACAGCGGCGCCAGCGGCGCCTCGGCCCCGCCCGCGAGCATCACGTCCGCCCGCCCGTCGCGGATGGCGTGGTACGCGTCGCCGACCGCGATGGTGCCCGACGCGCAGCTCATCGCGTTGGTGGAGTTGGGGCCGGACAGGCCGAACTCGATGGCGATGTTGCAGCTCGACGCCCCGCCGAACACCGACAGGGCGAGCGTCGGGTCCAGCCCTCGCAGCCCCTCGCTCGCGTAAACCCCGGCCTGCTGCTCCGCGTAGGCCACGCCGCCCAGCGCGGACCCCATCATCGCGCCCACGCGGTCGCGATCCTCGCGGTCCAGGACGAGCTCAGCGTCCGCCAGCGCGAGGCCGGCGGCCACGACCGCCAGCTGCGAGAACCGGTCGTAGCGGCGGGCGCGGCGGGCGTCGAGGTGGTCCTGCGGTCTGAAGTCGGGAATCTCCGCCGCGATGCGGCTCCTGAACGGCGTGGGATCGAACCTGGAGATGGTGCGGACGGCCGAGCGCCGCGCCTGCAGGCCCTGCCACAGCCCGTCCACGCCGGTGCCGATCGGCGTGACACAGCCGATGCCCGTGACGACCACCCGGCGCGCCCCGGTCACGGTCGAGCGTCTCCCTGGGCGGCACGCGCGATACCGGCAAGCGTGCGCTGCGCGATGCTGTGGATGAACACCGGGCCGATGACGAGTCCGGCTGCCGCCGCGCCCACCAGGGGCCAGGCCGGTCCGCCCCAGACGTGGGTGACCGTCACCGCCACCCCGGTGCTTGCGGGAGCGAACGCCCACTCCACGTCCATGCCCCGGGTGATACCCCTGACGTGCCGATAGTGGATCGCCGGCGCGGCGCGGTCGATGCGCATCTGCGAAACCCACCAGGTCGGGTAGCTGAAGGGGCCGAAGGGCCTCCGCGCAGCCATCTCCACGAGACCTCCATCGGCCTCACGCTCGAGGAACCTCACCCAGCGGTAGTGCTCCAGCCACCTCGGCCACTGCTCGACATCCGAGGCGCAGGCGAACACCCGGTCCAGGTCCGCTCCCACGACCAACCGGTCCACCTGGATCACCGTGGGGGCTCCCGGCCTGCGGCTCGCCACGCGGCCGTCACCCTGAAGCCCGGGTGCCGGCGGACGTCGGCCTCGACGCCGGCCGCCGCACAGGCGCGCTGCAGCGCGGAGGTCGTGAAGCCGCGCAGCACCGACAGCACGCCGTCATGCCGGCTCACGGGATGGAAGGCGAGGGGAAACGACGCGAGCCAGATCCCCGCCGCCGCCAGCGGGCTGGGTCTGAGGTCGGCCACCACAACGCCGAGCCGGGCCACCCGCGCCAGCTCGGCCACCACCGCGCTCAGCGCCGCGTCGCGGAAGTGGTGCAGCAGCTGCGAGCACAGCACCAGGTCCACCGAGCGCGACGCGATGGGCAGCGCCCGTGCGTCGGCCCTGACGGCCGCGATCTCGCCGCCATGCGCCGCGCGCCGCGCCGCCGCCGGGTGCCGCTCCAGTCCCAGCAGGCGCAGCCGGACCCCGCGCCGGGCCGCCCGGCGGCGTGCGGCGCGGGGGATGTCGCCCTCTCCGGTGCCCACGTCCAGCAGCGTCAGCGTCGTCCCCTCCGGCACCGCGCGGAAGAACTCGTCCAGGCGCGCGAGCGCCGCCGCGGCGCCGCCGAAGAGGCGGTTCGCACGCGCGATGTCGCGGAGCGAGGCGAGCACGGTGGCCGGGTCGGCCGCCGGATCGTCGAACAGCTCGCGCCGCCTGAGCGCCCACGCGTTGAGGGCCGTCACGCGCCCAGTTCCACATAGGCGCCGCGGAAGTAGCAGAGCGGCCGGCCGTCGCCCACCTCCGACCACTCCAGCGTGCCTGTGACGATCGTGTGATCACCTCCGGTCAGGTGCGCGTGGCGGCGGCACTCGATCCGCGCCAGGCTGCCGGGGATCAGCGGCACGCCGCCCGGAGAAGGAACGATCTCGCTCTCCTCCAGCCGCTGGCGCGCGCGGTCGGCGAACCGCCTGGCGAGCGCGATCTGCCCGCCCGCCAGGACGCTGACGCCGAAATGCTCGGCCTCGAGCAGCACGTCGTGTATTTCCGCGTCGCGGCCCACGCACACCAGCAGCATCGGGGGGTCGAGTGACACGGACGTCACGGAGCTGGCTGTGATCCCGACTGCGCGCCCGCGCCGCGGGCGCGCGGTGACGACCGTGACCCCGGTCGCGAGCTGGCTCATGGTGTGCCGAAACCGTGCGGCGTCGAGCGGCATGACGGCGTCCTGTTCAGAGGTGGCTGCTGTCGGTGCCCGGTACTATAGGATAAGGGCCGCGAGGGCGCGGGGCGCCAGCAGTGCCCCGAAGGGCACGTAGTCGCCGGCCGCACCGACCCAGAGATCTGCATACGCCGGCCTCGCTGCCAGTCGGCTGGCGAAACGGCGCATCAGCGCCGGACGAGTGGCGGAGAGCCCCGCAATGCGCTCGAGCACCCACTTGCCGAAGAACGCGCGGCGCCGGGCGCGCGCGTACGGCCGGAGGGCCGTGCGGGTCGCCTCCCCGTGCGACAGGGCCCCGGCCAGCGCCTCGGCGGCGAGCCGCCCGCCCCGCAGCGCCGCGAAGATCCCCTCCCCCGTGAACGGGTCGAAGAAGTCCGCGGCGTCGCCCACCAGGAGGGCTCCCTCCGCCACCGGTCGACGGGTGGTGCGCGCGAACGGGCCCGCGACCAGGACCTCGCGGACGATGCGCGCGCGGGCCTGCCGCGCGCGGAGCTCCGGGAACGCCTGCAGTTCGGCGAGGAGAAACGCCGCGGGGTCGGCGGCGATGGCGCGGGCCTCATGCGCCGGCACGACCGCGGCCGCGTTCACGAGGCCCGCGCCGATCGGCGCGAGCCCGATGTAGCGACCGTCCCGCACGAACATCTCGCCGCAGTCGCGCATCCCTGCCATCCCGGCCAGGTGGGCGACCAGCGCCAGGCGCCGCGGACCGCCGCGGCGCGAGAGGCCGAGCCGCCGGGCGACCAGGGAGTGCAGGCCGTCCGCGCCCACGACGGCGCGGCTCCGCTCCTCCCAGCGCCAGTCGGCCTGCCGGAGCACGGCGCCGGTCACGACGCCGTCCTCGACGAGCAGCCGCTCGAGCGATACGGCCTGGCGCACCTCGGCGCCGGCACGGGCCGCAGCCGCGAGCACGATCACATCGAGGCGCGAGCGCGGCAGCGCCAGCCCGTAGGGCCGGTACGGAGTGCGCGTCCGGGTGGGCCGGAACCGGCCGACGACGTCGGAGCCGTCGTCAGCGACGATCCGCATGCCGGTGAGCTTGACCGCGCCGCCGGCCTCGATCTCCTCCAGCACCCCGAGAGCATCGAGGTCCCGTGTCGCTTCGGGACTGAGGTATTCGGCGCACGGCTTTTCGCGCGGGAACCTGGCCCGGTCGACCAGCAACACGTCGAGTCCCGCGCGCGCGGCCCACGCTGCCGTGGAGGCGCCCGCCGGCCCTCCGCCCACGACCAACAGGTCGCGCATGCGTCCGGACTCCGATTCTGGTGTGTGGGACTTCAGTCTAGTGGGGAGATGCTACACCCGCGACCCTCGGAAGGGCCGCAACGGCCGCCCCGACGATGGTGGCGGCGAGATTCACGGTGTCGTTGGTCATCCAGCGGAAGCCGCCGACGAGGACCGCGGCCGTGCCGCAGCCATGGCGCGGCTGCTCGCCGGTCGCGCCGCATGCCGGGCAACGGTACCGGGCCTGGAGCGTGGCCCCGAGCAGGGAGTCGGCGACGCCTCCGGCGACGCCGGCGGCCGCTACCAATGGCGCCGCCCGCAGCGCGATCAGGCCCGGAAGCGCTGCCACGGTCGCGATGAAGGCGGCGCCGGCCGCTCCGCCGGCCGTCCCGAGCCAGGTGATGCCCCCCGAGGTGCCGCGCGGGACCGGCCGGCCGGTGGTCACGAGGCGCGGGGGGCGCGGGCTCCGCGCGCCGATCTCGGTGGACCAGGTGTCGGCTGCCGCCGCGGCGATCGCGCCAGCGAACGCCAGCGTCCAGCCGTCCCCAAGCCGCGAAAGCACGGCCGCGGCGGCGGCAACGCCGCCGTTGGCCGCGACCTGGACCGCGGCGCGGCGTCCGCCGCCCGGCGTCAGCAGCGAGGACGAGAGGAAGAACGCGCCCAGCACGCCCAGGCCCGCCGCGCCGCTTCCGGCCGCCACGGCGGCGCCGACGATGCAGGCGGCCAGGGTCCCGCCCGGCGATAGCCACCGCATGATGGTCGAGAGTCGAGCGCCATGTGCCCGGAGTCAAGAGCGCCTGGTGGCGGCCTAGAACTCGACGCCCGGCCGGTACTCGGGCTATCTTGCCGCCGCACGCCGTGACTGAGCGCGACCAGAAGTACACCCACAGCATCCTGCCGCTCGCCGTGCTCGAGGCGATGCGGCACCTCGACTCTCCCCGCGACGAAGAGGCCGCCGAGTACGTGGACGAGCTCCTCAAGAAGCGGCTGGGCCTCTCCGACACGGTGGCGGCGCAGATCGCCCGCTACCAGCTGGCGGTGCGGCGCGACGAGGACGTTTCCAGCGACGAGCTGGAACAGATCCTGCGCCTGGCGAGCCGCCGCACCGACGCGACGCTGGTCTTCGCGGACGGCGGGCGCCGCGCGGCGCGGCTGGCGGTGAGCCGGCTGTCCCCCTCCACGCGCTGGGCGGCCCGGCACCTGCCGCGGTTCCTGCGCCGGGCCGTGGGCTACCGCGCAGCGCGGCGCTGCGCGGGCGCCGTCTTCGGCGCCAGCCTCGCCCGCGCCGGCGCCGGCACCGTCCTTACGCTGGCGCAGGCGGCGCCGATCCGGGCCACGCCCGATGGCGCGGCCTGCGTGTTCTACGCCGCGGCGTTCGCGGAACTGTTGCGGCAACTGGTCGCGGACTTCGACGGCAGCGTGCTCCACCCGTCGTGCCGCGCGCAAGGCAACGCGCGCTGCGAATGGCGCTCGACGGCCATCTCCCGGAGGAACGCGTGAGCGTCGTGGAATCCTTGACGCCCGAGGTCCTGGCTCGCGTCCGCAAGATGCTGACCGAGCTCAGGCTCGATGGCTGGCTGTTGTTCGACTTCCATGGAATGAACCCCGTCGCCACCCGCGTACTCGGCGTGGGCGGCCTGGCCACCCGCCGGCTCTTCGTCCTGCTGCCCGCTGCGGGAAAGCCGATCGCGCTTGCGCACCGCATCGAGCAGCACCGCGTGGCCGGGTTCCCCGGAGAGGTGCGCACCTATGCGGCGTGGCGCGAGCTGGAGCTCGAGCTCTCGCGGCTGGTCTCGGGCAAGCGGCTGGCCATCGAGTATTCAGCCAAAGACGCGGTGCCGTACCTCGACCGCATCCCCGCCGGCGTGGTCGAGCTGCTCCGCGCCTCCGGGGCGGACGTCGTATCGTCGTCCGAGCTGGTGACCACGCTGGCCTCGCGGTGGACCGCCGACGAGCTGGCGGGGCACCGCCGCGCGGCGGAGCTGCTGCGCGAGATCGCGCTCGCCTCTTTCGAGCGCGTGAGGACCTGGTTCGCCGAAGGTGCCGTGCCGAGCGAGCAGGGCCTCCAGCGTTGGGTGATGGAGGCGTTCGAGCAGGCCGGCCTCCGGACCAACGAGCCCCCGATCGTGGCGTCCGGCGAGCATTCGGCCAATCCCCACCACGATCCGATGGGGCAGGCCGACACCATGATTGCCCCGGGCCAAGTGCTCCTGCTCGACCTGTGGGCCGGCGTCGAGATAGACACCGTATACGCGGACCAGACCTGGATGGCCTTCGTCGGCGGCTCGCCGCCGGGGGAGGTGTCGCGCCTCTTCGATGTGGTCCGGGACGCCCGCGACCGGGTGGTTGCCGTGGTGACCGACCGCTGGCGCGAGGGCTGGTCGGTGAGCGGAGCCGACCTCGACGACGCCGCGCGCGGCGTCATCCAGAATGCCGGCTTCGGCGACTACTTCGTCCATCGCACCGGCCACTCGATTGACCGGGAGCTGCACGGCTCCGGCCCCCACCTCGACAACTACGAGACCCACGACGACCGGAAGCTCCTGGCGGGGATCGGCTTCTCCGTCGAGCCCGGCATCTACCTTCCGGGCCGGTACGGAGTGCGCAGTGAGATCAATGTGTACCTGGCGGACGACGGGCCGGAGGTGACGCCGAGGGAGCCTCAGCATCAGCTGGTGACCGTGGCGGCGGAGTGAGCCGGGGCGCTCGAGGCGTGAAGGTGGGGTCGGGCAGGCGGCGGCCCCCCCCGCCCGCGCGGCGCTCCGTTCGTGCCTTTCGATGCCGGTGTCCACACGAGAGGACAACGCCGTCCAACGTTCCTTGACACTGTCGGAGTTTTTTGGTGATATTGGCCACAGTTGCAATGGAAGGCGCAAGTTTCCCGGGCGCGACGCTGCTTTCGTCGCGCCGGACATCGTGGGAAGCGTCGCATCGCGAAGCTCCGTGGAGCGCAGTCAGAGAGGGGTTCGGCGTGCCGCTTCAAGTCGGCCCGCCTCAAGCCCACTCGCGCACCCAAAGCCGAACGATGTGGTGCAGTAGGGCTACCGGAAGGAGGTGGCGTGTCGCTACCTGGATCGTCAGTCGATTTCCCGCGTGTTCACGCCTGTGGAGGTCTGCAATGACTCAACGTAGTCGCTGGGTCCTCTCTCGCCTCGCCCGAGTGGTGGCGGCCGGGACGGCCGTGGTGTTGTTCGGGGCCGGCAACCTGCTGGCTCAGGGCACGACTGGCAAGATCGAGGGCACGGTAAAGGACCAATCCGGCGCGCCGGTTGTGGGTGCGCAGGTGCTCATCACGGGGTCGGCGTTTAGCACGACCACGGATCAGCAGGGTTACTACTTCATCAACCTCGTTCCCGCCGGCGTCGTCACGGTGCGCGCCCAGTACATCGGGTATGCGCCCGCCGAAGTGCGGAGCGTCCGCGTATTTGCCGGCCAGACGATGACCGTCAACATCCCCATGGAGCAGCGGGCGATCGAGGTGACGGGCATCACGGTCACGGTCGAGCAGAACCCTATCGTGCCGCGCGACCAGGTGACCAGCAAGCCGATCGTGCAGGGCGAGCTGATTCAGGCCCTGCCGGTGGACGCGGTCAGCCAGGTGCTGCGGCTCCAGCCGGGCGTGGTGGAGAGCTCCCGCGGCCTGACGATCCGCGGCGGCCGCCCGAACGAGTCGGCGACCTACATTGACGGGGTGCTGGTGCGGAACTACGGCCAGCAGTTCCTGGGCATCGGGTCCAACACGACGGCCACCGTCGGCGCGAACGCGCTGGAGGAGGCGTCGGTGACCACCGGGGCCACGGGCGCGGCGTACGGCGAGGCGTCTTCGGGCGTGATCTCGCTGGTGACGCGCGCGGGCGGCCAGCAGTATCACGGCTCGGTGAGCTACGGGACGGACAACATCTCCGGCCAGTCGAAGGGCGCCGGCCTCAATCGCGTCGAGGCGTCCCTGGGCGGCCCGCTGTTCAGCAACCTGACCTTCTTCGTCGGCACGACGTTGCAGGGCCAGCAGAACGACGCCCAGTCGCTGGGCACCTGGAACTACCCGTACTGGGAGAGGGGCGGGATCGATACCACCATCACGGTGCCGCTGAGCCCGGACATCGCGACCTCCGATTCTCAGGTGGTGAACATCCCGAAGTTCATGCAGTACGCGAGCGGCTGCGGCGACTCGGCCTCGTTCCACGGCACCTGCCAGAGTGCTCGGCGGCCGCGCAACCACAGCGATGCGTACACGATCGACTCGAAGCTGCAATACAGCTTCGGGCAGGGCTCGCATCTGTCCCTCACCTACCACCGCAACCGCAATCAGCGGATGTACGTGGACAACCAGTTCAACTCGGTCGGCACGGGTGGCACTCGTGCCATCGGGCAGGCGCTGATCCTGAACTGGACCCAGAACCTGGCCAAGTCCACCGAGCGGGCGTTGTTCCTGGACGCCAATCTGAGCTGGCAGAACGACAATTATGTCCGCGGGATCCTCGATCCGGGCTTCGCGCTGGACAACCTGACACCGTTCGGCAACTTCACCTTCAGCAATTTCAAGTTCGTGGTTGACCCGGACAACTTCCCGATCAACGACCAGCTGATCGAGAACCTGCGGCTCAACAGCTGCGACAACCCGCGGCCCGGCGGCGCCGGGGGCTGCGTGCCGTACCTGAACCGCAACGATCTCAGCACCGCGGGCGCCTACCGGACCAACCCGTGGGGAGTGACGGAAGGGGTGTTCGCTACCAACGGCTTCACCGGCGACCGTCCGGTCTTCAACAACGAGACGCGGGTCGGCGGTCGGGCGAACCTCGACTGGCAGGCGAACCGCTACAACCGGGTCCAGGTCGGCGGCGACTTCACCAACGTGAAGATGCAGTCGTACTCCGCGAACAGCTACATCAGCAAGATCTTCCTCGACGCGTACCGGGAGTCCCCGACCAAGCTTGGGCTGTACGCCCAGGACCGCGTGGATCTTGGCGACGTCGTGATCGAGGGCGGGCTGCGCTACGACCGACTCGATACCAAGATGCTGTATCCGCGTTTCCCGGGCCGCATCTACACCGACCCGATCCGGGGCGGGTTGGCGGCGCTGACCTCGACCTCGAGCCCCGATGACAAGCTATATGCCGACCGGTGTCAGGCGGCCCTCAACCAGATCGGGGGCCTGAGCGGCGTCACGCAAGACACGGCCGCCGGGAATCTGGCCCTCTCGACGTGCAACTTCTTCAGGGCTCCCGCGCAGGGCGTCTGGTCCCCGTCCATCCGGGTGTCGTTCCCGGTGACGGATCGCACGGGCTTCCGGCTGTCGTATGCGCACCAGGTCCAGTCGCCCGATTTCTACTACCTGTCCACGGGCATCAACACGGACATCTCGTCCTCGAACACGAACAACATCTTCAGCCGTCCG
>Ga0153915_10005860_pt1 | contig 11460 bp, 12 predicted proteins | sample Opewatmetagenome_2_FD_107003 | JGI IMG/M metagenome (GOLD analysis project Ga0153915, IMG submission 107003) | Freshwater wetland microbial communities from Ohio, USA - Open water 3 Core 3 Depth 3 metaG | ecosystem: Environmental > Aquatic > Freshwater > Wetlands | place: USA: Ohio, Lake Erie...
AGGCGCCGTTGCCCACCGATTGCAGGTTCTTGTTCCAACCGGCGGCGGGCAGCCAGACTTCGATTTTGATGTCGGAATCAGCCGTGGGAGTGAGTGTGGCGGCAACGCGGCAAAACGTCGGCAGGTTGCGGAACGCTGCGGCATTTCCCGGACCCTGTCCTGGGGGCGGAGCAAAGGCTCCGGCGGCGACATCGGCAGCTAGCGTCACCCTGCCTTGCTTCAGAGTGAGTGACGATAGGCTATCGCAGGAAGCTCCCCAAACCGGGGCGGCAAGCAAAGCGGCAAGGGCGACATAAACGCGCGAAAACATGCGGCAATTATACAGATAGCGACGGCCTGCCTGCTTGACATCGATTGGGTTGCGCTGATACTTTTGGGGCGATATTGAATTCGTAGGAGTAGCTATGCGGTCGATTTATCTATCAGTTCTTGCCGGGTTCCTGGCGACAGGCGCGGCGTGGTGTCATCATTCGCTGGCGGCCGAATTCGATCAAAGCAAGCCGGTGAACATCACGGGAGCGGTGACGAGCATCGACTGGCGCAATCCGCACGCCTGGATTTATCTGGACGTGAAGGACGAAGCCGGTAAGGTGGTCAAGTGGCAGTGCGAACTGGGCTCGCCGAACCAGATGGCGCGCTCGGGCTGGAAGCAGGACAGCGTCAAGATCGGTGAAGAGATCATCGTCGCCGGGATTCTTGCCAAAGACGGCACCAATACGTGCAGCACGCGTAACGTGAAATATAAGGACGGCCGGACGGTTTTCAGCCAGGGCGGCCGCTAAGGATTTTTGCATGAACATTCGACTCGTCGCTGCTGCTCTGTTCGTGTCTGCTGTTGGCTTCGCCCAGCCGGGCGGCGGCTACAAACCGCCAGAAGGCCCGGCGCCGAAGACGCCTTGGGGCAAGCCCGATTTCAATGGCGTTTGGGCTCGTCCGTACGCGCCCGACGTTACGCGCACCGGCGGCGGCCAGATTGGCGCCGGCGAGTTGCCCTACACAGAATGGGGCAAGAAACAGTGGGAAAGCTACAAACCGGAGGAAGGCGATTACACCGGCTCCTGCCTGCCCTTTGGCCACATGCGCTCCATGGGTTCGCCCGATCCTATGCAGATCATGCAAACGCCCGACAACCAAATGGCGTTCCTGTACGAACAGAATTCCTGGTTCAAGGTGTTTCCCGTCGATGGACGCAAGCACGACGACCGCGTGGCGAGCTGGTTCGGCAACTCGGTTGGGCATTGGGAAGGCGATACGCTCGTGGTGGAGACGATCAACTTCAACGGGCTCACGCGCCTGGATACCAACGGCCATCCGCATAGCGACAAGTTGAAGTTGACCGAAAAGTTCACCCGTACCGACGCCGGTCATATCGCCTATGAAATGATCGTCGACGACCCGAAGACGTATACGAGGCCGTGGACCAACAAGCGCACGTTCACGCTGCGCACCGATTGGACGATTCTCGAATATTCCTGCGAGGAGAACAACAAGAGCTTCATCGAGGGCCGCATCAAGATGCCGAAGTACGACACGCCGGCCAAGTAACGGCCATAGAAGCGAGAAGGAACTCACCGCATTTGAACTGGACCCGCAGCAGTTTTGAAGTTGAAGGGCTTGAGCACAATAATCCGATTCCGATGATTTGCCGCATCGGGCCCTTTCTGCATTCGAGCGGCATCAATGGCAAGCATCCCGAGAAGGACAAGCTGTCGCCCGATATCGCCGAACAATGTGCGCAGATGTTCCGCAATGTGAGGCTGGTGCTCGAAAAGGCGGGGGCCAAGCCCGAGCATATTCTGAAGATGACGTTTTTCCTGCCAGCCAGGAATTTACGGCCACACATCAACCAGCACTGGCTGGAGCTGTTTCCGGATCCACATTCGCGACCGGCGCGGCATGTGCATTCCGAGCCCGATTTGACGAGCGGAATGCTGGTGCAGTGCGAGTTTTTCGCCATCGTTCCAGAAGCTTAAGATCGGTCGAAACCGGCCGCGCGGCGCGCGCGTCTGGGTGTGAAGTCTGTGGTGTGTGAACCGGCCGCTTGCTGAACCGGCCTCCGCCGTGGTCCCATATAGGTTTCCGCAAATGAACAAGCCCCGCCGTTTGAGATTGCTTCCGTTTCTTTTCGCCGCCTGTGCGGGTTTGCCCCTCTATGGGCAGCAGTATGAGATCGGGCCGTATTTTACGTTCGACCGCATGAGCCGTGCGCCGCTGGGCACGGTGCGCCAGACCGGAGGCGCAGATAGCGACACGCGGTGGGGCGATGGCAATGGCATCGGCGTGCGCGTGACGCTCAACACGAAGGGCTACTACGGGCACGAAGTGGGATTCGAACGCAGCCACGTGAACCTGCGTTCGAATGTGGACGAATTTTTGATTGCGAGCGATGGGACGATCACGCTGGGCAACGCCGTGGACCGGAAGGAAAAGGTCCGCCAGTCGCGGCTTAGCTACAACTTTCTGATGTACATGATGCCGGCTGGCGAATGGTGGCGGCCCTACATCACGGTGGGCGTGACGAGCGTCAGCACGAGCCCGCCGCGGTTTTACGAATGGAACTCAAACGGGAGCCGCAACTTTGGCGCCAACTGGGGCGGCGGCATCAAACTGTTCCCGAAGAAGAATTTTCTTGTGCGCCTGGATGCGCGCCAGATCATTGCCGGCCGGCCGTATACGCTGGTTTATCCGACGGCAGGCGATGGCACGGGCGGCAAAGTTTCGCCGGGTAACACGAAGCAGCTGGAAATTTCAGCGGGTGTATCGTTCGCGTTCGGGAAGCACTAAGTCGCGCGACTGAGGCGCCTAGGCGCGCTTGGCGATCTTCTGGCCCTTCACCGTGCTGATGGTGATGCCGTTCTTTTCCTTGCAGGCCGCGGGCTTGGCGGGAACCCAATTCAGGATCTTCGCAGCGGCGCCGCACTGGCCTTTACCCGAGCAGGCGTGGGCTTCGCTCTTACTCCATTTGGCGGTGAACTCGGCGTCTCCGACCAGTTTTTTCACAGCAGCGAGATCTTCCTTGGAAACAGCGCACTTGGCTTCGGCCGTGCAACCGTTGACGCCGTAGCACTGGATCTCACCAGCCTTGGTTTGCGTTGGCGCAGCCGGCGCCGATGCGCCGAGCGCCATGCCGGCAACAGCTGCCATTACAAGCTTTTTGCGATTCATTGCGAAGCCACCTCTCCTCTGAATTTTACTTCATGCGGCGGGCGCTTCACGTCAGGCCTGCGGCTTCACCTTAGGTTTGCGAGGTTACCGGCAATGCGGGAGATGAGCCAGATGTGTTTGGCTATGGGTCCGATAGGTGGGTTGAGGGGGACGGAAATCGCTAGGCTTTGACCGCGGCGAGGAGGGCGAAGGGGCCGTTTTTGTGGAGCACTTCGGTGTGGGCAAAGCCGGCGCGTTCGAGCTCACGCAGGAGGAAGGGAACCGGCCGGGGCGTGTCTTCGATCTCGACGTAGGCGAAGACTTTGTCGCGATAGGCCGGGCCGCCAAGCGATTCCAGATAGCGCCCGTAGCGGCGCCACATGGCGCTTTGCAGCGCGGCGGGCTCATGGTGGACAAAATCGGCGATCCAGAACGAGCCGCCGGGGCGCAGGCTGGCATGGACGGCAGCAAACACGGCGCGCCATTCGGCTTCCTCGCGCAGATGATGCAGCACGGCGGCGGCAACGGCAATATAGACGCGCTCGCGGCCGAGGTCGATGGACCGGATGTCGCCTTCGATTGACTCTATTGCTATGGGCCGCAATGCATTGACGCGATCTTGCGCCCGGGCGAGCATGTTCGGGCTCAAATCGATCAGTGTGGCGCGCTCGATGGGCAGCACCTCCATCAGCCGCAAGGTATAGTTGCCCGCGCCGCAGCCGATGTCGACGAGCGCGGTTGCGGTTGGGTTCAGCGCCGGCGCGGCTTCGGCGATTAGATCGAGCATGAGCGGCGAATCCATGGCCGCCTGCTGCCCGGTTTCCAGGCGGGAGAAACGCTCGACGTCGGCATCGAAGCGGGCTCGAATCTGTTCCGGGGTGGATTTGATCATGGGGCGATACTCATTTCTCGTTGACTAGCTTGCGCCAAATTACCAAGTGCCCCAGCGCCGCGCCGGGCACCAGCACACCGGGCAGCCACACAAAAGGGGGATAGCCGATCCAGGTGTTCATCTGGTCGTAGCCGAACGCGTGGGCGATGGGTGCGGCGGCGAGGGCGATTCCGATGATCGTCAGCAGCAGCACGGTGCCGAGCAGGTTCCAGGTCCAAATGAGCCATCGCGGCGCACGGCCGCGCCAGGCGAGTAGCGCGACGACGCCCGCCGAAGCACCACTAACGATGTCGAAGTTCCAGCCGGAATAACTCATGGCGACGGGCATAATGCCGGCCATGGCGGCGCGGTGCATCACCAGTTCCAGCGGCAGGCGGAAAACCTGTATGCCGATCAACAGAGCGTAGGGAAGCGTGGCGAGCGCCGGGCCGAAGCGGCGTGAAAGATAGATAATCGCGCCCAGGATGCAGGCGAGCATGGCCATCATCGGCGGCGGCGTCCGGTCCCACACGCGCAGCACGCCGTTTGCGGCGAGCACCAATTCGAACAGCATGACTGTGAGAACGCTCCAGGCAGCCGCGCGGCGCCAACGGGGATTGGCTAGGCCGAACAACCGCACCCAGCCGAAGGCCACCGCAAAACCCAGCAGCGCAATGCCCGCAAAGACTTCCATCGGCGCTTCGAACGCGTCAAGCATGTTTTCCCAGTCTAGTCGGCAGATGCCTAGGAGCGGAATGAGGTAAACGCCGCTATTTCTTTTGCGCTGGAGGCGCCGGAAGCGGCAGGTCGGAGTTGTACGTATCGGCCACGGTTTTCCACTTGCCATCGGCCTGCTTTTCCCAGACCTCGATGAGCTTGCCATGATCCGTGATGGGCTTGCCTTGGGGATCTTTCATGGTCACCAAGTAGGTGCCGATCAGATAGGCCAGATCGCCGTCACGGGCGACCTGTACTTTGCTCACCTGCCAGGAAACGGAAACGCCCGGCCCGAGCAGCGAGGCCCAGGAATCGCGAATCGCTTTCTTGCCGATGGCGATTGGGGCATTGGGCGGCAACAGATAGGCATCATCGGTGTAATAGGAGACCGTGCCTTCGAGGTCATTGGCCTGGGCGGTCTTGGACCATTGGGCGTCCAGCTCGCGAATGGCGTTTTCATCGGTAGCGCGTGTGTCGGGCGGCTGCGGCTGGCTGCAGGCCGAGGCAACCAGCAGCAAGGCGAGGCAACTGGCGAAAGCGGATGGGGACGGCTGTTTTCTTTCAAAACCGTTGGGCACTGGTAAGTCCTCTCACACAGGGAGTTTATGTTATCAGAGGGCCCGTTCAACCGCCGTGCGCGCCTTGACACCCACCGGGTGCCGCCGCTAACCTGTTGTGACGCCAGTGGATCGACCGAGCTGCCCGGCGTGTGCCGAGGGATAATATACTTTGATCGACGCGAGCAAGCTTTTCCGTGAAAACGAGCTGTTCATCACGGGTCTCAATGGCTTCGTTGGCAAGGTAGTGCTCGGCCTGCTGATCGAGCGGTTTCCTGATTTCAAGCACCTGCATGTGCTGGTACGCGCCAAGCCCGGCGCCAGTCCTGACGAGCGCTTTCGCAAGGATGTGCTTGGTTCGCCGGCGCTGAAGCCGGTGGTGGACCGCGCGCCGATTTCGATCTGGGATCGCGTGACGATTCATGCCGGTGATGTGGCCGAAGAAAGCTTTGGGCTGCGCGCCGAAGCTCTCGCCCGGATGCAGGGCAAGGTCGGGGCGATCATCCATTGTGCCGGTCTGGTCGAATTTTTCCCGCCGGTAGATGAGGCGTTCCGCGCCAATGTCGACGGCGTGGAAAATGCGATAGCCGTGGCGAAGTTGCTGGGTGCCAAGCTTTGTCATATCTCGACGTGCTTTGTTTGCGGCGAATCGACCGGCCTCGTGGAAGAAAGCGAGCCGATTCCGGGCTTCTATCCGCGGCGCAAAGGACCGGAAGATCGAAGCTTTGACCACGCCGCTGAAATTGGCTTCATTCGCGAGCGCGTGGCCGAGGTGTATGCGCAGACGGCGCGCGCCAAAAACGTGAACCCGAAGGAAGTGCGGCAGCAACTGATCGACCTCGGCATGCAGCGCGCGGGCCAGTGGGGCTGGGTCAATATCTATACGTACTCCAAGAGTCTTGGCGAACAGCTTGTCGCTGCTGAGCCGGGTCTCGATTGGGCCATCGTTCGTCCAGCGATCGTGGAAGCCGCGGTGGAGTTCCCATTCCCCGGATGGGTGGAAGGCGGACGCACGGCGGCGCCGCTTATCATCATGGCGATGGCAGGCCTTCGGCACTGGCCGCTGAAGCCGGAATGGCCTCTGGAAGTGGTGCCGGTGGATCAAGTGGCGTCGTCGATCCTCACCGCAACGGCGCATCTGCTCGCCGGGGCGCTCTCGAAGGTTTATCAAATTGCCACGGCTGATACGAATCCCGTGCCGCTCGGCAGCCTCGTCGAATGGATGCACGAAGCCTATAAGGCCAAGGCGACGCGGCCCGTGTTGGGCGGCGTCAAGATTGTTTCTGCCGCCGAAGCGCACCGCCGCGGCGAGCGTCTTCACCGCCGGATCACCCGCTTGCACGATGCCGCTGCTTCCCTGCGCAAACTTGCGCAAGCCTGGAAGTTACCCGGCCGGCGTCAATTCGGCCACTGGGCCACACAACTGCGCATGCTCGCGATTCAAGTGAACATCCGCGAACAGACGCTGAAGCTCTACCAGCCGTTCATGCTCGACAACCGCTTTGTATTCGAGGCGGAAAACATTCGCACCGCGCATAACCAGTTGGATGGCGCTGGACGCCAGTTGCTGGCTTGGTCGCCGGAGAAGATCGATTGGAAGCGCTACTGGCTGGACCATGAAGTGAAGGGCATTCAGCAATGGGTGGAAGCCGACATGATGAAGGGGCGCTCGTTCCAGATTTAGCCGCAACTTGCCATGGCAGCACCCGCGCAACAGATCGAACCCAAGGCCGCGCTCGACCAGCAGATTGCTCAAGTCGTGCGCGAGATGCTTGCCGAACAGGGCAAGGCAGCCGCGGCTTCGCGCGTGAATGCCGATTCCTCCTTTGAGCGCGATTTGGGCCTCGGCAGCCTGGATTTGGTCGAGTTGGTTGTTCGCTGCGAGGCGCGCCTCGAAATCGCCGTGCCCGATGAAGTGGCCGAACAGGCCGATACGCCGGCGGGCTGGGCCAGAGCGATCTTGCAAGGCGGCCAGGAAGCGGCTAAGAGCGTCTATCGCATTGTCCCGCCGCCAACCGCACCACCTGTTGCCCCAACCGAGGCGCGGACACTGGTTGATGCTTTGCGCCTGCATAGCGCCGCCGCTCCAGATCGCGTGGTGCTGCATGTTCTGATGCAGGGCGGGGGCCTGGGCCGAACCGGAGCGCAGTTATTGGAATCGGCGGAGTTGCTTGCTCGAGGATTGGCCGCGCAGGGCATTCGCGCGCAGGATCGCGTGGCGCTGCTCGTGCCGCCGGGGCTCGAATACTTTGAGGCGTTCCTTGCGATTCAGCTCGCCGGGGCAACGCCAGTGCCGCTCTATGCGCCGGGCCCGGCGAATCATTTAGAAGACCACACGAACGAGCAGGGAGCGATCCTGCGCGAAACCGGAACGAGCGCGCTCGTCACCACGCCTGCGCTGCGCCCGCTGAGCCGCATTCTGCGCGCCGTTGCGCCGGACATCCTTGACGCCTTTGAACCCGAAAGCCTGCGCGCCGAGGGCCGGCGGACTTGGGCGGATCTGCCCGGGCCCACGCTCGCAGCGCCCGCCTTTGTCCAGATGTCTTCCGGGGCCACGGGCGCGCCCAAGCCGGTGGCGGTTTCGCACGAAGCGCTGCTTGCCAACTTGCGCGCCGTGGGTGAACGGCTCGAACTGCGCGGGGGCGATGCCGTTGCCTGCTGCCTGCCGCTTGCCGGCGGCTGGGGCTTGCTGAGTTGGTCGTTGAGCCTCTACTACGGCCTGCCGTTCACCTATGTCGACCCGCGCGATTTTGCCGAGCGGCCCGATTCCTGGCTGTGGGCGATTCACAATTCGCGCTCCACGATTTCGGCCGCGCCCAATGCGGCCTACGACGTCTGCGCGCGGCGCATTCCGCTGTGGACCATTGAAGGGCTCGATCTGCGCTCCTGGCGCTGCGCCATTAACTCAGGCGAACTGGTTCGCCAGGAAACAGTGGAAACCTTCACGCGGCGCTTGGGCCCGTTCGGTTTCCGGCGCGAAGCGATGATGCCGACTTACGCAATCGCCGAAGCGGGCGTGATGACGATGCCGCGGGTCGAGAGCCTCGCCGCACCCGATTCGAGTGGCTACTATCCGTTGGGCGAGGCGCTCGCGGGCTTGGACATTCGCGCCGTGGAAGGACAGGTGGAGTACCGTCCGGCCGGCACGCGAGCCTGGATTGCGACGGGCGACCTCGGCTATTTCCGCGAAGGCAACCTTACGATTACGGGCCGGGGCAGAGAAGTGCTGCAGCGCGAGGGCCGGGCGTTGAGCCCTGACCCATTGGAAGCGGCGAGCGCGCAGGTAGCAGGCGTAGCGCCCGGCGCGGCCGCTGCATTCTCGGTTCGAATGGCGGGCGGCGAGCGTTTGGTATTGGTTGTCGAATCGGCGGCGGCCAACACTGCGGCAAGCTCCGGCGTGGTGGCACTGCTGCGGCAGGCCGTGCGGCGCGTCACCGGCGAACAGGTGGATGATATCGTGCTCGCGTCGCCAGGTGCCCTACCCCGCACGGGCGACGGTCGCATACGGCGGCCACTTGCGCGCGAACAGTATCTGCAAGGTAGATTCAACTCGGGTGGCGCGAGCGCAGGCATGGAGCAAGCCACCCTGTGGTGCAAGCATCTTCCGTCAATGACGCGCATGGGTGCGCGCGCGGCACATCAACGGGCCGATGCGTGGCTGCGGCAATGGCAGGCTGCGTCGGCAGCGGGCCAAACGGCACTGACGGCGGCGAGGGCGCGCAACGTGCTTAATCAACTCGGCCACGAAGCGGTCATTGAAGGTGAACTGGCCGCGCATACGCTCGTCGTGGTGCATCGTTGTGGTCCGCTCGATCCGGTTGCTTTTGCCACCTTCAGCCGCGTGCCGCTGCGCTTTGCCGGCGACAGCGTGCGGGCTGGAACGCCCGAATGGCTCCATGCGTCGCTGCGCCCGCTGATTGTTTCAACCGAAGAAGAGATGCGCCACGCCCTGGATCAGGGCGTGCTGGTGCAGTTTCCCGACAACGATTTGGGTGAGCCGGCCGCGCGCAGCCGTTTCCGCCTACCACCGTTCCGCGTTGCCAAAGCCGTGGTGCCTGCCGTGGTGCAACAGGCGCGCCGCACGACGACCATTCGCTTTGCCAAGGCCATTACGCCTGAGGCCGATGCCGCGGCCACGCGCGAGTTGACGCGCGCCGTGCTGGCGCGCCTGCGCAACGGCCATCCTCATGCTTAATACCGAGCCACATGCCTGACATCACTCCCGAATTTCTGTTGCGACTGCTTGTTTGCTACGCCATCGGTTCCATTCCGTTTGCAGTGCTCGCCATGCAGGGCACCGGCATCGACATCTTGAAGTGGGGCTCGGGCAACCCGGGTTTCAATAACGTGCTGCGCTACAGCAAGTGGCGCGCCGTGGTGACATTGCTTGGCGACTTTGGCAAAGGCACGCTCGCCATCTGGCTTGCCTCCAAGCCCGGCGAGGGCAACCCTACCCTCTGGACCTACGGGCTTGCGGCGATCCTGGGCCACTGCTATTCGCCGTGGCTCAAGTTCAATGGCGGTAAAGGCATTGCCACATCAGCTGGTGTGATGATCTATCTCTATCCGCTCTATGCCTTGCCAGTGCTGGTGTTCTTCGCGATTCTCCGGGTTGCCGGCGCCAAGCTGGGCTGGCGTGAGGCGGGTACCATCGCTTCGCTCGGGGCGTATACGTTATTCGTTGCCGTATTGTTCTGGAAGGAAGACATGCGCTCGGCGTTGTTTGGCCTACTGTTCCTCGCCTTCGTCACTTGGCGGCATAGAAGCAACTTCCAGAAGCTGTTCGGGGCCGCGTGACGAAGCTCGCCTTCTACGATCTCGATGGCACGCTCGTTTCGTCGAACGTGGTAAGCCAGTACCTTTGGTACGCCAAGCGAGTGGGTATTTGGCGCGTGGTGCGCGCGCTGTTTCGGGCTCCTTCGTGGATGCGGGCGGAAGCCAAGTCGCGGCTGCTGTTTAATCAGATGTTCTTTCGCGAATACGCCGGCTTGAGTGAACACTTCCTGCGTTCGGGCGCCGCGCGGATGACCGAAGAGGTTCTGATGCCGGCGCTGTACCCGCAGGCACGCGCCAGACTGCAGGCCGATCGCGATGCGGGCTATGAGCTGATACTGGTCACCGGAAGCCTCGACTTTGCCATTGAGGATTTCGCGGCCCAGCTTGGCTTCAGCGAGGTGCTTGCCAACCGCATGTTATTTCGCGGCGGCATGGCGCAGGGTGAATTGATTCCGCCTGTGCTCGCGGAGAAGGCGAAAGTGGATGCGGTGCTCGCCGCCTGCGCGCGGCACGGGGCCGATCCGAAGCTGTGCAAGGCGTATTCGGATAGCACCTCTGACGCGCCGATGCTCGAAGCCGTGGGCGAGCCGTGCGCGGTGAATCCGAGCAAAGGGTTGCTTGCTATCGCCGAGGCGAAGGGCTGGCCGGTACTGAATCTCAAGTGAAACCGATCCTCATCACTGGCGCCACCGGGTTCCTGGGGCAATACGTTGTCGAACAGCTTCGCGGGCGGCCGCTGCGGTTGCTGGCGCGTGGAACGACTCGTTGGGACGGCGACGCTTCGATCGAAGTGATGCGCGGCGATGTCACATCGATCGCCGACGTCGAGCGCGCCGTGGCGGGCGCGAGCAAAGTCTATCATCTGGCAGGGGTCGTTTCGCGTGATCCAGCGATGGCGGCCGAAATGCATCGCGTCCATGTCGATGCGACCAAGCTGATCTGCGAAGCGGCCTTGCGCCATGGCGTGGAGCGCGTGCTGCTCGCCAGTTCATCTGGTACGATCGCCGTCAGCAAAGAACCGAGGTTGCACACCGAAGCCGGGCCATATCCACTCGAAATCATCTCGCGCTGGGGCTACTATCTGAGCAAGGTCCATGCGGAGCAAGCGGCGCTAGAATACTTCCAACGCGATCAGCTGCCGCTCGTGATTGTCAATCCTGCGCTGCTGCTGGGGCCGGGCGATGAGCGTGGGTCTTCGACCGGCGACGTGCGTGCGTTCCTGGAGGGCCAGATCCTTACCGTGCCGCCGGGTGGTATGAACTTCGTGGATGCACGTGATGCGGCAGCGGGCACAATTGCGGCAATGGAACGCGGGCGTCCAGGTGAACGATATCTTCTCGGCGGCACGAACTGGACTTTTGAACGACTAACGAAGGAAGCGAGCCTGATCAGCGG
>Ga0153915_10005861_pt1 | contig 11460 bp, 7 predicted proteins | sample Opewatmetagenome_2_FD_107003 | JGI IMG/M metagenome (GOLD analysis project Ga0153915, IMG submission 107003) | Freshwater wetland microbial communities from Ohio, USA - Open water 3 Core 3 Depth 3 metaG | ecosystem: Environmental > Aquatic > Freshwater > Wetlands | place: USA: Ohio, Lake Erie...
AATGATATTTGCATTGTCAGGTGTGATAAGCCAGCCCTCAAAGCTACCTTTCCAGTTGCCTGTATATCTTTCGAAGGTAAGCGGAGTTGCAACATCAATCATTTCCACCTGTGGTGAAATTCCGGGAAAGCGCTGTTCAAGAAGGTCAACCACGATATTGGCTATTTCATCTTTTTTTTCTTCATAATCCTTCCTGTTTTCAAAAAGTTTTTTCCAGTACTCGTAATCAGTTTCGAACATAAGGGTGAGAGCGGTACGCCCTTCAGGTGCCATTGAGGGATCGTGTTTATACAGGTGAACACTCATTCTCTCACGCATTCTGTCTCCGACCTCAACGGGTTTTTTAAGTGGGAAACTGAAGCCTGAAACAGAAGCCGGAACATCGTCAAACTTCCTGTTGATACCCATTCCAACAAATATCAGCGGAGGAAATAAAAGCCATTTATCGTAAGAATACCTGATTTTTTCATTGGTATATTTGCCGTCGAGCATTTTAAAGATCGTGTTGTAGCCGTCGGCAGCTGAAACAACCACTTTACAACGATATTCAGTCCCATCAGTCAGGCGTATTCCTGAGGCAGAATCATTTTCTGTGATAATCTTTTCAACGCGTTTACCGTAATTGATCACTCCGCCAAGCCCTGTATATCTTTTTTCCAGCGCCAGTGACATCGGCATTGAACCACCAATAGGGTAACCTGCGTTTTTTGTATGCATGTAGGCAAAGGTAAACAGAAGGAAAAACATCGAAAATTCAGGCAACCACATCTCTTCAAATGCTTTTCTGAGCAAGGGATTTTTAAACCTGTGAGCAAAATCGCTGCAGGTTGTTTTCATCCACCGCTGCATGATTTTCCCATTCCGGATAAAACTTAAGCCGAGACGGATTTGTTTCACCTTACGGATTATCCATGGGGTTTTAATGGAGGGCTGGTCGAAAGCCAGACACATCCTTATTCCATTGATAAAATCCTTAATTGGCTCTGAATCAATGGGGGAAAATTCAAGTAGATGTTTTTCAAGATGGTCTATATTGGTATAAAAAGTAAGAACCCGTCCATCAGGGCTCTCAAAATGCATATATTCATCCATATTGATGAATTCCCTTCCCTGGGTAAGGCCAACCTCTTCCCACAGGTCATGCATCTGGCTTTCCGGTGAAGAGCCTACCAGCCAGTGTATGCAGCAGTCGATAGTATATCCTCTCCTTTTCCAGGAGGTGCACAAACCTCCTGGCTGATCATGCATCTCAAATATCTGAGACCTGTAGCCGTTCATCTGGGCATAAATACCGGCAGCAAGTCCGGCAAATCCTGCTCCAATGATGATTATCGAATTGTTTTTGTCGTTACTGTCCATTTTCTGAGGATTTGATTAATAATTGGACTTACGGAATTTGGCCAGGTGTTCCGCAGTTTCCCTTACCAGCCGTTGCACCTGCAGTCCGTGTTCAATATCCGGAATGACTGTTTCAGAATAACCGCCGGTAAGAAAAACATAATGGGCATGTATCATCGACCGGTGCCATCCTCCGGGAACATGTCCCGACGGAAAGCTTGTCAACGGAATGTAACTGCTGCCTGTAAATATTTTTGACCATATTCCTGATTTCTCGGTGCAGTATTCAAAATAATCGGGAGTTTTGGATGAATAACAGAGAGCTCCATTTTCAGCATTCAGCTCCACAGAAAGATCGTCTCCGCTTCCTGAGCTGATCCGGCTCGCTGAAACAGTTCCGGCCGCACGGCTATTTTCATCGTAAACTGAAATCTGGCTGAAAAGATCTGATTCTTCAGTCACATCCTCAAAATGACCGGCCTGAAGAGCACCCGTAATGTGGAGCCTATCGCCCAGGAATGCAATAAGGAGACTGACTGCGTGGCAGCCAAGATCAGCCATTGCACCACCATCAGGCGCTGGAGTAAGCCGCGAGGTCCTTTTTTCCCGGTATTCCTTTTTCAGATAGTCGCCATGGTAGTATTTTAGATCAAAATGAACTGGTTTCCCAAGCACGCCCGATTTCCAGAATGCCAATGCCTCCCTTGCTGCTCCTGTAAATAGGTACTGAAACCCAACCTGTATTTTGACAGAGGGATAAAGATCAACGAGATGCCTCATCGCTATCTCTTCATCAATAGTGGAACATACAGGTTTTTCCAGATAGATCCGCTTTATGGCTTTCATCCCCAGAACTGCCCTGAGGTGTTCATAATGAACCTTGTTTGGCCCAAGAATGAATACAGTGTCGATCCTGTCATTTTCAATAAATTCCTTGAGATTGCACGCTTTTGTGAATCCATAACGCTCTGCAAACGATCTCCGGCTCTCCTCTGAAGCAGAGCACACTGCATCCATCTCAATTTCCGGAGCATCATTGTAATAATACTTAACAGAATTAAGTGAAAAGGCATGCGAACGTGCAATACCTCCCGCACCAATAAAACCGGCGATAATTTTTTCCTGTCCCATGAGTTGGAGACCAGATCGGGGTGAACTAAATCTTAATAAACAATTTGTTTTTGTAGAGCCAGTAACACATGTACCACATCACAGCCCATACGCCTAAACTGGTTATAATTGCCACTGTCATCTCACCTCCCCATGAAAACAGCAATTTACTGAAAGGCTCTGCTATCCTGCTTAAAAAGCCTGCACCACCTATAGAAAAAAACAGATATATAAATATACTGTTCATTCCGACGACAATGAAGAACCAGGATCCTTTTTTAAAGAGTTTTTTTACATCAATCAACCAATAGGAAAAGGTTAAAGCTAGAATTGTCCAGCCACCGCTGACAAATACAAAGGAGGATGTGGCGATCTTCTTGATTATCGGAGTAATATTTAAAAGATCAAGAGCGTATCCTAATACCAGTCCGGAAACAGCTGCAATCAGAAGAATACGGATCTTTTTATTTGCAGGTTTATCGCTCATCAGAAGCTTCCCGCAAAGTACTCCCCAGACAGTATGGGCTGTTGTGGAAACAAAGTTCAGTGTCGCCCATTCACTTGCCTTGTCAACACCCTCAATCTTATTGTTGAACCATGCTCCGAGATTTTCAAAGTTTATCCAGGGATGATTGAAGCCTTCGACAGGGAAAAACCTGTAGGCAAGGTCGATTAACAGCAAAATTGCCAGGGTAAAGATCACCTGGAACTTAAAGCTCTTATTTCTTATCAGGAAAGCGACAATGTAGGTAACTGACAGCTGGGCAAGCACATTCTGGAATCTGAAAACCAGGTGTCCGGCGTCAGTAAAATACAAAGCCCATCCAAAAAACAGCAATAAAGCCGATCGCTTAAATGCATGCAGAGTAATGGTTCTGTTGCTTTCTCCTTTCTTTATCCTGTTCGCAACAGCAAAGGGGATCGCTACTCCGACAATAAACATAAAAAACGGCTGGATCAGGTCCCAGAAATGGAGACCGTGCCATTCATGGTGGTGAAACTGAGTTCCGATAAATTGTACAATGCGGCTGTTGGAGTGTACCAGATGAGAGTAAAGTTCTGTGGCTTCACCTGCCAGGAGAAACATTGTGAATCCACGGAAAAAATCCACTGAGGTTACCCTACCGGGTGCAGGAAGGCTGGATGTTTGTGTGTCTGAGTTCATCTTTTAGGTTATATCAGTTAATAAAGGCAATCCAAATTTATAAAATTAATGTATCATAGTCGTAAGCCAATGCATTATGTTTTGCTGTGTAGTTTATTGATTTGGACCCTTTCCGCGGAAGGGCAAGGGGTGGGTTTTGCCAGTTACTGGTATTAATTTTATAAATAATAATTCTATCATAATCTGGATTTCCCTGATTATATTTACATTATAAACCATTTTCTAATTTCGCCATGAAAAAAAGAGATTTTATAAAGGCAGGGCTTCTGACCATGGGTGCCCTGTTTCTGCCCAAAAAAGCTTTTTCTCTCGAGTATTACCCCAATCCTTCAGTTAAAAAATGGGCAATCCTATATGCCACCTGGTGCGGTTCAGCAAGAGATGCCGGAGTCTGGATCTCCGAGGGCATGGACGGAATCGCTAATGTGTTCGACGTCCGTGAGAATCCTGATCTGTCACAATATGATCATGTCGTGTTGGGCGGAGCAATTCGTGGAGGAAAAACCTCAGCTCTTTTGCAGGAGTATCTTGAAAAGAACAAAGATATTCTTAAAACCAGGATCAGGGGATATTTTGCAGTGTGTGGCAACATGATGCAGCCTGTAAGCACAAAACAAACGGCTGATTTTATTGATAATCATCTTGCCAGTATTTGTGGAGTAAGCAATGTGCCCTCAAAAGTTTTCCTGGGAAGAATAACGTTTGGTCTGATGGAACCTGATGTACGCAAGCAGATGCAGGAATATAAAATGCCCGAATATGACAACCTGAGACGGCCTGAATGCATAGCGTTCGGCAGAGAGATCCTGGGAACAATAAAATAGAAATTGCATGTTTCAGATTGTATGTCGTTAATCCTAACCAGCAAGCAACCAGCAACCAGCAACCGGGCCAAACGTTAAAAAATAGCCCGGTGGGCTATTTTAGAGAAGGAGCCAGCCATGTGAAATAACGTGAAGCCCTCGCAATAGCTATATTTCACAGGGTCAGCCTGAAGGGGAGCAACCAGAAAGACTTTACAAATTAACACTTATCAGATATTTATAAATATGAAAAAGCGACTAAATCTTTGCAGAACCTCAATCAAATTGGTTCTTTCAATACTTATTTTATCCTCCTGCTCCCAAAAGCAGAACTGGCCTCAGTTCCGGGGTCCTGAAAATAATATGCTTCCTGCATCCCGGAACCTTCCACTTGAGTGGGGCAATGACAAAAATATCAAATGGACCGCTGCTTTTGAAGGAACAGGTTATTCATCACCTGTAGTCTGGGGTGACAGGGTCATCATCACTTCTGCAGTTGGTGAAAAAGTTAATCCTGTGCCTGAAAGGGGTCCTGTGCAGGGACCTCCTCAGCAGGGTGGACCAGGTGCGCAGCCTGGACAGATGTCCCAACCTGGTCAGGGACCGCAACCGGGGCAAATGCCTCAAGCCGGTCAGGGACCGCAGCCGGGTCAGCCCGGCCCGCAGCCGGAAATACGCGATACAACCTATAAGCAGGAATTGTACAGGCTTGAGGTTATATGTTTTGATCTCAATACCGGGAATGAAATATGGAAGAAGATAGCTTACCGGGGCAGCCCGAAAGCCGGCAAGAATCCAAACAGCACCTATGCCTGCGAAACTCCCGTTACTGATGGGAAAGTGATAGTTGCTTCCTTTGGCATGAACGGGCTGTTCTGCTATGATATGAACGGTAATTTATTATGGCAAAAAGAATTCGGTCCGTACTATACACAAAGAGGATGGGGAACCGGTTCATCTCCCATAATATATAATAATGTCGTTTATATACAGTTCGACAACGAGGAAAACTCGTTCCTGGCTGCTCTCGCTGCGGCAACAGGTGTGGAAAATTGGAGAGCACAACGTGAAGAGAAAACAACTTACAGCACTCCCTATATATGGAAGAACAGTATCAGAACAGAACTTGTTACAGGTGGAAAAACGGCACGTTCCTACGATCCGCTGACGGGAAAGCTTCTATGGGAGCTAAAGGTTGGAGGCGAACAGGTAATACCCTCGCCAGTTGGGAACAAGGAATACCTGTATCTTGGTAATCCCGGTGGCAGGGAAATCAAGCCGGTGTTCTTTGCTGTCAAAGCAGGCCAGGATGGCCTGATAAATGACTCCGGTATCATATGGAAATCTGAGGAAACAGGTCTCGGGAACTCATCTCCGCTATTGTACGACGGATTTCTTTACATAATTGGAAACAGGGGCGAAATAACTGTCCTGGATCCTGCCAGCGGTAAGGTGAAATATCAGAAAAGAATCACCGGTATCGTTGGCTGCTGGGCATCACCGTGGGCTTATGACGGAAAGATATATTTCACCGATGAAAATGGAGTTACCAGGACTTTCAAAGCAGGAGAAACATATGAACAGTTGTCCGAAAATAAGCTTGACGGGAAATTCTGGTCATCTGTTGCGGTTACCGGCAGTGGATATATTTTCAAGGGAACCTCAAAGCTGTACTGCATAGCGCAATAGGGAAGTTAGTTATTTTCAGTTTCCCTCAGGTCGCGCAGATTTATGCAGAGGAAAGCGTCATTTTTTTACTTTCGGCTTTTGGGAAATGTAACAATTTATATCCATTTTCCTGCATTTTGTAAACTCCAATCTGCATTCTGCAAAGTTCATTGTGTTCATTTTCAGGCTTTTTATAAATTATGCCTGAAAATCCCGGGACATGAAAAAAATCATAATTTCAATAGTAATTTTAGTTACCTGCTTCGCCAGTTTAGTTTCGCAGGATATAATCAATGGCAGTCAGCTCAACGATGATCCTGCACAGGAACGATTCGCAAAACTACCATCCGGATGCACGGTGTTTACAATTTCCAGGGGAGGAAGCGTCTTTTTTGGGGGTAATGACGACTACATCAATCCGGACTCATACTTTTGGATTGATAAGGGTGATGAAAAGAATTATGGGGTGATCTGGATTGGGCAGCCTGATAATGTTCAGCAAGGAGTAAACGAGAAAGGCCTGGCTTATGATGCAAACGGACTGCCGAGAGTGGATGTTAATCCTCATACCGAACGAATACCGGTTTCAGGGGGCTATACCAGCTATCCCATATACATAATGCATGAATGCGCCACTGTTGATGAAGTCATCAGCTGGATTAATGCCCATCAATGGCATTCCTATATGCACGACCAGATGCAATTTGCCGATGCAAAGGGTGATGCCGTAATCATCAGCGCCGGTAAAGACGGAGAGTTGGTTTTCACGCGTAAGCCATCTGGAGACGGATTCCTGGTGTCTACTAATTTTAATGTAGCTAATACTGCAAATAGTTATGGCTATCCATGCTGGCGTTATGAGAAGGCACAGGAATTATTAGGGCAATTGCTGAGTAAAAAGGAACAGTTAACACCTTTGGATGCAACTAATATTCTGGAAGCTGTCCACATGGAAAGAGGAGCAAGCTGGACAATTGAATCACTTGTAGCTGATCTGGTTAATGGTGTAATATATCTTTATTATTATTACCAGTACGACCATCCTGTTGTGCTGAATGTTAAAGACGAATTGTCAAATCCAGGGAAAGCAGGACCACTAAGCAGCCTTTTCCCGGATGACGTACAACAGGAAGCCAGCCGGCGATACAATCAGGCACAAGCCGGGGCAAGATTAGGAAAAGTCATTGGGATCTCATGGATAGGAATAATACTTGTCAGCCTGGTTTTACTTTTCAGTTTCACTGATTATCATAAAAAGGGAATGTGGTTCTGGATAACCACAGTGATTGTTTTTGGTCCAATTGGTTTGCTCGCAAAAATTCTTGCTGCACCAAACCAGAGAGAATATTACTGGAAGACTGCCATGGTAGAAACAATTGGCAACATCATTCCCATTGTGGTATCTTACACTTTAGCACTGGTGGTGATTATCCTGGCAACATTAGCCCGTGGTACCAGCTGGCAATTACAGATTGCAGCGATGTTCGGATTGCCATTAATTACGGGGTGGTTGATATTTCATGGTCTTTTCCTGGCTCATGCAAGCACAGAAAACTTCGGGCGATTTTTAATACATCGCCTGCCACAGGTATTGGTTACTACTTTCCTTGGTCTTGCAGGTACTTTTGCAATTTCCATGCCCCTGGTAAGCAAGAGTCTCAATATATCCCAGTTATTACCATTGTCTCCCTGGGCTGTAGTGACCTGGTGGGCAATAGTTGTTCTGAGTGCCCTGTTTGGAGGACTATTAATATTCTTTTATGAACGGTGGGCTGTAAAACGTAGTTTTGTGGCCTGGAGTATCCTGGCAGGCAATCCCGGGAAAGTTATAACTCCTTCATGGCGCAGGCTTTGGTGGTGGATACTTATCAGTTCCGTAGTCCTCTTTGCAGGGTTAATTACGGGGGTAATGCTGAATAAAATTCTTTAATTAAACCTTCTTTTTACCATTTGGGGTCCACCAGGGATCTCACGAAGGTACACAAAAGCCTTTTGAGACAGCCTCTTAAACCAGAGGTAAGCTCCCAACCCAAACTGTAAAGCTCTAATGCTTCCTAAAATAAGTATATCCAATTAAACATATTTAGCTATTTACTTGACATTCAATGTTTATGTTAGTAAATTAGTTGTAATTTTTATTAAGCAATTAAGTCACAGATGACCAGCATGATCTGGTCGGAACAACTATTCTTACATGACATTCATTGACAATCTTTTACATTTCTTTGACAATCTAACAATCGGATTTTGTCTATTTTGTTTAATGAGCACTAGGAATAAAATAGAGCAAAACCTTTGTCGCTTGAAAATCAATGACATTAAATGGAGGACTGCTTATAGTTTTTTAATATTCTGGCATCAGGAGTGAAATTATTTAGCAACAGAATATTTACCTACAGGAAAATCATCATCATTTTCCTTCTTGCAATTTTTATTCCTTCATTGATTGCAGCTTATTTAAGTTTAAGCACCTTCCCCAAAAGACGCGAAGCTGTTAAAAAACTTCTTGAATCAAATCTCTGGATTTCAGGAGAAACTGCACTTAAATCCATCGAAGAGTCGCTTCTTGAGTGCGAACAAAAAGCTTTAAGCTCAGAGAATTTTATGCGTCTTATGCAGTCAAAAAAAGCTGACCAGATTAGCTTTGGCTACCTTTTATCATCAGAAGATTCTGTAGGACAACTTTTTTTACTTGATGCTGATTTTAAAATAGTTATCCCTGAAACGGTAAATGAAAATGTGTTTGATATTCAATGGCGAAAGGACATACAAAACAGTCAGTTCGCACAGTTTTTCCAAACGGCTGAGCTATTTGAATTTGCTCGAAAAGATTATAACAAGGCTGTTGAATTATATAAAAAGTGTACTTCGTACACTAATTCAAATCAATACCGGGCGATTGCATTAGAAGGCTTGGGACGGTGCCTTTTATCATCTGAGAGATATGATGAAGCTGAAAAGGTATTTAATGAACTATCCAAAAACTACGGACAATTACAGAACAAAGCAGGACACCATTTTGGTATTGTGGCAATGTTTCAGTTGTACGAAATTGCCCTCAAAAAGAAGGAGGAAGAAAGCTCCCTCAGCATCTTGCTTAATCTCTACGGGCAAATAAGTAATGGTGTCTGGCTTATTAACCAGCCTTCTTATGATTTTTATATGGATGAAATTGGATCAATTCTAAAAAGCAAACTAGGTGAAGGGAAATTCCCTGAAATTCAAAAATCCTATTCCGATATACAAAAGCTTGAACCTCCTTACAGGCAAACTTTGCTTTTTATAGATTTCTTGCAAAGAAATGCTATACCGGGTATAAAGGAGAAATTATCTCAGTACCGGGCAAAAGACGAAATTTTACCTGAAAGATTTCTTGACGAATTTGAATATAATCTCTTCCTGGTCTCTTATTCCATGCTACCGGATTTTCAATCGGGACAAACATTTTATGGAGGGTTCCGCTGGGATCTCAACCTTTTAAGAAATAGAATAAACACAAAAATCCTGAAGGATATTTTGAAAGATTCAGGAATGGATTATAAAATCATTGATGAAAAAGATCAAAGTATTGCATCAGGAAATGATGCTTTAACATCAGCGGAATCTTTGGTTTTAACATTCCGTGAATTTCCTCTTCCGTGGAAACTTCTAGTTTCTAACCCTGAATTAAAGGCAATTGAAAAGACTGCAAACCGTGAAATCTTTTTCTATGGCATCCTTCTGAGTGTTATTGTAGTCTTGATGCTTTTAGGCGCTGTTCTGATAGCACGTGATATTTCCCGTGAATCTGAAACTACGCGCTTAAAAACTGAATTTGTCAATAATATCTCTCACGAACTAAAAACCCCGCTAACGTTGATTCGTCTGTATGGGGAGACACTCCAACGAAAAGAAAATCTCTCCAACGAAGAAAAGAAAGACTGTTATGAAATAATCACAAAGGAAAGTGAACGACTTTCGCACCTGATTAACAATGTCCTTGATTTTTCAAGGATTGAAATGGGCAGAAAAGAATTCAATCTTAAAAAAGGATATTTACAGGATGTTATCAGGGATACTCTGGAATCATATCGCTATCACCTTGAGAAAAAAGGATTTGTCATACGCAAAAATATTTCTGAAGATGTTCCTGAGATGAATTTTGACGGTGAAGCAATTGCCAGTGCATTAATCAATTTGTTGAGCAATGCCATGAAATTCTCTCCAAAGGAAAAGGAAGTGTCCGTCAAATTATTCAGGGATAATATGAATATTGTTCTCCAGGTTGCAGATAAGGGTATTGGCATTTCACAAAAGGAGATCCCAAAAATCTTCGAGAGATTTTATCAGTCGGAGAATAGCATTATCTCTGAAGCCAGGGGAAGCGGATTAGGCCTTACCCTGGTAAAAAATATTATTGAAGCTCATGGAGGAACAATAGAGGTTGAAAGTGAAGTTGGTAAAGGCAGTGTATTTACGGTCAGGATTCCGTTGGATGGAATTTAAAGTCTGCAGTTGGCAGTCAGCAGTCTGCATTCGGCAACTGGTAAAGAAATTAAATAACAATAAATTATAAGACTATGGCGACTGGATTTAGAAATTTAACCGTTTATAAAAAAGCATTTGCATTAGCAATGAATATATATCAAGTTAGCAAGAAATTTCCAAAAGATGAACTTTACTCTTTGACCTCTCAGATAAGAAGATCCTCAAGGTCTGTTTGTGCAAATATTGGTGAAGGATATCGTAAACGTCTGTATGAGGCCCATTTCATAAGTAAGATTTCCGATTCAGATATGGAAAATACCGAGACTCAGGGCTGGCTTGATTTTGCACTTTCCTGCGAATATATTATAAAAGAAATGTTTGATGATTTCAATGAACGATCTGAAGAAATTGGACGATTACTTAATCACATGATTCAAAATCCTGACAAGTATAAATAATCTTCTCTCTTGTTTGCCGACTGCCGATTGAGGACTGCCGACTGCCGACTGAAGGCTGAGGACTAGAGACTAAAGATTAACTTAAGTTATCTTACAAACAAAAGGGAATGAAAAAGATACTAATAATAGAGGATGAACAAGACCTGATCAAAGGTTTGAAGCTCAACCTGTCTGATGAAGGATTTGAAGTTGACTGGGCTGTTAATGGGGTAGAAGGCCTGCGCAAAGCAGTAGAAGAAACCCCTGACCTCATAATTCTTGATATCATGCTGCCGGAAATGGATGGCCTGGAGGTCTGCAGGAAAATCCGGCAAAAAAATATTGATACTCCCATCATTATGCTCACAGCCAAAGGAGGGGAAATTGACAAGGTGGTAGGACTTGAACTGGGAGCTGATGATTATATGACTAAACCTTTCAGCATCAGAGAACTGCTGGCCCGGATAAAAGC
>Ga0153915_10005862_pt1 | contig 11458 bp, 9 predicted proteins | sample Opewatmetagenome_2_FD_107003 | JGI IMG/M metagenome (GOLD analysis project Ga0153915, IMG submission 107003) | Freshwater wetland microbial communities from Ohio, USA - Open water 3 Core 3 Depth 3 metaG | ecosystem: Environmental > Aquatic > Freshwater > Wetlands | place: USA: Ohio, Lake Erie...
CCCAGCCCCGGCGGCGGAGTGATGTCGGACCGGCCGAAGGCCGCCCGCAGCCGACCGGCCGGCACCGGCTCGTGCGGCGCGGGGGCCGGGAGCTCCACCTCGGGGGCGGGTCCGCAGCCAGGGCCCAGTGCCATGGCGATCGTCGCGAGCAGGGCCGTGTGGTTCCGTCTCATGGCGCGGCCTTCCAGTGGGGGACCGTCAGACTCACCCGCGCATAGATCACCAGCCATCGGCCGTCGTCACCCGGCTTGAGTCCGTGGATGGTTCCCGCGTCGTCCACCGCGATCCGTGCGTGGAGCGAGGCGCTGGAAGACACCCACCGCCCCGAGGTGAATGGCAGGTCGGAGCCGACCCCGAGATCGACATGTGTCAGGCGGCCCGTGTCGTAGTAGAAGGTCGACCCGGGATGCTTCCGGTCGAATGTCTGCCCGAAGGAGTATCCTGCCTCTGCGGTCAGGAAGAGCGCCCAGAACGGCCGGGAGCTGATGTTGCCCAGCACCGGCACACCGACCGAGGTCTCCAGGTAGCCGCCCCCGACCTCGTCCACGTCGAAATAACCGGAGAAGCGCGGGGCGAGATATACCCGCGGAAACCAGAGACTGGCCATGACTTCGTGGGTGTTCCGCCGGGAACCGAGGGTGGTGCCGTCACCGGTGGGGAACCGCCGGTCGAAGTAGCCGATCCATCCGGCGTAGAACCCCGCGCCGCGGACGTCGAGGTCGAGCTCGGCCCAGGCCCGCTTCTCGGCGAGGCACGCCGCCCGTGAGGGGCAACTGGTCAGCGACGTCCTCCCGCCGCCGAACGCTTCCCAGCTGGCCCACCCGCCGCCCGTCAGCCTGAATCCGCCGCCCAGCGGCGCGGCGGCGAAGCCATCGATCTGGACGACGGGCCGGCTGGTCCGGACGAGTCCGCGCCAGACATCCTGCGTAGTCATGGTGAGATCCACGCCCGCCACCTGGCCAGCCGCCGGCAGCGCGGTGATCGCGACGCACAGTGCACCGCCGGTGAGAACCGCTAATCCCGTCGCCATGGCTCCTCAAGGTATGGGAACCGAGACCCGCTGCGGTCTCGCTTGACCCGCTTCCGCCCGCCGCACCACTACATCTCCATAGTGACCGCCGGTCAATCAGTGCGCCAGCCCCATCGCGGGAGCCGGTTCACGCCCGCTTCCAGCTTCTTTCACATCGGCAGGGACAAGATGCACACGATGACATGTCCACCAGCCCGGAAGCCCGAGAGGCCGAAGATGTCCGCGCGCGTATATGCCACCGTGACCCTGTTCCTCATCGCTGCCGCCCCGGCAGCCTACGCCCAGGCCCCCGAATCCCGTCCGGCACCCCGTGACTCGGCCGTCCCGTGCGCCGGCGTCCGAATGGCCGACTCGGGCATGTCCCAGATGGGTGGCATGCAGGGGATGCGCCGGATGGGAGGGATGGGGAACATGGGCGGTATGGGACAGGAGGGCATGCCGATGCCCACCGCCGCCGACAACGCCCGGCTCGACAGCCTGGTGAACGCAATGCACCGCACCAAAGGCGACAAGAAGCTCGCCGCGATGGAGAAGGTCATCGATGAGCTGCTGGCGCATCGGAGGATGATGCAGGACCACATGATGCGGATGATGCGGGGAGGGATGGAGGGTGGCCGTGGCCCCGGAATGAAGGGTTCCGGCCCAACTTCGGCCGATTCGATGGATCACTCTCAGCATCACTGATTCGGCACAGCACCCCGCCGTTGTCGGGGCGGAGTGGGACTGGTGCCGGCGCGGGTGGCGGGCATCGCGCGTGAGGAGGCGGCAGTGCACATCTTCCAGGCCATTCGCGGCAGGCGCTCGGTGCGGGCCTATCTGCCCACGCCGCTGACGCGCGGAGAGCTGGAGGCCCTGGTCGACGCCGCCGTCCAGGCGCCCAGCGCCCTCAACCATCAGGCGTGGGCGTTCGTGGTGATCGAAGACAAGGCGCTGCTCGCGCGCTATTCCACCCGGATCAAGCCGCTGGTACTGGCGGGACTTCCCGCAACCGGACTCTCCGCCCAGTTCGAGAAGACTCTGGCGGACCCCGGCTACCACGTGTTCTACGACGCGCCGGCGTTGATCGCCATCTGCGCCCGCGGCAACGACCCGTTCGCCACTATCGACTGCTGCCTCGCTGCCCAGAACCTCATGCTGGCGGCCCATGGCATGGGACTGGGCAGCTGTTTCATCGGGCTGTCCCAGGGGTGGCTGAACCAGGATTCAGTGAAGGAGGAACTGGGTCTGCCTCGCGACTGGACCGTGGTGGCGCCGATCGTGGTAGGCCATCCCAGCGGCCCCGCGCCACCTGCGCCGACCCGGCGGGCGCCGGAGGTGAAGTGGCGGTGAACGGTGAAGGGTGAGGGGTGAAGGGTGAACGGTGAGCGGTGAGCGGTGAGCGGTGAGCGGTGAACAGTGAGCGGTGAGCGGTGAGCGGTGAGCGGTGAGCGGGCAACGCGGAACGGGGAACTCGGAACGCGGAACGGGGAACGGCAAAGACGGGAGGAACCGATGGGCAAGCTGACCAGAAAGCTGGCGAACCGGGCGAAGGCCGCGGTCCAGGATGCCTACGAGAAGATCGAGACCAGATTCCTGGTCGCCCAGGGGCGGAAGGCGGTGCGGTCGAAGGTCCACACCGCCGGCAAGGTGAGTCGCAAGGCCGCGAAGACGGGCCTCATTGTCGGTGCGGTGACCGCGGCCACGGTCGCGGTGCGCGAGGTTCGCAAGCGCAAACGCGACTGAAGCCGGAAAGGCTCAGTCGTACCTGAGGGCGACGTTCGGATCCACCGCCACCGCGCGGCGGGCTGGAATCCAGCTGGCGGCGAGGCTGGTCAGCCCCAGTGCGCCTGTGACCCCGGCGTACATGAGCGGATTGTGGGTGTTCACCTGGAACATCACCAGGCCGAGACCCTTGGCCAGAAGGAACGCCAGTACCAGCCCGGCCGAGAGGCCGAACAGTGCCTGAACGCCGCCCTGCCGCAGGAACATCCGCACCACGTCGCGCGTGCTCGCGCCGAGCGCCATGCGGACCCCGATCTCCCGGGTACGGCTCGAGACGGAGAAGCTCATCACCCCATAGACTCCGACTGTCGCCAGAAACAGCGCGGCGCCGCCGAAGACCATGAACAGGGCGCCGAATACCCCGTAGAACCAGCCGCTCCGCTTGATCACGTCCGCCAGGGTGCGCACGAAGTAGATCGGCTGGTCAGGATCGATGCCGCTCACGGCTGCCTGGACCGCCTGGGCCATGGCGAGGGGGTCCCCCTTCGCGGCCACGGCGAGGCTCAGGAAACGGTAGTCTCCCTGCTCGATCGGGGTGAAGACCACCGTGCGCATCGCATGGTCATTGTCGGTGCCGTCGTACCACACGTCAGGCACCACTCCGACCACGGTGAGCCAGGGTTCGGTCGACTCCGGGCCGCCGATTCGGATCCGTTGTCCGAGGGCCGATACGGCTCCGAAGTGCTCGCGCGCGAATCCGCGGCTCACCACAGCCACCGGCAGTGACCCACCGATGTCGCCGGGGCCGAGCACCCGGCCCTCGATGGGCTGCACTCCGAACGTGCCGAACCACCCGGGGGTCACCGCCACCCGGCGCGTTTTCGGATAGTCCTGCTCTGTGAGATAGCTCTTCCCCTCCAGAGCAAAGTCCTGCCCGGAGCCCTCGAGACCCGGGAGGACCGTCATGAGAGCCGCGCCTCGCTGCGCGGGTATCGCCTGCAGCCGCTCGTCCAGCGTGTTCCAGAACCGGGCGCGGCTGGCGGAATCGGGATAGCTCGCCTCGAACAGCCCCACACGGGCGGTGAAGACTCCACTGGTCGGAATGCCGTAGTCGAACCGCGCGAGCTGCACCACGCTCTGGATCATGAATCCCGCTGCGACCAGCAGGCCGCCCGATAGCGCCAGCTCTGCCACCACCAGCGCCCGGCTGAAGCGGCCGATCCGGAGGGAGGAGGCGCCCCGGCCCTCATCCTTGAGTACGTCCTGCATCCCCGTCCCGGTGGCCTGCAGGGCCGGGAGCACGCCGCTCACCAGCGCCGCGAGGAGGGTGATTCCGGCGGAGAAGGCGAGGACCACGCCGTCCAGCCGGATATCGATCCAGAACGGCGGCTCGGTGTCGCGGATGGCGTTCATGAACATGCGGGTCCCCGCCCACGCGATCCCAGTGCCGAGCAGTGCTCCGATGGTCGAGAGCACCAGGGATTCGGTCAGCAGCTGCGACACGATCCGCCAGCGGCTCGCGCCCAGCGCGGTGCGCACCGCCACCTCCTTGGTGCGGGTCGCGGCCCGCGCCAGGAGCAGGTTCGCCACGTTGGAGCAGGCGATCAGCAGCACGCCGAACACCGCTGCCATCATGGTCCACAGCATGAGGATCGGTTCCCGCCCGATGTATTTCTCAGTGAACGGCTTGAGGATCGGGGTAACGCCTTCGTTCTCCTTCGGATGGTCCTTTGCCAGCCGGGCGCAGATGGCCTCGAATTCCTGCCTCGCGCTTGCCATCGTGACGCCGGGCTTGAGCCGCCCCATGACCTGCAGTTGATCGCCTTCACCCCACGGCATCGCCAGGGGATTAACCTCCCGGGGAAGCCATAGGTGCGCGGTGGTCGGGAACAGGAATCCCTTCGGCATTACACCCACGATCTGCCGGGTCACTCCGTTGGCGCGGAGTGTCTTCCCCAGGATCTCCGGGTCCCCGCCGAAGCGGTTCTGCCACAGATCCCACCCAATGATGCTCACCGTCGCCGCCCCCGGGAGATTGTCCTGGTCGGTGAACAGGCGACCGCGCAATGGCCTAACCCGGAGCAACCGGAAGGTCGCGGCTGTGACAAACCCGCCATCGAACCGCTCCGGCTTCCCTTCCGGACCGCTCAGGTTGACGGTTCCCTCGGTGAACGCCGCCAGATCCTCAAAGCTCCGCTGCTGCTCGCGCCACGCCGCAAAATCACTCAGCGGAACGCCGTAGCTGTCGATGCCATGCGTGGGCCGGGCCCGCTCGAGATACAGGATTCGGCTGGCATCCTCGAACGGGAGTCCACGCAGGATCCCGCCCCAGGTGATGCTCCACATCGTGGTGGTGAGCCCGAGCCCGAGCGCGAGCGCGGCGATGGCGATGGCGGCCAGGCCGGGATGCTTCACCAGCATCCGAACGCCGTACTTGAGATCCGCGAGGAAGGTGCCCATCAAACTGACTCCGTAAGGGCCGGGAGATCCGTGAGATACGAAGCCCCCCAGGGTAGGGTTTCAGATCGCAACCTCATTGAAACGTCGGTGAAACGCAGGCCGTACCATGCCGCACCAGCGTGGCAACCACCTCTGACTGGAGACGCTCATGACCGTGCTACTCGCGATGCTGGGGGGAGTGGCAGCCGCTGTCCTGGCCTACCTGCCCTGCTGGTGGCGATGGAATACCTGGTCTCCCGATCCGGTCCGCACGGGACGTTCGGGAGTCTCGGATACTCCCAGACGGATCTGCTGCCTTTGGTGCAGCTCGCCTCGGTAACCGGGATCTTCGGCGTGTCGTTCACATGTCACTCCGAGGAGCGCAGCGACGAGGAGTCCCTGCGGGTGCGCACCCGGGAGTCGTTCCGAGCGCCTGCCGCCGAGCGCAGCGAGGGGAGCGAAGCGACCGGGAATCCCTGCAGGCACGTACCGGGCGGACAGTGCCTCTCCCTGGGATGACAGCCCCGGGGCCGTGTACTTTCTTTACTGAGAGAGATGCCACAGGACCTGCCGACCTCCGCTCCGCCTCCCTCCGCCCCACCCATCCCGGCCGGAGCGGTGTTGGCTGTTGTCCCCGCCGACGCGTTGCCCGCCCCGGCCTCGCCCCCGCTTCCAGCCACGGACCAGCCGCCCAAGAAAGACGAGGCGACCAGGCGGGCGGAACTCAAGCGGATGAAGCGGATGGCGAGCGGCCTCCTCGTGGTCGCGCTCGCCGTGTTCCTCGCAGCGCGGATGCTGGAATCGGCGTATCCGTGGCTGGGCTTCATCCGGGCTACCGCGGAGGCCTCGCTGGTGGGGGGGCTCGCGGACTGGTTCGCGGTGACCGCGCTGTTCCGCCGTCCGCTCGGTCTCCCCATCCCGCACACGGCGATCATCCAGACCCAGAAGGAACGCATCGGGCGGGTGCTGGGGAACTTCGTGCAGAACCACTTCCTGTCGAAGGACGTGCTGGCGCTGAGACTCAAGTCGATGCGGGTGGCGGAGCGGGCCGCGCGGTGGCTGAGCGATCCGGGCAACAGCGGGAGTCTCGCCCGCGACCTCGCCGCCGGGGTCGCCCGCACCATGCAGACGGTGCCCGATTCGGAGGTGCGGGGCCTCATCCAGGAAGCCGCCGTCAGCCGGCTCAGGTCGGTGCAAGTGGCGCCGATGCTCGGCACTCTCCTCTCGGTGGTGGCCACCGATCAGCGCCACCAGGTGCTGCTGGACGAGGCCCTGCGGCTGGCCGGTGACGTGTTGGACAAGAACCGCGAGGAGTTGCGCGAGCGAATCCGCGAGGAGAGCCCCTGGTGGGTCCCCACCGCGGTGGACCACGCCTTTCAGCGGAAGCTGGAGACCGCCTTCCAGCGACTGCTGGACGAGGTGAAACTGGATCCCTTCCACCCGCTGCGGCAGAAGTTCGACACCGCCTTCCGCGACTTCGTGGAACGGCTGAAGCACTCCCCCGAGATCAACGCCCGGGCGGAGGCGCTCAAGAGCGACCTGCTGCGCCATCCGGCGGTGGAGGAATTCGCCGCCTCGCTGTGGGAACGCGCCCGAGGTGCGGCGGAGCGGCTGACGCAGGCGGAGGACAGCCAGGCACTCCAACCGCTCGCCCGCGGCATCACCGCCGTCGGCGCTTCGCTCCTGGCCAACGGGGACCGGCTGGAGGAGCTGGATGATTTCCTCACCAGCTTTGCCGCCTCGGTGCTGGAGCGTCACCGGCACGAGGTCGGCATGCTGATCGCGGAGACCGTGCGACAGTGGGATCCCGAGGTGGCGGCGGAGCGGTTGGAGCTGGCGGTGGGGCGGGACCTGCAGTTCATCCGGCTGAACGGCACCCTGGTCGGTGGCCTGGCCGGACTCGTCATCTACGCGGTGTCGCTGCTGCTGCGGTAACCGAGTTCCGGGTTCCGAGTTCCGCGTTCCGTCGGCGCCCACTCACTTTCCGCCCGTCCGCCCGTCCGCCTGTCCGCCGGCCCTCAGTCAGAGCCTAGCGCCTCGGTGAGGCGGAGCCGGGCCGCCTGCCGACCGGGAAGCCAGCAGGAGACGAACGCCGTGACCAGCAGCAGCGCGCCGACTCCCAGCAGCGTGAGGGGGTCCCACGGCCCGACTTGATACAGCAGCGCTCTCAGCCAGCGCGCGCCCAGCAGGGCCAGTCCCAACCCGAGAAACGTCCCGACGAGTGCGTGCCGCATGCCCCGCGCGATGACCATGCGGGTGACGGAGGCCGGCTCCGCCCCGAGCGCGATGCGCACGCCGATCTCCCGCCGGCGCTGCCGCACCACGTAGGACATCAGCCCATAGATGCCAAGCGAGGCCAGCGCGAGTGCTGCCGCGGCGAAGCCGGCCAGCAGGGCGGTCCACCGCCCCGGGCTGGCCAGCGAGGCCCGCAGCCGCTCCGGCATCGAAACCACCGACAGCGGCAGCTCCGGGTCGAGCGCGGCAACCGCGTTCCGGAGTCCCTGGCTCAGCTCATTCTCCGATGCGGCGCTCCGTACCACGAGGTTGAGCCAGCGGGTATTGGCCTGACTCACCGGCTCGTAGATCGCCTCGGCGCTGCCCGCGAGACCCAGGTACTTCACGTCCTCCACCACGCCGATCACGGTCGAGGGTGGACATGTCCGGCAGCCACCCGCGAACATCTGCTTCCCAATCGCCCGCTCGTCGGGATAGTAATGGTCGGCCCACGCGCGGCTCACCACGACGACCGGCGGAGCCGTGCCCGAGTCCCCGGCCTGGAACAACCGGCCGTCCAGCAGCGGGATCCCGAGCGCAAGGAAGTACCCCGGCGTGACCGCGGACCAGGGCGACACGGGCTCGGATTCTCCCTCCGGCACTGGACGATCGAGCAGGTCGAAGTTGTTGATGTCCCCGGGGTCATCCGGCGGCATGGCGCTGGTGAGGCCGGCAGCAGCGGCCCCGGGGAGCTCACCGGCCCGTAGCTCCGCCAGGCGCCAGAACCGTTGCAGCGCCGGCTCATCCGGATAGCGCGCCTCGGGCAGCGCAATCGCGAGGGTGCTGACGCCAGCAGGGTCGAAGCCCGGGTTGACCCGGCGGAGCCGCAGAAAGCTATTGAGCAGGAGCCCGGTTCCCAGCAGCAGCGGCAGCGCCAGGGCGAACTCGGTCATCACCAGCATCGCCCGCAGCCTGTTGCCCTGCCGGCTGGTCCCGGCCCGCGCCCCTCCCGTCCCCGGGTGACCGGGGCCGCCGTGGGCGAGCAGCGCGGAGATCGGGGACAGGCTGACCAGGACGCCGGAGACGACCGCCGCGAGCACCGCGAATGCCGTGGCCCGGGTATCCAGGCCGACCTCGGCGAGCCGGGGCAACCCCGGAGCGAGTCGCCCGATCAGCCGAAGGCTGAGCCAGCCCATCGCCAGACCGGCGACTCCCGCCAGCAGCGTCAGTACCAGGCTCTCGGTCAGGAGCAGCCGGGTGAGGCGTTCGCGGCTCGCGCCCAGCGCCGCACGAACCGCGAGCTCCGGCGCCCGGGCGGAGGCCCGCACCAGCATGAGAGTGGCGACGTTGGCTATCGCGATGAGCAGCACGAGCCCCACCGCCCCGGCGAACAGCGCGAGGCCGCGGCCGGTGTCGCCGACGATGGTGACCCGAAGCGGGATGGGGGTGAGCCGCGCCTTCTGGTCGCGGAATCCCGCGGCCCACAGCGGGAAGATCCGCTCGCTGACCCCGGCCAGGTCCCGGGTCGCGGCGTCGAGCGTAATGCCCTCGCGCAACCGGCCGATCCCCCGCAGCCAGAACGGGCCGCGCCGGGTGGGGGTCTTGAGCTGCAGCGCGGGCCAGGCCTCAGCCGTCACCCCGGCCAGATCGGTGGCAGCGGCAGGCAGTATGCCAACCACGGTGTGGCTCACTCCGTCGAGAGTGATGCTCCGGCCCACCGCCTGGCCCGCCCCTCCCAGTGCCCGCTCCGCGAGCGCGTGAGATACGACGACGACGGGCGGGACATCCGCCGCCTCGTCACCCGGCTCGAGCAGGCGACCCGCCAGCGGCACCACACTGAGCGCCGCGAAGAACCCGGCGGTGGCGCGGCCGACCAGGATCCGCTCCGGAGTCCCGGTGCCGGACAGGGCCGCCTCGGTGCGCTGCACCGCGCCGAAGGCATCGAAGCTCCGCTGCAGCTCGCGGATGGCCTGAACGTCCACCGTGGAGAGGGACCAGAGATTGACCGGCGAGTTCTTCTCATAGATCCGGACGAGACGATCCGCATGGGGATAGGGCAGCTGGCTGAGCAGGATGGTGCGCACTGCGCTGAACGCGGCGGTGGCGGCGCCGATGCCGATTCCGAGCACAAGGATCACCGCGGCGGCGAATCCGGGATTGCGCCGGAGCGACCTGACGGCGTGCCGGAGATCCAGCACGAGATCCTCGACCGGCTGAAGTCCGCGCGCGTCCCGGACCTCTTCTTTCCAGCGGTCGAGCCCGCCGAACGCCACCAGGGCGCGGCGCCGGGCCTCCGCCGGCTCCACTCCGGCACGGCGCAGCTCCGCAACCTCGAATTCGAGATGGGCGCGGACCTCCTCGTCCAGCTCCTGCTCGACCCGCGAGCGGAACACGAGTGCCCGGAGCCGCTCCGTCAGGTCGCTGATCAGACTCACGAGGTGCCCCCCGCGATCCGGGAGCGGAGCACCCCGTTCACCGCGGCCGACACCCGCTCCCAGCTCTCGGTCTCCCGGGCCAGGCGGCGGCGCCCCTCCGGGGTGAGGGAGTAATAGCGCGCGCGGCGCCGGTTCTCGCTGACCCGCCACTCGGCGCGGATCCAGCCGCGCCGGAGCATGCGCATCAGTGCCGGATAGAGGGAACCCTGGTTCACTTGGAACACGTCACCGGAGAGCTGCCCGATCCGGTGGCCGATGCCCCAGCCGTGCATCGGCTCGAGCGACAGCGCCTTGAGCACCAGCAGCTCCAGGGTTCCCTGTAACAGGTCGGATCGATCGGGTGGCACCGGGTCTCTCCTCCAGACGGTCTAGAAGAGGATGCCTGTCGTCCTCTAGATTGTCAAGAGGAGGCCTGCGCCAGCGGCTCCGCCGGCCCGGTCGCCGGACTGGGGCCGCACGATGTCACGGCAGTGTGACTCGCGGGCGGCGAGTGGGCTCGGGCCGGAGAGGACGCCGGGTTCAGTCGCTGCGCAGGGCCACCAGCGGATTGACCCGCGCCGCACGACGGGCGGGAATCGCGGCGGCAGCCAGGGCCACCAGCGCGAGCAGCAGCGCCACCAGCAGGAAGGTGAGTGGATCGGTGGGACCGACCCCGAACAGCAGGCTCTGCAGATAGCGGGTGAGCATCAGCGCGCCCATGAGGCCAGCGACGCTGCCGATGCCGGCGAGCCGCATTCCCTGGCGCACGATCAGCTGGAACGCCTCACGGCTCCCCGCTCCCAGCGCCAGCCGGATGCCGATCTCGTGGGTCCGCCGCGCGACGGTGTAGCTGATGACCCCGTAGATGCCCACCGCCGCCAGGGTCAGCGCCAGGACGGCAAAGCCCCCCAGCAGCAGGAGGTAGAACTTCGGCTCGGCGAACTGCTCGCCCACCGCCTGTTCCATGGTGATGACATCAGACACCGGTGCGTCCCGGTCGAGGGAAGCCACCGCCTGCTGCAGCGGCGCGATCAGCCCCGATGCGGCTGTCCGGGTCCTGACTACCAGGGTCATGCGGATGGGGTTGAGGAAGCTCACCAGAGTTCCCGGGCCGCCGGGCGACTCCCCCGGGTCGGCCACCGACAGGTTGGGGAAGTACATCTCCTCGGAGACCTGCGCGGCCCAGCCGGCCTGTCTCGAGTCCTTCACCACGCCCACCACCGTGAACCAGTCGGGGTGGTGGACCGGGTCATCCACGGTGAGGCGCCGCCCCAGGGGACTCTCTCCTGGCCAGTGACGACTCGCCATGAACTGATTGATGATCACTTCCCGGGCCGAAGCGCCCAGGTCCTGCGGGGAGAAGTCACGCCCCGCGAGGAAGGGAATCCCCATGGTGCTGAAGTACCCGGGCCGGGTGATCCGGAAGAGCGCGAAGGAACCCAGACCGGGGGCGGCCAGCGGGCGTCCCTCTATGGCAAAGGGAAAGCGCCAGTTGTCACCGTGGAGCGGGAGATGGTTGATGGCGCTGGCCGACTCAACCCCCGGCAGGCCGCGGACCCGCTCCACCAGCTGCCCGAAGAAGTCCGCCCGCCGGCCAAGGTCGGCGTGGGCGGTTCCTCGAAGCGAGACCACCGCGGAGAGCACTCCCCGGGCGTCGAAA
>Ga0153915_10005863_pt1 | contig 11457 bp, 5 predicted proteins | sample Opewatmetagenome_2_FD_107003 | JGI IMG/M metagenome (GOLD analysis project Ga0153915, IMG submission 107003) | Freshwater wetland microbial communities from Ohio, USA - Open water 3 Core 3 Depth 3 metaG | ecosystem: Environmental > Aquatic > Freshwater > Wetlands | place: USA: Ohio, Lake Erie...
GCTTTTTACCATTGACCCCCGTCCTTTAGAAGCGGCTTTAAAGCAGGCGCAAGCAACGTTGGCGCGCGACGTCGCCCAGGTGCAAAATGCGCGCGAGCAGGCGCGGCGCTACGCGGAGCTGGTCAAACAGCAATATGTGTCGCGGGAACAATATGACCAAATTAAGGCTAACGCCGATGCAGCAGAAGCGGTTGTTTTGGCCGATCAAGCCGCGGTTGAAAATGCCAAGGTTCAACTCAGTTATTGCTATATCTATTCGCCCATGTCAGGCCGGGTGGGCAGCTTGTTGATGAATGAGGGCAATCTCGTGCGCGTCAATGACGGCGCGCCGTTGGTGGTCATTAATCAGCTCACACCCATTTTTGTGACCTTTTCGGTCCCTGAGCAAAACCTCGAAGACATTAAGCGGCATATGGCCATGGGCAAGTTGCAGGTGGGTGCCAGCTTTCCTTCGGACGAGGGCCGCCCTGAGCGAGGCGTGCTCTCTTTTGTCGATAATGCCGTCGATCGTTCCACGGGGACGGTCAAACTGAAAGCCGAGTTTGCGAATGCGACACGGCGGCTCTGGCCTGGGCAGTTTGTCAACGTTGCGTTGACTCTGACGACCCAACCGGATGCCGTGGTGATTCCATCGGAAGCCATTCAAGTGGGTCCGGAAGGACAGCACGTGTTCGTCATCAAACCCGATAAACAGGTTGAAGTACGGCCGGTCGTAGTCGGCCCGACCGACCAAGGTGAAGCCGTCATCGTCAAGGGGCTTGCGCCCGGCGAACAGATTGTTCGAGAAGGACAATTCCTGCTCGGCCCGGGCTCCAGGGTTGAGATTAGGGATCAGACGCGAACATTGGAATCGAAGGAAGAGAAGAGGCAGCGGGACGGCAAAGGTAGGGGAAAATCCTAACAGGGGAAAGTCATGAACATATCCGGGCTGTTTATTCGCAGGCCGATTACCACTACGCTGGTGATGCTGGGTATTCTCATGTTCGGCATCATGGCGTACAAGTCGCTTGCTGTCAGCGACCTGCCGACGGTTGACTTTCCCACCATCACCGTAAGCGCCAACTTGCCGGGCGCCAGTCCCGATACCATGGCGTCATCGGTTGCGACCCCGCTCGAGAAGAACTTCTCGACTATTGCCGGCCTGGATTCAATGAGCTCGACCAGTAGCTTGGGACGCACTCAGATCACGCTGCAGTTTAACTTGAGCCGGGACATCGATGCCGCCGCTCAAGACGTGCAGTCTCAGATCGCGCGCACGGCGCGCGATCTGCCGCCGAATATGCCGAGCCCGCCCTCTTATCGCAAAGTCAACCCGGCGAATAATTCGATATTGCTGTTGGCGTTGACCTCCGAAACGCTGCCTTTGTCGACGGTTGATGAATATGCCGAAACGATATTGGCGCAGCGCATCTCGATGGTGAGCGGCGTCGCCCAGGTCGATGTGTTCGGATCCCAGAAATACGCCGTGCGGATACAGCTGGACCCGAACAAGCTTGCGGTACGGCAGATCGGTATTGACGACGTTGTTAACGCAGTGCAACGCGGCAATGTCGACCTGCCGGTGGGCACCTTAAACGCTCCCAACCGCGCTTACACTTTGGTTTCGGACGGGCAGCTCACTAATGCCTCGGGCTACAACTCGATGGTGGTGACCTACCGCAATGGCGCGCCCGTGCGTATTCAGGACGTCGGCGCGGCTGTCGATAGCGTGGAGAACCCCAGAGTCGGAAGCTGGTTCAATAATAAAAAGGCCGTTGTCCTGGGCGTCCAGCGGCAGCCCGGGGCCAATGTCGTTGAAGTTGTGGACGCCATCAAAGCGGTCCTTCCCTCCCTCCGCAGCCAAATTCCGCAATCCATTAATCTGGAGGTGTTCTTCGACCGTACCCAATCCATTCGCAACTCGGTGCACGACGTTCAGTTGACGCTGATCGGAACCATCGTTCTCGTCGTCCTGGTTATTTTTCTGTTTCTGCGCAATATTTCCGCGACGGTGATTCCCAGCTTGGCGTTACCCATGTCGATTATCGGCACCTTTGCCGTAATGTATCTGCTCAATTACAGCATGGATAATCTTTCGCTCATGGCGTTGACGCTTGCCGTCGGTTTTGTCGTTGATGACGCCATCGTCGTGCTCGAAAATATTGTCCGCCATATGGAGGAAGGAGAGCGCCCGTACGAGGCTGCGGTGAAGGGCGCCAAGGAGATTGGTTTTACGATCGTTTCCATGACGATCTCGTTGGTGGCCGCCTTCATTCCCGTGCTGTTCATGAGCGGCATGCTCGGGAGGCTGCTGCGCGAGTTTGCCGTGACCATCTGCGTGGCGATTCTGGTTTCCGGATTTATTTCATTAACTTTAACTCCCATGCTTTGTAGCCGTTATCTCCGGCCGCCGGCCAGTCAAAAGCACGGGCGGCTTTACAAGTTTCTCGGACGCTGCCTGGATGGGATGAACCGCGGGTATGATGTGACGCTGCAGTGGGTGCTTCGACACCACGTGACCACCATGACGGCTTCGGTTGTGGTATTGCTGGCCACGATCTACTTTTTCGGCTTGGTGCCGAAGGGCTTTATCCCCAGCGAAGACATCGATCAGGTATTGATTAACACCGAAGGCGCGCAAGGCGTCGCCTATGAACCGTTGGTGGAATACCAGGGGCAGCTGGCTGAGATCGTAGCCAAGGACCCGAATGTCGAATCGTTCTACTCTGCGGTCGGTGTTGGCGGCGTGGGGCTAACGGGCAATACGGGTCGGATATTTATGAAACTTAAGCCGCGATCGGAACGACCCCTCAGTGCCGATGAGGTGATCCGCGAATTGCGGCCGAAGCTGGCGCGTATTCCCGGCATTCGTGTTTCGCTCCAGAACCCGCCCGTGATCCGCGTTGGCGGCCGCCTCAGCCGGAGTTTGTACCAATTTACGTTACAGAGTCCCGACGCCCAAGAACTCTACCGTAGCGCCGCCCTCTTCGAGCAAAAGTTAAGTGCAATTCCTGACTTCACCGACGTGGGAAGTGACTTACAGCTCAAGAATCCTCAGCTGAAAGTCGTGATCGACCGCGACAAGATGGCAACCATGGGGATAACCGCTCAAGGCGTATCGCCCCGACAGGTGGAGGAGGCGTTTTGGAACGCTTATGCAACCCGGCAAATATCAACCATTAATACACCCAACAACCAATATCAGGTCATCCTGGAGTTGGACCCGAAGTTTCAGAATGATCCATCGGCGTTAAGCATGCTCTACATTCGTTCCACGAGCACGCAAACCGCTACCGCTCAACCGATGGTTCCATTGGGTGCTCTGGCAACGCTTCAGTACACCGTCGGGCCTCTGTCGGTGAATCATTCCGGGCAACTCCCATCGGCGACCATATCTTTTAATCTCCGCAACGGAGTTGCTCTCGGGGACGCCGTCGAGACGATCAACAAGCTCGCCCGTGAGACATTGCCGGCCTCCATCAGCACGAGCTTCCAGGGCACGGCCCAGGAATTTCAATCTTCGATCAAGAGCCTGTGGGTTTTGCTTGCTCTGGCCGTTTTCGTCGTTTATCTCGTACTCGGTATCCTTTACGAGAGTTTTATCCATCCGCTCACGATTCTTTCCGGTCTTCCATCCGCGGGCTTGGGCGCGTTGATCGCGCTTTATTTTTTCCACATGGATTTGAGCATTTACGCATTTGTCGGATTGATCATGCTTGTCGGCATAGTGAAAAAGAACGCGATCATGATGATCGACTTCGCCCTCGAAGGGCAACGCAATGAAGGTAAGAGCCCAGCACAGGCGATTTATGAAGGCGCTTTGGTGCGATTCCGGCCGATCATGATGACGACCATGGCCGCTATTGTTGGTGCTATTCCGATTGCGCTTGGTGTGGGGGCCGGAGCAGAGGCGCGTCAGCCCCTTGGAATTGCCGTTGTCGGCGGACTCCTAGTCTCTCAAGTGCTTACTCTCTATATTACTCCGGTCGTTTATATCTATCTGGAAAAGTTCCAGGCGCAGATGATCGCCTTGCCCTCGAGAATTCGTGGTTTTGGCCGAGGTCGCTCGGTCGATAGAAAAGAGCCGGTGATGAGTCCTGAGCTGAACGTGAAAAACCCAGAGTTGCACAAAGTGCCGTAGTATCTTTCAAGCTCCCCGATTTTTTTCCGCGCTCAAGGGGCCGAGTTTCGTTGCGATCATGGCCCCTTTCCGTATTCATAACACCAGCGGTAACCCATTCTAGAATGGTCAAAATGAAAAAATATTGGCCGATGGCTGTCGCGTCGGCCGCGGTGATCGCTGCAATCGGATACGGCATGCGGACTCAATGGTTCGTCGGCCGCTTTGCCGCAGAAGAGGAGATTCAAGTCAAAGTCGCAGCGGCAAAGAAAATCAAATCCCCTCGGGTTATCGAAGCGGTGGGTCAACTTCAGGCCGGCAGAGAAACGGCTGTGATTTCGCTTCTCCCCGGGGTTCTGAAGGATATGCGCGTTAAGGTCGGTGACGCCGTAAAAAAGGGAGAAGTCGTGGCACTGCTTCAAGCGACGGAACTCATTGAACGCGCGCGCATGAATGAGATCGCGGTCAAAGCGGCTGCCGCCGATCTGCAGGACATGAGAAGCCAGCTGGAGAATACGGAGAAAAAGCTTGCCATGACTCGCGAGGCATACCGTAAAGATCTCATCGCTCGACGCGACATGGAAGAGATGGAGACGCTTGCAAAGGGGGTGCAGGCTGAATACGAACGCGCTCAAGCCCGGCTGGCGCAAGGCGAAGCGGCGGTGGCGCAGACGCGTTATATACTCAGCTTAACCCGGATCATGGCGCCTGCGAGCGGAGTCGTTACGAGTCGAATTGCGGAGCCCGGCGCGGCGGTTGCGGCCTCTGAAGCGATAATGTCGCTTGCCGACCCAGCGATTATGCGTGTCGTGATTACATTACCGGCGGCCGAAGCGCGCCTGGTGCATGCCGGCGTTGCGGTGACAGCCCGCGTTCCTGCTTTGCGGGGAAAAGTTTTCGACGGATCCGTGTCTCACGTCAATATGGCCGCAGAAGGCGAGGGCCATGCGTGGGCAGCAGAGATCGAACTGCGCAATACCGACGGCACGCTCAAGCCCGCTATGGGAGCCCTCATTTCCGTGCCGCTCGACGAAAAGCGCGATCTCATTATGATTCCGTATGCAGCGGTATTCGAACTCCAGGGGAAACCTTGCGTCTACGTGATCGAAGATCGAAGAGCAAGGCTAAGAAGCGTTACGACGGGAGCGCAAAAATCAGGCGACATCGTCGTTACTTCTAATTTAGCAGAGGGGGAGAAAGTCGTAGTGTCGGGTCAGAGTAAACTTCGAGCCGATCGTTATGTTCGCATCGTCGAATAATAGCCGCTGCGAGCGGCAAAAAAACTCTCAGCAGCGCCGAAGCATGGACTCACGGTCCGTAGTCGATGGTCCGTAGTCCAGTTAGCTTTTAATTTGGGTTTTCAATTACCACTGAAAGGGATTCAAAATTTTACTAAGGTTTTCCGCGTCCTCTCTGATCCTATCGAAGACGCCCTTGTTTTCGTCGTCGTCGAAAGTGGGCGTGCCTTTTGGCTCAGTCGATTTGGCAATTGTCGTTGCAGCAGGCTGCGAAGGTCCTTTAATTAGCGCTTTTGGGATTTCTCGCACTCCTGAATCTTCCGGCTTATTGTCCGAGGCTTTTTTATCCTGATCGGCTGGTTCTGGATCTGAGGCCGCTTTGTCTTGTGTTGGAACCTCTGCCGGCGAGAGGAACAACGGCCCCTTTTCAATAGCGATTTTAGGTTCTAATTCGACTTTCTGCTGGGCTGGTTGAGGCTTTTTGGGCGCGCCGGTTTGAGCAGCATCGCCCGAGCCGACGGGCAGCGCTTCGATCTTTGGCGGTTGCACCCCTTGTGACTGCAGCTTTTGGTCGATGGCCGTTAACAGTCCGCTGTCGGCAGCGGACTGTGGTGGCGCCGCTTTGGCTTTCGCGCTACTTGCTCCCGGCTGCGCGGTTGCCATTTGTTTAAACACCGGATCGGCTTCGGGGGCCGGCGGGATGACGTCCGCATCCTTGCCGTCTTTTTTTAGACGTGAATCAATGCGACCGACCAGCTCCGAGGTGTTCGACGGGCTCGAAGGCGCAGCCGGCTGCTCAATCTTCGACAGGTCGATCGCCGGCGGTTGCAAAGCCGCCGTTTGGACCTGGGAATCGATTCCCTTTGCTTTCAACGAGTCATCGACGCGCTGCACTACTTGAACATTGTTCGCTTCGTCGGCAGGCTTTTTCGATTGGGGTTGTTCTTTCGCGGCGAACGGATTGAGGCCGTTCCACATGCTGGCGAGAAGCCCAGGCGATTCTTGCTTGCGTTCGGCCGCTTTTTTCTTGGCCAGCTGTTCTATGGTGCTATCGGCGTCGGCATTTTTCTTCTGAGACTCGGCGTTTTTGTCGCTGCCGGAAGATGAAAATGGATTGATCCTATCGACAACGCGCCGCACGATGCCCTTTTCCGCGCCGGGCTCTTCATAAACCATTTCTGTCTTAGCGACAAGATTTTCAGCTTCTCTAGGCTTGCCGCTCGTTTTGGTCGCACTATTTTCCTGCGCTACGGCTATGCTCGGCCGGCGGTCGCGCATGAGCAGCATCGCGAGCGGATCTTGTTTTTCTTTTTCGATTTGGGCGAGCTGAGATTTGGCCTGGGGGGTAAACGAATTATCCGGGTAATGTTGGATCAAAGCCTCGTAAGCCAATGCGGCCTTGACGTTGTTCTTTTCTTTCCTGTAGCTGTCGCCCAAGAAAAACAAGCTCTTTGCCGCGGCGGGCGTTCCTCGATATCGCCGTATGATCTCTTCGAAGCGGTCCCGGGCCGCGGGGTATTTCTCCTGCTGGAAATAAAATTGAGCAATATTAAAGTCATGTTCGGCGAGATAGCCGTTGCATTTGGCGAGCTTCTCTTTCGCGTCCGCGGCATACGGCGACTTGGGATATTTTGCCAGAACCGCTTCGAAATAACCTTTGGCGATTTCGGTATTCTTCTGGTCCCGGTCGGTGGTCGTGAACTGATCGAAGTACGATTGCCCGAGTCGATAAACCACAAAAGGCATCTTTTCATTGCTCGGATGCATCGACTCAAACTCTTTGAAAGCATTAATGGCTTCCGGATATTGCTCGTTTAGATAATATGCGTCGGCCATCTGCAACTCAGTTTGGGTGAGCAGGGGACTAAAGGGGTAATCGCTTTTGATTTTGGAGAAATCATCGATCGCGCGCGCATACCTCTTGTCCTTGAAATAGCGCATGCCCTCGTCGAAGAGCGCGTCGGCCGTTGGGTCCGGTTTATTCGCGGAACTAGACCACGAAAAAGAAGGCAGCGAAGGCAAAGAAGGAACTGAAATTGATGAACAGCCGGCCATCCACAAACCGCACCCCAGGACAAGCAGCGTGAATTTTAACTTCATAAAAGGGCACCTAACTTCCGTGATTTAAGGGGATCATATACTTTTGCTCCCGTGAGTCAAGACAAATGTGTGGGTTGTTTCACCGCGCATAGCCGCCAACGCGGGCGACAAAAAACGATACCGGGGGAACACAAGATACGCGGTGATCTGCGCATAGGCCGGCAGTGCTGTGGCCCGCATAGTCGTGGCTCAATTTCGACGCGTATGAACCGTGTCAGAACGGTTCAGCATTTGACAGACAGTTTTTCTATCGCCGCGTTTAATGATCAGTGTCAGATGTGTGCGGCGACTGCAAAATTTCTCTGGCGATCCGGTATTGGCGCAACGCTTCCTCTGTATTGCCTTGTTCCGCCAGCGCTTGAATGAGGCTTTGATGGGCCTCAGCAAATCGCGGCTCAACGCGCACGGCCGCGCGAAAATGGTCAATGGCTTCGTCGAGTTTGCCTTGAGCCGCCAGGAGCCGGCCCAAGTTATGGTGGGCCTGAGCATAATTTGGATCGATCTTCAGTGCCTGTCGAAAGTAGATGGTGGCTTGATCCAGCTGATTCAAGCGAACCATGAGATTGCCCAAATTGAACAAGGGGGCACTAGCGGTGGGGTCCAGGTCTGCGGACTTTCGGAAGTGGCGAGAAGCGGTTTCTAAATCACCTCTTTCCACCAAGAGATTGCCCAGATCGTTATGCACCGACGCCTCATTGGGGTTAATCTGTAAGGCCCTATAGTAATCTTGGAGGGCCTCGTCGGTTTTTCCTTGTTTGGCCAATGTATTTCCCAGATTGTGGTAGGTATCTACCGAGTTCGGATCGATCTCGAGGGCCTTGCGATATGACTTGACGGCGAGATCCAAATCTCCGCGAGCCGCTAAGAGATCACCAAGATTGTGATGAGCCCGAGCGAATTTCGGGTCAATCTCCACTGCCTTGCGATAATACTGGATCGCCTCCTCGATTTTCCCTTGATGTTGCATTTCCGCAGCAAGGTTGTGGTACGCATAACTCGTTGCCGGATTTATCGCTAATACACGACGCCACAATTGCTCGGAATCATGCCAGACGTGGCTTTGCTGCCACGCCAAGACCCCGAGGCCGACAAAGAGAAAAAAGAACAACCCGATTGCCGGAGCCAAATTCTCGGTGTTCCGACCTCTGGAGCGCATGGGCTTCGCGAGATAAACCGCGCCCGCGCCCGCCAACAGCGGCCAAGCTAAACACGAAAGATAGCTGTAACGGTCAGCTACGATCTGAGGTCCGAACGAAACAACACCCGACACAGGAATCAGAAACACAGCATACCACGCCCAACAGGCCAGGGCGGCGGGGCAGCGCTTTCTCAGCCGGACCACTCCAACCGTAATCGCGAGAACAACAACTCCGCTGAGGAGAAACGGCCAATCCCACGGATCGGATTGGCCGGATAGCTGATAGAGCGGCGACAAGCCGACGGGGATGATAGTTTTCCAAAGGTAAAACGCCAGCGCATATAACGACACGGCAATCCGGATCAGCCAGCCGTACATCTGCAACGAATGAACGGCGTGAAACTCTTGTTTTGCGAGAACGGCCGCGATGCCGGCTGCCGCGGCGATAAGCAAAAACGGAATTTTCTCCAGCAATATTTTAAGGGGTTTGGGCTGAAGCCATTGCCGCGGGCCGCCCTGTATGCGTCGCAGCGGATAAAAATCCAAGATCAACAGGGCAAACGGTAACGTCATACCGCTGGCCTTGGCCAATAACGAGACGGCGTAGATGATGAACGTGGCGAATAGCCATCGCAGGTAACTCGGTGAAGATGTCTTGTGAAGGCGCGCAGCGCGCAAATAGCAGAGAACGGCTAAAAGGATAAATGCCGCTGAGACAACATCATTGCGCGCGGACACCCAGGCAACGGCTTCAACTCTGAGGGGATGGAGGGCAAAGAGCAGTGCCGCACATCCGGCGCCGATGCGTAAATGCTGCGGCGAGAATTGCTCGTTGTTCAAAGCCAGGCCCAGCAAGCGCAGCGCGATGAGATAATACAATACCCCGTTGATGCCATGAATCAGAAGACTGGTAAGGTGATAACCAAAAGGATCCATGCCCCAGGCGAGATAATCCAATCCCAGGGTCATCCAGGTTACCGGCCGGTAGAGCGTCAGATGAAAGGTGGTGAACATCCATCTTAACTGCTCCCACCCCATGCCGCGGTAATGCGGGTTGTCGACAACATTGGCAAAGTCGTCCCAATTAACGAAGCCGTTTCGCAAAACCGGAGAAAAGACAAAAAGAGTCGATAAAAAAATAATCGCCCACATAGCCGGTTCCACGGTCGGTGGCTCGGCTGCAGAATTCGAGGCAGGACGTTTACGGCCGGCTTTTTTTACGGAACCGGGGTTTTTAAATGGCGATATCACAGACACGTTTTGATCCACGATTATTGAACCAAGGTGCGCTCGTCAGGACCGGCTCGCGATCCCCGGTTATTTTCACTCGGACCGCAGCCGATTCTTCGGACGGCAACTTTAGCCAGTAAAAGCAAAATGCCGGAAGTTCTCGCAAACATATTTTTTGTGAATCGGCAATGCCGTGCGCTTTTCTAGTGGCTAAATTCAGCGCTCTGACGAGTCCGATTTAACCGGCGGTAAAACCGTCAACCTGGCCCGTGCCTGATTCGAGCGAAAGATAAACGGCCACACCGGGGGAAAGGCGAGATAGGCGGAACTCTCTAGGGCTGAATAAACGGGCTCTCCCGGAGGCCCTTTATCATCGTGAATAATTACCGTGTAAACACCCGGCGGCAGGTCGGGAACGCGGAACTGCAATATTTTATCTTCGATCCAGGTAAGCTCTTCGCCGCGAATTTCCTCGCTTTCCGGTTTTGCTCCCAGCAGCTTCAGTTCAGACCATTCCATGACGTGACCGGCGATTTCCACTCGCGGCCAACCGACGAGATATTCCATCGAAAGACTCACCAGAGTGCCCGGCACGCCTTCGCTCGGTTGCATCTGGATCACTCGCGGCGCGCACGAGGCGACTGCAAGCAAGAATGCGAGGCCCGATAGGTTGCGCCGCCGGCTTTGTTTCATGAGTGTAGAAAATACACAAACGACCGGGTACGCACAATGATAGATGATGTACAAAAGAGTTGCCGCGTCGAATGATAACATCTTTGGCGAATAGTATAGATCGGCCTCACATTGGAACGACACGATGAGTAGCAACCGATACCTATTCGAGTTGACGGAATGCTCTCGAAGTAATGTTAGAACAACGAGAACAGAACGCTAAAGCAACCGGCCAATATGGACCGGAACAAACGGGCGTATGCGGATGTCTAAGGCCGTTTTTCTATGCAAAAACTGATCTTCTAGGACTATTGTCTTAAATTTATAGTCCTATTTGATGCCAAGCTGCGAAAATTAATACTTAAGGTCTATTGTTGCCGATAATTAGTTAAAGTAAAAACATTCAAGCGCAATACGCCCAATTTGAAAAGGTTATGCGTCGTTACAGTAATGTGGGTGTGGGGCGATCTTATAAAACGAATTAGTTGAAGGAGGCGCAGATGAGAAAGACATGGTTTAGCTTCGCGGGATTGGGCTTCCTGCTGGGCGCTTTTGTATTCGCCGTCGCTCCGGTGCGCGCGCAGAGCGTCGATGAGAAAATCAAAAGCCTCGAGCAGGAGCTTTCGCAACTTAAGTCGGAACAGATTGATATGAAGAAGGATGCGGCTGCGGCTGCGGCGGCGTTGCCGAATTTCAGCTATCGACCGGGTAACGGGCTGAACATCGAGGCTGCCGACAAGTCGTGGGGTTTTAGGGCCTCGATGGAAACGCACTTCCGTATGGAGTTTCTGTCCGGCAGATCTTCCGTGGGTCGAACCAACGGTGAGATTATGGGACGGCGGTTCCGCCCAACTTTTTTCTACTGCATCAACAACTGTCTGTGGGAAATCGAGACCGGGTTGGATCTGGACGGTTGGGGCACCGGCAATGCGTGGAACCGCACCGGCACCGCCTCCACTTCGATTCTGCAGCGTGGCGCC